>Ga0163152_10004477_pt1 | contig 17269 bp, 13 predicted proteins | sample OliLakLV19MP8IB2_FD_148635 | JGI IMG/M metagenome (GOLD analysis project Ga0163152, IMG submission 148635) | Freshwater microbial mat bacterial communities from Lake Vanda, McMurdo Dry Valleys, Antarctica - Oligotrophic Lake LV.19.MP8.IB-2 | ecosystem: Environmental > Aquatic > Freshwater >... | reverse complement strand
ATCAGCAAACGCTCGTTCTCGCCACGGCGCCGCATCCGCTGGCTGCCAAATACGCATTCACCATCCCGAATGTGAAAGTCAATGGGAAGGCGGGTTCGGGCGAAACCATCGATGTCGATTATGATTTGCGCGGGGTTCAAAGCGTGATTCGTAAGGGAACCCCACTGGAGGTCGAGTTGGCGAGAGAGTTTCATCCTCCCTGGTTGCCGGCGCACGAGCCGATTTCAATTTTGCCGAAGGAATCGCCGGAGATTGCCGGTGGCGATTTTCAACGCGGCAAAGACTTGTTCTTTAGCGACAAATTAAAGTGCGCGACCTGCCACATGATTCGCGGCGAGGGAAAGCTGGTTGCGCCGGACCTGAGCAACCTGGTTTCCAAAGACGCTGGCTCGATCCTGCGCGACATCAAGGAGCCGGGCGCCATGATTCATCCGGATTACGTGGCATTTCACGTCTTCCGGAACGATGGCGATGATTTGACTGGTTTCATTCGGATGCAGAAAGAAGACTCGGTCACGGTTCTGGGCGCGGATGGAAAAGAAACGGTCGTCGCGCAAAAGGATGTCAAAGACCTCCGCGCCAGTGCGGTCTCACTCATGCCGTCGGGTTTGCTTGATGGATTGAAGGAGGGCGGGGTTCGCGATCTCTTGACGTTTCTCACTTCGGAGCCGCCGCAACGCAGAGCTGCGGATGTTCGGCGCATTGTCGGCGCGACGCAGGCACTTTCAGCCGGCTCTCCGCCCGTGAAAATCATTTGGGTGGCGAGCAAGCAGGATCACGGCAAAGGCGAACACGATTATCCAGTGGCGCAGAAAATGTGGATTTCCCTGCTCAACCAGTCGCCCGGGATTTCCACCGACGACGCCTGGGAGTGGCCGAGCGCCGAACAATTCTCAGCGGCAAACGTGCTGGTCTTTTATTTCTGGAACCACAACTGGAGTGATGAACGGTTGAAACAGCTCGACGGGTTTCTGGCGCGTGGCGGTGGATTGGTCGTTCTTCATTCGGCGACGATTTCGGATAATGATCCAGATCGTTTGGCCGAGACCATCGGTCTCGCTGCGCAACCCAAACGGTCGAAATATTTGCACGCCCCGATTGATCTGAAATTCGTTTCGACGAACAGCCCGTTTGCGGAAAGATTTCCCAAACAGATTTATTTTCTGGACGAGCCCTACTGGCCGCTCATCGGCGATACCAACAAGGTCACTGTGGTTGGGACCGTGAAGATGGAAGGCGCGGATTGGCCGCAAGTGTGGACATTTGAAAAAGGGAAGGGGAGGGTGTTTGGGAGTGTCATCGGGCATTACACATGGACGCATGAAGATCCGATGTACCGCATTCTGGTTTTGCGTGGCATTGCCTGGGCTGCCGGTCGCCCGGTGAGCCAGTTCGAAAGTCTTGCGGTCCCCAGCAGCAACTGAGCCTTCGGGTTGCTCTGGTTCAGTTTTTTACCTTACCAGCGGAACTTTTTGCAGCCTGTTGAAACCAGCTTCGCAGGTCGTCTCGTTGCGGAATATCTCGATAAACCCAACGGTCCGTGTGATTCGTAAATGGAATTTCAACAAAGGTAAAATTGCCTCGTGGGCAGGTGGCCTCGAGGAACTGCCGCGTCTCATTGAGGGAATGTCTCGCGGAAATCTCGTGGCTGATGAATTGGGGACGGTTCCCGAGCCGTGACAGGCGTTTCGTTGCCGACGCCCGGTCGCTACCCGCGTAGGGCCAGCTTTCATTTGCTCCGTCATAGTGGCTATGGCAGCTGAAGCCGGTCCACAAAGCGGCAATTTCGTCGTCGTGCAGGCCGATGAAGTTGCAGGCGATTGCGCCGCGTGAGAATCCGGCGATGAAGAGTGCGTTCGTATCACCCCCATAGTCGCTGGCAATTTTTGGAACGACCGCTTTACAGTAGTGGACCGTTGCATCCAGATCGCCCCACCACCGCTTCGCATAAGGGTTCGATGTAGGGAAGGCAGACCCAGATGGCGCCAGCCCCTTTAGTTATCCCGTAACCCAAGTTGCATCCTTCGGGCCGGCCATTCGCGGGATCGGACGATGAATCGACGGTGTTGCCCGCGTCCTCGACAACGACCGGATACTTTTTGCCATTCTCCCAATCGGTCGGCAAATAAAGTGCGTGATAAACTTCCGTGTTCTCGTATTCCGGCAGGAACTGTTTAACAAATTTTCCAGCGGCGGGCCGCCCGTTTTCGTCAAATGGAGGCGCTGCCAGATCTTCCCTGATCAATAGCGCGTTGAGTTCTTGGGCGGGACTGGGCGTGCCGGTCGCCAGCATCACCGCGAGATTAATCGGCACGAGCCATTTATTCATATTGGGACAAGGTTCGCAGGAAGTCCGAACAGAGGCTTGCCTCCCGGCTGAACAGAAGCAAAACTTTATTGTCTTGTTTCATGGTGAAGGATTTGTTGCGAACAATTTGTTTTCCGATGGGCCGCGCCAGTGTTGCGGCTGCTTTATTTTTCCTTTTTTGCACGCCGGGATTTTCCGCCCCCAGTTTGACGGCCAGTCTGGATCGCAACACGATCAGCCTTGGCGAAACCGTCAACCTAACCTTGTCGATCACCGAGGCGCCGAGCCCCGAGGCGCCGGCGTTTCCTGCAATTTCAAATCTCACGGTCCGGCATGTCGGCCAATCCAGCCAGGTTCAATTCATCAACGGAACGGTTTCATCGAGTGTGACGCACACTTTCGAAGTTGTTCCCGCTGCGGCTGGAGATTTTACGATCCCGATGTTGCGGATCAACATTGGCGGAAAAATCCTGACAACCCAGCCACTGAGCTTAAAGGTCGTTCAAGGCCAGACGCCCACTGCGCAGGAGGAGAATCTTCCGGCGTTCCTCAAGCTGGTTGTTCCCAAGACTGAACTGTACGTCGGCGAGCCGATCCCGGTGGAAATCCAACTGTATTGCCAGCAGGCGCAGGATCTCACCATGCCGCAATTGCAGAATGATGGATTTACCGTGGGGCCCATTCCGCAGCCGACGCAGAGCCGGACCCGTATTGGCAGCGAGGTTTACAATCTGATCGTGTTCAAAATGGCGGTGGCCCCCACCAAGGCCGGCTCATTAACCCTTGGGCCTGCCTCGTGCGGACTGAAACTCCTGTTCGGGCAGCCGAATATTTTCGGCCAATTCTCCCAGGCCCGGCAGGTCACGCTAAGAAGTCCGCCTCAGCCTTTGAATGTTTTGCCTCTTCCGGCGGCGAACAAGCCTCCGGGGTTCAACGGTGCGATCGGAAAATTTTCAATGGAATTCAGTGCCGGGCCGACGAATCTCGGGGTTGGGGATCCAATCACGTTGAAGGTGAAAATCTCGGGCCGGGGTTCGCTGGATTTGCTCTCCATGCCGCAGCAGACGGACTGGCGCGAATTTAAAACGTATCCCGCCACCAGCAAAACGGAGTCGAGCGACCCGCTCGGATTGGCCGGCTCGAAAACGTTCGAGCAGGTGGTGGTGCCCCAAAATTCGGAAGTCAAAGAAATTCCCCGGTTCGCGTTCAGCTATTTTGATCCGGAGCAAAAAGCCTATCGAACGCTGACGAATGGGCCTGTTCCGTTGGTCGTTCACCCGACGGCAGCGACACCGCAGCCGACGGTATTTTCGAATCCGGCCGATGCTGAGAAGCCGCCTTCACGGGACATCGTCCACATCAAACCGCAATTGGGGACCGCCCCGATTGTGTCCGGGCCTCTCCTGAAGCAGCCGTGGTTTTTGGCTCTCCAGGCCATCGCCCCGCTCGTCTGGATCGGCTCGGTGATTCATCGAAGGAGACGGGAGAACTTCGAAAACAACCCGCGTTTGCGGCGGGGACGGGAGGTTCATCGAATCGTCACTCACGAGTTATTTATTCTGCCCCGGCACGCCCAGGCGCAGGAGGTGGAGAAATTTTTTGCGGGAATTTTCCGCCTGCTTCAGGAGCAAATCGGGGAGCGACTCGATTTGCCGGCGTCGTCCATCACCGAAGCGGTGGTTGAAGAAAACTTGCGGCCAATGGGAGTGGATGAGCAAACCCTGGCCCTGGTGCATGAATTGTTTCAAGCGTGCAACCAGGCTCGATATGCCCGGCAACGGACGAGCGAGGAACTGGCGTCGTTTATTCCAAACGTGGAAAAGGCCATCGCGGAGCTGCGCAAAATTAAATGAACCTGCGATCCCGCTCGATCTCATGCTGCGTCCCGGTCATGCTTTGCCTTTGGCTCCTGGCCGTGACCACTTCGGTCGCGGATGAATCCTCAAGCGCGTTCAATGATGCGAATCGCCTGTTCGAGCAGGGCAAATACTCCGAATCGATTGCCGGATACGAAAAGTTGATCCAGTCCGGAACCGTGTCGGTCCCGATTTATTTCAACCTCGGCAACGCTTTCCTCAAATCGGGACAGGTGGGCCGGGCGATTGCGGCCTATCGAAAGGCCGAGAAATTGTCGCCGCGCGATCCCGATATTCGCGCAAACCTCCAATTCGCCCGTGATCAGGCGAGCAGCGGAACCCCGCCAAAACGGGATCGCTGGAAGAGTTTGATTACGAAATTGTCCCTGAACGAATGGGCTGTTCTTGCAACTGCGGCGGTGAGCCTCTGTTTTTTATCTCTTTCCGCGCGACAATGGAAGCGGGAGTGGAGAAGTTCCTTTCGTGGCGCCGTGGCGGTTCTCGGGTTGACCGGGGCGTTGCTGATCGTCTGTTTGATTGCGGCTTACCGCTACGAATCGGAGCAGATATCCGTGGTCATCGTGCCGGAAGCGGTGGTTCGGCGCGGGCCATTCGAGGAATCACCGAGCGCGTTTACCGTCCGGGACGGCGCCGAACTAACGGTGCTGGATAAAAAGGACGATTGGTTTCAGGTCGCTGATCCGGCCCAGAGAACTGGATGGATGCAGGGTAGGCAGTTGATGGCGCTCAACCCGCCCGTGTTGACGACGGTAAAGTGAGGGCAAGGCACGCGGAGAAACTTACGAAAGTTCGTTCAGCTTGCCGGTGCTGTCGCCGATTCGATCCACCGTAACGCCCATCCGGTCGAGCATCGACAGGTAAAGATTGGTCATGGGTGTGTTTTTCTCGTAGCGGACGTGGCGCCCCGTCTGAATCGATCCGCCGCCACCGCCAGCGAGAAGGACCGGCAGATCGTCGTGATTGTGCCGGTTTCCGTCGCCGATTCCGCTGCCGTAAATGATCATGCAGTTGTCGAGCAACGTTCCTTCGCCTTCGGGAATGGATTTCAGCTTCTCCAGGAAATAAGCGAACTGGGTCGAGTGAAAATGATTTATCTTCGCGATCTTTTGTTTCTTCGCCTCGTCGTTGCCGTGGTGCGATAGATCGTGGTGTCCGTCGGAAATGCCAACTTCCTTGTAGGGTCGATTGCTGCCGTCGTAGGCGACCATCAAGGTGGAAATCCGCGTTGTGTCGGTCTGGAATGCCAGGGCCTGTAGATCGTACATGAGGCGGATATGTTTCTCGAAATCTCCGGGGATGCCGGAAATGGATGCGTGGTTCTGGCCTTCCGGCAGGGACGCGGCAAATTTTTCCGCCTTCTCGATTCGCTCTTCCATTTCGCGAACCGCGCTCAAATACTCATCCAGCTTGCGTTGATCCGTGACACCAAGGTTGGACCGGAGTTTTTTGGCGTCTTCAAGGACGAAGTCCAGGATGCTCTTTTGATACCGTTTCCTGCGCTCGAGGTTCTCGGTTATTTGGCCGGTGGAATTGTTGGCAAAGAGTCGTTCGAAAACCAATCGCGGATCAATCTCCGGCGGCATCGGTGTCGATTCCCCTTTCCATGAAATATTCGCCTGGTAGGCGCAACTGTATCCGGAATCGCAATTGCCAGACTGCCGGTTTCCTTCGCAGCCCAGTTCCAGCGAATTAAAGCGCGTCTCTTTCCCGATTTTCTGCGCGGCAACTTGATCGACCGAAATGCCGACCTTGATGTCCACTCCCGGAGTTTTGCGGGCCTGGCAGCCCGTGAGAAAAGTTGCGGAAGCGCGCGCGTGGTCGCCGGCGCCATCGCCGTTGGCGAAAGCTTTCCGCTGGGCAAGGCCGCTTAGCACGAGAAAATCTTTCTGAACGGCTTTGAGCGGCTGGAGAATATAGGGAAGCTCAAAATCCGTCCCGACGGCTGACGGAGTCCAATCCGCCATGTTCACGCCATTTGGGACATAGACGAATGCCATCCGTCTTGGGAATTGTTTTGCCGCGCTGCTTTCGGAGGCGAAAAGCCTGACCGCTGGCGACATCGCTTCCAGCATCGGCAGGGCCATCGCTGTGCCGAGGCCGCGCAGAAAAGTCCGCCGCGGAATGTGCCACTTTGTTTGCATCTAGATTCGGACGAAGATAACCGTGCGAAGCTTCAAAAACAATCGGGAATATTGGGGGCCAAATTGAAAGGGTGTGATTAAAAGCGGGTGAGGCGCGAGCTGGATTCGGAGCGCGGCTGTGTGCGGAGCATCAGCCGCAGCACGTGGGTTGGCTCACAGTCACGGGAATTCATCGACCGCTGCGGCTGGTCTGCGACACAGCCGCGCTCCAGTCTCACCCGCTTTTAATCACGCCCAGATTGAAAGTTGGATTTGAAAGAAGCGCGCAAACCCGGGTAGCACCTGCCTCCGGCGGGTGCGTTCCCGGAATAATCCACGTGACGGAAACGAAGAAAAAGCGCTTCGCACCCGCCGGAGGCAGGTGCTACCCGGCGCTTCTCACAATCGTGCGACCAGTAGTTCTCGTTGAAAAATTAATTCCTTGGGCAGATTTGAGTAGAGCTTGATGAACAATTCGTCCTGCGAGAGAGCCTCTCTCTTCCAATCCTCCATGTTCATGCTTTGAGCCTCAGCGAGGCGCGCGGAATCGAATCCATCCATGCCTTCGAGATCGAAATCCTCCGGGCCGGGAACCCATCCCAGAGGCGTCTCGGTCGCGCCGGCCCGTCCCCGGCAACGTTCGATGATCCATTTAAGGACGCGCATGTTTTCGCCATAGCCCGGCCAGAGAAATTCGCCCTGTTCATCCTTGCGAAACCAGTTCACGTAAAAGAATCGCGGCGGAACGGTGATGCGCTTGCGCATGTTCAACCAATGCTTGAAATAATCGCCCATATTGTAGCCGCAGAACGGGAGCATCGCCATCGGGTCGCGGCGCACCTGGCCGACCGCGCCAGTGGCTGCCGCAGTGGTTTCCGAGCTCATGGTTGCGCCGACGTAAACTCCGTGGATCCAATTGAAGGCGGAATAGACCAGTGGAATGGTTGTGCTGCGCCGCCCGCCAAAAATAATGGCGCTGATCGGCACTCCGTTGGGATCGTTGACCTCGTGGGCGAGCATTGGGTTGTTGGCCATGGGCGCGGCAAAACGGCTGTTGGGATGCGCCGCTTTTTCTTTCGATGCGGGAGTCCATGGATTTCCCTTCCAGTCTGTCAATTCCTTCGGCGGCGTTTCGTCTTTGCCTTCCCACCAGACGTCCAGATCCGGAGTCAGCGCGACGTTGGTATAAATCGTGTCGCGCGAAATCGTCTGCATCGCGTTGGGATTTGTTTTCAAGTTCGTTCCAGGCGCGACGCCGAAATACCCGGCCTCGGGATTGATGGCATAAAGTTTTCCGTCCGGCCCGGGCTTCATCCACGCGATGTCGTCGCCCACCGTCCAAACCTTCCAGCCTTTGAAATGCGGCGGAGGAATCATCATCGCGAAATTGGTTTTTCCGCACGCGCTGGGAAAGGCGGCGGCCACATAGGTCTTATCGCCGGTGGGAGATTCCACCCCGAGAATGAGCATGTGTTCCGCCAGCCAGCCTTCCTTGCGGCCCAGCCAGGAGCCGATCCGCAGCGCAAAGCATTTTTTGCCGAGCAGCACGTTGCCGCCGTAATTCGAGCCGGTCGAGATGATCGCGTTGTCCTGGGGGAAATGTGCGATGAAGCGTTTATCGGGGCTCAAGTCCAGCATGCAATGCAGGCCGCGATTGAAGTCCGCGCCGTCGCCGAGGTGTTCGTAAGCCTGCTGGCCCATGCGTGTCATGATCCGCATGCTGAGCGCCACGTAAATCGAATCGGTCAACTCAATGCCGACTTTGGTCATGGGCGAACCCGCCGGTCCCATCAAGTAAGGAACCACGTACATCGTTTTGCCCTGCATCGCTCCGGTGCAAAGGGCGTGCAGCTTTGAGTACATTTCTTTAGGCGCGGCCCAGTTGTTTGTGGGACCGGCGTCCTCCTCCATGTCGGTGCAAATGTAGGTGCATTGCTCGACGCGCGCGACGTCGCTGGGGTGCGAGCGATGGTAATAGCAGCCCGGTAGCTTTTGCTGGTTGAGCATAATCAAAACGCCCGAGGCGACGGCTTCGGCCGTGAGCGCTTCCCTTTCCGCGTCGGACCCATCGCACCAGTGGATTTTTGCTGGCTGGCAGAGGGTCTTCATCTGGTCCACCCATTGGATTACGGTTTTATTTGTGGTGTTGCGTTGTTCTGGTGTTTTCTTCTGCATAAAATGATTTCCTAAATTTTCCCGGTGAGGCACCGTCACGCGTTTGGGATAGGACAGGTTAAACTCCGTGCATGTGGCCATCAAGCCGCAATGCCGAAGAATGTGAATTGCCATTCCGGAAAAAAAACTGAAAATCTTCGAGCGATTGAGCTAATTAGTCGGCCTGTTTATCGTGCGAAAAAGAAAATGGCTTTTTGGTTTGCTTTCGATTTTGGTGGCTGCGTTTCTCGCGGGCTGCCAAAGCGTCGGCTATTACAAACAGGCCATCGTTGGCCAGATGGAAATGCTCACCCATCAACAACCGCTGTCCGACCTGATCAAAAATCCCGGCACCGAACCTGGGCTCGGAGAGAAATTCAAACTGGTTCTGGCGTTGCGCCAGTTTGCCGAAACCAATCTCAATCTGCCGGTCGGCAAACATTATCTCCATTACGTCGATCTCCAACGCTCCAACGTGGTGTGGAATGTTTACGCCGCGCCGGAGTTTTCTTTGGAACCCAGATCGTGGTGGTTTCCCGTGGTCGGGAGCGTGACCTATCGCGGGTATTTTTCCGAGGCGGCGGCGAACGCCTACGCGGACACCATGCGGAAAACAGGCTTCGACGTTTATGTTGGCGGTGTGGATGCGTATTCGACGCTGGGCTGGTTCAATGACCCGGTGCTGAACACCTTCATCGGCGATTCCGAAAGCCGGCTTGCCTCGCTCATCTTTCACGAGTTGGCCCATCAACGCCTCTTTATTTCCGGCGACACGGAGTTCAACGAAGCCTTTGCCACGGCGGTCGCCGAGGAGGGGTTGCGCCGCTGGTTGCTGGAGAAAAACGATCCTGCCGCCCTCAAGAAATATCATGATGATCTCGCGCGAAAAAAACAGTTTCTGAATTTGATTCAAGTGGTTCGATCCCGGCTGGACATCATTTATGGAGGAACCGATCGCGAAACGGCTCGGGGTGATTCCGTTGAAAGGGACGCGGCCAAGCGCGGGAGAAAGCAACTGATATTGCAACAACTTCGAGAAGACTATGCGCGGTTGAAACAGGAGTGGGGCGGATATTCCGGGTACGACGCGTGGTTCGATGGCCCGCTGAATAACGCGCAACTCAACACTGTGTCCACCTACTACGATCTCGTTCCAGCCTTCCATCAACTCATCGCGGACAACGGAGGTGAGCTGGGCAATTTTTTTTCCCGGGTCAAAACTTTTGCGCGGATGTCAAAGGAGAAGCGCCATCAAAAACTCGCCGAGATCAACGCTTCCGGCCAGGACCGGTTTTTCGCGAAGCCGCCGCCATCCAAAAGAGGCGCAGTCCTTCCAATGTGAGAAGCGGATCGACGGCGGCGATTTCCGGGAGCTTGCTGGCTATCAGCTTCGCGTAGCCGCCCGTTGCCACCACTGGAAGATTCCCGCAGGACAGTTCGCGTTGAAGTTCCATGACCAATTCCCGCACCAGGCCGCGATAACCGTGAACAGCCCCGATCAACATGGCTTGTTCGGTATTTTTTCCGATGACACGCGTCACTTCGCGGATTTTAATTTTCGGCAGGAGCGCGGTCTTCTCGTGCAAATAATCTGTCATGGCCGCCAGCCCGGGTGCAATGATCCCGCCGACGTAGTTTCCCCGCGAGTCCACCACGTCAAAAGTGACGGCCGTCCCGAAATCGACGACGACCGACGGCGCGCCAAAATGATGTTTGACGGCCAAGGCATTGGCCAGGCGATCGGGTCCGATCGATTCCGGCTTCGGATAATCGATGCCGACCCCTTGAATCGTCTTGTGGTTCAGTTCGAGGCAGTCTGTCGCCCATGTCTGACGGCAAAGGGCGTGAACGATGGGCGTGGCGCGGGGCACGACACTGCAAAGAACGGCGGCGGCGATTGTTTCGCGACGAACAAATTTCGCGGCGAGTTCCGCGCCGCGCTTGGAGAACCAATCCGCCGTCGGAATGTTTCCCTGTTTGACGACGCGCTCGCCGTCGGCAAGGCCGAGGTGCGTGTTTGTATTTCCGATATCAAATAAGAGCGTCATCACTTCGCCGGTCGTGAGTTGGCCGAATCCACAAAGTTCGAACCGGCCCCATCCCGCAAATCCGTCCGCGGTTTTTTGCCCGGTCTGAATCCCTTCCTCCAGAGCGTGTCAAAATCAATCGAGCCGGACAAGCCGGCTTTCAGGATGATCACGATCATGGCCGTCTGAAAATCAAGTTCGGTCTTCAGGTTCCGAAACGTCTCATCCTCGATATTCAGATCGCCGACCCAGCTTCGAGCCGGATCGCGCTGGTTTATGAATTGAATCCGGCCCAGGCTCACGTTCAGGAACTCGATCCCATCGAATGCCATCGACCTCTCATCGGAGTTGGTCGATTGGATTTCAGGCTTCGGGGTGATTGGGACGTTCCGCTGTTTCAAGGCTTCGAGGTTGCTGTTGCCTTCCGGGTTTTCGACGATCGAGATCGTGGTGATTTGTATCCGGACGGACTTCAATAGAAGCCGACCCGAGCGAAGGGCGGCAGGATCGTATTGCAGGAATAAATCCGGCATTTCGAGGAACGTTCCGCCGCCAAAAGCCTGATTGTTCAGCATTTTCAGATCCTGTAGATGTATGCTGGAAGAGGATGGATTGATCGAGAGCGTCCCGATGGTGGTTGGCATTCCGGTGGCGGCGGAAATTCGTTTCTCGGCAAGGGACTTTGCGAGGTCCGGAGCGAAGTAATATCCGGCAATCGCCAGTCCTGCGATGGCAAGCAGGAGATAGATCGCGATTTTAAGTTTGCCGGGTTTCATGAATTTGCCCTAAAAAAAAAGACCGGCGCGGTGACGCCGGTCTTTCGCTTTTGCTGAAGATCAATCCTGCAGGCGATAGAATTTCGAACCCGTCGGTGTCGCATTGGTAAACGGCGACCGGATGGCGCCGTTCGGGACGTACGGGCCGACGACGTTCGTGGCCTCCAGCAGGCGGAAAACCCCGTCCCAACTGAGCACCACGCTGGAACCGTCCATCCGGGCGCTGATTGTGGGTGGCGTCACCACCGGGGGAGGAGGCAAAGTGCCGCCCACCGGCAACATGAGAACGCGAACGGAAATCGGCAGATCCAGGTTGACCATCGGATTGCCGGTTCCATTGGTTGTGCCCACACCCGAGGTGGTCAAACGGAGCCATTTGTTCGCGAGGTTAACCGTATTCCATTGAAAACTCACTCGGAATGATTTGGTGCCAGTGTCGGCGACCCTGTTCGTGACCATGCCGATATTGGGAGCGGGCAAAAGATTTCCGCTGGTCGTCCCGGAGAAGCCGGGAGCGCGGAAGCCGAAGTCGGTCGCACCACTGACCGCGTTTTCGAAATCCTGGAAGACCGTGTCTCCATTCTTGAGGTTATCGATGTACAAGTCGAATGGGCCGGTGTCGGAAACGTCGTCGATCGCGAAATTAATCGATTCGAAAATGCCCCATTGTCCCACAATGTTGTTGTTATTAATCACACTGGGATTCCATTGCGTGGAGGGACTCGTCTGTTGCATTTTCGGGAAGACGTTGGTTCCGGCTGCCCACAGCGTATTGTTGTCGGTGTAGGTCGTGAGTCCGCTATCGAGGAATGTTTCAAACGCGCCGCCGTTCAAACTGCGCAGCAATCGATACGCTTCCGCGCCCGGAACAGCATCCCAACTGAAATCGGCCTGGAACAGGTCATTGCTCGTGATGACTGCGGACGTGGCCGGCTGGGCTGAATACACAACGACACTGTTTACCGTCTTATAGGCAAAGACCTGAATCTGCACCGTCTCGCCAGCGGCGTAGCTTGTTCCTGGAATGGCGCTACCGGCCACGTTGGCGGAATTGGGAATTCCCTCGCCGGTGCGTTGCAGGGTGAAGGTTTGCCAGGAACCGCTCGGTGTGAGAATCGGCGCATCCAACGGAGTGCCTCCGGCGACTGAAGTTGTCTGCATAAAGTGTAGGTTCGCGCTGGAGGTATGAGTGGCGGCCGCGCCGATCGGGCCCGAGTTCGTCGTTTCACGAATCGTGAAGGTCATGCGCACCGAGGGATTGGCGCCTCCGCCGACAATGGTTCCCGCCGTTGGAACGCACCCTTGTTGTCCACCCACAGTCTGGGTAGCCGCCACCTGCGCGCCTTTGACCAGGCCGGTTACGGGAACCAATTCGGTTCCGCCCACGATGCCGGATGTTTTGCTCCCGATTTCAACCATGCCGGACCCGCTGTCCTGGTAAACCGTAATTTTCGTTGCATTGGTGAAAACCGTTGTGACAACGACGTTCGAGGAACTGACCCCCAAGGGACCGGCCACACCCACGGGCTCGGTGTCTAAACAGGGAGCGTCCAGCGTAAATCTCATGCAATCGAAAATCAGCCGCAATGTTGTGGTGTCGTTCGTCGTCTTGGCGAACAATTCAAATTGCGGGACGGTCACGCCGACGTTGTTTGTCACCTTACCGAGGAAAATCCATTTCTGCGGCGCGGGTTGACCATTCTTGCGCTGAAACGCCTCCGTCTCCGTAAATGAAAGTGAACAATCCACGGCATTGGTAAAGCCGATGATGGCATTCGTTATCGTATTGTTGGCGGTGGAACTATGGGTGTAATGCACTTGGTAGGTTCCGCCCGCTACTCCTAAAGTCGGTGAAACGCGGATAAATGGCTCGCCGTTTGTCACCCCACTGAATGCCTTGAATCGCGACGCGGTTCTCGGGGGAGCGCCGAGCGCTGTGCTAAAAGCACTGGTCCCTGAAAACGAAGTCAACTCCGTATAGGAACCGTCTGCATTTGCGCCTAACCCGGATGGTTGAGTGGCTCCAGTTATGTAAACGACATCGGCAAAGGCGACTCCGCTTGCCAACGTTAAAGCCATCGATATAATTGCGATTTGTTTTTTCATAGTATTTATTATTTCGCTCGTTCGTACCTCAATCAATTCTGCGAAGGGGGGCTGACGTTTTATTATCCGGAAGACGCCATGTCGTGTCAATGGTTTTGCCAAATATTTAACGCTATCAGTCAGGAATTACTGATCTGCTTTTGAACAGGGGGCAGCGCACGCACTGCTGGCGATTGGAATCGGAGTCTGCGCGCAATGCGCAGTCATTCACAGTCGCAGGAAAATCTTTCGCTGATACAAAAACCGTAAAAAAAGAAAGGCCAGAAGCAGGCCGAAAACTGCGACAACCAGGTCCCCGGTGCCGTAGGCGACGTTATTTTCGAAAAACCCACGGACATCTCCTCCGACAAAGCGTGCCGCCAGCTTGCGAAAGCCGCCAATTATATTGCTCGCCAGATAAATGGTGATCGAGTTCGTTCCCATCCAGACGAACGGCAGGCACCAAGTCTGCCACTTCATCACATCCACCATCCAGTAAAAGGCTCCCAGGAGCATCGCGCTATAGCCGCCGGCGACGAGGACAAAGGAGGAAGTCCAAATCTTTTTTATGATGGGGAACTGCGTTCCCCACAAAAAGCCTAAGAGGACAGACGCGATCCCGAACGAAAACAGATAGATCAGTTTCTTCTTGTCGTTGTGGCGGGAGCTGCGCAGAAGCAATCCGGCAAAGACGCCGAATAAACAGGTCGCGATTGCGGGGATTGTGCTGACGTAGCCCTCGGGGTCGTAATAGGTGTCCCACTTTTTTCCGGGCAGATATTGGAAATCCACGTGATTCGCGAGGTTCAATCCGGGCTCAAACTTTCCCTTCGTCATTTCCGTCGTCTGGTTGAACTGCTCCCTGGCCCAGAGAAACGGGGGACTGTTGGGAATCGTGGAGAAATTTTTTCGTTCGCGGAATGCCGCGGCCATGGTTTCGTCGCCGGCGGCCTCTGCCATTTTCGCGAGATTACCGCTTTCCAACTGGATGTTGCGGATTGGGACGAGGCTCATCAGGGCCCAATAGCCGACGAGCAGCGCAACGGCAATTCCCACCATCGCCTTCGGTTTGAAATAAATGAAAATCAGCCCCCCGAACAGATAACAGAGCGCGATCCGGTTCAGGACGCCCAGCAGACGCATGTCTGGCCATGGATTTGTAAATCCGCCCGAATAAAGCAAAGCCACGATGAACAAGAGAACGAAGCGCCGGAATAATCGCTTCAGCGCGTCCGCCCGTCCGCCCGTGGCGATTTGTTTCGTGAGCGAGAAAACCAGCGAGACCCCCATGATGAAAATGAACAGGGGAAAAATCAGGTCGTAGAAACGAAAACCCGCCCAATCGACATGCTCCAGTTGTTCCGCAAGGAGGCCTGCCAGCGAGAATCCTTTCGGCCCGTCGGCCCCGGCGGCGGGCCCGCTGCTGATCCGGCTGAAGGCGTGGACCAACGCGTCGGCACCGATGATCCAAAACATGTCAAAGCCCCGCAGGGCATCGACTGACATCAATCGCGGCGTGGTGAAGGCGGTAACCGGTTCGCGGGCGGGCGCGGCTTCTTTTGCAGGGAGGTCAGACATGGGCTAGCAGTATGGAATTTGAACTGGAAGTTCAAGCAGGAAACAGCATCGAACATCGAACTCCCCACGCTTGCCTCCTCTCGAAAGCAAACTCCGTCGGCTTCATGGCACGAGCGGCTGTGTCCAGGCGCGCTCCAGTTCTCCCTCGATGGCGCTGACTTTTGGCTTGGAGGAAATGATCCGCGCGCGAACGTAGATTTCATCCCCCTTCAACCGATAGCTGGCCGACGTGCCCTTGACCTCGGCAAGGACGACACCGATGTCTTTGCTGTAGCGGTGTGTCACCCGCAGGGCCGCGCCGCTCTCGGTCTTCAACGGTTCGCTGCGCGGATCAAACCCGTTGCGCGTGCCGATGAACTGCGTGGTGTAGGTCACGCCGTTCTCGGGGGCGATTTCCAGCGAGTAAATTTTCGGGCCGCGCTGGATGCTTTTCAACTCCACTCCGCTTGATGCATAAAAATCGCCCGCCTCCAGCGCGGCGATCAGCGACTTCGCGGACAGGTCTGTCGCGTGGACCATCACCCAGCCGCGGCCGGGATTATTCTTCTTCGCATCCGTGATTTGGTATTCATGGGAATCGTCGGTGGCCAAACCAAGGATCGGTTCGAGTTTCAACTCCGCGATTCGTTTGGTCAGGAGAATGTCCCAGACCCGGTCCATGCCGGCGTGGGTGGCGTCGCCTTCGTTGTTCACTCCGGGATGGCCGTTGTAAACTTCAAAAAAGCGTTCGCCCTTCACCGGCAGCATATCCTCGGCGGTGATGCCCCATTGAAAATTTGGATGGTTGATGTGCGGAAACATCGGCTGGCCTGTTCGCTCGCGTTGTTTCAGAACTGCATTCACATTATTCTGGATAACATCGGTAACGTTGGTCCCGCCTTGAATCGGGATGAGTTCGCGGAGATTGATCGCCCCCATGTGGACGGGCGCAGAAAGGTGGCGATCGGTGATTTCGGCGCCCAGAACGAGGAGAAACTGCTCGGGCGCCTCGAATAATCCCCGGAACTCTTTAAATGTTTTCAGGCGCACTTCCGGCGCGCCGTTGTTTTCGCGCTGATCGACCCAATTCGTCCCGAACCGGTTCAGATAGTTTGTGAATGCCCCGGGGCCGCCTTTGTTTTTCTCGCGGTGAATCCAGCGTTCGCCCTCCTGCAAAACATTGTGATCGGACAAAGTGAGGAAGTGATAGCCGTTGGTCCGGTACCATTCGACCACCATTTCAGGATATCCGTCGCCATCACTCCAGAGTGTGTGCGTATGGAGATTTCCTTTGAACCAGCGGGTTTGATTTGTTTGTGCGAGAGCAGGGGAGGGGAAAGCGATCGAGATCAACACGAGCGCCGCGCAAACGCGGCAGGCAAATTGTGGAAAAAGCATGCCGTAGGATTACAAGTTTCGATTTGTGATGACGACCTTTTCTTTGTCGGAAACTATTAAACCTCCGACGGGCGCATTGTCCGGTCAGAATGTTGGCGCGTAATCGTGGATGTGCGCCGCGACCTCCGGTTGTTCGAAGTGTCGGCTTGTTTTTGCCAGGTTTGGGTGAGCCTAACGGTCTGGTGTTCCCGTCGGCTGGGCGACGTTGGTGTTTGGGATGAAATAAAATTTTGCGGGGTCATAGGATGTGTCGGGATGCGAACTCGCACAACCGAGCCCGACGAGGGCGAGCGCCGCGAGGGCAAGGAAATATGTTTTCATGAGGATTGCTTTGTTCGAATTCTTTTCATCAAACCTATATCGCATTAACGGCTTCGCAACCCGTGTGGCGGCTGTAAAACGGAACGGTGCCGTTCGAGGTTGCTGGGTCGACGGCGGTGCGAGGAGGGCCGGGCTCCAAGGGCCCAACGCGGAATAAACTCAGGGCGCCCAAGGCCAAGGTTGCTCCAGTAGCTCGATTGTTCCGACTGATTCGTGCTGCTGGCAGCGGCGGAGACGCCTCCGCGCGAGACCTCAGCTTGCCTGCGACCGATTGAGCGCGCTGAGAACCGCTTTGATCGAGGCCAGTTCAATGTTCGTGTCCACACCTGCGCCCCACCGAACTTTGCCATCCCCGTGTTTGATCTGAATGTAAGCGATCGCCGCGGCTTCTTCACTCTCGCTCAATGCGTGCTCGCTATAATTCTTGATTTCAAAGCGGGGAACGCCCGCGGTGGTGAAGGCGTGGACGAACGCGGCCAGCGGCCCATTGCCTTCGCCGGAAATCTGGACCGATGCGCCGTCGCGGAGAAGTTTTGCCCGGCAACGAACTTTTCCATCCCGACTTTCCGTCTCGAAGTTTTGCAGTTGCCACGGCTGGCTGCATTCGATGTATTCGCGCCAGAACATCTCTTTCAATTCGGAGCCG
>Ga0163152_10004476_pt1 | contig 17270 bp, 16 predicted proteins | sample OliLakLV19MP8IB2_FD_148635 | JGI IMG/M metagenome (GOLD analysis project Ga0163152, IMG submission 148635) | Freshwater microbial mat bacterial communities from Lake Vanda, McMurdo Dry Valleys, Antarctica - Oligotrophic Lake LV.19.MP8.IB-2 | ecosystem: Environmental > Aquatic > Freshwater >... | reverse complement strand
TTCTTTTTCCATCGGCACCCTGAATTGCACCGCAGTGGGCCGGCCTTCGATCAGCGTGCCTTCGATCGTGCGGGCCTGCCCCTCGATCTCAATAAAGCCACTCTTGACCTCACGATTCGTGGAGGCCGTCAGCGTCGCGATCGTGCTGAATGGGGCCAGCAAGTTCGCGTCGTTCGTCGTCTGGCTGGGCCGCTTGAGATACAGGGGGTAATCGTAACTCACCTCGAACCCGGAAAACTCCGGAACGATTTTGCAGGTAACGGTGTAGTCTTTCGTTCGAGCGTCGCCGGCCAGGATGCGATATTGAAAGCCGTTGCGAACTTGCTTGGGCGGAATCGTCAGTTCGAACTTGCGCCGTTCGCCCTCGACGAGTTTCATTGGCCGTTCTTCGTAGGTTTCGGGGTCGTCCGGGTTGTACCACATTCGCAGGCGTACGGTGTCGGGAGCGTTTGGCCCCGGAATGCGGCCATTCACGCGAATCTGGAAACTCACTTCCTGATTGTTGAAAACCGAGATGTCCCCCGACTTCGGTTCTTCCAGTGTCAATTCGCTCCGAGTTGGCGGAAGGAATGCGACAATGACGTTCGCGAGCAACAAGACCACCGCCGCGATGCCGATCCAGAGAATGCCTCGATTCTCAATGGCTCGATTCAGATCAACGCCCTTGAGATCCTTGGCAGCTTTCTGGCTGATCGCGCTCTTGATGGAACCCGCCAGCCGAGCGTCGTCCTCAAAATCGACCCAGGTGACAAGCGAATTCTTGGCGTTCGGGACCGTCTGTTCGACCTGGCGGGCAGCGAAATATGGGTTAATCTGGCGACGCGAGGACTGAAAGAGACGCAAGTAGATGAAGTAAGCGGCGAGGCCAAGGTAAACGGCGAGGGCTGCCCAGCCTGAACCCTTCGGTGTCGCCACGTAACGATCGATCAGGAGGACAACCAGGAGAAAAGCCAACGAGACCAGAGCCAACGAAAGCCCAGCGAGGAAGAAATCGAGCGTGCGGACCCGACGACGAGCGGCATTGAGTTGCTTCTCAACGAAGTCGCTGATCTGGTTCGGGTTGGCCTTCGGGGCGTCTAGTAGCGTTGCCATCTCTTCTCTTCCTCAAACTGACGACACAACAACTTTTTACCGGCGCGGACATTTGCGGACATTTGCGGACACTTTGGCCGCAAGGCCATTCCCCACAATGCATTATAACCGGGGCAAGCCTTGCGGCTGGAAAATCGGGCTGGCGCGGGCAGGTTGCCACTCCGATTCGCCATTTTCCCTCTTCTCTGACGAGCGAACACCGGGTATGTGCTAGTTCGGGAGGGTAACATGCCGAATTGCTTTAGTCCGGGACGCAGCAAAATCCTGGGAGCGGTGGTCTTTTCGCTGGCACTGCACTCGTCTTTCTGCGTGGCTTGGTTCACGTTGCAGCCGGCAAAGACTGCGCAGACAATCGACTCCTCTACTGCCGTGGATGGCCCAGACGATACCGAACTGCTCATCACCCTCCGCGAGCCTCACAAGGACATTATCGCAAAGATTACCCCGGTTCAGCCACGTCAGTTGCCGCCGGCAGTGGAAATTCCTCCCGTGTCTCTTTCACCGGGTCCAGGCGAGGTCATCCGGGCGGGGAATCCTCCGGACGCGGGCCCGTCCACACCTGAACCAGCTAGCGGCAAGGCGTTGCATCCCAAACTCAAAGCCGGCAAGTCGATCTCTTACGTGATTGACCGTTCGAGCAGCATGGGAAGCAATGGCCAACTTCGTTCAGCGTGCGAGGCTGTGAAAGACTCGTTGCAACAGCTGAACCCTGAGACTCGATTCCAGATTGTCGCTTACAACTCGGCGGCGACGATGCTGGCGAACCAACCCTTGCTGGCAACGCCGGAGAATGTCGAACGGGCAAACTGCTGGCTGGATGTCCTGCTTGCGGAAGGCAGGAGTGGCCACCTGGCCGGCCTCCGCGAAGCCCTGTGGCAACGGCCGGACGCGGTATTCCTGCTTACGGATGCAGATGATCTGGAAGAAAAAGAAGTGAGGGCAATTCAGGCGCTGGTTCGCGATCGAGTGCTGCTAAATGTGGTGCTCATTGGCACCCCTCCGAAGGAATCAGAGACGCCGTTACGTAAGCTTTGTGAACTGACGGGGGGTTCGATTGTGGGGAGATAGATTTCTGTCTTCAGCAGCCTTCCCCCGACTGACGTCGGAGGCTCGCTAGGCTCCAGACAACCACCCCTGCCCTTCTTCCTCCACGATCATCTTCATCGCCTCAATCCAAGCCGGATGATCGTTCAGGCATTTGCACTGATGAAATTCGGTCCCGCCTGATTTTTGAAAGTGGTCCTTGGATTCGTGGCCGATCTCGTCGATAGTTTCAAGGCAATCGGCCGTGAAACCCGGTGTGATGACGAAGACCTTCTTCTTGCCGGACTTCGCGAGTTTCTCCAGCACATCGTCCGTGTAAGGCCGCAACCATTCCTCGCGGCCAAAGAGCGACTGGTACGTTTGCGTCCATTTGTCCCTGGGAAAATTGAGTCGTTCTTGAAGCCCCCGAGTCGTCCGCACGACGTGCGTGGCATAGGGATCGCCCTTCTGCGCGTATCTTTGCGGGATACCGTGAAAGCTGTAAACGAAGTGATCGGGTTCCCAGGACAATTGTTTGAGTTCATCGCGAACGACCGTAGCCATTGCGTCGAGATAGGCGGGATGATCGTAATAGGGCGGGACAATTCTGATCGCGGGGACGGTCCGGACGTTCATCAGCACCTTGAAAAGCGAATCGGTCGCCGAGGCCGTCGTCGTGTTGGAATACTGCGGGTACATCGGCATCACGACGATTCGGTCGATCCCTTCATCGATCATCTGCCTCACGGCATCCGCGAGCGGTGGGTTGCCGATCTGCATACCAAAGCGAACGGGGACGCTCGGAATCGCTTGCTGGAGCAATTCCGCCTGGAGACGTGTGTAATGCAATAGCGGCGAACCCGTCACCGGATCCCAGATGCGTGCGTACTTGGCCGCGGATTTGGCGGGACGAGTCTTGAGAATGATGAGATTGAGAATCAGCCACCATTTCCATCGCGGCACATCGATGACGCGTGGATCGCCGAGGAAATCGTGTAGGTAAGGCTTGAGTGCCGATGCCGTCGGAGCATCCGGGGTGCCGAGTTGAACTAGGAGAATTCCAGTGGTCATTCAGGAGTGACGAGTAAGGAGTGAAGAGTAAGGAGTGAAGAGTGAGAAGTAAGCAACAAGTCATAATAGGCGGAACTTGCCGCCAAAGTCACTCCTCACTCGTTACTCCTCACTCTTCACTTGCAGGGAGACGAGTTATTTCTTCTTACAGTCCGGCCCTTCAAGCGGAGTTTGCTTCTCCGTGATGTGCCCGCTGTCCTTCAAGGCCGTGCATCTCTCGGCGTTGATCTGGAGGTAACTTGTCCATTGAGGCGGAGTATTGGCCTCCGAGAAAATGGCTTCGACCGGGCATTCCGGCACGCACGCTTCGCAGTCAATGCAATCATTCGGATCGATGTAGAGCATCTTTTCGTCCATGTAGAAGCACTCTACGGGACAAACGACGCAGCAATCGGTGTACTTGCAGTCGTTACACGGAGGCGTGACGATGTGAGCCATGACGGAAACGTTCCTTTCAAGCGGAGTTGCACGCCAAAACCATTTCTGGAAAGGCGGCACGGCGGGTCGATGTCGATTACAATAGGGATAATCTTGTGCCCAAAAGGTGTCCAGGGCAAGTAGTTCACTCGGAATTGGCTTTTCGTTTCGGCGAGCGTCGAGGCTTCAGCGCGCCGTGCAGCCTTTCACGTCGGGCTTAAACCTCCTCGCTCGCCTATTCATTAGAAACCTTGCGGTCAGACTTTCGGGTGGATTCGCGTTTTTTCGCTTCCAGGCGGCGACGGTTTGAACCCTTACTTGGCTTCGTGACTCGTCGAATTTTTGGCCGCACCGCTGCCGAGCGAAGCATGTCAGCTAATTTTTCGAGACAATCATCGCGGTTTCGGCCTTGATCCCGCGTCAACTCGGACGATAGCACCACTTCGCCCCCCGTTGTGAGCCGCGAAGGAAACCGTTCGCGGAAGCGCGATTTCACTTCATCCGGGACACTGGGGCTGCCATCGAAATTCCAGCGTAAAACGGCCTTGGAAGCGACTTTGTTGACGTTCTGTCCCCCCGGGCCGCCGGAGCGGGCGAAGGACCACTCGAACTCGTCGAGCGGGATGCGGAGCGTCGAATTTATTTCCAACATGTCCAGCCTCCGTGGGCCATCGCCCTTGACCCGGTCTCTCGCGTAGTTTAGCGTGCAACCCAATGACCTCAAACATTCCCGTTCCCGGCCCGGCCAACGATCGCTGGCGATTACTCGCCCTTGTGCTGCTGGCACTTGGTCTTCGGGCCTATACAGTCGCGAACGTCACAGTTCCATCCCGCGATTGCATCGTCTTCGTTCGGGATGGACTCCAGCTGGAATCGCCGCCTTCAGAGTACGAAAGCCGCTTGGCCGTCTTACGAAAGCTCGAGCATCATCCCGGCTATCCCGTCGCCATCGTCGCGATGTCCTGGCCCGTCCGAGCGATGATGGGAGAGACTTCGGTCGCCTCGATGTCGCTGAGCGCTCAACTCGTCAGTGCCCTGTCGGCCGTGTTGCTCGTCTTTCCGATGTTCCTTCTCGCTCGCCGCCTCTTCGATCGCAACGTCGCATTCGCCTCTGTGGCAATTTTCACCGTTCTGCCCGTTTACGTCGACGTGAGCAGCGATGGTATCTCGGACAGCCTGTTTCTGTTGACAGCGGCGTGGGCGTTATGGTTCGCGGCACGGGCGATGGATTCCTCAAGTTGGAAACCGTCCTTCTTGTTCGGCATCGGATCGGGGGCCTTCTGCGGGATCGGATACTTGCTGCGAATCGAGGTCGGCGTGGTGGCCCTGGGGATCGGCTTAACCTTCGCAGGGACGATGTTGAATCGACTCGTTCGTAGAGGTTCGTCGAGGCCATCGTTGTTCGCTGGAATTGGCTTGGTGCTTGGATTCTGCCTGTTTTTCGGCCCATATGTGAAAGTAATTGGCAAGCTGACCAACAAACCCACGCCGACGGACATGCTCAACCTTGGCGAGCCACCCAAAAAGACCTACTTCGAACGCGACGAAAGCCGCCTGCGAGGGGTAAACCTCCCCATTGCCGCGTGGTGGAACGAAAAAGCATTTGAAGGGCAATCGAAGACCGTCTGGGCCGTCAAAGCCCTGTGGTCCGAGTACTCGAAGGCCGCCCACTACGTTGTTCCGTTCTTCGGGCTGATTGGCTTGCTTGCTTGCTTTTGCCGACTTTCGGACCCGCGCATATTCATGCTGGTTCTCACCGGTGTCCTGCACCTGATTGTGCTGTACATGCTGGTGTTGCGTAACGATTACGTCTCGCAACGGCACACATTGCTGACGGTGATGATCACGAGTATCTTTGCCGGCGTGGCACTTCCGATCATCGCGGCGTATCTGCTTCGACCTTGGCAACGATCCAGTGCGAATTCGAAGTTGGCGCGGTGGATGCAACAACGCACACCCTGGCAGGCCGGAGGTTTTCTAGCAGTAGCGATTCTGGCAATCTCGATCCCCCGCGACATGCGGTCGCTCCACTACGAACGATCCGCTCACAAAGAGGCCGGGTTGTGGCTGAAAGAACATGGTGACCCGAACATTCCAATCGTCGATCCGTTCGGCTGGACCGAATGGTATGCCGGTCGGACGCTCGACCGCTGGCCCGATCCGCACCCCTCGCTGGCTAAGCCCCTCTATATCATCTTCGAGCCGGATTCGGACAGCCCACATTCCCGGCTGGAGAAGTACAACCTCGCCCGGGACATGCATTCAAAACCGCAGTCCGTTCCGCTGGTCGAATACACGCCGAAGGGGAAGCCGAAAAAGAGGGTGGTCGTCTACCTGTTCACGCCGAGAAAGAAGTAGGACAGGCCTCCCGGCCTGTCCTTGGAACAGGCCGGGAGGCCTGTTCTACTTCTGGAATCGTTTCCAGGCTAGCCCCGCGGTATCGCTGCGGAACGACACCAACCGCTGCTTGGTCACCTCGGTCACATAGACGGTCTTGCCATCGGGCCCGCCAAAGCAGACATTGCTTGGCGAACCACCCAGCACATCCACCTCGGCCAGAATCTCCCCCTTGGGTGACATCTTCACGACTGTCCCTTTGCCGTAACGCGAAATAAACAGATTGCCCTCAACATCGCACCTCATGCCGTCGAAGCCATGATCGGGGAATTTCTTCACGAGTCGCTTGTTGGCCAGACTTCCATCTTTCTCGATATCGAACGCCCAGACATTTCGCTGGACACTTTCGTTCACAAAAAGCGTCTTGCCATCCGGGCTCACATCGATGCCGTTTGTCGTTCCCATGTCCTTCGCAACCAAAGTCATCTTGCCATCGCGGCTGATTTTCCAGAGTTGACCGGTGCTCTTGTCCCAGTTCGGATCGCTGGCATACATCGTGTCGTCCGGAGCGATTGCCAAATCGTTCGGCTGATTCATTTCCTTGTTGTGAGCGAACACGGAGATCTTTTTGGTCTCGGGATCGATCATCAGCACGTTGTGCTCGACATAGTCAGCAACGTACATCATCCCCTTTTTGTCGAACACGATTCCGTTGCCCGTGCTTTTTCCGGGAAGCTTGACCCACACCTCGGCCTTGCCATCGGGCGTAACTTTGCCGATGGTCTGCTGCTCGGCAAAGTTGACGACATAGACGTTGCCCTTCGCATCGCAGGCCGGGCCTTCGATACCGGGAGTGAAACTCTTCTCGGCCGTGAACGGCTTGCCGACAAACGGCTTTTCGTCGGCAAGCGTTACGGAGGCAAAGCAGACGCTCAAGACGAACACAAAACGAGTCATCGTGAATCTCCAGGTGTTTGAAAAACAGTTCACGCAAAGCCGCGGAGCCGCAAAGAAGATCAGAAGGAATACTTTTTCATTCTTTCTTGTTTCCCTTTGCGTCTTCGCGGCTTTGCGTGAACTCTTCTGAATGGTTACTTCAAGGCCGCGCGGCCAATGATCGAATACTCCGGTCCATCGCGTTTCATATCGCTTGACATCACGATAACTTCATTGATCGTTGTGGTGCCGCCCAGCCAGGATTCATGGGCCGCCAAGATCGGTTCCCAGTCTTCGGCACGATCTTCCGCCGAGAGGCGACCGAGGGTGAGATGGGGAGTATACCCTCGATCCTCACGGCGATACTGGTTCAGTTCGAGCAGGCCTTCTTCGATGTCGTCGTGCAGCAACTTCAATTCTTCTGCACCCTCCGTCACTCCGGCCCAGAGGATCTTTGGCCGCCGATTATTCGGAAACGCACCTAGGCCTGCGACATCCAGATTGAACGTCGAATGCTTGCGTGCGCGCTTCTCGACTGTGCGGCAAATGGCGACAACCTCACGCTTCTCGACCTCGCCGAGAAAGAGCAGCGTAAGGTGGAAATTATCGGGAGTGACCCATTTCACACCGGGGGCCTTCTTGGCGAACTCCTCTTGGAGTGCAGCCACCTTTTTCTTGGTGCCCTTCGACAAATCAACCGCGATGAATGTGCGAATACGGGCCACTTGCGATACCTGTTTACGAATGAACCATTGCAATCTCGAGGCCGAAGCGCAAGCGAGGCTATTACTTTATTGCCTCGCTTGCGCTTCGGCCTCACAGACAGGATCAACTCGCGGCGCGGCTAATGCTTTACCGCCGCGCTTGCGCTTCGGCCTCTCAGACAGAATCAACTCGCGGCGAGGGCTTCTTCCCAAAATGTTTTGGTGCCATGATGCAGCCGAGCGCCGACTTGCGTGATGACCTTCATCGACAAGAAGTTGGCTGCTCGTGCCGCCTTGGCCGGGGCGATGCCGTGAGTGATGCCGTATAAGAACGCGCCGGCAAACATGTCACCCGCCCCCGTCAGATCGCGAGGCTCGCATGGAAATGCGGCCACATGGGCTTCGGTTCCTTCGTGACGAAGGTAGGCACCGTTCGGCCCATCGGTCACGACGACGGATGGAACCAGCACCTGCAATTTCGCGAACGCGTCCGCAGCCGTTGCAGCCTTCGCAACCGAGCAAGCCTCGGTTGCATTGCAAAAGAGCAAGTCGGCCTGAGCGAGCGCCGAGTGAAACGCATCGCTGAATACCTCGGGCACGAAGGCATCCGAACAAGTCAGGGCGATTTTGACGCCGTTCTCACGTGCGATGCGAATGGATTCGCGAATAGCCCCGTGTCCCGTCTCCGGGTTGGCGAACACATACCCCTCGATAAACAGCCACTTGGAAGCTCGGATCATCGCGGCATCAATGTGCTGCTCCGAGAGATGACTGGAGACGGCCAGACACGTCCGCATCGTCCGCTCGGCATCTGGAGTAATCAAACAGGCACAGGTTCCGGTCGTTTGCCCGACGATCACCGAATTGCCCATGTCGATGCCAAGTTGGCTGAACTCTTCCTGATAGTGCAGCCCATAGCGGTCGTCGCCGACGCAGCCGATGAAGGCCCCCTTGCCGCCGAGTTGCGATTGCGCGATCACGGAGTTCGCGACAGAACCGCCGCTTACCAGCCGCGGATCGCGAGCATGCAACTTGTCAAGAAGCACGCGTTGCTCGGCAAAATCCACGAGCCGCATGGTGCCACGTTCAAAGCCGGTGGCCCCCAACTCCGCGTCGGTCACTTCGACGAAGATGTCCACAATGGCGTTGCCGAGGCCGCAGATGTCGAAGTGTTTCATAGAGTTTCTGGCGAATTCACGTCATGGGTAGATAGACGATACGATCAGCGTATTCGCTGGGAAAGGAAGCACCGGCAATCAATTCCAACTCCGCGTAGATCTGACTGAGCGACCACTCTCTGGGAACTTGAAATGCACCAAAAATGTGTCGGCCACCTGCCAGGTGATCGGCCAAATGTTGTGGCATGGTCTGGCGATTGTTAGTTACGAGGTAGAAATCATTTTCCTCGAGCCAATTCAGTATCAGCGGATCTGGCGTTTGTTTGGGCAAAGCACCATTTTTGCCAACATACTCGACCTCCAGGGAAGGATTCCACATGCGCAACCCTTCAGCAACCTCCGGCGAGAAGCACTCGTCAAAGAGGTAGCGAACCGTCATGCCTTCACCGTTTGAGTGAGTTCGGCGCGTGCTTTCTGAATCCGCGCGTACCACTCCGGATGCTCGAGTTTCTGCTTCTCGCGCTGTTGTTGTGCCCACTCTTCGACGTCGTCCAACATTTTCACCATTTCAGCTTCATGCGTGTGGTGATAGAGCAACACCGCCAAAATCTCATCCATGGTCATCGAGGGAAATCGCTCAAGCAATTCCTGTGGCGTGGTGTGTCCGCCCCGGAGGTATGCAAACAGGATGTCCTGCATGAGCAATCGATGCCCCTGGATGCGTATCTCGCCGTACTTCTCGTAATCCGAGAAATCGAAATAGTCTTCGAGTTGCATGTGTTCCTCCATTCCCATCTTATCCCGGTTCAATCGGAGATCGGTAGATTGCGGATATGATCTGCATACTCACCAGGAAGTGCAGTTCCAGCGATCAAAACGAGTTCATCGAAAAGCTCGGAAAGAGGCATTGATGACGGCAACTGAAAAACCCCCGGAATATGAAACCCAGCCGCGAGATGATCCAGCAGGTGCCAACCCATTGTATTTCGATTGTCAGTAACCAATACGAACTCGTTTTCCTCACACCACCGAAGGATTTCTGGATCCTTGGTTCCACACGCGGGCGCGCCCGGATCGTCCATCATGAGGACTTCCAAGAGCGGATCCCTTTGTAAAAGTGCCTCCTGCCAAAACCGAGGCAAATGCTCGTCCAGGAGATAGCGGAGCTTCATGACGTTCTTACAGCCATCTGCGACTTCAATTGACGCATCCGCTCAAACCATTCAGGGTGCTCGATCCGTTGTTTTTCCCGCTGTTGCCGGCTCCATTCCTCGAGATCGTCCAACATCTTGACCATGGCAGCTTCGTGCGTGTGATAGTAGAGGAGGCACGCCAGCACTTTGTCCATCGTCAATGACGGAAAACGTTCGAGCAACTGTTGGGGCGTCGTCAAGCCATGTCGCAGATACTCAAAAAGCACATTTTGCATCCAAATGCGATGTCCCTGGATGCGGATCTCGCCGTACTTCTCGTAATCCGAGAAATCAAAATAGTCTTCGAGTTGCATGTGTTCCTCCACATCTCATCTTACTTCAAGCGATGGCCATCGCTAAGCCGATTCGCCGCAGGACTTCCGCCTTCCCGAAAATCGACAAGGTCTCAAACACGCCCGGCCCTTTCGAAACGCCCGTGACTGCAACCCGCAACGGCTGATTGAGGCTACCCGCTTTGATGCCCTTGCCGGTCGCGTAGTCGTGCAGAGCCTTCTCGGTCGTGGCCGCATCGAATGGTTCGCAAGCCGAAAGGGCTGCCGAGACGTCCCTAAGCAAGTCCGCCGTGCCCGGTTTTTTCAACACGTTCTCGATGGCCTGCGGATCATACTCGGGCTCCGCTTTCAGGAATGGGCCGGCGTAAATCAAGATATCGCTGAAGAGCTTGAGCCGATCACCCATGGCCTCAATGATGCGTGTCAACCGCTCCTTCGTGGCGGCATCCAGTGGTTCCGCGATCAGCTTGGCTTTCACCAGGAACGGCACGCTGCCGGCAATTCGCTCGTCCATAGAGAGCGTCTTCATGTGCTCGCCTGCCAGCCAGTAGAGTTTTTCCGGGTCGAAACTCGCTGGCGAATCGTTGACACGATCGAGCGTGAAATTCGCTTTCATCTCCGCCATGGTCATGAATTCGGTCTTGTCGTCGAGCGACCAGCCCAAGCGGCAGAGATAGTTCACCAGCCCTTCCGGCAAATAGCCGAGTTCGCGGTAGAAGGCCACGGTCGCCGGGTTCAGATCGTCGCGGGCGGCAATCTGCTCGTCGGTCCAGCCGATGGCATTGAGTTGAAGGCGAATCTCCGGCGTGACGAACTTTGCCATGTCGCGCTTGCTGAGCTTCTTGTTCTTGTTGGGTGCCTTCACGCCCGGCGGGTATTTCGCACCTGGCTTCGGGGCTGGCTCGTTTACCACGGGCAGATGCGCAAATTTCGGCAACGGTGCCCCGAGAGCTTCCCAGAACAACACTTGCGTATAAGTGTTCGTCAGATGCTCGCGCGCACGCACGACATGTGTGATCTCCATGGCAATGTCATCGACCACCGTGGCGAAGTTGTAAAGTGGCGAGCCATTCGCTCGCATGATCACGGGGTCGCCGATCAAATCCGTTTTCTGAACACAGTGGCCGCAGACGAGATCCTGGACAACTGCATCGCGCCCCGTGGGAACTTTGAAGCGGATGGTCGTCGGCTTCTCGGCAACGAGTTTCACGCATTCGGCGGCCGGGGTCTCGCGGTGCGGACCGCGATGGACGTAGGCCTTCTTGGCATCCTCCGCTGCCTTGCGCTCGGCATCGAGTTCTTCCTTCGTCATGTAGTCCGGATACGCATGGCCCGTTTCGATCAGCTTCTGCACCGCGTTCTTGTACAACTCGCTGCGCTGGCTCTGGAAATACGGGCCATACGGTCCGCCAATCTCGGGGCCTTCATCCCAGTTGATTCCCAACCAGCGGAAGCCGTCGAGAATCGGCTGAAGGGCCTCCGCCTTGTTGCGTTCCACGTCGGTATCATCGATGCGCAAGATGAATTGCCCGCCATGGCGTTGCACCAGCAGCCAGTTGAAGAGGGCCGTGCGGACTCCGCCGATGTGCAGATAACCGGTAGGACTAGGTGCAAAACGCGTGCGAATGGCCATGTGGACTCCGGACCCGAAAGCGAATGTTATATGATGGGAGCGATTGCTCGAACCGGGAGTTCGCCGTGCGTTGTTCTTTCTTGCTAAGTTGCTTAGCCGCGAGCGGCCTCGTTGCTGAAGAGCCGGTCCGCATCACCAAGGACGGCTCCTTCAAACAGCATCTGCAATGGTCGCCAGATGCCACGCGATTTCTGTTCACCCGAATTCACGAAGGAAAGATGGCCCTCTGGACCATGACTGCCGAGGGAGCCGATTTGAAACGGCTGGTCGCAAAGGACAACCCCCACTTCGATGGCCACTGGTCGAATGACGGCAAGAAAGTCGTATTCGTGCTCGATATTCTGCAAGGAACCGACGGCAAACTCCAGATCGACACGATCAACTCGGATGGGACGGAGCAAAAAACACTTGTGCCACACAAGGCATTCGAGGAATCGCCCCGCTGGTCGCCGGACGGCTCGAAGGTGCTTTGGGTCAGCACGCGCGACGGCAATCCGGAGCTGTACACCTGCAAGGCGGATGGCTCGGACATCAAGCGGCTCACCAGCGAAGTCGCGTTCGACCTGCATCCTTCCTGGTCGCCCGATGGCAAGAAGATCGCCTTTAGCAGTGGGCGATCTGGAAAGCAAAAACTGTACGTAATGAACGCGGATGGAACGGGCGTCCAAAAAATCACGGATGGCGAAGGACTCGACTCCTGGCCAAATTGGTCCCCAGATAGCAAGCGTATCGCCTTCGTCACGAACCGAGACGGAAACTACAACCTACACGGGATGAACGCGGATGGAAGCGGTCGCGTGAGCCTGACAACCCATCAAGCCCAAGATACGTCGCCGGCATGGTCGCCGGACGGCAAGCGAATTGCTTACATCTCCACTCGTGATGGCGGATCGGACGTGTACTTGATTTCAGTGAAATCTCCATGAACTTGGCCCCAAATCCTCGCAAGGGCCTTCCAGTCTGGACGAATAAGGCTTCTCTATGCTGTCGGGAAGGGTGTAATATGTAAAATCGAGCTTCTAGGTATCCATAACTCTCGGATGAATTTTCTTGAATAATTGAACGGAACGCAACAACCGGAAACATTCGGGGACGCAGCTTGCCTGCCCTCTCCTTGCTGCTCATTTGTGCATTAACAGGCTCGTTCAATCTCTTCAACGCCCCATCTTCGCTTTGGGCCTCCCGAGCAGCATCCCTTCCAGAAGAAGAAGAAACCTATGCCAAGGATCGCTCGGCCTTGGTTTCGTCCGTACAGCCTTCACGTCGAGGCGTTGTACCGCCGAAAGCGACGCAATGGACCAGACAGGATCGTTTTAGTTCTGTTGAGACTGCGTGCTACACCTCTTCGCTCGCTCCCGTTTCCCATCGGCCCCTGACGGGTGCCGGCATTTTTCAGCAGTGCTAGCCTCCTCCTCCGCTCGATTGCTTTGAACCCAATCTCAAAAGCTTTCCTTTGCGCTTGCTGAACGCCATCGCGTTCGCGGCACGAACTGGCTCGAGGAGGTTTTCATGGAAAAGCTTGTAAAGGGCATCCATGCGTTTCAGTCTCACTTTTTTCGCGAACGACACGAATTGTTTGAGCGTCTGCAAAGTGGTCAAAACCCGCAATCGCTGATCATCAGTTGGACGGATTAGCGCGTGATGCCGGACTTGATTACACAGGCAGAACCGGGCGACCTGTTCGTGCTACGGAATGCCGGCAACCTGATTCCACCACATGGAGCGAGCATCGACGGCGGCGAGGCCGCGACCATCGAGTTCGCCATTAAGGCTCTCAAAATCCGCGACATTATCATCTGCGGGCACACGTTGTGTGGGGTGATGCACGCGCTAATCCGTCCAGAGGTGCTCGCGGACATGCCGCGTATGAAAAGCTGGTTGAATCATGCCGAGGCAACTCGGGAGATCATCAAATCCAGCTACCAGAACATGTCTCCCGACTCGGTTTGGAAAGCGACAGTCGAGGAAAATGTACTCGTGCAGCTCGAAAATTTGCGGACACATCCCGCCGTCCTTGCAGCCCTCGCTCGTGGCGAAGTGAAACTGCACGGGTGGGTCTACAAACTCGAAACCGGACAAGTCTTTAGCTACGATCAAGAAGTGGGCCAGTTCACGCCATTGAATGGTTCATCCTCCCCGGCTATATTTGCGCCTCCCATGCGAAATGGCCGCACGATTCAAACCAACGGTAATCCGCCTGCTGGTTTGCAGGCGAGTTAGCGGTTCGCGTCCTCGGGCGGACAAGAAGTCCGCCTTTTCTTTCATTCGCAAACTTAGGTATCCATGCACTCCGATCCAATCGTTCTGCCGCCAGCCGACAACAATCCCACCAAGTCCACTTTCAAGGCCGACCTGTTGGCTTCCCTCGTCGTGTTCATGGTGGCCTTGCCGCTGTGCATCGCGATCGCGCGGGCCTGCGAGCTTCCAGCCGAGGTCGGCATCATCACAGGAATCATTGGTGGATTGATCGTTGGTCCTCTCGCGGGCAGCCCGCTTCAGGTCAGCGGGCCCGCGGCGGGACTGATTGTCCTCGTCTTGGACTTCATCAACGCTCGGACCGATCTCTTTAAGGAAGGTGCCTCGCCATACTCCGCCGTCGCAGCACTCGGCGTCGTCATCCTGATCGCGGGACTATTGCAGTTAGCCATGGCGGCCATGCGTTTGGGCCCGTGGTTCCGTGCCGTCTCGCCGGCAGTTGTCTTGGGTATGCTCGGGGGTATCGGAGTCGTCATCTTCGTGAAACAACTCCACGTTTTGATCGACGACCTGCCGGATTCATCCGTGATGAAGAATTTTGCCGCCATCCCGAACGCAATCAAAAAAGCCCTGACGGAGGAAGGTTCTCGAAACGCGGCACTCGCCGGTTTGTGCAGCCTATTCTTCCTGGTGTTTTGGAAGAAGATCAGTCCCAAGTCGTTCCATATTATTCCTGCCGCGCTCATTGCTGTCCTGGCAGGCACGCTGATGGCCGAAGCTTTCGGCTTGTCGATTCGGCGAATCAAAATTGAGCCGAACCTTCTGAACGCCATCACCTGGGTCACGCCCCAATCTTTCATCGACCTCATTCAAGATGCCGCGGTGTGGAAGATGGCGATTGCCACGGCACTCATCGCGAGTGCGGAAACGCTGCTCTGTGCCACGGCCGTCGATCAAATGCATCGTGGCCCACGCACGAACTATAACCGGGAACTGGCGGCTCAAGGCGTTGGTAATACTCTCTGCGGAATTCTGGGCGCATTGCCCATGACGGGCGTGATCGTCCGATCTTCAGCCAATGTCACCGCCGGTGCCAAGACCCGGCTCTCCGCAACCTTGCATGGTTTGTGGCTCTTACTCTTCGTCGCCTTGCTGCCTTTCATTTTGGAGCGAATTCCATCGGCTTGTCTTGCCGCGGTACTGGTTTTCACGGGCTACAAACTGGTCAACTGGAAGGCGGGCATCGGGCTGTGGAAGGAAAATCGCGGCGAGGCGCTCATTTTTGTGATTACGCTCCTCGGTGTCGTATTCACCGACCTTCTTACTGGCGTACTCGTGGGCGTGGCTCTGACGGTCGCGAAGCTGGTCTACACGATGTCCCACTTAGCCGTGCATCGGGATACAGACGAGTCGAGTCGCGAAGTGACGCTTGTTCTCGAAGGGGCGGCAACATTCTTCAGTCTTCCGAAGCTGGCAAAAGCGATCGAAAAAATCCCGCCGGGTTGGACGGTCCATGTCCTTCTGGATGAACTCCTCTTCATCGATCACTCGTGCCTGCAACTACTGACGGACTGCGAGAAACAACTCGAATCGACCGGAGGGAAACTTGTCATCGATCAAGACGGCCTACGCAGTCGGCTCGATCGAGCCAAGACCCCACCCACTAATGGCAACAGCGGGCAGCGGTTCCCGGCCAAGGCGGGTGACGGAGCGGGAGCGGCCTGATCGATGAGAGGGGGCTCGAATGGTGGGCTGCGTAAAGCTTTCGCCCAGCCTACAGTTCCACGGGCAATCGCAAATCAAACTCTTTTCCGGTTGAGCGACTCTGCGCGATCCGGCACATTTGCGCGAATGAGCAGGTGTCCGTGCAGTGCTCCGATCGCGGTGCCAGCGGAAACTGAGCGAGACGAATTCGACCAACTAGTTGTGCGACCCACGCTTCGAGTTGTTCGCGAAATCCAGCCCAATTTTTGGGGTCGTCGAGCCAGGCGGTCTTCTTCGGCATCACTTGCTTCGGCCCAGTATCCGTGACCAACCAATAGGCCAGGCCAAGAGGCCGCGCCTTGCGCCCCGGATAAAAGACCTTTTCCACCGCGAGAGCATAGAGCGAGAGTTGCAACTTCTCCATTTGAGCGAGACCGCTGCCCGTGTAGTTGCTCGCTCGACCGGTCTTGTAGTCGATGATCCAGAAGCCGAGTCCTTCTTCGAGCTCAGTGACATCCACCCGATCGATCCGGCCACCGAGTTGTACGTCGATGCCGCCGACCGAGATCGTTAAGGCGGGGAATGGGACTGGAACATCCGCTTTCGGCGGATCGGATGTTCCGAAACCAAAATCCACTTCCAGGTGGATCGGACTAGGGGCAGTTCGGTTCTTCCGCAGCGGTTCCAAGAAATCATCCCAGTGCCCTTGATAGCGAGCCACCGAGCGGTGCAGCCGTTTGCCCTCCAACTCCCACAATTTTCGCGACGCCTGGCTTGTGGCACGCTTCATTTCCTCCCCAACGACAGAATCCATCTCCACACCCAGTCGTGTCCCCACCTCATCCGGCAATTTTGCTTGCGCCATCAGTGGATCGACATCATTCAAATGCTTGTGGAGCCGCGACAACGCCCGGTGGTAAGCGGAGCCACGCCGAGTTTGCTCCACTCCCTCGCTCGGCTCTTCCAGTTCGCCGAGCTTGAGAACCTGCTCCATCATGAATCGAAACGGACAGGCCACATATGTTTCCAGTGCTGTTGGGCTGAAAACTTTCTTGGCACCCAGTCGTTCTTGCACATACTCCACGTTCGCCGGTTGGTTCACCCACCCATCAAAACGCCCGAATTCCTTCGTGCGAAAGCGTTCTTGTGCTATCTCTGCCGACCAGCTTAACTGCTCGCACAAATCAGGCGACAAAGACGGCGAGCGCCAGTCGGGCTTGCGGCTCTTGGCATTTTCGGATGCAAACTGAACGCGAGTTTCCGCAATCGAGAGCGCCGATCGCGTGGTGTATCCCTCAATCAGCATTTGTTGTCGCTGAGGAAGAATCGCTTCGGGAAGGAAGCACGAACGGACCGCCCGCAGAAAACTTCCCGGCAACATCGGCTGGCCTTTTTCGTCCAGTGCCGGGTAACTCAGGATCAGGCCTTTGCGAGCTTGAGCGACCAGTTGCCGGAATAGCAACTGCTCCTCGCCAAGGCGGGACGCAGGATCGGGAAGTGCGATCCCGCCGTTGCGAAATCGCTGGCGATCGCCATCATCGAGCAACGAGCCC
>Ga0163152_10004472_pt1 | contig 17276 bp, 17 predicted proteins | sample OliLakLV19MP8IB2_FD_148635 | JGI IMG/M metagenome (GOLD analysis project Ga0163152, IMG submission 148635) | Freshwater microbial mat bacterial communities from Lake Vanda, McMurdo Dry Valleys, Antarctica - Oligotrophic Lake LV.19.MP8.IB-2 | ecosystem: Environmental > Aquatic > Freshwater >... | reverse complement strand
CGCTACTGGATCTTTCGGCCACCCGATCGCCGTTCCTGTTAGAGTATTGGATTCATCCAAGCCTGCATTAGCCGTGATAATTGTTCCCTGTGGCAAGCCATCCGGTTTCACCTCCGTTACCATCGCACCTGGGCAACTGCTGACAATCTTTCCATTAAGGCGCTTTGTTTCTTCTATGACGGCTTCGCAAAATGCAGCACTGCGGCCCGTCTTCGTGCTCCACATATAGGCTTCATCAGATGGTGTGCATTGATCAAGATACACGTAGGCATCTTCAACGGTTGCGATTGCCTTAGAAGAGATAACAAGAATATCTCCCTCCTGAATATCGCCATTCTTTGCAAGAATGTCTGCAAGGTCATCTCTCGCATTCAAGACAGGTGTGTGAATACTGATGAGTTTCATTGCGTTGGAGGAAGTTCAAATGTTGCGCTCGTCATAATTTTTTCAAATTCATTGGTGGTTCCTGTTTCTACATCCACATATCTATACGAAACATTCAACGGTTTATTTGGCGTGTGGGTCATTTGAATACGCTCAACACGTTGCTTAAGGGCAAATGATACTGTGGCTCGTGCCGGCAGTGTCCAGGCACTGCGTGCGTTCGGTTGGCTTTCTTGCTGTACATTTGCCAGAGCTGTTCCACGTACTTCACGTTGCATCCACAAGTTTGGAAGAACAACAGTAATAGCAGTTTTTGTCCGGTTCGTAATATCTACAATACTTTGATCAGCCTTTGCGCCAATAAGAATATGAACATCAGCGGGCGTTGTATGTTCAATAGCAATTGGTACCGGAATAGTTTGATGTTCCTGACTGCGTGCGTACAGCGCTTTACTCCGCGCAACCCATAGGGTGAGAAGAATAATGACCATCACACTCGCCAAAGCCGTTGATGTATGGCGGATGCCGGATGAGGGGATAGAGGTAGACACACGGACACTCTACTCGGCTCACACGAAATGAAAAATTGAGAATTGAAAATGACGGGCATTTGCCCCCGTTTTTGTGACCCATATTCTTACTTCTTACTTCTTTATTCTTAATTCCATCTACATTTTCATTGGATCAACAGCCACCTCCTGTTAAACTCAGCGCCTATGGATTTAGACCCGCATACTCTTCAGCAAATTATTAGAAGAATAGAACAGCAGATGCGTTGCCCGCAATGCAGTAAGCGTGTACCAGTAGACTTTACCTCTGTCCGCTTGGCCGGTGATGACTTTTTATTGCTCCAATTAAAGTGCGATACGTGTGATGCCTTCATTGTCCTCCATGCATCTCTACAAGGTGCGCCACAAACAGAAATCGCCGAAGAAGAAATTGGTATGGTGAACGCATCATCAGCCTTACATTTAAGCGAAGATGAAGTTGAACAGTTGCATCATGCCTTAGACGCTTGCGGTGGATCCTTTGAAAAACTTTTCTCACGCTTTGGCGATGGCGAAGATGATCCAGAACTGGATGCCTCCGCGCCGGATGCGAGCAAGCTTGTGTAGCTCTTCATGTCAAAAGAATGAATGAGTATTACGTTTATATACTGCGCTGTAGCGATCAAAGCTATTACACGGGTGTCACAAATAATTACGAAAGACGTGTAGCTGAGCATCAAGCAGGCGGCAATATTACTTGTTATACTTATAATAAAAGACCAGTGGAACTCGTTTATGTGGCTTTTTTTTCAGAAATTACCGATGCAATTAGCTTTGAAAAACAAGTAAAAGGATGGAGCCGAAAAAAGAAAGAAGCCTTAATCGCAAAGGAGTATGAAAAATTGCCCGGACTTGCAAAGAAAAATTTTCAAAAGAGAAAAGAAGTTCATGAGTGTCAGACTGAGTAGCCCTGCCGTATGCTTCGATACGGCCTCCGCTAACGCTCCGGCCTACTCAGCATGACAACTGCAGGGCGTATCGAAGTCTGTCAGAGCAGAACAATAAATCTTCTCACTAATCCTCTTATTTTGACAATTGAGAACTATGTCAGCTTCTGTTTTGATGTCTACATGCGTTCAACATTCCTTGTCCTTTCATGTGCGTTCGTTCTGCCGCTTGTTGCATGTTCTTCTGTGGAAGATCGCCAGGCACGTGCCAATGCCTTACTTGGTGATATCACCCAAAAAGCGGAACAAGTAGGAACATCAGTCACAGAAACCGCTAAGAACACCGTTGAAATGGCAAAAGAAGGGGTTGAAGCGGCAAAAGAACTCAAAGAACGGGCAGATACGGTTGCGGAAGGTGTCTCACAAATTCAGGAAGGGTTGAGCGGGGAGTAGTACTGGACGTGAACCTACAAAAATCAAGAACTAATTTCTTGCATTAAAGGCTGAATTCCTTAGAATACGCCTACATTCACCGTGCTCGCTCCAGCGTTTCAGACGAACGCAACGGAGGGGGAACGGAATTTTGTGCGTGAATTTTCCGCACAAACGCCATTTCTCACCTATCTCTATGCCAGCCCCGCACCATCAGCAGAAATCTGCCGCAACGGATTCCTTTGACGCCGTTGCACTCAGCATAGCGTCCCCAGAAGACATGCTTGCATGGAGCCGTGGTGAAGTAACCAAGGCTGAAACCGTCAACTACCGCACCCAGCGCGCAGAGCCAGATGGCCTGTTCTGCGAACGTATTTTTGGACCAACCAAGAACTTTCAATGTTTCTGTGGGAAGTATAAAGGAGTGCGCTATTCCGGAGTGATCTGTGAAAAATGTGGCGTAGAAGTGACGCGCTCGATTGTGCGTCGCGAACGTATGGGTCATATCAATTTGGCCGTTCCTGTCACGCACATTTGGTTTTTGCGCAGCTCACCATCACGTATTGGTTTGCTACTGGATTTACCAATTAAGACACTTGAACAGATCGTCTACTTTGCTGCGTACATTGTTATTCAAGTAGATATCGAATCTAAAGATGAAGCTGAAAAAGAATTAACTACGAACATGGATAACAGAAAGAACCAAGTGAAGCGCGAATACGATGAAGCCAAGCAGAAGTTGCAAGAGAGTAAGGCAACTCGCGCTCAAATGGATGCACTGGATAAAGAAGCTGCTGATAAATTGGAAGGACTTAAATTAAACCACCGCGACGCTTTGGATGACCTGAAGAACTTGCGCGTTGGTGGTGTGTTAAGTGAGCTTAAATTCCGCGAAATGAACATGAAATTCGGACACGTCTTCCGTGCCGGTACCGGGGCTGAATCTTTGCGTGAAATTGTAGGTTCTGCTCAATTACAGGGTATGATTGATGATTTGCAGAAGGAGCGCGAAGTATCTTCCGGTCAGAAATTAAAGAAAGTCATGAAGCGTATTAAATTGGTGTCCTCTCTTATGCAGGCTGGCATTCGCCCAGAGTGGACAATTCTCACACGCCTCCCCATCATTCCACCTGATTTGCGCCCAATGGTGCAATTAGATGGAGGCCGCTTTGCCGCATCGGATTTGAATGACCTCTACCGCCGTGTCATCAACCGTAATAATCGCTTGAAAAAACTGATGTCCATTGGTGCACCAGAAGTGATCTGCCGCAATGAAAAACGTATGTTGCAGGAAGCAGTTGATACGTTGCTCAATAACTCCGCTCGTGCGGGAAAGACGCTCTTCACAGCAGGGGATCGGCGTAAGCTGCGTTCTCTTTCTGATATGTTGAAAGGAAAACAGGGACGTTTCCGTCAGAACTTGCTTGGTAAGCGTGTGGACTACTCAGGACGTTCGGTTATTGTGGTTGGTCCGCACTTACGCATGCATCAATGTGGTTTGCCAAAAGACATGGCAATGAAACTCTTCAAGCCATTCGTCATTGGTCGCATAATCCGCGGAGAATTGGCACACAACGTGAAAGCCGCAGAACGCTTGGTGCAAGATTCCACCAAAGAAGTATGGGACATTCTGGAAGATGTCATTAAGGACAAATACGTACTCCTCAACCGTGCGCCAACACTCCACCGTCTTGGTATTCAGGCATTTCAACCACAGTTGGTAGAAGGTTTGGCTATTCAATTGCACCCGCTCGTCTGTGCCGCTTTCAACGCAGACTTTGATGGAGACCAAATGGCCGTTCACGTGCCACTTTCTGCCAAGGCTCAGCAGGAAGCTGCAGATTTGATGTGTGCTGCTAATAACGTGCTCAAGCCATCGGCTGGTGAGCCAATTATCAACCCAGTGCAAGATATGGTGCTTGGGTGTTACTTCTTAACGCAATGGCATGATGGTAAGAAAGGTCATGGCATGACATTTGGTTCCCCAGAAGAAGCCTTCATGGCCTACGATGGCGGAATTGTTGAATTACAAGCCAAAATTAACGTGCGCTATACGCACCCTACTGGTGAACGTGAAATGATCGAAACATCTATCGGTCGCTTAAAATTCCAAGAAATTGTTCCTTCAGAATTAGGCTTAATGAATAAGACCATGAAAAAAGGTGCCTTATCCGATCTTATTGCACAAGCGTTGGAGATTGTGGGACGTGAAGAAACAGTTGTTCTTGCTGATCGAGCCAAGGATATCGGTTTTGAATACGCAACCCTCTCCGGTATTTCCATTGCTGCTACAGACATTATTGTCCCAAAGGCACGCAAAGAGCTTATGGAAGATGCAAATGAAAAAGTTCGTTCCATCAATAATTTCTACTATAAGGGTCTGATGACGGCTGACGAACGCTACAGCCACGCTATCCGGGTATGGAGCCAGACCAAGAATGAAGTGGGAAACGCGATGATCAAAGAATTCTTATTGCATCCAGAAAATGACATTACGTACGTGATCGATTCCGGTGCTCGTGGTAACTGGGGTCAGGTGACACAGTTGGCGGGTATGAAGGGTTTGGTTGCTAACCCATCTGGACGCACTATTGAACTGCCGGTTCAGAGTAACTTGAAAGAAGGATTCAACGTGCTGGAGTACTTTATTGCCACGCACGGAGGACGTAAGGGTAAATCCGACACAGCCTTGAAGACCGCAGAAGCTGGCTACCTTACACGCCGTTTGGTGGATGCGGTTCAAGACATCATCATCCGCGAACACGATTGTGGTGGTATTGATGGTCACATGATTACGCGCCGCGAAAGTGAAGAGATTGGCGAAAAAATTGAAGCGCGTTTGTTCGGTCGCTCACTTGCCAAAGATGTCATCGTCAACGGTAAGAAAATTGCCAACCGCGATGCAGAAATTGATGCCACGCTTCTTGATCAATTTAAAGAGCACAAAATTGATGATGTAGAGGTACGCTCCGTGATGACATGCCGCACGCGTGGTGGAATTTGTATGAAGTGTTACGGCCGAGACTTGAGCAACAACCGCACGGTTCAAATTGGAACACCGGTTGGTATCATTGCTGCACAAAGTATTGGTGAACCAGGAACGCAGCTCACCATGCGCACGTTCCATATGGGAGGAGTCGCCGAAGGTGCAGACATCACGCAGGGTCTCACACGTGTGGAAGAATTATTTGAAGCACGTTCACCACGTACGCCAGCTACCTTGTCCGATATTGCCGGCCGCGTAAAAGTGAGCCACCAGGGTGGAAAAACAACTATTCAGGTGATTGCTGAAGAGCCAGGTGAAGATACGTACTTTGTGCCAGCCGGCTTTGAAGTGATTGTGAAGAAAGGCCAAGATGTGAAAGAGCGCACCATTCTTGCCAAAGCTTCTACGGACAAATCAACCTTGAAGGCGGCTATCGCTGGTAAAGTGAGTGAAATTTCGCACGGTATTATCCGTGTAAAACACGAAGAATTGCAGGAGCGTAGCTATGAATTTGGTCCACGTGAATCGTTGCTCGTGAAAACAGGTTCCTTTATTGAGGCCGGTGAGGCATTCAATGTTGGTCACTACAACTTACAGGAACTACTGGAAAAGAAAGGAGCCTACGCTGTGCAGCGTTACATCGTGCACGAAGTGCAGCACATCTACGCCTCACAAGGTCAGACCATCAATGACAAGCACCTAGAAATCATTGTCAAAAAAATGTTCAGTAAAGTGCGCATTATCGATTCCAGTGATACCAAATTCCTGCCAGGTGAAACAGTGGATATTGGTGAACTGCAGTACGAGAACGATCGCGTCACCAAAGGCCAGAAAGAAGCAAAGCCTGCCACCTACGAACAGCTCTTGCTTGGTATTACCCGTGTTGCATTGGCAACGGATAGCTGGCTTGCAGGTGCATCCTTCCAAGAAACCATTCGTGTTCTTGTTGAAGCTGCTACCACCCGCCGTATCGATATGCTTCAAGGTCTTAAGGAAAACGTGATCATTGGTCGCCTTATACCAACGGGTGAGGTATATAGAAAGCGCTTTGTAGGCGAAAAGGGCGAAGAAGCTCCAGTGGAAGAAGAAAACGAATCCGAATAGTAGTCGTTTATCGTTTAATCGTTGATAGTTTATCGTTTTAAGATCTTATAGCATCTGTATCTAGTATCGATAAACGAGCAAACAAATAAACGATCCAACGTAAATCTCAATCAAATCTTTACTTCTAACCAGCATCCCTCTACTATCCGCTCCCATGCCAACCGTTCAGCAACTCATCCGCCGCCCGCGCACGCAAAAGCGCCGCAAAAGTAAGGCTCCAGCCATGCAAACAGCATGGAATGCGCTTAGTATGCGTGAAATTCCTTTGGCAAAAGGTTCACCATTCAAACGCGGTGTGTGTGTAAAAGTGACTACCATGACACCTAAAAAGCCAAACTCCGCTCTGCGTAAAATTGCTCGTGTGCGTCTTTCTAATGGATACGAAGTCAAAGCGTACATTATGGGTGAAGGCCACAACTTGCAGGAACACTCCGTGGTACTTGTCCGTGGCGGCCGCGTAAAAGACTTACCAGGTGTGCGTTACCACATTATCCGTGGTGTGTTAGATACCGAAGGTGTCCGTGATCGCAAGCAAGGCCGTTCCCGTTATGGTGCTAAGCGCCCAAAGAAAGCAGCCAAATAATTACTTCTCATCTCCTAAGTCTCTTGTATGTCTAAAGCAGTAAAACAATATATTCCAGAAGGCTCCGATTCTCTGCAAGAGAAATTCATTAACTGCCTGATGTTGCAGGGTAAAAAGTCTATTGCGCGTCGTATTTTTAGTGATTCACTCGCCATCATTAAGACTCGCACTAAGGAAACGCCATTGGAAGTATTTAACAAAGCGCTCTTGAACGTCACACCACTGGTAGAAGTTCGCCCAAAACGCGTAGGTGGCTCTGTGTATCAGGTTCCAGTGGAAGTTACCCCTAAGCGTCAACAGGCGTTGTCTATCCGTTGGATCTTAACAGCTGCCCGCGCCCGCAAGGGGATTCCCATGGCACATAAGCTCGCACTTGAATTGCTGGATGCATCTGCTGATCAAGGCTCTGCTATCAAGAAGAAGCAAGATGTCTTGAAGATGGCACAGGCGAATAAGGCGTTTGCGCATTTAGCGAAGTAGTTATTGATAATTAAATCACCCATCCTGTCATGGTGAGCTAGCCTGCCCTGAGCCCAGCCGAAGGGAACCATGCACAGAGGCATCCATCAGCAGTCCTACCTATGAGAAGAACTGTTTTTTGATCTTATCTAAGACAAAAAGTCAGTGTCATTGAAATTTTCTCTTCAGAATCTATTTTGCAATTGAGATCCAGATTTATCATGTTTTCATGAAAGAATACTATGTCTACATTCTCGAATGTTCAGATAAAAGTTATTACATTGGAATCACCAATGATTATGTAAGACGATTACATGAACATCAGTCTGGACTTCATCAAAAAAGTTATACGTATTCCAAAAGACCGTTAAAATTAGTTTATATTTCTGTTTTCCACGATGTACATCAGGCAATTGCTTGGGAAAAAAAGATAAAAAAGTGGACCAGGAAAAAGAAAGAAGCGCTTATTGCAAAGCAGTATGAAAAATTACCAAAATGATCTAAAAAGAATTTTAAGAATAAAGGTTTGTCAGGCTGAGTAGCCCTGCGAATATGCTTCGATACGGCCTCCGCTCCGGCTGCGGCCTACTCAGGATGACAGGCAGGGCGTATCGAAGCCCTTTGGCTAGGCTTACTACGACAATGAAACTCTTTCACGAACAATGGCATGATTTTCCCGCATCCAACTGCGATGCATTGGTTTAGCGGATCCATACCATTGCATTTTTCATAAAAATATGTATAATATTCGCACTTAAAACTTCAACAAACAATCAAACTTCCACACCAATTATGCCAAAAGTCGATTTCTTTCCTCATTCTGATTCTGCTGTTTCTGCGAGCCCATGGGAAAATGGCTTAGCCAAACAAATTCTTAGCATGTATGCAGATTTAGCATTGATGCGTTTACAGGAAGAAGGAGTCAGTTTAGATGATAAGACTCACCATGCCCTCCGCACACAAGCATTGAATGATGTGTATGAAAGTTTCATGAAAGATGCAGACATGCGCGCGGCTTCGAATGAAATAGAAATGGTTTCACCAGCATTTACCCACATGATGAAGGTGACTATTGAACAGCGTATTTTGCAGTTGTTGCCTTCGCCGCAAGAAAGTTGGCACAGACCCGTACCCATCATGCACCGTGAATTACCACTGATGCCACTGGGCATTTTGTGTTTACTATTGATTTCTGTCGCCATGATTAGTACGGCATTTGCACGTTAAACCGGCGTCTCTTTCTTAAGGAGACACCGGGGTTGGAAGGAATGGGGTGGGAGAATGACGATATGCTACTTCTTGCCGGGATAGGTATCCCGGCCAGCATCGAAGTGCCTGAAGATGTCGTCGAGTCTGGTGACCTGCTCCATCACTTGCGGCTTGCCCTGTGTGGCAAGAGCAGCCGCGATGATGTCCGGTTCCACGTTGATCTCGGCCGGCGGCGGTTCAAGCTGGTCCGGCCGGTCGCCGGGCTTGGTCAGATCGGACCTGGAGTTGTCCCCTGACTTGCGGAGATTGATGGCCATGTGTACTTCTCCTGGTAAGCAGCTACTGATGTATCCCCCGTAAAGGGGCCAAACTATCCACAATGATGGACACATTGGCCACTTCACATCCATTCTTTCCAAAGATCACAATCAGCTGTAGCTAACTGTTATCCGTATTAAAGCAATATAATTGTAAATTGTCAATGCAATCAGTCATAAATACTCAAGAGAATACGCCAAAAGCTATTTCGATCAGCTTTGTCTTCCGTATACTCTGCAGGCAGATTTTGACATCAGAAACGAACTCCTCGGAATCTTCTGACTCCTCTGCATCTTCTGAATCTTCCTCATTTTTATCATGGACCTCAAGAACGTACGAAACATCGGCATCATTGCCCACATTGATGCCGGTAAAACGACAACGAGCGAGCGTATTCTTTATTATACCGGCCGCACGCACAAAATTGGAGAAGTGCATGAAGGAGAAGCAACCATGGACTGGATGGAACAGGAGCGTGAGCGTGGTATTACCATCACATCTGCAGCCACACAGGCGGAGTGGAAAAGCCATTACATGACGGACGCAGAAGAAATACTCACGACCATCAACTTGATTGATACGCCTGGCCACGTGGACTTTACGGCTGAAGTAGAACGTTCGTTGCGTGTGCTAGACGGAGGAGTTGTCGTTTTTGATGGATCCCAAGGAGTAGAGCCACAATCAGAAACAGTGTGGCGCCAGGCTGATAAATATGATGTGCCGCGTTTGGCGTTCGTGAACAAGATGGATAAAACCGGTGGAGATTTCTACATGTCTGTTGATTCCATTTTTGATCGTCTCAGCCAAAATGGTATTCCTATTCAATTGCCGATTGGTGCCGAGTCTGAGTTCTCCGGCATCATCGATCTTGTTGGTCAGAAGGCGTACACGTTTGAAGGAAAAATGGGCGAAACTCGTGTAGAAATTCCTATTCCAGATGACATGATGGAAAAGGTGAAGGAATACCGCAGCCAGCTTATGGAAAAAGTGGCTGAAAATTCGACGGATGAAATCTTGGATACGTATTTGAACAATGGAACACTCACAGATTTGGAGTTGATGCAGGCCATTCGCGCTGCAACGTGTGCCAACAAAATTTACCCGGTGCTCTGCGGCTCATCGCTTCAGAATATGGGTGTGCAGTTGGTGCTGGATGCCGTTGTGAACTACTTGCCATCACCATTAGATATTCCACCCATCAAAGGCCGCAATACGAAGACGGATGCAGAAGAAGTGCGCAAGGCTGATAACAATGAGCCTCTCTCAGCAATCGCCTTCAAAATTGCTACCGATCCTTTTGTAGGAAAATTGACCTTTATTCGTGTGTATTCCGGCGTGCTGACATCCGGCAGCTACGTCTACAACGCTCGTACGGGTAACAAGGAACGCATTGGTCGTATTGTGCGTTTGCATGCCAATGCACGTCAGGAAATTGAGAGCATTCAGGCAGGAGACATTGGTGCCGCTATCGGCTTAAAAGAAACGCGCACGGGTGACACTATTTGTGATGAAGCAAAGCCAATTCAATTGGAAGCTATCACCTTTGCAGAACCGGTGATCTCTATTGCGGTAGAGCCAAAGACGAAAGCTGACCAAGAAAAGATGGGCTTGGCGTTGAGCAAGCTTGTGGAAGAAGATCCAACATTGCGCGTGAGAACCGATGATGAAACGGGCCAGACTATTTTGTCCGGCATGGGTGAATTGCATTTGGATATTATTGTTGATCGTATGAAACGCGAATTTAAAGTGGAAAGTAATGTAGGCACGCCGCAAGTTGCCTACCGCGAAACAATCCAGAAAGAGATTGAGCATGAAGAAAAGTACGTGAAGCAATCCGGTGGCCGCGGCCAGTATGGACACGTAGTGTTTACCCTTCGCCCACAGGAGCCAGGCAAGGGTTACGAATTTATCAATAACATTGTGTCCGGTCGTATTCCACGTGAGTTTATCACGCCGTGTGATAAGGGTTTCCAGGAAGGTATGAGCCGTGGAATTTTGGCTGGTTACCCGGTTGTAGATGTTCAAGTAGACTTAACAGATGGTTCGTACCACGATGTAGACTCCAATGAATTCGCATTCAAAATGTGTGCATCTATTGGTTTCCAGGCCGCTGCTAAAAAGGCGGACCCTGTTATTTTGGAACCTGTCATGAAAGTGGAAGTTGTCACACCAGAACAATTCTTTGGAGACATCATGGGTGACTTGAATGCTCGCCGTGGTCTCATCCTTGGAACATCAGACCGTGGAACGGCTAAGGTAATTGCCGCAACGGTTCCGCTGTCAGAAATGTTTGGCTACGCAACAGATATGCGTTCCATGACACAAGGCCGTGCCAGCTACTCCATGGAACCAAGCCATTACGCCAAAATGCCAAAGAACAAAGTGGAAGAAGTGGTGGCTGCACGCACGGGCGGAAAGTAAATTTCATCGTTATCCATATTCAAAAGCCAGGGTCTTTAGATTCTGGTTTTTTGAAATTGAGTGTAAGGGGTTTATTGCTGGTGCAACCTTCGATGCACCTCAGAGTGTCATACTGATCCCTTTGAGATCCTTCTATACATGCAATACCTCATGCAGTTTCTGTGCTTCTATTTTTAATGCATCTAAGTATTCGCCGGTGCGTTTTGAGAGAGTCACGGCTATTTCTCCAAGTGAGGCATAGCGCTCATCTTGCTTGTGATCTGTTTTATCAAACATGTCACGTTGCAGCATTTTGGCGGCATCCATGAGTGAACCAAGTTCTGTGCCTGCATCATCTGGGAGAAATCCAAACTTCTCCGCAGCAAAAAAGAGCTCTTTACTGGGTACGCCTTCTGGCATACCAGAATGAGAATCACCTAAAATGCGTTTCAAGTCTTTATCTTGTAACGCCTCTGGGCTTTTTTGAATGATGGAAAGTTGAGAGAGCACCCACAGTCCACGTCGTAATATGGCATGCAATTGATGAGTGCTTAGACTGATAGCTTCTACAAAGTACTGTTGATCTAGTGCGGCATGAATCCGCATGTTTAAATCTTCTTGGGTATGAATGAAGACCTGCAGATCTTGCACGTTTTCCTGCAATTTGCCGGCTGAATGAATATCAATATCTTCAGAAGCCATACAATGGAGCATAGAAATGTATGAAGCGTTTGACAAGCAGTAGTCGTTAGAATACTCCTGATAAGGACTCAGTTAACCTATGATGGTTTCGATAGCGTGTTTATTCATCTTTCCATTCCTCTAGCGTTACCGTCACTTCTTTCTCACTTCCGTCATGTGAGATGTTCAGCTTGAGAGTGTCGCCAGGCATTTTCCGCTGAATGATAGTCATCACTGGATTTTCCTCTGTTAGTTTTTCACCATCAGCTGCCAAAATAATATCATTTTCTTCTAAGCCCGCTTTATCTGCAGGTGAACCTGGAATTACTGCCAAGTCAGTTGGCGTGTCGCCCTTTGCTATCAAAGCTCCATAGTCATAATCCAGTTTATTCTCTTCCTGCAGGGCTTTATTGATCATGGTATAGCGAATACCAATATAGGGCCGCACAATTCTGCCATATTGTGTATAGCTTTGCAGCACCCGTGTTAAATCCCCAGACGGTAGGGCAAAAGCGATATTTTGCGCACTACTAGCAACAGCAGTATTCATACCAATAACGCGGCCTGTTAAGTCTAATAATGGGCCACCAGAATTTCCCTGGTTCACAGCTGCATCAGTTTGAATAATGCGCGATAGCTGTTCACTAACTCCGCCACGCGCACCGCCGGCAACAATAGATCTGCTCAAACCAGAGACTACTCCAACGCTCACGGTGTTCCTAAATTCGCCTAGTGCGTTGCCAATGGCAATCACGGTTTGACCAAGAATAGGGTCTTCATCGGAAATTTCTAAGTATGGATAGTTTCTTCCTTCTACTTGTAATAAGGCGATGTCATTGGTGGGATCGGTTGCTACTACTTTGGCGGATAGCTTTTTGCCATCATTTAAGAACACCGTGTATGAAGCCTCTTCATCATCCACCACGTGTTTATTCGTCATCAATAATCCATCAGCTGATACAAAGAAAGCCGATCCTCCACCAACTTCGCGCTGCTCCGTTCCGTTTTGACGATAGCGTGGAAATTGAAATCCGAATGGACTAAAGAAATCATCCTGACCCTCAAAATACTGCTCCATAATCGGCACATCTTTGGTTATTAAGACGCTCACCACCGCAGGTTCGGTTCGCTGAACGGTCTCTGGCACCGTCCCGGCAGATCCATCTATCAATGCCGGCAAGCCCCCAATAGGGGTAGATACATCACGTGCAGACAGATTGGGTCTCTGGTTTGTAGCAAGCATACTGGCTCCAAGCAAAACGATACTTGTGATAGCCGATGCAGCAACACTCAGGGACATGGCGCGTTTCGTATCAGTCATAATAAGGCGGGAAATTCAGTGAGACAGCATAAGGCACTGTGCACTATGCAGTATCATATATACGACTTTTACATTAAGAAGAGATTAACAACTATCTATGCGTATGATTACCGTGGTACTACGTTGACACAAAAGAACAATGGCTTTAGGATGCCATTACTATGCCAAATTCGACTATCAAAAAACGTTTTACTGATGACTCGTATAGACGTGAACCTTGGTTCAGAGCACTGTGTTCTGCCTTTCTTTCCTGCAAAACTGAAGAAGAAATAGCCGATTTTTTGCGTGATGCTGCCACCCTCAGTGAAATCCAGGCTATGTCTGAACGGCTAGAAGTGGCTCGTCAGTTAGCAAAGGGTTTAAGTTACCGTGAAGTGGCCAAACTGACAGGTGCCAGTACCACCACGGTTACGCGCGTGGCCAAGTTTATTGAGAATGGAACTGGTGGGTACCGCAAGCTTCTGAATGTCCATCGCCATCATCGTCTGGTTCAACCCGTTGAACGCTCATCACAACCAGTCAAGCAATCGGATCAACTTCTGAGGAAATACTTAAGCAAAACATCGTAAAGTTCATTTAAGATAGATATTCAGATTCACAGATGAATTTCGCCTTATATGCGCTATAATTTTCTGCATGGATCAGGATGATTCTTTCATGTATCGGTGTCTGCAACTCGCTTCACAAGGCCGTGGCAAAGTTGGCAATGGTGCTTTAGTTGGGGCAGTACTTGTTCGCAACAACACGATTATTTCAGAAGGATTTCACGCAGCATTTGGAGCATTTCATGCTGAGAGGACATTACTCACAAAGTTTTCTGAGCCTATTACGAGCGATGACACTCTTTATGTGAATTTTGAGCCTTGTTGTCACAACGGTAAAACACCACCATGTACAGATATCATTCTTGAACGTGGTATTCGTCGTGTGGTGTATGGCATCAAAGACCCAGATCCGCGCGTTATGGGAAAAGGAATAGAACTTCTTCAGTCGCATGGTATCAGCATTCAGACTTCCAGGCTCATGGCACTTTGTGAATACATGAATCGAGGATTCATCAACGTACGAAAAAATCATCGGCCATTCATTACGCTCAAGCAAGCGCACATGCCAAGTGGGTCTATTGCCAATGCAGATGGCTCTCCTCTCAAAATTACATTTAGTGATCAAGATGATTGGGCGCATACCTATTTACGTGAACGCCATGATGCCATTCTTGTGGGGATCAAAACCATTCTTATGGATGACCCATCTCTGACCATACGTTATGCAAAACCAACTGAATTGAATAAAAATAGTGATCAGTATATTCCTTATAGGATAGTGCTTGATCCTCATTTAAAAATTCAGGAGCATGCCAAATTAGTCACGGATTCTTTTCGACATAAAACGATTATTATCTACTGCAGTGAAACAGCAGACTTTGACCAACACAAGCGTGATCGTCTCCAAAAAAATAACGTACACGTCTGGAGTATAGATATGCGGGATGGGTCATTTGATTGGTCTCAGCTCTGGTCCCTTCTTTTATCATCTAACGGAGACTTTCATGGCATCACAAGTGTCCTTATAGAAGGCGGCAGAAGGACATGGGATTTGTTCCGGCGCAATGGATTCGTAGATGAAGAGGTCACCCTTTTAGGAGTAGAGTAGGAGCTATGTCTGATCAAACGCCTCTCCTTGCCTATGAATTGTTCGGTTTACATGCCGGAATGGTAACGTGCTTTGTGCAGCCGCCTATTGGCTATGTGGCAAAACTTCACATTCCTCCCAATGTAACCGTGCAGCCAAATTGTGATGGTCTGCTTGATTTGATCTGTTACTTTGTCACATCGCTCTATGATTTGGATGTGAATGTGTCATCGCTGAAAGGGCACTTGAAGCCGGAAGGCCGTTTATGGATTTGTTGGCCCAATGCAGAATCTGGCGCAGAGACGGATTTAGATGATGGCAAAATCCAGCAAGTACTTGGGAAAAATACTATGGAGCGTATCCGCCTTACCCCCGTAGATGATGTATGGATGGGGATGGAGTGCAAGCCTACGTAAACTTCTTCGCAGCCCAACTAGCAACTTTATAGAACCGAGCTTTAGCTTGAATGGCTGTTGGCAGCTTTCCACTTTGAGCAAACGTGGATACGACTTCCCCAAACTCATTGCCTCTCTTCTTTAGTGTATCCATGGTTTCTTTGCGTTCCTGTACAACGACACCAAACTTACCAGTCCCTTTGACACACTTAGGCTCAAAATGCGTTCCTGTTACGGTTGCACCAAAGTATTTCATCGCTTCGCGCACATTCGAAGTGGATGCTTCCATCATACTATTCCAGGCAAAGTCACTGGCGCCACCCGTGAAAATCAAAAAGACAGGCTTGCCGCCAAGCGTTCCTTTATTCCGTGTTTCCGTATCAAGCGCAAATGCACCCATGCGATCAATCAAATTTTTTAAATGTGCAGGCACGCTAAAGTTCCAAATAGGGGTAGCGATGACTATAGCTTTTGCTTTATCAATCATGCCATGAAGGCGCCTAAAATCTTCACCTTGGTCGGTACCAGATTGATAGAACTGTAAGGAGAAGTGCTCAATATCTAAATCTGCAATCCGCACTTTTTGGGCATGTAAGTACTCTACTTCTCGAAGGCCGACCATAAACTGCTCCGCAAGTGCATCGGCATTGCTGGGAGAATTGTTTCCGGCCACCAGGACAACAATAGGAATATCAGGACTTTTGATAGACATAGGAAGCAGAAAAAATAACGCAGGAATTAATCCTACTGAATGTCACAAGAAGCTGACATGCCTTTCACATGACTTTGCTTTGCCGAGAAAAATTATTTATGTTGTGGAGTTGCTTTTAAAGGTGAGAAAGTTTGGGGTTTTGCCCGTCATCCAGCCTCATTTCAGACCCTCTAATTTTCGTCATCTGCTGCCTTGACCCACGGGACTTCATTCCATATCTTGTGTGGTTGTTGGCTTAAAAAATCTATATATTGTGTTTCCTAACCTTTTGCCCCTATGAACCCTTCTACTACGTCTTCTGCTGCTTCCTCCACCGTTTCGTCGGAAATGGGTACCCCTACTCGTCCTCAGGAAGAGCAGTTGTTCCAAGTGGGTAGAGGTCTGACGATTCCACGCGTGTTTACGAGGCTTGGAACGGATCCATTGGAAGAAGTAGAGTATGACAAGCGCATCTCTAAAATCATCAATACAGATGGATCCGTAGTCTTTGAAATGGAAGGCGCAGAAATACCTGCTGATTGGAGCCAGGTAGCAACCGATATTGTGGTGAGTAAATATTTCCGCAAGGCAGGTGTTCCCCAAATGGATGAAAAGGGGAATGTGATGTTGGATGACAACGGTGAGGTCATCCGTGGGCCTGAGCGCTCCGTCAAACAAGTCGTCCGGCGTTTGGCCGGTTGTTGGCGTTCATGGGGGGAGAAGTATGGCTACTTTGATACGATGCAGGATGCTCAGGCATTTGAAGATGAACTGAGTTACATGTTGGTGCATCAGATGGCGGCACCAAATAGTCCACAGTGGTTTAACACGGGTCTTGCTACGGCTTACGGCATTACGGGACCTGCCCAAGGTCACTATTATTGTGATCCACAGACAGGCAACGTGAAGAAAAGTGAAGATGCCTACACGCATCCCCAGCCACATGCTTGTTTCATTCAAAGTGTGGATGATGACATGGTGAATGAAGGTGGCATTATGGACTTATGGGTTCGTGAAGCGCGCCTGTTTAAATTTGGCTCTGGAACTGGAACAAACTTTAGTAGCCTTCGTGGCAGTGGAGAACCGCTTTCCGGTGGTGGTACAAGTGGTGGTCTCATGAGTTTCTTAAAGATTGGTGATCGCGCAGCTGGTGCTATTAAATCTGGCGGAACAACCCGCCGCGCTGCCAAAATGGTGTGCCTGGATTTAGATCATCCGGATATTGAAGAGTTCATCAATTGGAAAG
>Ga0163152_10004471_pt1 | contig 17276 bp, 10 predicted proteins | sample OliLakLV19MP8IB2_FD_148635 | JGI IMG/M metagenome (GOLD analysis project Ga0163152, IMG submission 148635) | Freshwater microbial mat bacterial communities from Lake Vanda, McMurdo Dry Valleys, Antarctica - Oligotrophic Lake LV.19.MP8.IB-2 | ecosystem: Environmental > Aquatic > Freshwater >... | reverse complement strand
GGTATGGCCAATGGTGAGATTCTGGTCGCCTTGTCGCACCGTCGCTCGCATTCGACGCCCGAGTACATCGCGGCCCTGCGACGCGATTTGCCGGGGCGATTTCCCAATTTGACGTTCTTCTTCCAGCCGGCCGACATCGTCAGCCAGATTTTGAACTTTGGTCTGCCGGCTCCCATCGATATCCAAATCGCAGGCTTGAATCGCCAAAAAAACTACCAAATGGCGACCGAAATCGCCGCCCGTATCAAGCAGAGTCGCGGTGTCGAGGACGTCCATCTTCACCAGGTGATGAACGTTCCCACGCTGCACGTCGAAGTCGACCAGACACGGGCCCGCGAGTTGGGCCTGACCCAACAAGACGTGGCCAACAGTGTGCTGGTGTCGCTGTCGGGGAGCGGTCAGGTGCAGCCGAACTACTGGGTCGATCCCAACATGGGCATCTCGTACCTCGTCGAGACGCGGACGCCAACGTATAAGCTCGATAACGTCGACGCGATCAACGCCCTGCCGCTGACATCGCAGCGGCAACCGGGCGTGCAATTGCTGGCGAATGTTGCCAATGTGGTGCGGAGCATCACGCCGGAGGTGGCCAATCACACCAACGTGCCGCCTAGCTTCGATGTCTATGCCAACGTGCAAGGACGCGACTTGGGGGGCGTAGCCAGCGAGATCAATCGATTGCTGGTTGAATACCGCGCCAAGCTTGCCCCGGGCAACACCCTCACCATGCGCGGGCAGGTCGAGAGCATGGAGTCGGCGTTTCTCCGGCTTGGGTTGGGACTCGTGTTTGCCGCGGTACTCGTCTACTTGTTATTAGTGGTCAACTTTCAGAGCTGGCTCGACCCGTTCATCATCATCACGGCTTTGCCCGGTGCGTTTGTCGGCATCGTCTGGTCCCTATGGCTCTGGAATACGACGTTTAGCGTGCCAGCCCTGATGGGGGCGATCAATTCGATCGGAGTGGCGACGGCCAACAGCATCTTGATGGTGACGTTTGCGAACGGGCAAAGCGAAGAGGGTCGCTCGCCGCTCGAGGCCGCCATCGAAGCCGGACGCGCTCGCATGCGGCCGGTGCTGATGACCGCGGCGGCCATGATCATCGGCATGTTGCCCATGTCACTGGGCCTGGGCGAAGGGGGGGAGCAGAACGCCACACTGGGCCGGGCGGTCATCGGCGGCCTGCTGGTGGCCACTGCAACGACGCTGCTGTTTGTGCCCGTGGTCTACAGCCTGCTGCGTCGCGGCAAAACGCCGCATTCGCCGGAATCGGCAGAAGTTTCGCCGGCCGCGTAAGACTCGGTCGGCTGGCCGGTATTCCCTGATACAGGCAGCGTGGCGTTCGCGGGGCAAACGTTACGCCGCCCCTTAGACATCGCAAGCGACAAGGAATCGAACCCATGTCTCCCAACTCCCTCGCTCTGGGCGCCAATCATTTCGACCGAGTCACTGAGCTGAATCCGGCCGCGCGCAGTTCGACGTTTGTACGGGCCCACTCGCGTCTCCGCGCCGGGCGACCGGACAAGCCGACCCCAAAACGGCCTGGCAATCACTGGAAGTGGCTTGTTGTCGCCATGCTGGCAGGTGGTCTGGCGCTTGCTTACCTCGAGCCGTGGAGTTCGTTGGCCAACCAATCGTCCCCCATGGCCGAGAGCCACTCGATCGACGCGCCACGCACGGTGACGATCGATCACCCCGCAGCAGCCGCGGCAGCCAGTGTCGTTTTGCCCGCCACGATACATCCGTGGCAGACCGCCGAGCTGCACGCCCGCGTGACCGGTTATCTGAAAGCCTGGCATCACGATCTGGGCTCGACTGTCCAGGCCGGCGAGTTGCTGGCCGAGATCGACACACCCGAGCTCGATCAAGAATTGGCCGAAGGCGTGGCGCTAGCCCGCGAGGCCGACGCGGCCGTCGATCAAGTCCGAGCCGAGCGCATCGAAGCCGAAGCGGATTTGAAGGTCGCCGAGGCGCAACTCGATCGCGTGCGGGCCGAAGTCGAACTAGCCCGATCGCAGCTTGACCGCCGCGAAAAGCTGTTGGAGCGCCGCGCGATCTCGCAAGAAGAATTTGAGAACTTTCATCGCGACCTGGCGGTTCGCACGGCGGATGTTGCTGCCGCCGAAGCCGACGTCGCTCGACGCCGCACGAATCGGCAAACGCGGACCGCGATCATTGCCGCTCGTCTGGCGACTGCCAAGAGCCGGCAAGCGAGTGTCGATCGACTGGAAGAATTGCAGAACTTCAAACGCATCGTGGCGCCGTTCAGTGGAGTGGTCACCCAACGCGTCGCAGAGGTCGGCATGCTGGTCACGGCCGGCGAAGGCTCGCTGTTCGTTGTCGAAGACATGAATCGCGTACGCGTGCAACTGCACGTTCCGCAAGCATATTCGGCGCAGACACGCACCGGGGTAGTAGCGCAGGTTCATCTACCAGAGTCGGCCGGCCCAACCGTCGCCGGCACGATCACGCGAACCGCGGAGTCGGTCGACGCCCAGAGCCGCACGATGCTGGCCGAAGTCGAGCTCGACAACACTTCGAATCATTTTCAGCCTGGCAGTTACGCTCAGGTGACGTTGATGACGCAACAGTCCAACAATTGGGCCATTCCGACCAACACGGTGCACATGCAGGTCGATGGTCCGCACGTTGTGGTGGTGAACGATCAGGATGAAATCGAAGTCCGCCAGGTCAGCTTGGGACGCGATCTCGGCCCCCGCGTGGTCGCGGTCGAGGGCATCCGCGGAGACGAGCGACTGGTGGTCAATCCGAGTGACGACCTGATCCGAGGCACTCGTGTGCAGGTCAGCGAGCCGCAAGCCGCCCTGCCAGAAATCGCGCAGCGCTAAGTAATTGTCGGTGAGTCGACCATGTTTACGTACCTGACAAATCGTGTGGCGCCTGGCTGCCCTCGTCCGCTGGCCCCGTACCGCATATCATGGGGAACGGTGCGGGCTTGGCGGACCGCAGCAAAAGGATCGGCGGCTACGAATGCAGCAGCCAGGTGCGATCATGTCCGCGGACGACTCACCGCTTACTCGAGCCAGCCTGCTCGTGCGGTTGCGCGACGGCGCCAACAATGGCGCCTGGCGGGAGTTCACGAACATGTACGGGTCGGTGATCTATGGCTTCGCGCGAAAGCGGGGCTTGCAGGACGCCGACGCGGCCGGCGCGATAATTAGCTAACGGTTCGCCGACCGCCAGCGCTCAGACAGGCCACAATGTCCCGACACGCGGCGTTCCGTGAGCCTTGGGCGTTTTGACAGTGCCACGTTCCCTGGTCGCTCGAACTGAAACTCCGCGGCGGTAACCCTGGCCGAGAGTGCCATGAATCGGCATCGCGCTAGAACACGACCGCGCGCTTCGACCATTGCTGCGGTGATGGTCGTGGCCTTGGCTGCTTCTGCGTCGCGCGCCGTTGGTGCCGAGCCCACCGCTCCCACCACCGCTCCCACCACCGATTCGCCCTCGACCGCGCAGATCGAGTTCAATCGCGACATCCGTCCGATTCTGGCCGCGCACTGCTATGCCTGCCATGGTCCCGACGCTCGCAGCCGTCAGGCGGAACTGCGTCTCGACGACCGCGAATCGGCAGTAGCCGATCGCGACGCTTCGCACGCGATTGTGCCCGGTAGCGCCGCGACGAGCGAAGTCTATCGTCGCCTGACCACGGCCGATGCGGCCGAACGAATGCCACCGCCCGAATCGAAGGCGCCGTTGTCGGCGGCGCAGATCGAGTTGGTGCGGCGCTGGATCGATGAGGGGGCGGTTTGGCAGCCTCATTGGTCATTACTGGCACCGCGACGCCCCGAACCGCCGCCGGGGCAACCGTCGGACTGGGTTCGCAATCCGATTGACGCGCTGGTGTTCACGCGGTTCCAGAGCGCTGGCCGTCAGCCCGCCGTCGAAGCCGATCGGCCGACGCTAATCCGCCGAGTGACCTTGGATTTGACTGGCTCGCCGCCGACGCCCGCGGAGGTCGATGCCTTTCTGGCCGACGCTTCACCCGACGCTTACGAGCGCGTCGTTGATCGATTGCTCTCCTCGCCGCGCTATGGCGAGCAGATGGCGCTCGCCTGGCTCGAGGCCGCGCGGTTTGCCGATACCAGCGGCTACCAGAACGACGGGCCGCGCCAGATGTGGCGCTGGCGCGACTGGGTGATCGAAGCGTTCAACAGCAACATGCCGTTCGACCGCTTCACGATTGAGCAATTGGCGGGCGATCTGTTACCCGGCGCCACGCTCGAACAGCGGTTGGCCACGGGCTTCAATCGAAATCACCGCGGTAATGCCGAAGGGGGCATCATCCCCGAAGAGTACGCCGTCGAATACGTCGTCGATCGCGTTGAAACGACCGCCACGGTCTGGCTTGGGCTAACGATCGGCTGCGCTCGCTGTCACGACCATAAATTCGACCCGATCACGCAGCGTGAGTTTTTTGAGCTCTTTGCGTTTTTCAACAACATTCCGGAGCACGGCCGCGCGATCAAAGTTGGCAATTCACCCCCGATGGTCGCGGCGCCGACGCGCGAGCAGTCGCAATCGCTGGTAGACTTGGACCGCGCGGTCGCTGCGGCCGATGCGCGACTGGCCACGTTCGAACCCGCAATCGCTGCCGCCCAACAGGCGTGGGAGCGGTCGCTGAGCGAACAGGGTGACTACGATTGGAATCTGACGCGCGCTTTAGTGGCTCATTTCCCGCTCGACGATACCGCGGAGAATTCAAGTAACGCCGCTGCGCAGACCAATTGGATCGGCGACCCGGCAACCTACCAAGCAGGCCAGCTAGGTCAGGCGGCCCGGTTCAATGCGGCAGCGCAACTCGATGCCGGCGATCTGGCCGACTTCGGCTATCTCGATAAGTTCTCGCTGGCGGCTTGGGTGCGGGTTAACGAGTCGGGGGGCGGCACGATTATTTCGCGCATGGCCGACATGCCGCAAGGCGAGGGATTCAGCGTCGCCCTCGAAGGGGGTGCCGTACACGTGCGGCTCGTGAAACGCTGGCTAGACGACTCCATCCGCGTGGAGACTCGCGAAGCGCTCGAGCCCGGCAACTGGCACCATGTGCTGGTAACGTACGACGGCTCGCGCCTGGCATCGGGCGTTCGCGTGTACCTTGATGGGCAATCGGCAGAAATGACGGTTTTGCTGGATGAGCTCAATCAGACTTTCAGCACCAAAGCGCCGCTGCGCATCGGTGCCGGCGGCGGGCCCGACGGTCAATTCACTGGGTTGATCGACGAAGTGCGCGTGTATGCCAATGTCTTGGAGCCGACCGAAGCAGCCGTCGTGGCGATGCCAGCCTCGATTTCAGATCTTGCGTTGCGTTCGGCAGATCGCCGCAGCGCGGCGGAAACGGCGAAGCTGCGGCTCTGCTTCCTGGAGTCGCACGCGCCCGCGGCCATTCAAGAGTCGTGGAGTACACTTGTCGATCTGCGGCGCCAGCGGCAGCAGCTAATCGAGAGCTTTCCTACGGCGATGGTCATGGAGGAAATGCCAACGCCGCGACCGACTCACGTGCTCCAGCGCGGGCAATACGATCGCCCGGGCGAACAAGTCACGGCCGACGTTCCGAGTTGTTTGCCCCCACTTCCCGCGGATGCGCCACGGACCCGCCTGGCATTGGCCCGCTGGTTGGTCGACCCAAGTAATCCTCTCGTCGCGCGAGTGGCGGTGAACCGCTTCTGGCAGTCGTACTTCGGAGTCGGACTCGTGAAGACGAGCGAGGATTTCGGCTGCCAGGGAGAGCCGCCGAGTCATCCTGAGTTGCTCGACTGGCTGGCGACCGAGTTTGTCCGCCTCGGCTGGGACATCAAAGCCCTGCAGCGCTTGATTGTCACCAGCGCCACGTATCGGCAGTCGTCGCAAGGCACGGCCGCCGACTGGCAGCACGATCCCGACAATCGCTGGCTCGCCCGCGGACCGCGTGTGCGGCTCGCGGCCGAAACGATTCGCGACCAGGCGCTCGCCGCCAGTGGGCTGTTGGTCGAGCAGTTGGGCGGACCGTCGGTGAAACCTTACCAGCCTGCCGGGCTCTGGAAGGAATTAGCGACCGACACCGAGTACGCCGAAGAAACCGGTCCGAGTCTCTACCGTCGCAGCTTGTATACCTATCGCAAGCGGACGGTGAGCTCCCCGACGATGGCAGTGTTCGATGCGCCGTCTCGCGAGACGTGCAGCGTCCGCCCGCCGCGGACCAACACTCCGCTGCAGGCCCTCACGTTGTTGAACGACGTGACCTTCGTCGAGGCCGCCCGCGTGCTGGCCGAGCGCGCCATGCGTGAGGGAGGCTCAAGCGCCGACGAGCGTATCTCGCTAATGTTTCGCTTGGTGTTGGCGCGGCAGCCGAGCCAGGACGAGCTGCGCGTGCTCAACGCGGCCCTGGACCGGCATCTGGCGCAGTATCGCCGAGATCCCCAGGCGGCCAGCGAACTAGGCGCGGTTGGTCACGCGCCGCGAGCTGCGGAGTTCGACGTCACCGAAATTGCTGCGTACACGGTGTTGGCCAGCCTGGTGCTGAACCTCGACGAAGCGATCACCAAACGCTGAGGATCGGCCGAAGAATAACTTCTCCTCGAATCACTCTCCCCTTGCGGGAGAGGGTAGAGTGAGGGGTTCGGTGAATCAGGAAGTTATTTTCGGTCGATCCTAAGGGGGACGAAGGCATGCAACACAGCCACTTATCGGAGCCGCTTGCTGAGTTGCATCGCCGCGTCACGCGCCGGCATTTCTTCGGCCAGACCGCGTCGGCCGTTGGCATCGCGGCCTTGTCGTCGCTGCTCGACGCCGAGGGCTGCCGCGCCGCCACGCCAGATTTGCCAGCAGCCGGTCTGTCGGCGCTACCCCACTTCGCTCCCCAGGCGAAGCGCGTGATCTATCTCTTTCAATCGGGTGCGCCGTCGCAACACGACTTGTTCGATTACAAGCCGCACCTGGACGAGCTGCGTGGCACCGAATTGCCGCCAAGCGTCCGCCAAGGGCAGCGACTGACGTCGATGACATCGCGACAGCAGAACTTCCCGCTGGCGCCGAGCATGTTTCGCTTTGCGCGGCACGGTCAGTGCGGTGCCTGGGTCAGCGAACTGCTGCCGCACACGGCGCAAATCGTCGACGAACTATGCTTCGTGCGCTCGCTGCACACCGAGGCGATCAATCACGATCCGGCCGTCACCTTCTTTCAAACCGGCGCCCAGTTGGCCGGCCGGCCGAGCATCGGAGCCTGGCTCTCCTACGGATTGGGGAGCGAGAATCGCGACTTGCCGACCTTCGTGGTCATGGTTTCACAAGGCACCGGCAACCCCAACGACCAGCCGCTCTACGATCGCCTGTGGGGGAGCGGTTTTTTGCCGACCGAGTACCAGGGGGTCAAGTTTCGCTCGCAGGGCGACCCCGTGCTGTTTCTTTCGAACCCCGCGGGGTTATCGGCCGAAACGCGCCGCCAGATGCTCGACGAGCTGGCCGCGCTCAACGAACTAAAGCTCGCGGAGTCGGGCGACCCGGAGATCGCCACGCGCATCGCCCAGTACGAACTGGCGTACCGCATGCAAACCTCGGTGCCCGAGCTGATCAACGTGGCCGACGAGCCCGACGACGTCTTCGAACTCTATGGCCCGCAGTCGCGGCAACCAGGAACGTACGCCGCGAACTGCCTGCTCGCACGGCGGCTGGCCGAGCGCGGCGTGCGGTTCATTCAACTCTTCCACCGTGGCTGGGACCAGCACGCACTGCTCCCCAAACAGATTCGCGGCCAATGCGCCGATACCGATCAGGCTTCGGCGGCGCTCGTCATGGATCTCAAACGACGCGGTCTGCTTGAGGACACGCTCGTGGTTTGGGGAGGCGAGTTTGGCCGCACCGCATACTGCCAAGGGACGCTGACTGCCGACAACTACGGACGCGACCACCATCCGCGCTGTTTCACCGCCTGGCTGGCGGGGGGCGGAATCAAACCTGGCCTAACGCACGGTGCGACCGACGACTTCGGCTACAACGTGGTTGCAGATCCCGTCCACGTCCACGATCTGCACGCCACGCTACTGCATTGCCTGGGCGTCGACCACACGCGATTGACGTACAAGTTTCAGGGGCGCGAGCACCGCTTGACCGATGTGGCCGGCCGCGTCGTCCAAGAGCTTCTGACTTGAGCCTAGTGCTCTGTCAACTCAAAGAATTAGGGTTGCCGATCGGAATTCGTACGGAGAAAACCGTGACAATCTGCACCGCCGACCCTAGTTTCTGAACGTGACGAAGCACTAGCCCCTGCGAGGCTGCTTGACCGTCGAATCCGTGTCATGTGTTGGAAACTGCTGACGAGCCGGTAATGAGATCGCTGGCTTGCTCAACTCAAGGGAACCGGAGCAGCATTGGCCGACTCCGTCGTTGCATTTGCGGAAAGATTCAACCCAGCCTGCGCGTTGCGCCGTCCCCAGTAACGCCGAACAAAACCCGGCCGCTTGTCAGTGCCGGAGCAGGCGACAACTTGCCTGGTCCACTTCATTTCGAGGCGCGAGGCCTCGGCCTGGGCAGTGGCAGGCTGCGGCGGAGCGTCCAACCAAGCGTGCTCGATTTCGTCGCGCTCGGCATAGTAGCAGGAGCTCAAGCGCGTCGGGTCTTGTATGACGGTTCGATGCAATCGTTCGTGTCGCCACCACAACGACATTTCATCGGCGCGGTTCGTCGCGGCAGGCCCCATGTCGAGCGGTTGCTGGACGCTGACCGGCTTGAACAGACTCGTGCAGGGCGCCGCGGTACCGGTGACCCAATGCCGGATTGCGCCGGGCCTCAGGTCGGCCACCCATGAGCCCGTCGTTTGCGATGCGGCAACGAGACCCCCGGCATGAACGCAGGCCGCACCCAGTCCCCCATTGATCCAGGAATAGTGTGGCTCCGCGCTACCCGCGCCGTGGTCGCGCACAATCCGCATCATGTCGAGCGGCTGTTCGGCGTGATCGACGAGTTGCTGCGTTCGGGCCTGTCGCCGGCGACAGGCCGAAATGCGCGTTTTAAGTCGATCGCTGTACTGCTCAGAAAAACCGGGGATTGTCAGCCCGTTGGAGATACTGCGGGCACCACGCACTTCTTCAACGGCGTGGTGCGGGCCGGCTGTTTCCAGCACTAGCGCGTCGTGCGGATCCGCCACCAGGAAGCTGTTGTGGTAAGTGAAACCGCCCCGCTCGAGGCAACACATTCCGCCCTGGCCAAATTCCGCGAGCAGTTCGACAATTGTTCGCACGGCTTCTGCCGCTGAGCTTGCGCGCTCGAGTGCCAGGCGCAGCAGATCCATGCCGGTCAGGCCGGTCTTGGCATATGGTTGTCGCGTGAACACCGCTTCGTTGCCGATCGTCACTCCATGCTCATTCGTGCCGATTTCAGCCCCCCACATCCAGTAGGGACGACTCAACAGCACGGCGTGCGTTTCGCGAACTTGCGGGATCTCGATCCAGGTGCAGCGCAGCCGAGCGCCCGGCAGATGCGTGCAGCGCGGCTGCCAGTCGAGTAGCTGCGCCTCATTCGCGTCGCGGTCGGAGTTTTTGGCAAACAACACTCCATCGCCGCGCACTGTGACCAAGGTGTCGCACACGGTTGCTGTTTCTCCTGACGAGCAGGCCTGGGTGTGACAATGGCTTCCGCTGTCGGCCTACGACGCACTAGGCGTTCTGCTGTACCCGAGCGCATACCTCGGTTGCCGCGCGATCTCCAGACTGCACGGCGCCGTCGAGATAGCCCAACCACTCATCGGCAGTCTCAGTTCCGGCAAAGTGGATTCTACCGCAAGGTTCGCGCAGCGCATCGCCAAACGAGGTCAGCACCCCCGGGCCCGTCACGCCCGCATAGCAACCCCGGCTCCAGGGATCGAGATTCCAGTCCTTTTCCACGAACTCCGTCGGCCGTAAAGCCTCCGGCCCGAAAAAGCGGGCCAATTCTGCCAGCACGGCTTGTCGCCGCTCGTCGGCCGGCCGGTCGCTCCACTTGCGCGCGGCCGACGCATCACTAAACGTCACCAGCGCGGGGTGCGCGCCGTCGTGAGAGGTGTCATCGAACGTGGTGACGGTCGGCCCCGTATCGCTGACGGCCTCTCCTGAGAATCCATCGGTGCGCCAAAACGCGCGCTCATAACCAATCACGTATTTGATTACCGAACCCATGGGCATGCGGGCCGTCAACTGGTCGCGCCGGCTCGGCAACGTCGGCTCGTAGTGGATACGTCCGGCCAACACCGGCGGAACGGCCAGGATCGCGTAGCGAGCCATCCGCGGTCCCCGATCCGTGCGCACGGTCACGCCATCTGTATCTTGCTCGATCGCGCGTACCGGCGCGTCGAGCAACAAACGCGGACCGAGTGGTTCCGCCAAGCGCTGGCAGATTTGCTGCGCGCCGCCGACAAACCGCTCTTGCTGTGCGCCGCCGGCGATCGAAATCAAGCTCTCCAGTCCGTGGCCCGCTCGCAGGTAATTCAAGAAGTAGAGCAGCGAGACGTCGCGCGGCTCGGACGTGAGCACGGCGCGGACCACCATGTCGATGAATAAGCGAGCACCACGCGAACGCAGATGACGCCGCTTCCAGGTTTCGATCGTCTGGCTGTCCCATTCGGCAGCCCGTGGCGCCGACCAGGGGCGCTCGGCTGGCAACGTGCGCCAATGAGAGCGGAGCCGGTAGTCGTTCCACAACAGCTCCAGTTGGGCGAGCGGCGACAGGCTGGGCAGGTCGCCACGATAGATCTGGATCTTCCCGCCCCAGGAAAGCAACTTCTTGCCCTCGTGAAACTGCGGGAAGGTGGCAATGCCGAGCTCCGCGGCCAGGGCTCGAAGTCGGTTCTGGCGTGGGCCGATCCATTGGCCTCCCAGATCAATCGTTTCGCCGCCGAGCCGCTGACTTAGTGTCCGCCCGCCGACGCGATCGCGCGCTTCGACAACCGTACACTTTACTTGGCGCCGCATCAGCTGTTGCGCCGCACACAGTCCCGCCAAGCCGGCGCCGATTACGATCACGTCGACCGGATCGACGACAGATCTCTCGGACTGTTTTGTCGGTAACGACATCCGTGATTATCTAACTGATATCGAAGGAAGGAACGGATTCATTACGCGGCTGAGGAGCGAAGCACTTGGGGAACTGCGGCGTTAGTACCACCAGAACGGATCGATTGTGCGCGTGGGGGGCGAGCGAAAGACCGCTTCATTGAGCCGTTCGATCTGGTCGTTGAGCATGCTGATTCGCCATTCGAGCTGTTTCTCGCGCGGCTGGTCGGCCACGGCCCGCCCGCGCTCGAAATCGAGCCGGCACACTTCAGCCCGACAGCGATAGCGCTCGATATCCAACGCGTTGACCGTGTTCGGCATGCGCTGGTTAGCCGCCAGCGAACTTCGGTAGCGCGAGTCGGCCAGCTTCCAATTAACCTCGGCGGCGCGCAGCCAGACCTGAATCGACTCGGGGCCGCCCGCTCGCAGCTTGTCGAGGCGAAGTCGTGCGACCTCGACGTCGTTCTTGTACGCGGTCACGACATTGGCCGAAACGGCATTGGGCACGCGCTGGTTCGCACTCTCGGCCCGCGTTAGATTGGCCCGCGCCAAAGCCAACTGGGCTTCGGCATAGCGCAGATCGAGCGTTTCGTCGCCGGGGCGGCTGGCGGCTTCCGCAGATTGTGTTGTTGCAGCCGTAGCTGCCGGCGAATCGGCCCGCGGCTCGTCGGCTTGCGAGAGTTGCCAGAGCCCCGCCGCGATTCCCGCCGCCACAAACAACCACAGCTTGCGATTCATGTCGTTTCCTCCGCCAGGCAAGGCAGCTCGGGCATGGACCATCCGCACCAACCGATTATCGACGCTCGCGCGCACTGCGCGAAGCGCCATCTCGGCGGGGTCAAGCTATGCGTCGGTGGCAGGTGCCTGCTCGCTGGATGAGTAGGCGAAAACCTCGATGGGCGCCTAAGCTAGCGGCCCGGCCGGGTGGGCTGGCGCCGCTCGCGGGGCGACCAGCCGATAAAGCACCGGCACGATGAATAGTGTCAGAATTGTCGAACTGGCCAAACCCCAGACAATGACCGTGGCCAATGGACGCTGCACGTCGGAACCGAGGCCGATGGCGACCGAGGCGGGCAGCAGGCCCAGAATCGCCACGGGGGCGGTCGTCAGAATTGGCCGAAACCGGCGTCGCGCCCCCTGCACGATGGCCTCGTCGAGCGACACCCCTTCGCGCCGCAAGCCGCTGATGCACTGCACCAGCACAACGCCATCCATGATCGCCACGCCGAACAACGTGGCGAAGCCAACCGCACTCGACACGTTCAAGTGCATGCCTCGCAGGTAGAGCGCCAACAGCCCCCCCACGAAGGCGAACGGCACCGCGACCAGCACGATCAAGGTCTCGCGCAGGTTACCAAACGTGGTCACCAGCAGGGCGAACACCAGCCCGACCGCCACGGGAATCATCAGCAGAAAGTGCCGCCTTGCCCGGGCCAAATTTTCGAACATGCCCAGCCAGCGCACACGCACGGCCTCCGGCACTTGAACCTCCCGCGCAAAATGGGCCTGCGCGTCGTTGACGAAGCTCCCTTGATCCCGGCCGGCGATGTCGCAGCGCACGGTCAGGCGTCGCCGACCGCTGTCGCGAGCAATAATCGTCTGGCCGTCGACGAGTTGAAACCGCGCAACTTGCGACAGCGGAATCGGCACGCCGTTGTTCGCGTAAACCGGCAGGCGCTCGATCGCTTCGCGAGAGGTGATCAAGTCGCGGTCAAACCGCGCCACGATATCGAAGCTACGCTCCCCTTCGTACAGCGTGCCGATCGGCTGGCCCCCCAGCGCCGTGTTGATCAGTTGATTGACGTCGTCGATCTGCACGTCGTAACTAGCGCACAGTGCGCGATCGGGCTCAATCAGCAGTTGCGGCTGCGGCCCCTCTTGTTCGATGTTCACGTCTTGCGCCCCGGGCACCTGCTTGAGCACGAGCTGGGTCTTGCGCGCCAGCGGCAGCAGCACGTCGAGATCGGGGCCTGAGAACTCGACTGCCAGGTTCGCCGACGTGCCGTTGGTGTCTTCTGTGACGCTATCGATGATCGGCTGCGTGAAATTGAAACGCGTGGTCGGAAACTCCTCGCGAAAGCGCGCCGCGATCTGTGCCACGAGCTCCTGCTTCGACCGCGAGACCCACTGATCGCGCGGCTTCGGGCCGATCATCATTTCCAAGCGACTGGGCGGGAATGGATCGGTGCCGCTATCGTTGCGACCGGCTTGCGCCACGACGAAATCGATGTCGGCAAAATCGCCGGCGATCGACCGCAAACGCTTGCCGAATTCGGCGGTTTGTTGCAGCGAGGTCCCTTCGGGAAAATTCGCGCGGACCCAGATCACACCCTCATCGAGGTACGGCAGAAATTCCGTCCCCAAACGCGGAACCACGAACCAGCAGACGCCGACGACGGTGACGATCAGCATGGCGACCACCGCCCAGCGAGCGCGCAGCAGCCGTCGGACTAGCGCACCGTAACCGTCACGCACCCAGTGCATCACGGGGTTATCCCAATCGGTGAACCCGCGCCGGAACAGTAGCGCCGCTAGCGGCGGAATCACCACCAGCGAAAACAACACGGCCCCCACCAAAGCGAAGGCGATCGTCAGGGCCATCGGTCGAAACAGCAGTCCCTCGATGCTGGTGAGCGTCAACAACGGCACGTAAGCCGCGATGATGATCAACATCGAAAAGAAGATCGGTCGCTGCACCTGCAAGGCGGCCGTCTCAACGGCCACGCCCACGGAAACGTCGCGACGGCGCGCACTGAGCCGGTGCGCGATGTTCTCGACCATGATTACCGAGCCGTCGACGAGAATGCCGAAATCGATCGCCCCGATCGACAACAGCCCGATCGGAATGCCGGTCAGGTACATCAGCACCAACGCAAACAGCAGCGAGAACGGGATCGTCAGCACGACCAATAGCGCCACGGCCGGGCTGCCCAGCATGATGAGGAGCACCAGCACGACCAGCGTGATGCCCAGCGCGATGCTATGGCTCACGGTGTGCAGCGTGCTATCGATCAGAAAGGTGCGGTCGTAAAACGGTGCGATTCGCATGCCCGCGGGCAATGTATTGGCATTCAACTCGGCGACTTCGGCCTTCAGCAGTTTGAGCGCCTGCGACGGGTTCTCGCCGCGCCGCAGCATGACGATCCCCTCGACCCCCTCTTCCTCGTCATCTTTGCTGAACATGCCCGTGGGGAGCATCGAATCCAACTCGACGGCCGCCACGTCGAGAACATGGATTGGCGTGCCGCCCGTGGTATTAATGACCGTCGAGGCAATGTCCTCGGTCGTCTGGAATGCGCCGCGGCCGCGAATCACGAACGACATTTCGCCGCGGCGCAGCACGCTGCCGCCGGCGTTGGCGTTGTTGGTTTCGATCGCCCGAATCACGTCGTCGAACGTCAGCCCGAAGCGTTCGAGCTGAAACGGCTCGATCTTGAGCGTAAACTGCTTGGCCTGGCCGCCGAAGTTGATCACGTCAGCCACGCCGGGGGTGCGCCGTAGTCTGGGCGCGACGACCCAGTCGTTCTGGGTGCGCAGTTCCATCAGGCTTTGCGCACTGTCGGTGACCAGCTCGTAACGATAAATCTCGCCGTAAGCGGTCGCCAACGGGCCGAGTTCGGGCTGTACGCCCACCGGCAGCTTGATGCCTCGCAGCCGTTCCTCGACGCGCATCCGCGCGAAGTAGTTCTCGACCCCCTCTTCGAAGATAAGTTGCACGACCGACAGCCCGAAAATCGTGCGCGAGCGGATAATCGCCAGCCGCGGCACGCTTCCCATGCCCAATTCGATCGGCACGGTCACCTGGCGTTCGACTTCCTCGGGCGCCCGCCCGGGAAACGTCGTGATCACGGTGACCACCTGGGCCGAGATATCGGGATACGCGTCGATGCGCTGCTGGGTGAAAGTCCAGGCTCCCACCGCCATCACAGCGAGCGCCAAGCCGATCGCGATCAGGCGATGTCGCAAGCTGGCACGTATGAGCGCGGTGATCATGGCCGGCGGCTCGCTTGCTTAGGTCATTCCGCCAGGCTGCGGACGGCCAACGGCTTGAGCAGGATGGCATCGTTGCCGGCGATGTGGTCCCCCGGCTGCACGCCTTTGACCACTTCGACATACTCGCCAGGAGACTCGCTCACTTCGACCTCGACGACGTCGTAGTGCTGCTTGTCGCTGGTCTGACGAAAGACGTAATCGGCGCGGTTGATATGGACGACCGCGCTAGTCGGAATCAGTGTCGCCGTTCGCTCATCCGCCCCCAGACCGATTTCGGCGAACATGCCTGGCTTCAGCAGGCTCTCGGGGTCGTTCAGATCGAATAGCACCCGCAGCGTGCGGCGCTCGGTCGACAGCACCGAACCCAGTTCCTCGACGTGCGCGGTGTACACCACGCCCGGCAAACCGAAAAATCGCACTTCGCACGTCTGACCGACTTTGACCAGGCCGATCTTAACCTCGGGCACATTGGCGGAAACGAGCACCATGCCGTCGCGGGCTCGCGTCAGTGCAATCGACTCGATGCCGGCCTGCGCGAGCTGCCGCTCGAGCGCGGCGTGGTCGCGGCGCGATGCCCGCAAGAGCGACTCCGCGGAGAAGACATCCTTCTGGCCTTGCAGCCGCACTTGCACCAGATCGGCCTCGGCCGCCATGAGCTCCTTGACTGGTATGGAGCCTGTCAGCGATTTCAGGCGTGTAACGATCGCGTCGTTGCGGGCGATCTGCGCCTGGCTCAGCTCGCGCGTCGTGTCCAGTTGCTTTTGGTTGAACTCGATGTCAGCGGTCGTTCGCAGCCAATCTGCATAGGCCGTGGCCACTTCGGCGCTGGCAAACTGCCAGCGCGACTCGAGCGACTCCGTCCCGGTCGGCACGCGCGCCACTACCGAACCGGTCACCGTCAACAGCGGGTAAGAAACGGTCTTGCTGCTGACGTCGACCGTTTCGAGATTGCGTGCCAAGGGGCTCTCGGCCCGCACAAAGATCTGTCGCGGGCCCGTAACCTGGACCAGCGAATCGGTCGACTGAAATGAATGCGCGCGATGCGTTTGCCCCGAGCCCGCGCTGTGCGTTGGTCGCACGATCGAAAAGATCACCGCCATCGTCGCCAACGTGGCGCCGAGCATCCAAGCCGCGCGCCACAGCTTGGTCGCGCGGCTGGGCTCGGCCGCTGGTTCGTGGTCCGGGGGGATTTCGCTGGGGCTGGCGCCGGTCATGGCGTCCTCTAGGCAGGAGGGAGTTAGCAACTCAATTGTAGGTTGTTCCCACGGAATTCGAGAATAGGGAAAATGTGGGTCAACCCAGTGGATTTCGCGTTTTTCCCCGTGGAACTTACGCTTTGGTAAGCTTAACGACGCTTCGAGCGTTGCGCCGCACCAAGCTCTGTCGCGCAGCGATCGAGGCGCCATCGCGCAGCGATCGAGTACATTGAAGATTCGCTTTCGAGCGTCGAATATTAACGTAGCGAGAACCACATGACTGAGATGCCCGAGCAACCGCAGCCGGCCGCCGCGCCGAGCGACCCGCCGCCGTCCCCGGAAACGCTCAAGGCGGCATTCAAGGCCTTCAAAAAGCGACTGAAGCTGACGCAGTTGGACGACGCCTCGCGCATCGGTCGCGCGCCGACAACGTCGGGCGGCAAATCGGCGATTGCCGCGATCACGCCCCCCAATCAATACCCTCGTAGCGTCTGGGAAGAGCTGGTAGCCCAAGGCAAGCTCAGCCGTGAGAGCCACGGCATGTACGGGCTGCGGCAGTGAACCAGCGCACTCGAGACGGCGCGTGAGCGGCGAGTCGCGCGACCGTCTGCGCCGCCGCGCGACTCCACCACTACTGCACGTACAGATACTCGCTGGTGTTCCACAACACCCGGCCGAGGGCGCGCAAGCCAAACCGCTGGACGAAAGCCTCCAGCCGCGCTTGTTCTTCGGTAGCCGGCGCGCGACTCCAGACGAGCCATGCGGCGCGCTCGACTTGCGCCGCGGGGTCGACGCCCACGTCGCGCAACACGCGCTCGGCCAGCAGTTCGCTTTGCCGCGCCACCAGCGGGTTGTTCAGCAGGCTCAGCGATTGGGTCGGCGTAGTCGTCTGCGATCGCTTCGGGGTCTGGACTGACGGATCGGGGCAATCGAACACATCCAACAGCGGCGACGTGTGCGACCGCACGATGTGTCGATACAAAGTGCGCCGCCAGCGGGGCGGATCGACCAGCGCCGGAGCGTCGTCGGCCAGCGGTTCGAAGATGGGGATATTGCCGTCAGTGTATTGGAA
>Ga0163152_10004467_pt1 | contig 17292 bp, 17 predicted proteins | sample OliLakLV19MP8IB2_FD_148635 | JGI IMG/M metagenome (GOLD analysis project Ga0163152, IMG submission 148635) | Freshwater microbial mat bacterial communities from Lake Vanda, McMurdo Dry Valleys, Antarctica - Oligotrophic Lake LV.19.MP8.IB-2 | ecosystem: Environmental > Aquatic > Freshwater >... | reverse complement strand
TCGCGGTGCAATGTTGGCATCTTCTTTTCCTGCGCATCTATGGCTGCATCTACCTCGTCAATTAATCCTTGTTTATCTTGGAACTTAAGGGCGGCAAACGTTTTGCCATCCTGCAGCTTGGCTAATGCTGGCACATCTTTACTACTGATTTTTTTGGCTTTCGCTCGGCTCAAAACAGCATCACGTTTGTCGGCAGTTTTCATCCAATCTGGAATATTTTTAAAGAACTTTTGTTTGAGATACGCAGACCGTGTCATTTCAGACACACTGGGATCCCAAAATTTGCTCCACCATTCCTCGCGTTTTGCTGGAGTCATCAAATTCCGTTCTACCGCCATATCTATGTAGTCTTTGAATCTGTTATGTTCTTCGTCAGCTTTTTCAATCGTTTGCATAATAAAATCTACGTTGCCTTGAATGTACTGCACGTTGCCTTCCTTTTTTAAATTGAACAGCATGTGTTCGTATTCTTCGCGAGTTTTGGTAGAAATAAGCTGGTTGCGCAGAAGTTCCCGGCAATGAGCAATGGCATCATCCATTTGCGCTTCCGTATCTTCTGATGAGTCGGTGCTTTTTTGAATCACAGGTGTTGTGAGAGCCTCATCAACAGTTAGCAACGTTTTATGCGTTGGGCCTTTGGCAGTATAAAAGAGAACCTTCATGAGTGAGCCATTGTGGAGGAAAACAGGGTCAGAGAACAAGAGACCTGGCCGGCTTTTCTGGTCATTTGTCTGCTTTCTTCAAGAACGTAGTCTGCTATGCTGTTTGCATGATCTTATCTGACCGCGATATCCGTAAAGCACTGGAATCTGGCCGTGTCAAAATTGAAACAGCAGACCAATTACGGGCGCAAGTGAGTGCGGAAGAGCTTTTCACGCATATTCATGCCAGTAGTATGGATTTGCGCTTGGGAAACACCTTTAAGCTGTATGAACACAGTAAATTTGCGGTATTAGATCCAAAGCGGCCAGAAACACTTGGTGGTCTTATGCGAACGATTATTATCCCTGATGGCGAAGCGTATTTAGTACAACCGGGTGAGTTTGTGCTTGGAGTGACACAGGAAAAGATCACCGTTCCTGATGATTTGGTTGTGAGAGTCGAGGGAAGAAGTTCACTTGGCCGGCTTGGGATCATCGTGCATTCAACTGCCGGGTTCGTTGATCCAGGTTTTATAGGGACGATCACACTGGAAATCAGTAACTTAAACCGTATGCCGGTTGCGCTGTACCCTGGTATGCGTATTTGCCAGTTGGCATTCGAGATGATGAGTAGCCCAGCTGAAATGCCCTATAACATGAAGCCTTTTAGTAAGTATCAGAACCAGGTACTGCCGGAAGAAAGCAGATTGGCGAGTGACCCGGAGTTTATGGTGAAGGGTTAGGGTTAGGGTTAGGGTTAGGGTTGGGGTTAGGTACAAGATATTGTCATGGTGAGCAGCCTACCCTGAGCCGGGCCGAATGGAACCCATGCATAGAGGAACAGACCTCATACATCGCAAGATTATTGTGTTTGCCTAAGTCTATAGTAGACTTTTGACCTTCTGGACGATTAGCTCCCGCCTTCGCCTCTGGGCTACGGCGGGCAAACAGCTGGTTTATATCCTTCATTCACATCCTTGGACGATTAGCTCAGCTGGTTAGAGCGTTCGATTCACATTCGAAAGGTCACTGGTTCGAATCCAGTATCGTCCACCATTCGACTCGCAAGCTGCTGCGCAGCATTTGCTCGCTCACGGTAAACCACGAGTGTTATTTTTGGAGAGTCGAATGACTCTGAGTGAGGCCTGCAGGTCGAATCGAAGAGCCCTGTTCGTTTCCATTCAAACATCCTCCACTAACGTAAACCATGAAACATAAAAACCCCAGCTCGCGCCGGGGGTATATTTGTTCTATTTAGTAGTACATATTTTTCCTCTTAGTGCTGCGTATAAATTAGTTGGCTGCTTTGTACGAATGAGACCACACCAGACATTAAGCGACTGATCCAACTGGTACCGCTGATGCTCCCTGGAATGCAACCATTGGCGTTCACAGGATCACCCGCAGGCGGAGCAGATTCGGATGTATAAAAACACAAGTTTCCTTTTTGGCTTTCATCATGAAACGCACTTCTCCATTCCATTTTTCCGGCAATCGACTATGCATCACCCATGCTTGTTTGTAAGTTTTCTGTAATGTGTCCCTGTGCGCCTCTTGCATAGGCATCAGTGATAGACCCAATGCGTTCACCAAGTGCTTTGGATGCCGAGTTTGTTACGGCTGTTTGGCAGGCGGCGTTTCCACTTTGTATGGCTGCATAGGGTAGTAATTTATCACCTGTAATAACGAACTTACCATTCGCAAGTCCGTATTCTCTTTTAATAACATCAACCGTGTAGTTTTTAAGCTTGTTTTTATATAAATCTTCGAAGTCTTCGAAGTATGATTCGGCATACTCGGCATGCTTGTCTTCGTGGGCTTTCACACCATTTGAATAGGCGTTTAGCGCACCAGTTTGCTTAGGTGCCATAGGGTAGTTATTAAAGATAGGATAATGAATCACCCCCGTAGCACTCACTTCACCACCAAATGCTACTACTTCGATCATTGTTTCCTCTGTTGCACCGCTAGGATTCGTTGAGGTTATTTTTGCTTTGCCAAGAGTACATTCAAGTGCTTGGTTGTTATTGAGCCATTTACCGCTTGCGACACCATAGAGAGCCGCAGGACCACCAGGTGGGGACGCGCGATGGCAGGCGTATACCTCGTGCCCACTACATCCTGGAATACTTGCTGAATTCAAAAATGCATCTTTAGGAGTGGTGCCTGCAATAAGGTGTGGCTCATAGGTTTTGTTGTACGTGAATTTTGCTTTTGGCGGGAAGACATTCCACGCAATATTTTGCCATGTGGGATAATTGATTTGCACAAGCTGTTGGACACTTGTTGGTCCGGTTGGCTGTGTTGGCCCTGTCACGCTCAAGCTTGCATAAATGGCTGCAAGGGCATCCACTGCCTCGGTGAAGGAATACGTACAAGAAACAGACCAGTTGCTACCTTGCTGAGATACTCCAGACAAACTGGTGCCATTCTGCGTGAGTGCCATACCAGGTGTTGCCGAGCAGTTATAGAGTGCAACAGGTTCGCCACTCATGTTGAATTGAAATGCCGTGCCAATAGGTCCAAAAACGCCGAATGAGACTAAGCCCACTGGCATTTGTTGGGGAGCAAATTGGAACAATGCAGTAATTGCCAACGGCTGACCATATGGTTTGTTTGGGGCATGCAAACCAGGCGTTCCTGCGGGAACAACAGAGGCAGGCCCACAGGTATCGCAGCCGCTTACATTACTTTTAATATTTGCCGTTATGGCTGTTACAGAAAGACCGGTCATTCCATAGGGATACCCAAATGTTGGTGGGAAGGTTTGCGCAGTGGCAATCTCTAAAGAAGATACTAATGACAAAAGCAATACAAATAGACTGATACAACTGGTTACAATCTTTAGATCTGATTTCATGAAGATGAGAAGGAATGTTAATAAAACTTGTCATTTCTTTCCGGGCGCAGTATGCTATGCCACATTACTTCCCATAAGCTATATTGACTATAAAACAACCCAATGTTGATTCTGAGATTCAAATTTCAGACTTAAAAGCCAAGTTGCCGAATATTTCTGAGTCTTTTTTGCAAGCGGCACGAGCAGCTTTGTTAGGCCTGATGGTTACAGGCTGCATAAATGAGTCACCGCGCAAACCTACACATACAGAGCAGAAAATGGACAATATGCCAACAGTAATACCTGCAAATGAGCCGCCAACAGCAATTCTTCCAGTCATGCCGGATGACCAACCCCGCACGCCGCCAATTCCAGATGAAATAGGAACACCAGATGAAGAAAAGCCTCTGGTCTAATCCTCAGCCAAACTCAGTGCCATCACATTGCCCGGCTCTCTTTGTAGTATGGCACCCAATTCTCTCTGTGCTTCTGCTATGCGTCCTATATCCCGCAGTGCCATCACTAGGTTTAACTGCGCTGCAGTAAAATCAGGCTTGAGAGATAACGCATGTCTATACGCATCAATTTCCTTTTCTGTTTGATGCAACTGTGCATAGGCAGCGCCTAGATTGCTCCAGGCATCTTCATTGTGTGAATGGAGCATCAGCGAGCGTTCATATTCCGTTCGTGCTCTGTCCCATTCCTGTCTTTCTGCATATGTCACACCGCGCACAAAAGAGGGGAGATAGAAAGTGGGATACAGCGTTTCCATGTGGGAATAGAGAATGATAGAATCCTTCCACAGATCTGCTTGAGAGAAACTTTTGATGCCGAAAAACAACAACAAACTTGTGAGAAATGTGCTGAGAATTATTTTTCTTCTCATGGTCAACATTGGCATCTGATCCATTAAAAGTATGAACATAAAAATGATTCCAACTGATGGAAGATACAAGTAACGTGAGGCCATGAGAAAATGAATGCCGCGCGTGGAAAGATTGGTGAGGCTTGGCAACAGCATCAGCAGAAAAAACAGAAAACCGAAGATGAGGTGTTTGTTATATCGATACAGCTTGGGAAGAAATGCCATCAAGATCACGGAAAAAAGAATAGAAATAAGAAGATGAGGATTCGTGAGACTTACAGGAGAAAGATACGGATGTGCGAAGGTCAGGTTGATCGGGAAGAGAAGATTCGTGATGCCAAAAAGAATACTGCGTGGCATTAACAGTGCTGTTTCATGTAAAGGATTATTGTGCAACACGAGTGTTTTTCCATACAGTGCGATCACTACAAAGAGGCCAGCAATGAGGATGAATGGAATAAGATTTGTGAGAATGGTTTTTGGCTTTTGTGATGATTCGATTTTACTTAAAAGAAAGAAGATCGCCGGGAGTAGAACAATTGTCACTTTGGAGAAGAGACCGGCTGTGAAGAAAAGAATACTCAGGAATAATAATCGTTTATCAGAAGATCGTAGCCAATAGATGTAACTGATGAGACTTGAAAGTGCGAAGAATGCTGAGAGTAGATCTTTACGTGAGGCAAGCCAAGAAATGGTATCTGCATGAATGGGATGAAGCGCAAAAAGCAGTGCACAAATGATGGCCAGAGAGAATCGTTTTTTAAGCAGTACCATCAGTAACCAAAACACGAGTAGTGAATTGATCGTATGAAGCAGTATATTTGTGAGATGAAACATCCAGGGCGCGCCTGAACCAATCAGCCAATCGAATTGAAAAGTTAAGAGCGTAAAAGGAACATAGAGCTCAGGATCGTATGTGGTGAATGCGCGCTTGATGTTGTACGGTGTAATCGATTGAACTGTTAAGTTTCCCGTAATCAGCGAATCATCATCCAACATGGCAAAGCCGTGGTGCAGAGTTTGGCTGTACACAAGAAAGACAACTGTAACAATCAAAAGGCATCCAAACATCATCAGCCGATGTTTCTGAAACACAGACAAAAACACATAGTGAGTGTACGTGAACCTTTTGCTTTGCAAAAAATTATCCGAAAGCGGGTACTAATAATAGGCCAAACCAAAGCACAACCCCGATGCACGCAAGAATCTTCAACATTCTTCCAAATAGAGATTTTAGCCTGCCATAGATAATACCAATAAGAATACCTGCAAATGAGCCGCCAAAAGCAATTCTTCCACTCATGCCGGATGACCAACCCAGCACGCTGCCAATTCCAGATGAAATAGGAACACCAGATGAAGAAAAACCAGTCGCTTAAACGTACGCTTCTTGTTTTTTACGCCCCCGGTGCCCCGTCCGATTTTACGTTAAAAGCCGATTCGTATGAATAGCATGCTAAACCAAGCAATGACTACAAAGAAGGCAGCAGTATTTGCCATTATTATATTTTTTGCCTGCAAACGCCAATACACAGCGCCCAAAAATATACTTAGTATTGTGACGACGGTTATTAAGATACTCCATATAATCAGAGTTGGTATTGCTACTTCCGCAAATGTAAAAGGCTCTGTTCTACCCATTCCTCCAAGTGCCAGCATCATAAATGGAATCATTGGTGCAGATAAAATCAGCCTTCCAAATAGGCCTTGCTCAAGATTAATTCCTATCGGAACTATAAATTCTAAAGCCATAAAGGTATATATAGCTATGTAGGGAGTGCCTAACAGTAACCAGCTTCGCAGTAAATAAGGATTATTTGTTAGTTCATTGGTTTTATAAAAATGTACAACTGCTTTTACAAAAGAAATTCCTAGTCCTCCCAAAATCGATTTGAAACTTATGCCAAAAAAACTATTGGTCCCATTGCCCACTGATATATCGATAGCAACAAAAGGCCCAGCAGAAACAATGCGATACCAGTAGCTGTAAGAAATGAGGACACTCGCTGATGATTCATATAGAAAGGAGAGATGATCAATACTTACGCCGCCGGCGCTCCATCTACAAACCCAAGCACGTTCTGGATATTTGCCATCACGGTCTTCAGGGAAATTTGAGACTTCATATAACAATCACGAGCGCCGAGCTTTTTGGCGTGTGCTAAGTGTTCTGGCTGAGACAAGTTTGTCATGACAATTACCGGAGTATCTTTGTTAAAGGTGGTGGCTTTCTCTTCCAGCACCATGTAGCCGTCTTTCATCGGCAAAATGATATCGAGCAAGATCAAATCGTATTTCTCTTTACTAAGCATATCAATGGCCTGCTGACCATCGGCACAAACCGTTGGCTCAAAACCGTTCTTCATCAGCTTGATGTAGAGCGTCGTTTGGAGGGCTTTTTCATCCTCGACGATCAAGATGCGCTTTTTGTCGGCCATACGGAACATTATACCAGAAAAAGAGTATTTATTCAAAATAAACCTCATAATCGAATTAGGAAGCAAGAATTAAGAATTAAGATACTTGGCTATTTGGCATAAAATGCGTATAATAGGCACTCCTGACACTTTCTATGAAAATCCACCAGGGTCGTATCTTATTTGAGGATGAACACCTCTTAGCCGTGATGAAATTGCCAGGTGAGTTGGTGGTGAAAGGAGCAGGCAAAGTGGAGAAGTTGCCATTACTCGATTTTTTGAAGCAGGCCTATCCAGGTTTGCGTCCGCTGAACCGTTTGGACTTTGAAACATCTGGCATTGTCTTATTTGCAAAAACCAAAGCTATGTTTTCTGCCATGAAAGAGGAGTACCAAGAAAAGCATTTGCAAAAAACATACCGTGCCATTGTGGCGGGTATGATTAGCAGAAGTGAGGGGAAAATATCTACGCCATTGCCTGCGCGTACTGGAAAAGAGCTTGTTCCCGCTGAAACGACCTATAAAGTTCTAGAACGTTTTCCGATTGCCAGTTACATAGAGGCCGAGATGAAGACAGGTCGGTTTCATCAGATCCGCCAGCACTTTGCAAAAATTGGGCATCCACTTGCACTGGATGCGGTGTACGGTGAGAAAAAATACAACCAAATGTTTACGCGGAATATTGAATACAAGCGTTTCTTTTTGCATGCCTATAAGTTGATGTTTGTGCATCCACTCACAAAAGAGAACCTCACGATTACGGCGCCCGTGCCGCCGGCGTTTGAACAGGCGTTGAAGAAACTACGGAGCATATAGGTTTGTTAGGTTCCTTGGGTTTTTTAGGTTGATTAAGATTGTTTGGCCCGTTAAGGAACGTAAAAAACCCAATAAACTTAAGCAACTGACTATCGTCTCGTCTTCGTTTTCTTACGCAATCATGTTACATTTGATCTCATGAGAGTCTTATCTGGTATCCAGCCTTCAGGCACGTTACACTTAGGTAATTACTTTGGATCGATCAAGCCCAATTTGGAGAGTGTTGGAAAAGCCGATGAGAGCGTCTTTTTCATCGCCGATTTGCATGCATTAACCACGGTGCAAGATCCTGAACAACTAAGAAAGTTCCGTCGTGATGCGTTATTGGATTTTTTGGCTTGTGGATTTGATCCAGACAAGGCCACTATTTTTTATCAGTCTGATGTTCCTGAGCATGCCGAACTGATGTGGATTCTTTCGACTCTTACGCCGATGGGTTTACTGGAGCGCGCGGTGAGTTATAAAGACAAGATAGACAAAGGTATGTCGGCAACGGCTGGACTCTTCACGTACCCCGTTCTCATGGCGGCTGATATTTTGCTGTATGATGCCGACCTCGTTCCTGTTGGGCAGGATCAAAAGCAGCACTTAGAAATGACGCGCGATATCGCGATTAAATTTAATAATGCATTTGGTGAAACCTTCACTATTCCACAGCCGCAGATTCGGAAAGAAGTGGCAGTTGTGCCTGGCACAGACGGTCAAAAAATGAGTAAGAGCTATGGGAATACGATTCCACTGTTCGGAGATCAATCCGCAATCAAAAAAGCTATCATGGGCATTCAAACGGATTCTAAAGAAGCGACTGCACCCAAAGATCCTGATACAACAGTCATCTACCAAATGCACAAGTTATTTTTGTCAGACAGTGATGCAAAGGCGCTGGCTGATGAGTATAAGAATGGGCTTTCGTATGGTGATGCGAAGAAGCGTTTGCTAGAAACATATTTGGATTATTTTAAGCCGATGCGTGACAGGCGTGTGAAGATGGAGAAAGATGAAAAGTATCTCAATACTGTGGCAGTGGAAGGGGCAAAAAAGGCATCTGCTATTGCAAAGCAGACGATGGAGCGCGTGAGGAAAGCGGTAGGGTTGAGACAATAAATACTATATTCTTCGATACGTGCCTTTCTTGCCCCTTTGGGGATAGGCCGCAGCCGCAGCGGAGGCCATATCGAAGTATAATCAGCGGCACTACTCAGAATGACAACAATGGTGACTTACAAAGCTGTTACACTTTCTACCAAGCATATGAATGCAAATTCGCATCTCGTTCTCGCTTCTGCAAGCCCGCAACGCAAAACTCTACTGGAAGGTTTGGGTTTGTCATTTGAAGTGATTCCTAGCCAGTTTAATGAGTCTGATCACGTGGAGCATGATCCTGTGAAACGGTCATTGGCGCTTGGTGAACTCAAAGCCAAAGATGTCGCCTTACGCAATGCAGACTCCTGGGTGATTGGTTGCGATACCTTGGTGGTGGCACCAGATGGAACGCTTTTAGAGAAACCTAACGACATGGATGACGCGCGTAGAATGCTCCAAAAGCAAAGTGGAGGAACATCGCAGGTGCATTCGGGGTTATGTGTTGTGGCACCAGGCGGGGAATCTGCATCAGCAGTATCTTCTTCATCCGTCACCTTCAAAAAACTATCATCAGAAGAAATAGATTGGTGGATGCATACCAAACTTTGGGAAGGCAGATCTGGATCTTTTCAAATTGATGGTCTTGGCCAACTGATGATTGAGCGCATTGAAGGGGATTGGGCGAGCGTTGTAGGATTGCCGGTGTTTTTGCTTGGCGAGTTGTTTCAAAAATTAAAGGCTCCGTACTTGTCATGGTGAGCCTGTCGAACCATGCACGGAGTCAAAATCTCAGAGTTCCACAGAACAGAATATTCTCATAGCTGAGCAGCTAATTATACCTCTGTGCACCCTTCGACTCCAAAGGAGACCTCTAAGGTCACGCTCAGGGTGACAAGGATGATAATCACATATCATCCGAAAATGGCTCCATGCCTTCACTTTCGCCAATGTCTTGAGCGAGTTCATCATCAATATCATCAAACACAGAGCTGCTGGTTGTAGCTTTTTCATCATCGTCACCATCACCGTCTTTGTGAGTCCAATGTGTCATGAGGAAAGGAGGGGAAAATGGGATACCAGTATAAAATGCTTCCAGCACGATCACAATGGGCTGATGCGAAAGTTGCGGAGTTTCTCTCTTGCTGCCTTGTAATCCGGCAATACCGAACCAACAACATTCCAAAACGCTTTAGAATGATCTTTACGAATGCAATGTGCTAACTCATGGACCACCACGTAGTTCAGCAATTCTTCATCAGTAAATAAGAGCGCCGTATTCAGCATGATGCGGCCATCATGTGCGCAGCTGCCCCATTGGGTGGTGGCATAACGGATTTTTGTACTTGGAATGCAAACTTTGAGCGTGCGGTCATTAATCTCCCGAATCCGTCCATCCATAATATCGGCTTCAGATTCCGCCAGCAGTTTCCAGCATAGTTGATGCAGTGCTTTTTTATGTGTTCTTGGCCCAACGGCAATATGCCAGCCATCAGGTGTTGTTTCTGCTTTTGTTCTTGATCCCGCACGCAGGCTGAATCGATACGTTCCGCCTTCGGCAATAGCAATAATGGCTTCTGATTCGCCTTGTAGTAAAGGTCTAAACGGATCAATGCTAGTGCGGCATTTTTCTTTACTCAATTGTTTTATCATGCGGCTCATCAAATGTTCAATGTGGTTTTTTTCCTCAATCATATTCAGATTTTTAGCGAGTCGTATCACAATAGTATTCCCCTCTAAAAACGCACGGGAGTGGCGATTTCTGGAACGCTCGATGCGATGTGAAATTTCAGACATGATAGGAAATATACAATTGAAAATTGATAATTGAGAATTGAAAATAATGAAAATGCTACGCGTTGTGTACTAAGATGCCTGTTTATTCTTTCGTGAGTTTAGGAATGGCTTTGGCAATTTCTAAGCATGCATTGAGATTCATCAGTGCTGATAGAAACACCTGCTTCTTCTGCGTTTCTTCTGGTAGGAAAATCTGCATCAACCGATCTTCAGCAAGTTGTATGCAAGAAGTTACTTCATCCCAATCGGAAATGTGCTCTCCAGCAATCGCATCATATTCTTTTGACAGTGTGAGTACCTGATTATCCAAGTGGAACATCCAATGCAACAGCCCATCAGCGCGCACGAGTGTCATGGCTTCAGCGGCGGCTAATCTGTAATGCGTATTAAGGTTCTTCTTGGCTTCCAGTAGCTGTTCTTCAGTTTCAAATACCTGTTGATCAATGGCATGCACAAAAGAATTTACTGCTTCCAGAGCATCGGTGACAGGTGCAAGAACAGATTGCTTGAATAGTGGTGTTTGGCCAGGAATATTCTGCACAAACTTTTGCATGGCTAGGTAGTATTCACGGTCCAATGTGAGCTCACCGCGGTAGCAGCGTAATTTGGTTTCCAGTACTTCATCTTTGTTACTTTTGCGAATATCTTCACGGCATTGCACACGCAGTGGTGGCCGTTTTGCTCTATAGAGTTTTAGAGCTGCCTCAAATGCTTCCTGATTCTTGCGTCCTTTAAACACAAAATCTTCATACACATAGGCTCGTCGCTTACGTTCTCTTTCGCGCTGTTCATCAAATGGCTTGATATTTTCCACTATTTCACCCGATCCCGTCATTGAGCCGCTACCAGTCATACTTCCAGAACTGGCATCTTGTGCATGAACTGTTGTGATGGACAGCGATGCAAGAAGAATCGCAAACAAAAAAACAAAGAGAGAACGCTGCATAGTAGAATGATTCTACAGCATCTCCCGCAACATCGCAGCTTCCTTTTCTAAGAATTTTAAGACAGTCTCCACATACGTGGAATGACTCCAGGTAAGAGGGGATACAGACAAATGCTGGCCGGTTAATGGGTGCAATTGTTCCGGCAGAATACCGCTGGGAGTTGCTTGTGCCGCTACCCAATCCAAAATTTCACGTGCTGGCTTGAGCCCTTCCAGTTCCATGGCGCGTTCAATGTGCCATTGTGCCATCCAAAGTGTCGTAATAATCCACGGGTTCCCTGGAATGTCCGTTGTTGTGGGAACTTGGGATTGATAGTAATCCATAGGGTAACGCGCATAGCCGCCAATAGGGGTTTGCACGCGCAAATGTTCTTCTAGTTGCTGCATAGTAGAAATGACGCGGGGGTCATTTGCAGATAGCACATCAAGCATCCAAATTACGGCAATACTGGCATCTGGCGTTGCATCGCGTTCTACGGTGTGGCCATCTTTACGGCGGATCTTTTTCAAAAAGCGCTTCGTCTTATCATCAAACAAATGGAATAAGAGAGCCTGCCGCATTTCATCAGCAATATGTTCGTAGCGTTCGGAATGTTTATAGTGGCCAAGAATGTTCGCAATTTGTGCGGCCGCATGAAGGCCTGCAATTGTTGTGGCTGTGGTGTAGGTGAAGATTCCACGATGTTCTTCCCATGGGTCATAACTCGGCATGGGCAGACCCGTTGATTCTTCGCGGAAATCACACAAGAACTCGGCAGCGCCTTTCACAAACTGTTCCCAAATCTTTTGTAAGAATTCAAAGTCACGTAGATTCAAAAAGTGTTTCCAAATAGCATGAATGACCAAAGCGGTTTCATCTTCCTGGATAGGTAACTGCGGTTCGCCGTGTGCAAACCATGGATGCCAAGAAGATCCTGGCGAACCATCTGGGTTATACTTGTGCAGCATGTAGCCATCCGGCAGTACGCAGCGCGCGCAGAATTCAAAGAAGCTTCGTGTCACTTCGCCGTAGCCGGCTTTATCAAGTGCTATGGATACGAACGCACCATCGCGTGGCCAGACGTAGGTATACGTATCACGGTTGAACATCATAATATCGCTATCTGCAGCCGCAATCACGCCACCGTGCGCATCAATGTGTGTGCGGATCGTCAGCAAACTGCGCTTATAGAGGCTGATCAAATGAGGACTGAGTGATCCAAAATCTTGCTTATTCTTATGAACCCAACTCTTCCAATAGTTGTGACAGTTACGGTGCAAACGCTCTGGTGTTTCTTCCACCACTTTCTGTTGCAGTGCCAACACTTCTTCCAGGGATTTTCCAAGGCAGAGCCACAACACAATTTCGGTTGTTCCCGTTTCTTCTACGTTTGCATCAAACCCAACTGTGGAATCTACTGAGCCTTGTTCGATTGGGTTCCCACTGAGTTCCCCGTCTTCAGCATCGCGCCATGTGCCTTCTAAACCTCTGTATTCTGATTTACCAACCGTGAAGCTGGATAATCCGCAGACATTCATTTCTCCACGGCTTGGCAAAATGCTGGAAAGTTTATCGCCACGCATGCCCACGTGACAGTGATCGGTATTATTGGAACTACCGCCGATCAAAAAGTAACGCTTCTCGCGGTAATGAATAACAGAGTTGGTATATGGTTCATAGAACGCGGTGTCTTTTTGCTTATCGCTATAAATATGGAAATCATGATGAAAGAACAGGCGCACTTTTTTCTTGCGACCGTCCAAGCTTCGCATATGAAAATGCCGCAAGAGCACGTCATGTACAGGGTGTACGTAATCTTGCAGATTGATCTCTATTCCAAGCCGTTCATTGCGTAGCGTACTGTCACCAACCAATGTATCTTGTTTGTAGTTTGGGCTGATCTGCCATGTTCCATCGTTCAGCCAGGAAAATCCAATGCCTTCCACAAACATGCCAATGCGGTGCATGTGTCCGTACGTTGTTTGGTCCTCCATTCCTACATATGGGTAGTAGAGTTCGCGTAGCAACATATGCTCATCGAACATGGCGAGGACGCGTGAGTTGCCGAGGACGAGGGAGCGAGGCATAGGAAAATGAAAAATTGAGAATTGAAAATTGAAAATTACGAATGAGATTTCTGTTTCAGTTTAGATTTGGTTTGTTTTTTCTTTGGTTGTTCTACTCTGAGTTTCAAATCACAGAGTGCATGCGAAAATCTCCGGTACGCTTCATACGGCGAATCATAGGGGCTGAAATACTTGTGCACGTCGCCATCGGCCCAATACTTGGTGCACATATAATAGAAGTGATCAGACGTAGAAAGCTTGCGCCAGGTTTCCAGTAAGTCAGGATTCTTGCTGGCCTTTACTGCTGATTCTAATGCGAAGAGAGAAGCGAGGGCGGCATCTTGAATTTTGTTTCCCTGCCAGGCAGAAAGGTCACGTTCCATATCAGCCCAGGAAACGAATGTATGTGCGTCTATTACGTTTTCATGTATTGATTGCCAGTTATCAATCACCTGCGAAGGTGTTGCACAATGAATGCCGCGTTCCTGCCAGATTGCAGGTAGCGCGCGGACGAAATCAAAAATGCCGGTGTCTGCCCATTGGTGTTCGCCGAACGTTTCATAGTCCATGAACAAGTTGATATTATTACCGCCGGTTTGCATCAGCCAATCCGTAAATGTATCAGCATGCAGTGGAAAACCTACCCAAGACTTATCTGAGAATCTAAAGGCGACGTCATCGCTCAAGCGATAATTTTTGAGAAGCACATGAATGTCATCAGACTTTTTTTCCAGCGGACGGAACTTAGCAATCGTCATTTCTTTGTTTTTTGGTAAACGGAATTCCGGCGGCACAAACGGTTCGTTTGGGCTGCGGCCATTGAGTACGCGGTCCGCACCTTCTGCCAAAATGCCCTTAAAGCCCATTAACCGTACTACTTGTGCAATCTCGTTGGAATAAATCAATTCCGTATTGCGGAAGATGGATGGCGTTTGACTAAACAATTCCTGAATGCGTGCCACATGCTTACTTACTTGTGCGCAGAACTCAGGCAACGATTTCAAATAACTGAGTGAGTGATAATACGTCTCTGCCATAAATTCCACTTTGCCAGTGCGAGCCAGCGCGCGGAACGATTCCATCACATCTGGTCCGTATTCTTCACACTGATCCAAGAACACACCGGAGAGCGAATAGGCGATTCTAAAGTGTGGGTACTGATTCACAAGTTCCAGCATTAAGGCGTTTGCAGGTAAGTAACATTTCTCCGCCACCTTGCGGAAAACGGCACGGTTTTTTTCTTCATCAAAGTATGTTTGGTCCTGCTCTGCGCCAATGTCCGTAATGCGTAGATCACGCAAGCGGTATGGTTGGTGAACCTGGAAGTAGAAGCAGATGTTGGTATTGGTGTTCATAACGCGGAGGGGATAAATGTTGAGGCGCCCAATTTGGGTGCGTGTATTAAGATTGAATGATATCGCGGTAAATAGAAGAAACCTTAGAGGCCTGATTTTTCCAAGTAAGGCGCGTAAGAATGCGAGGTGCCTCAGCTTTCAGCTGATCTGCAAGTGGCTTTTCGCGCAAGATCGTCAGCAAACAGTCAGCCATCATGTCAGTATCCCAGTAATCTACTTTGAAGGCGTGATCCAATACTTCGGCAACACCAGATTGCTTACTCACAATTACCGGCGTGTTATGAGCGATGGCTTCAAGTGCCACAAGTCCAAACGGTTCGCTGAGTGATGGCATCACAAAGCAGTCAGCGCGCTTGTAGAGCGCATCAATTTCTCTGCCTTGTACTTTGCCGGTAAAGATGACGCTATCTTCCAATCCCAATTCGCACGTGCGATCAATAAGTTCTGAAAGCATGCCGCCGTCACCGGCCATCACAAATTGCACTTGAAGACTAACATCATGCACGCGCTTGGCTACTTCCAAAAACTGCCAAGGATTTTTTTGCACGGTTAAGCGGCCCAGGAATAATACCAATGGCCGTTTTTCATCGCCGTACTTGGTCATGAGTAATGGCTGAGTCAATGCAGCCTTTTGGTCGTGTCCGTTATGAACAACGCGAATTTTATCTGTTGGAATGCCATAATGATTGGCAAGTAAGTTCTTTGTGTACTGGCTTACAGCTATTATTTGATCTGCGGCCAATAGACCGTTTCGTTCGCGCTCTGCAATCCACGTGTTTGGGCTAAAGTTGGTGCGATCCAATTCTGTTGCGTGCACGTGAGCGATAAAAGGCTTACCGTGATAATTGGCAGCTCTGCGTCCTGCTTCAAATGTCATCCAGTCATGTGCGTGCACCACATCTGCGCGAACATCTTTGGTCATGGCAATACTCATGGCCGTAAAATTTTCTACAGCTTGTCCAAGATCCGGTCCATAGAGTGCACCAGATTCGCGCGGCAGATTGGTGATTTGCAAACGTGCATCATACTCACCGAATGTATCGTAGGGTTGGAGCAGGCTTTCCACTTGAACCGTCTCGCATAATTCATCAGTTGGGAACCGCATGTCCATGTTACCTTCTGGTATTCCCTGATTATGTGGAAGCACTAACGTGACGTGCACACCGTTCTTCATCAGTCCACGAACAAGTCCTTGGCAGGCAACACCTAGCCCACCGGAGTGGTGAGGTGGGTACTCCCAGCCGAACATTAATGTGTGCATGTTCATGAATATGTGTGTTTTTTGCGTTAATCAAAGAATTATAGCAGAAATTGCCAATTCGTGCCAGTCCTTTCATAGTAACCGCTCACTACCCTCATTTCTCTGCCATTAACAGACGCAATTCGCCAAAGTAATCTTCCGGCTTTCTCCAGAGCAGCGTGAAGCAGACGGAGAAAATCATCTCCATGGCCTCCGCCCCCCTCTGTGAACGGGATCCAAAGGAGAGGAGACGTTTGATCACCAGCGGTCTGATACTGCGTTCGGCTTTGTTGTTCGTCATGGGCACTCCTGCCATGCGGAGACAGAGAAGGCATTTCTCCTTGTGTTCAAGAAACGTTCTTTTGTACGTTGCCAGCTTCGTGAGATCCTCCGGATCAGGCATCATCAACGTCGCAATCTCCGCTGCATATTTTTCTGCGGAGATGATCCGTTCTTCATTTTGAAGCGGGGAGGCGACAACCGATGCGACGGCACGTTCCAGTGCATGGAATCGTTCAGAGAAATCGACGCACTGCTTGTGATGTTCCTGCGTCAGTGCTTTGGACTCCGCAAGATCCCGGAACTTCCGCAGGGGATGTGCCCAGCAGAGCGCATGATGACGAAAGAGATTGTCATATGCGACATAGTCATCGGTGACACCGACCTGATCGGACAGAGGACCGCGCAGCTCCTGCGCATTGCCTTTCCCTCGTATTCTCCCGAACAGGAATTCTGTCTCGGGTCCGTCGGCAGAGGTTCTCACCCATGCATAGTTCCCCTGTATTCCGTGCTGGACGGGATAGGGGGATTCATCGAAATGAGAGACGGTGGCTGCATCAATTCTCTTCCTGTTCCTATTCTTCTCAGGAAGAAGCGTCCGATGGGCGGCGTGAATGACGGCTGCGAGTTCCCCGTCGGAGAGGGAGAGTCGATGGAGACTCCAGAGGTACAGCTGCATTTTCCCGAAGGTCTGTCCGAGGATCGAGGTGGCCAGTGCGACGTAGGTGCGGACATTGGGTCCGAGGGTACAGTGCTGAGGAGAGATGGGAATAGTGCTCTTCCATCGTCTGCACTGGGGGCAGTACCCTTTTTCGATGGTCTGCTTCGTGACCATCTTCTGCGGATGAGGAATGTCTTCGACGTAGCGCACGACGATCATTGTCCGACGCAGAGGAGTTGCACATGCCGGACAACTGTCGATGGCATGATGCGTGTGATGGGTGATCTCTTCCGACGCCGGAATGGCACGGC
>Ga0163152_10004465_pt1 | contig 17307 bp, 16 predicted proteins | sample OliLakLV19MP8IB2_FD_148635 | JGI IMG/M metagenome (GOLD analysis project Ga0163152, IMG submission 148635) | Freshwater microbial mat bacterial communities from Lake Vanda, McMurdo Dry Valleys, Antarctica - Oligotrophic Lake LV.19.MP8.IB-2 | ecosystem: Environmental > Aquatic > Freshwater >... | reverse complement strand
CGCCAATAACTTACCACGGGATTTGTGACGCTCCACTTGCTCTTTGCCACCACCCTTTTTTACGAGATCCACTCTTTCACGAAAGATACGAACCTGTTCACGGTAATGTTCTTGATTCTCTCGAAACTCAGGAGAGGCAATGTTAATTTGTGAGACGAGCTGTTCCATCGAGCCGACTTTCAAGAATTTCTAAACGATCCTTCAATTCATTATTTTCTTTTACAAGCTTTTCTACAGATTCCTTTATGTTTTTAACCTCATCTTTTTCTTTATCGCCTTTTCTCAAGTTTTTTACTGCCAAGTGGGCGGCAAACTTCAAATGTCCATCGACCGCTGAGTGCGCTAAGTGATCTAGGGCACCAAGGGCACTCCTCTGGCCTCGCTCCACAATAGCATCTATGGCAGCATATCGCGCCTGCGAAAAAGGATCTTTAAGCAAATCCAACAAAAGACCGTCTAAGCTGCGTTTTTCTTTTGACAGGCTTCCTAGAGCTCTAATGGCGGTGGGCCTTGCCCACTTTTGGGCGCCGTACTGACAGCCTTCAATCAAAACCGGGACGACGCTTTCATCGCCAATATGTCCCAAGCCTTTATAGGCGTGTGAGCGTACTAAGTCTCGCCAAGAATCTACGCTTAAAAGTTTAGTTAATTGATCAACAGATTTAGTGTGTCGGGTTTTGCCGATGGCTTCGGCTGCCTTGGCGCGGGTCATGGTTGATTCATTTTCTTTGGTTAAAAGAACCAGCTGACTAAATGCTTCGTTAGTTCTAAAACTTCCGAGCGCTGTTGCTATACCACCACGCACGCGACTATCTTTTTCATTCTTTAACGTTTCACAGAGGTAGCCAAAGGCGCGTTGGGAAGTAATTTTTCCGAGCATGAGTGCGGCCTCTTTGCGGACGCCCCAAAAAAAATCTGATTTCAATCGTTCTGCCAGCAATTCTTGACCTTTGACAGTGGCTTTTTTTGCAAGGGTTTTCATAGCCCAAATTTTTCCAACAACGTCACCAGAAAGTTTTAACTGTTCGCCAATCATTTTCTCCGATAATTCCCATTGGACGGTTTTCAGCAATCGATTTTCGGAATCAATTCGCATTGCTACGGGTTCCTTTTCAAAAGATACCACAAGATTTTTCACTGCGTGATCCATCGCTAAGTGTACTTTTTGGCTCCTGCCACCTTCAAAAAAGAATTCTACGAAGGTATTTATCTGGTGAATGGGAGTTAATAGATCCTTTTTCTGAGTTTGTTCCAAACGTACTTTGGCCATTTTATTTTTACTGTCCCACTCATAGCCAACTTTCAACTCTGGATGTCCCGCCTTGTAAATCCACTGATCAAAAAACCAGTCAAGAGGACGTTGTGAGACTTCTTCGAGAGCTCGCTGGAAGTCGATGGTCTCTACAGCCTGTCCCTGATGCCTTTCAAGATAAAGCTTTGTGCCTTTCCAAAAGTCATCTGGGCCTAGCTCAGCTCGTAAAAGATTTAAAATTAATCCCCCTTTTTGATACAAGTGGCGATCCCAAATTTCTGCCGGATCACTATAAATATTAGTGACAATGGGCCGGCGATAAACAGAGGAGTCTTCATTTAAATAAATTTGTAGCTCTTCGTAGCGAAAGTATTGGGTTTCGTCCTCGCCCATGTCTTTTTCTTTGAAGACGGTCTCCATAAATGTAGCCCAAGATTCATTAAGCCAGCCATGTGACCAAGATTTACAGGTGACTAGATCACCAAACCATTGGTGTGCGAGCTCGTGTGACACGAGGTCCTCGCTGGTAAAATCAGGCTCCATCTCTTGGGGATGTAAAGTCGCATCCGTTTGAGTAGTAGCAGATGTGTTCTCCATACCACCAAACGTAAATTCACTGACAGCGATCTGGTGGTATTTTTCATAAGGATAGGGTACACCCAGTTTTTCTGAAAAAAGTTCTAGCATTTGCGGGGTTTTTCCAAAAGAACGTTTGCCTTCTTCTTCACGCCCCTTTTCTACAAGGTAGTTGACGGGAATGTTTCTCCAGCTGTCCTTGATTTCGCTAAATTTTCCGGCCGTTAAAGTTACTAAGTAGGCGGGGATGGGCCACTTCATTTTCCAATGAAAAGTCCATTGGCTTCCGGTGCGGTCTTCTTTTACTAAGCCGCCATTTGAAGTGCACACAAAACCAGACGGTGCGGTGATTTTTATTTCACTGACAAATTTTACCCCTGGTTCGTCAAAACAGGGAAACCAATAGCGAGCGTCGTCATCTTGTCCCTGAGTCCAAACTTGAACCGCGCGATCTGGATATTCTTTGTCGGGTGCAATAAAATAAATTCCAGCTCGAGGTTCAGAGACCGAATACTCAATACTTACAGTTCCCTTGTCGCCTCGAGTGAGTGTTTTTGGTAAATTGACAATGATCTCATCATCTTTTTCGCTAAACGATATTTTTTGACCATTCCATGTGACGGTCTTGATTTCTAAATCTACCGCATTGAGCGAAAACTCATCGGTTTCATTTTTGAGAACCTCAATGTCAATAGAGTTTCTGCCAATCAACATTTTTTTTTCAACGAGCAACTCGATCTCTAGTAGTTGGTGGATTGGCTTTACGTTTCGATCCGCTCGATAGTTAGGTTTTGCCCAAGGCACGGAGTGGGGCTCAGTGTGAATGGCGTTGGTACTGTGTCGCGAGCAACATGAGGCAAACTCTCGTTTGAAATCAATATGATCAGTCGACATAGTTACTCTCCGCTGGAAGGTTGCAATTTAACTTAGATAAAATGGTGATTCAAAGACAATCCGGCTCTAAATAATTCAGCGCATAAATTCTGTAAAATTCATTTTGCCTGTTGCGTAAGACCTTACAATTAGTAAAATAAAGTTTGGGAGCAACTGTGAAATATTTGAGCATAATTTTTTTCTTAGTTTTGATGAAGTTCACCTGGGGAATGGCCTACAAAGCTCCAGTGGTTAGCATTGAAACCCATAAGCTGATTCAAACTGAACTTAAAGACATCATTTATCAGGTTTTGGTACAGTATCGCCCGACGGCAACAAATTTAAAATTTCAAACTATTTGGACAGAGCGGCTTTCTGATCATCAGCTTAAGGCCCATTTTACCTATTCGTTCGTCGACTCTGACGACCAAGATGGCGAGTCAGTTGAGCAAACTCAAGATGGTGAAGTCATATTAAACCAAATCCCGCCAAGCGATGGCGACCAAATGGACCAAAATGGCCAGAAGAGCCAGAAGAGCCAGAAGAGTTGGTCTCTGGATGAAGTTACAGTTTTACGCCAAGCACTTCATTTTAAGAAGGGCATTGTCATTTCTCCCGCAGAGAAGTAAACCTAGTTCTTATGAAATTTATAGAGATTGATCGAGAAGGATATTTTAAAACTGGAGAACTTCGCGTTTCAGACCAACATTACGGTCACGAGCTTATGAAGAACTTGCGTGTGACTGATAAGTTTGAGGTTTATACCGAATCCGAAGGCGAAAAAATAATTGTGCAAGCTTTTGATGAGCCCTTTTTGGTAGAACAAGTTTTTTACAAAAGTGGCGGCACATGGAAAGCGCAAATGCCCTACGACTTTGTGCAATCCTTTCAGCCTGAAAATCTGACCTTAGATGAATGGGATCGATTTCACGGAAGAACTGAAGCGAATATTCCCTTTGTATTTTCGCGAAAAGCTCAGGCTGAGTTTTTTAATCTTCTTGAGAAATTTACGGATACTACCATTACTGTTGCTGGCAAAACTTTCGAAGTACCTGCCTATTTTTCAGAGCGAGAGGATCTCGATCAAAGTGAATTTTGGACCAATATTTATAAAACCGAAGTACCCGGGTGGGAACTTGAGGCGCCTTCGCCGGCACTGGTGAGTAGTTTGCCCCAATTAAAGTTGATGAAGTTGAGAGTGTTAGTTTTAGGTTGTGGCACAGGCAATGACGCCGCCTTTTTTGCCGAGCATGGCCATATCGTGACGGCAGTTGATTTTAGCGCTGAAGCACTTTCGCGAGCTAAAAAGAAATATGGTCAAATTAAAAATTTGACGTTTCTTGAACACGACGTTTTCAATTTACCTAAAGAGTGGATTGAGAGTTTTGATTTGATATTTGAACACACCTGCTTTTGCGCCATCAGTCCAACTCGAAGAAACGAATTGGTTAAAATCTGGCGAAGGTTACTAGCGCCAGGTGGAAATATTCTCGGAATATTTTTTGTTATGCCAAAATCAATTGGACCACCATATGGCGGTAGCGAGTGGGAAATTGAGCAAAGATTAAAAAAACATTTTCGATTTTTATACTGGACACGAACCCCAAATTCGCCTCCTGAAAGAATTGGCAAAGAACTAGTCGTATTCAGTCAAAAACTTTAAGAAAAAAAGGTGGGGGATTGCTCCCCCACAAATATCACATTAGGAATTACTGTAAGCCGGGTTCTGTTTGAGGCGAGCGTGACACTTCTCCTCAATGACAATCATTCCTCTACGAAACTAATTACTCAGTTTCTTTAGCGACCTTACCCGGAAGCCTCATGCTGGCCACACTTATACGCTTCCCTATTTGATCTTGCTCCACGCAGAGTTTTGCTGTTTTCACTCCAGCAGCTCCCCAAATGTCTCCCGTTCCCGACATCTGGCTCATAGCCCTGGACCTTCTCTCTGTTCCACTGTTCCTCGCCTTACGGCGGAGGGGCGTTACCCCATGCGTTGCCAATTGGAGCCCGGACTTTCCTCTGGCTCTTGCGAGTCAGTGATTGTCTGTAATTCCGTTTAAATCATATACCTGCTTTGTCTGGCGATAGCAACTTTTGGAGAGGTAATCTTTCTCAGGTATTATTGCATAAACCCGATAAATTCTAACGAGATACGAGGTGCTCTTGAGTCATGAGCTAAAAAACACGTTTTTAATATTGGTGTTGATTATCGGCAGCCTTTTGCTGGTTTATCAAAACTGGGGTTATGTAAATTGAGGAAGGTTTAAGTGGGTCTCTATAGGCGTTTCCTTTTTTTCAAATCCTTCCTTATGGTACTTTTTTTTGTAAATGCCGCGATATTTTCATGGGCAATGGTATCGGGATTTACTTATTCTAAAAACCAAAAAATAGCCCAACAAAATATAGACGAAATAATAATTTTGGCAAAAGAGGCTAAAGTCCCTGAGCTTGAGAGTCAAATTCGTGAAAAACTCGAGCCTTCAGTGCGCCAAGTTGGAACTTCTATAAACCAGTTACTTTTGATTGCACTGTTAACTTTGGTTTTTGGAGTGGCGCTACCGACATTTATTTTTCATCACCTGTCACTCACTGTGGCAAAACTGCGAGTGGATGCCGAGAAAAAATTTGTCAAGTGGATGAATTGGTGGCTTAAGACTTATGGCAAAGAGAAATTTAATGCCAAAAATCCCTTTTATCAAAAGCCACACTTCTGGATGAATATGTTTTTGATGTTCATCGAAACTATGGCTCCACAAAGTCGAAATCCCATGGTTGGTTTTTTTGGAGAACTTGCGCCGGTCCTACGTGCTGAACTCAGCAAAGAAATTTTTGGTGATGAGGACGGGGAGACAAATTAGGATACTTCTAGAAGATCTCTTTAAGTAGCACTCTAAAAATGCGCCGTCTTTGGGTCTTATTCACATTTTGTGCTTTCAGAGCAATGTTGAAAGCCAGCCAAAAACTGAATCCTAAATTTAAGATTCCAATCCAAAGAATTCCAATGATCGCCCAAAGTGGTGCCCAGCTATGCAAAAATTCATTTCCTAATATCGGAATCGAAGCCGCCAGACTGCCTGTAGACAAAGTTACGTGTCTCACTTCTAGGGGAATACTAAAAAAACCCAAAATAGCAGGACTCAGACCTAATAGAAAACCCAAAGAAACATTTGATACGACGGCGGGTAGTTGATGTTTCACCCAATGAGCTGATTTTTCGGCAGCCTGCGGACTTATAATTTTTCTCAAAGCTGTGTTTTGCTGTATTCGAAGTGAAATCTCCCGGTAAGTACACCAGTTATCAAACCAGCCAGCAATTAAACTTGAGAGCCACAATAAAACTCCTGTCCATGCGGCAAATAGTAAAGTAGTAAAATTGGGAATAACAGCTTCCCTACTATGATGGGCTTGCTCGAGAGTTAAAACGTGCTGACCGGTAAGCCACCAATAGGCATATGTCAGCGCGAGCGCCGTCGGAATCACAAGCATAATATTTCCCAACGCCGCCAAAGTCTGGGAGCGAAACAAACAAAAAATTTCGTCAGTGAGCGCTTGTAGTTTTTCTGGCCGATGCAGATCTTTTAATTGCAACGCTATCGTAGATGCCGTATTGGCGGGCTGTTTAGTGGCTAAGGTCCAACCTAACATTTGGAGCATTAAAAAGCTCAGCGAATAATTCACAGAAGTCACAAAACCTGATAAGAAGGGCGAAAGCGCAAAAGTCAAAATCCAAAATTTTCCGTAAACTGTAAATGCTGTAACAAACCCTCCACCTGAAGCTTTTTTAAAGAGGTCCCTTCGCTCTTTAACGTTTCGGGCGATATAGTGATCACCGGTTTCAGAGTTTTTTTCTACTATTTTCTGCGAAAGCAATTGGCTGGATTGGCGGTATAGGGCGCGGATTCCACGTTTTTTTTGATTAAGGTCAATGAGGTGGATCCAAAGCGCTTTGATGGACGACTCTGATGGATTTTGTAGTACCGGAATCAAAAGAAAAAGCCTCGAAAGAAAAAGTTTTAATTTTTCTAGTCGAAACACCAAATCTGTACTTACTCCATATTCTCGAAGGTGCGAATAAATACCTTCGATACTTATTTGGCATTCGCGAAGGAGAACACCGATTTTTTCAGTTTCTTTATTTACCAGAAATTGCTCCGCCTCTGAAGTCAGAGAATACCAAGGAAGATCGCGAAGTCTTTTGGCATTCATTCGTTTACTGAGCGAGGGATGAAGTGCCATGGCTCGAGCCTGGCTGATAAGAAATACGAAGGCCTCTTCTAGATCAGGTTTCGTATGCATCATTGATTCTGCTAAAAGATTCATCCAAGGCAAGAGATCAGTCGACTCAAGAATTTCTAACTCAGTTCCTGCCGGAAAAATTTCTTCCAGAAGAAGACTTGAGTCTTGGAGTAAAGGTTTCTGAGGCAAGAGATTGGCAATTATGCGGTCCCAGAGTTCGGGCCAAAGACCACGTTCTAGAGGGAGGCCACTTTCACAAAGAAGGTCAAGAATTTGAATTTGCGAAAATATTCTCGGTAGCGTGGTTTTAAAGTTATTGTTCCATTCGGGATTTCGTTCTAGGACCTGGAATAAAAACCGGCTACGTACGGGCCACTGTTCAGCTGACTCATCGTTGTCTCGAAGCCACACCCCAAGTTTCACAAGCCAAATCACAGTCTCTTCTAGAGATTGCTTGGGGCCTAAAACGGAGAACAGGGAGTCTAACTGGCTTTTACTCCGAGTCTCCTTTCGATAGGCCCTAAAATTAAGAAAAACAGCACGCCATTTTCGGAACATCAGCATGATTTTATAGACTTAAAGTCTTACTTGGATAGCTTTATTAATTAGAAAGCGCCTTTTCGTCATGAACACACTTGCGTGAGAGCAAGAACTTCATCGTATCAAGACCCTGCCACTTATAAACCACGTCGTCTTTGGGTTTTCTAAAGAACGCAAATTTAGTAGCAGTCTTTTGGCACTTATTAAGTGATTCTATGTATAAATCCATTTCCGCTCCTAGGAATATACCCATCTTACAACGATCCATGAAATTTTGAGCGCCTATATCTGAATAAGGTGCCATGGAAAGAGTGTACCATTCAGATTTGTTAGTTAACCACCCTGATCCACTAAACTCAGTTTCGTGAACTCGTTCACAGTTTGGATTCGTAATAAGATCTGTAACTCGAAGCACCTTGTGGGTGGTGATATATCCTTCATCGTTTGTGACTGCGCTTTTGGCAAAGGACGTAACTCTCAAAACTTCATGAAAAATCCGATCTACCTGAGGGAGTGCCGTATATTCATTTGATAGCCAGCCCGACCAAAGATTTTTTATTAATTGAATGCGACCTTTACAAGCCTGTGCGTATTGGCCAGCTTCCTTAATTTCGTTGCCCTTACAATCAATGAGTGTGTCCACCAAACTAATTACAGGCGGGGATAAGTAAAGATTTTCAACTTGCTCCGAAATTTTTGCAAATTCCGTATGAAGTTTTAGATTATCTATTGCCGTCGTAGCGACCTTAAAAAAAACTTCAACGTATCGGTCACCGCCGCCCCCGCCATCGCCGCCCTCTTTATTGGCGTTAAGTTGGCTTGAGATTTCAACGTCACTTTGGGCGTACACTAAGCTTACATTAAGACAAAAAATGCCGAAAAGGCTCACTTTTAATAGTTTAGATAACATTTGTTCCTCCTGGTTAATGGTTAAAGCAATAAGCAAACCAACTATATAACGCTTCGCACTAATTTTATATATTTAATATATTAAGTTTTAACGTTATAATTAGCTTAAATGCTAACTATATGAATATATTTGAAGCCAAAAATTATAAAGATTTTATACGAACATTCATAAAAAAAATGCCTAAGAAAGGCCGCGGGCAGTTCCGCAGAATGGCCCTGCACTTAGGGATTCATCCCGTGGTGATTACTCAAGTATTTAATGGAGACCGAGATCTGTCGTTAGAGCAAGCCGCAGGACTCACCCACTTTTTCTCGTTTTCGAGTCTCGAAAGCGAATATTTTATTTCTTTAGTTGAATGGAGTCGCGCCGGTAACGAAAGCCTGCGAACATTAGTAAAGGCCCGCCTCAACAAACTGACGGAGCAGTCACAAAAATTAGAAAATCGCGTTCCTAAGAATATTGAAATTTCCGCAGAAGCAAAGGCCATATTTTATTCGGCCTGGTATTATAGCGGAGCAAGACTAGCTAGTAGCTTGGTGCAAAACGATTCCGTAGATGACATCGCCAAAACCATAAATGTAGATAGGGCAAAGGTGGCGCAAGTCATAGAGTTTTTGCTCGCCAACGACTTATGTGTTGCAAAAAATGGTCGTATTAAGGAGGGTCCTCAGTTTACTCATCTAACAGCGGATTCTCCTTTTGTGGCCAAACACCATACAAATTGGAGGTTGAAGTCCATTAATGCTATGGAAAGACCAAAATCCGGTAGCGAACTTTTTTATACTTTACCCATGTCCCTATCACAGGACTTGACGTTAAAAATTAGAACTCAACTTTTAAATCTTATTGAAGATGTCACAAAACAAATCAAGGATTCAAGGCTTGAGACTCTTTACTGTATGAATATTGATTGGTTTCGTTTTTCAGAGACAAACTAAAGTTCCGAGCTCGGCATAGAGTTGACTGAAAAATTTAAATTCGAGCAAATTCCACATGAGCTTCAGGTTCAGCTTCACGCTGCTGCTCGCATGAAAAAGGAGCGTGAATAAAACGTCTACATTGATTGTCAGCAATCACATACCAAAATAAAACTTAACCGTTACAAGTTGTTAGTTTACGTATTTCATGATGGGATGAGAGTCATGTTCAACCATCGCTTCGATCAAAATGCCAGCAACACTGTTGTGCTTCATTGGTTCATGCTCAGTTTTAATGGAGGGCCATCAATGCCGGAGGATTCTTAGCGACAGGAAGATTCGTAAGTCATGTGACGGGTTTTTCCACGCTCTTTGGAGTGGATCTCACAAACAATCAAGTTCAAGCAGCCTTTGGAATTCTCTCAGTACCGATATTTTTTCTCTTGGGCGCATTTGTGGCGGGTCTCCTTATTGATAGACCTATTTATCAAGGTCGTAAGCCTCACTTCGATTGGGTTATGGGTCTAAGTGCGACGTGCTTATTTTTTGCGACTGGTGGCAGGGAGCTTCTTCATTTTGGAACCTTTGGAGATTCCATCGGGCTTAAGGAAAGCTACGTCTTATTGATCCTCCTATGTTTAGCAAGCGGTCTTCAAAACGCGGCGATTACTTCGTCTTCTGGTCGGTCGGTCAGAACAACCCATATAACGGGTCTCACGACGGATCTTGGGCTTGGATTAGCGCGATTATTTACTTTCGATTTAAAACGAAATCACCTTAATACGGAACTGAGAGCCAACTATTTAAGACTTGGTTCGATCATTGCGTTCATTATTGGATCAGCAGTTGGAGCTTGGATATTCTTGAGGTTTGGTTACGGTGGATTCATATTGCCGGGATTGATTTCGACCTATGCAGCTTGGCATGGCAAAAAAGCCAAGATTGCACCTCATGTCCTTTCGCCTCCTTGATAGAGTGTATCGAAACAAAATGAATCAAATCAGCCAGCTGCACTATTTTTTACTTGCATTTTTGTTCGGAATAGCGTACAAATAGGAATGGTCTTGTTTCTTAAAGCGGCCGAATATTCAACTTGGTACGAGTCAGAGCATGACCGTTACGGGCACATTAGAAAACTCAATGGCAATCGCGTTTATTGTACTGAAAAAATGATTGACGGAAAAACAGTAATACTGATTTTAAGAGGAAACAAAAATGGGCAAGACAAAGCCTTCAGGCGCGCACAAAAAATTGCCGAAAAAATCCATGGTGATTAATGGAGTTCGCCTATCCCACCACGATCCTTCGGCAATTTTTAAGAATCATAAAGAAATAAAGGCAGCTCTCGCGGAAGCATTGATTGACGGTGACAAAAAAGCCTTTGTTGAAATTTTAGAAGGCTACATACGAGCACATAATATTTTAGAAGTCTGCAAGCGAACAGGACTGAGCCGAACTGTCGTTTATGAAGCCATTGGCGAAGGCGGTAACCCTTCGCTAGATACGCTCTGTAAAATCATGACTTCGTTTAAAAGTGTCGCATGAGTCGTGTCAGTTCGACCAGCTGAGAATTTGGTAAGGGCTCAAGGACTTGAACCTTGGATCCTCCGGCTTGAGTCGGCCCCCACTAGCTCAGTTCACTTTAAAATGACCCAGTATGTTACAATAAATGTAACATACTGGTCTATATTTATTAAAAATTGTGTGATTTACTCCAATATGTTACAGTAAATGTCACCTATTGGCACAAAATTACTAACAGAGAGTTACTTACCATGATGGCCGACCTTAAAAATCTAAAAATGCTCTCACCTGAAGTGGACTACCAAGCGTTGATGGCACAGATGCAGGGGCAAACTCATCCTCGTAGAAAGTTGGCAGAACTGCAAAATAAAGGATATGTAACTCGCTTGAAAAAAGGTTTCTATGTATTAGCTCCTGAAGTAACGGGTCGAGAGTACTCGCCACAAATTGTCGCCAACCTTCTCTATGGTCCTTCTTACATTTCTCTAGAATACGCACTTTCCTATTTTCAACTTATTCCGGAAAGAGTAGAGGCTGTGACAAGTGTTACAACTCAAAAGAATAAAACATTTCAAACAAAGATAGGACGATTCACCTATGAGCATCTGGCATCTACTTTATATCCCATAGGGGTATGTCTTCGCACAACCTCCGATGGACGCTCATTTTTGATGGCAACACCTGAAAAAGCACTAATGGATATTTTCACTCTTAGATTCAAAAAATCTCAAAAGCCAAGCAGAAAAGATATTGCCATTGCATTGAACGATGACTTGCGATTGGACCTTGCTGCTCTTAAGATAAACATGAACGTTAACCTATTAACTGAAATGAAATCTCTTTACAAAAATCGACACTGGGGTCGCGTGCTAATTGAAGAGCTGCTGGAGGCAAAGTGAACCAAGCCGTAAGGGAAATGTTAGCTCAATATAAAATTAAATCTGTAGATGAGGCCCAAAATGCTTTAAAAGAAATTATTCAAGAAATAGCCTTATTGGGGCTTCATCGAGCTAATTTTTTTGAAAAGGCGGCCTTTTATGGCGGCACAGCCTTGCGTATTCTATACCAGTTGCCGAGATATTCAGAGGATCTGGATTTCACCCTGTTCAAAAAAAAAACCAACTTTTCATTGAAGCCCTATTTTTCTGCGGTAGAAAAAGAGTTAGAGTCCTTTGGGTTTCAGATCCATATCGAACCAATTGACAAAAAAAACGAGTCTAATGTTGAGTCTGCGTTTATTAAAGCGAATACGCAGATGCATTTCCTAAAAATTGAGGCACTTAAATCATTTGCGCAGATAACACAATCGAATGCCAAGTTAAAGATTAAATTCGAAGTCGATACAGAACCAGTTACAAATTTCGAATTTGAAACTCGGTACTTATTAGTACCTACAAGTTTTCCTATAATTAGTTTAAAAAAACCGGACTTATTTGCGGGGAAGCTTCATGCGCTGTTATATCGCAAATGGAAAAATCGAATTAAGGGCCGTGATTATTATGATTTTATTTGGTATCTGAAGAACAAAATACCAGTGAGATTGAATTACCTACGAGAAAAAGCCATTCAAAGTGGGCATGCAAAACCGGGCGATTTACAAACGACAATACAACTTAAGACCGCGCTGGTAGATCTTTTTATCAGCACAGACTTTGAGGGTGCTAAAAAAGATATCCGTGCCTTTATCAGAGATGAGTCTGAAATTGAAGTGTGGAGCAAAGATTTTTTTGTCCAGATAACTGACAAAATTCAGGTAGAATAAAAATGGGATGGATGAAAAAAATAAATAGTAAAGTTATTTGCTCCCATTTACTTATTTTTATTTTGTCTTCTTGTGCACAAAATCACGTTATTGGTGATCTAGTTTTATTCGACCAAAGGGCCTCTCTAGATAAAAATCAATTACTATTAGATGTTAACTCAATTGAGAGTTTGCAAAATCAAATAAATGGCTTTGGCTCGTTTAAAAGATTTGAAAATCAGAAAAAATTCTATGAACTTTTGAAAGCCTTTGATGATTTAAGGGCCAATCTTCGTCTAGGAAAGGTGAGCGTGGCCCCTCGTTCAAGTATGCGATTAGAGGTTGTTTCCTTTTGTTTGTCCCACGACAAGGCAATTCCCGAGCCCAATGAAGTTTTTAGGTGGGTAATGGGTAGCCCCAACGTGCCCTATTCAAAAGAAGCGCTAATGCTATATTCCAAATTGAACACGAGCAACCAAGATGATTTTCAGGAGCTTTTCTGGAATTTATCCAATAAAACGTATTATGAAAATTACCCTGAAAAACAAAAAAAAATTCTTAATGATATCTCTTCTGCAGTTAAATTTAGCATTTCATCAGAAGTTAGAAACAACATTGTAAATGAGGTCCTCCCAAACAAATTAAAAGAGGGACTGGAATTTATCGAGGGACAGTATTATTCTTATCAGAAAATCCGTTCTTTGATAGATCTAAGAAAATCGAGTCAATCGCCAACTAAGCTTTTTTTCGCCTCTAGGATTCCTGAAACTGGCCTGAGCGTTTCATCGAAAAGTAACGGTTTTTCTTCTCAAATACTTACATTCTACAACCCGTCAAACCAGGCGGAGGCGATTAGCCTAGCTAATTACTATATGCAGCCGATGCGCACTGATGTTCAAATTATACTACTTGCTTCAGTTCTGCCCAATTTTGGTGAACTTCAAAAAGTATTGGATGAATGGGCTCTAAAGATTTTGGGAAACATGGGTTCACAGTATCCGACCTTGACTCCAAGTGAGCGGGAGCTCGTTAAACAAAAACCAACTAGTGCTTTTAAAGCATTTTTCAATATGATTTCTGCCGAAAGAGAGTCTGAAAAGAGGTTTCCAGATTCGACCAAGAATGGACCAGCGGACGCCTTTCGACATTTTGTCTGGGCAGCAATGCTTTCTCGAGATTTAGGTGAAGATGAAGCAAGAAAATTCTTGGGTGCCCACGAGACTCTCGTGGGACAACCAATAGCGGAGAAGGAAATGGATCAGTTCAATAACGATCGAGGAATACTATCATCTAAAGATTTATTAAAAACTCGAAAATTTTCGGATTATGAAATTTTTGATCTTGCGGCCATTGAAATTAAGAATGGAAAATTAAAAATACTAAATTTCGAAAGGAGAAAAAATAGTGACTATTAAATTTCAAAAGATAATGCTCGTTCTAATAAAAGCGATGGCATGTTTGGTCCTTCTCTCCATATTATTTTTGGTTTTCTATTGGTATAACAATAGGCTTTTTTTGTTTGAGGCTAAGATGATATGGCCCCAAAAAAACTTTAATGCGGATATTTTTAGAGTTGGTGCCGCAAAAGATCGTGCCTCAATGGCCGTGAATCTGATTGAAAGTAAAAAACTTATTGGAACACCAATTACCCAGATCCCTACGATTTTGGGAGAACCTAATGGTGATTACTATCACCAAGACGGAAACCATACCTATGAATTGACGGAAAAAGGGAATGCTGACTGGATACTAACGGTTGTTGCTACTGATGATGGTAATGTGGGTGAAATATTTGTTAGAAAGAGTTGTTGCTCAATTTCCCACGATATTTTGTACTTTGTATTATCAGCAATAGAGAAATTTGGTAGGGGCTCAAGGACTTGAACCTTGGATCCTCCGGTTATGAGCCGGATGCTTTAACCAACTAAGCTAAGCCCCCGCCTAGAAATCATTTTCTTATTCGCCTTCGATGAACGCTTTTAATTTGTTGGAGCGACTGGGGTGACGTAGTTTTCGCAAGGCTTTTGCTTCAATCTGACGAATGCGCTCACGAGTTACGTTAAAATCCTGACCCACTTCTTCTAAAGTGTGATCACTTTCTTCGCCGATACCAAAACGCATACGAAGTACTTTTTCTTCACGAGGCGTAAGAGTTGAAAGCACGCGACGTGTTTGTTCCGCCAAGTTTAAATTTACGATTGCCTCAGAAGGGCTAATTACCATTTTATCTTCGATAAAATCCCCCAGGTGTGAATCTTCTTCTTCACCTACGGGTGTCTCAAGACTAATTGGCTCTTTTGCAATTTTTAAAACTTTTCTCACCTTATCAACTGGCATATCCATTTTTTCGGCGATTTCTTCGGGCTGAGGCTCGCGACCTAGTTCTTGTACTAGATAGCGGGATGTTCGGATAAGCTTATTAATAGTTTCAATCATGTGTACGGGTACGCGAATAGTTCGCGCTTGATCGGCTATAGCACGTGTAATGGCTTGTCTGATCCACCAAGTGGCGTAAGTTGAAAATTTATATCCACGACGGTACTCAAATTTATCTACGGCTTTCATTAGTCCGATATTACCTTCTTGAATTAAATCCAAGAACTGCAGTCCGCGATTTGTATATTTTTTGGCGATAGAAACCACAAGTCGAAGATTGGCTTCAACGAGTTCTGATTTTGCACGATCTGCCTCGCGCTCGCCTTTCCAAATTGCGGTGTTGGTGTCACGAATCCAAATAAAACTCATTTGGGTTTCTTGTTCCAATCGTTTTAAGCGGCGGTCACCATCTGTAGCCGAATAGAAGTAGGACTTAAAACGATTAAAATTAATGCCCGTCTCAAGCGACATTTTTGTTAACTCTTTATCGTTTGATGAAACAACCTGATAACGAGTCGCCAAAGTATCGAGATCCTTTGAGAAGGTTTTCTCTATGCCTTCTTTTATTCTTCGACGAAGAGTAGCCATTCGGTTCACAAGATTTTTAAATTTAATAACAATGCGATTAATGGTTTTACGATTAAAATTGATGGATTCAAACTGACTCATCAGTTTTTCGTTGTGTTTTACCACCTCAGCCATCGCAACTTCAGCGTCCTTAGGGTTTACGTTTTCGTTGCGAAGCACGGTAAACGCCTTTTCTACTTTTTTCTGATATTGAGTTACTTCGCCGATAAGGTCATGAATTTTTTCGATGTATTCTTGTTCGTCATATTGAGTTTCTTCATCTTCTAGGCCGCGAAAAATAGATTTAACTTTAATACGACCAGCATCAAGAAGTTTTCCTAATTGAATAATTTCGTGCGTGCCAAGGGGAGAACACAACATCGCGCGAACGATTTCGCGTTCACCTTGTTCAATTCTTTGCGCGATCTCAACTTCGCCTTCACGGGTAAGAAGCGACACACTACCCATTTTTTTAAGATATAGTCTAACCGGATCGTTACTCTTAACGTCTTCTTTGACTTCGCCTTCTTCTTCCTCTTCTTCCTCTTCTTCTTTGTCTGGGCTTCCTGACATCTCAGCTAGAACCTCAGACTCTCCATCGGAGGTTTTTCCTGTTTCTGGCGGGCCAACTATTTTAACGCTGTTTAATTCAAGCCCTTGCATAAGGGTATCAAGTACAGAAGTAGCAGTAACTTCAGGCGGTAAGAGGTCGTTAATCTCGTCAATGGTCAGAAAGCCCTTGTCTTTGGCCTTCTGAATGAAGATTTTAAGCTCTTCTTTTACGAGAGCTTCCTGTTCTGCTAACGACAGAGTTTTAATCTCTTTTTCTTTGCCAGAGGTCTTTTTATCCATTGCCCAACCTTTTTATTCGAAAACATGAAATTATAGTGCTTAAGTGTTCAAAATTCCATGTCTCTTTTTATTAATATTCATAAATTGTTCCATGTCTTCATTTGACGATGTTGCCCTCATTTTTTGCATCAGATTTTGCGATTTTTCTTTGTATTTCTGATGACGTATCCAACCTATGCAGTCTTCAAAAAGTTTTTGCTCCATTTTTGCATTAGTGATCGAAAGGGCCGAATTTAAGTATTTTGTGACAATACTGGGCGGAGTTACTAAAGAACTCAATACTCCAGCTAAGTTATTAAAATCTTGTGGATATTCTGTCAGATGGGCAGACAAAACGTCCAAAACCCGTCGAAAATCCAAACTCGCTTCTTGCATGACTTCGTGGGCTTTGAGTTTTTCAAAGTGGTTTTTATCTTTAAGAATTAGCGAGAGGAGATCGATTTCGGCTCGAGGTAACTTATCTATAGCAATTGTAGTGCCAACTGTATTATTACTTTTTTCTGACGCTAGAGTTTTTTGACCAGGCGTATTAGGGGGGCCCAAAACTCTCTCTTTGCCTAGGGCATTTAATAGCCATGTGCGGTCAACTTGAAGTCTAAACTCTATTTCTTTTAAGTAAAGTTCTCTCAAAGAGGGGTTTTCTATTGCAGAAAATATCGGTGAGACTTTCTGAATCAGCTGAATTTTGTCGTAGCTTTTGCCCCCATAACCTTTCATCCACAACGACAAAAGAGCCACGAACATTTCTTCGGAATTAGCTAATTTATTTTTTAGATCTTCCACGCCAAACTTTCGGATGTAATCATCTGGGTCTAGCTTGTTTGGCAAAAATCCACACTTCGGGAGCAGGTTTGCTGCCAACAAAATCGGAAGACTGCGCTCGGCAGCACGAAGTCCTGCCTCATCGCCGTCAAATAATATGACCACATTTTGAGTGGAG
>Ga0163152_10004462_pt1 | contig 17317 bp, 14 predicted proteins | sample OliLakLV19MP8IB2_FD_148635 | JGI IMG/M metagenome (GOLD analysis project Ga0163152, IMG submission 148635) | Freshwater microbial mat bacterial communities from Lake Vanda, McMurdo Dry Valleys, Antarctica - Oligotrophic Lake LV.19.MP8.IB-2 | ecosystem: Environmental > Aquatic > Freshwater >... | reverse complement strand
CCATATCGGTCTGGCCACAAGACACACAGGTGCGTCCGCGAACGGCACTGATGGAAGCTTTTGCTTCTGCAAGCGCTTTAAATGGCGTTCCGCAATATATGCAGAACGCCATTTCGCTGGTGTTTTGTTCGCCGCAACCAGGGCATTTTACTGAAGTCATTTTCGGTTGGTCACCTAGATATTCGACAGTTCTTTATCGAGTTCTTTCAAACTCTCAGCAAGCTCACCTGCATCAAGCATCTTCAGAGCCTCGTTGACTGATTCAACTCCGGCTTGAGTATCTTGACTGTGCGTTTGGTATACCGGCTGCAGAGCCATTTGCTGGAAAGCAGAGGACAATTCTTGGCTGGTGGCATCCATGAAGTCGTTGACGTGATTTCGTTGTTGTTTGATCTTCATCGCGATTTCAACAGCAACCGGATTTTTGGCGAAATCTTTGATTGCATCTGTAACTGCGCGTCCGGAAAGAACAGCTTCTGCCACGTCGGAGGCTTTACGTAAAGCTTGTCCGCCAAGGCTATGTGCTAGTTCCTCGTGAGCGAGCGTTGACAAAAGTGCTTTGCGAAACGCACCCGATTCTGGCTGTCCACCTAGTTTTTCGCCTATGCGTGCAACCACTTGCTTGACATCGTCGCGGCCAATGCGCTTGAATTTCGGGCTGAGTTTATCAACCAGTTTTTCGACGCGTTGGTTCCAAGCGGAGGCATCATCGAGCAGGCGGCGCATTGTGCCTTTGGACCACGTTGCCACCACTTTTTCCACTTGCGACCAGGTCTCAGGATGCGACAGCGTACCTTCGACAATTTGACGTTGCTTGCGCATCGGAACTTCGGTACGATTTGCAACTAAAGTGGCGACATCAAAGGGCGCTGGCGCAGGTTGAGCTTTTACAGCTTCGCTGACTTTCAAGTTGGAAATGGTATCAGTCAAGTCAAACTCAGCATCGAGCCTGGGGCGCAGATAAACTGTTTGTTGATCGCCGGCTTGGCTATCGATCGATGCCCACTCTGAAGCAGGGATGTAGCTGATTACTTTGCCGTTCAAAGTACCGTTCATTTGGACGGCCAGCGTTCCGGCAGTCATGTACGAGCCGTTGAGAAGCGCGCGGCTAATCGAAACACGACCTTCTTCATCAACGATTCGCACATCGACGCGGGAACCGTTGATCACTAAATCATTCACTCCAAAGGCTGCTACTAGCGCATCTTCATTACTGTAGGCCATATCTTCATCGATCAGCAATTCACTTGCTACGTCGGTATTGAAGATTGCCTCTTGGACGATGTTGCGAGCCAATTCATCGGCAAGAGTTGAGCCCATGTTACGGGTACGATTTTGCGCCAGACGAACTACTTCTGGGCTAATTTCGACTTCATTAATCATAATGCTTCTCCCATCTTGCTGGCCCTCGTCGGACCTTTCTTCGCTTCCTTGGATAACGGGGGCTTCCAGGAAATTAGCCGGATGATAATCCTAAAAAGAAACGCTGTCGCAAAATCACCCAGGACGGCGCCTCTGCGCCCAAAAATTCTTCAACTTCGCCCCATGTCATAAACGGACGAGTGCGAATAATTACGTTGGCTGTGTCAGCATCGACCCCAAGTTGGACCAAATCTTCCAACTGAGCCCTGTTAAGGTCCATTCGCTTGTTATCGGAGAACTTGGCACGAACAACTGCACCGCGTTGAATATAGATACTCAAGTCATCTTTACTGGCAAGCTTCTTGGCGAGCAATTCTTCAATACCTTTAAATGGACGCTCCGAAACCAGGCGCTGAGCAAGCTCTTTCGGCACGCCCACAATATCGGTGATGTCCCGAGCCGTCGCGGAGTTTAGATCTACCGGTACGAAAGCGGCAACTGCACCCTTTTTCGCTAATTCCGGTAGGCGCGTATCTTTGACAACACCGCGTTCAATCAGCTCATCTTCTCGGCTGAACTGACGACTCTTGATACAGCGGTCTATTTCGCCTTCGGTCATCCCCAGTTGCTGAGCGAGTTCCCGTCGGGAGGCAGTATTCACATTCAAACCACGCTGCCAACACTCGGCAATGCCCGGCATATCCTTATATATTTTCTGGCGGACCATCTCCAGCCCTTTGTCGAGCAAAACCTGGCACTTGGCTATCCGCCGAGCCATTGTCTCGCCCTGCAGGTCCAGTTTTTCGCAGCACTCGCGCATCGTCATTTCTTGACCGGTGGCGGATTTTGGAGTGAGTCCCAGACCAAACATGCAATCGACGACAATTAACGGCTCTTTAGCCGTCTGTGGGTCTTTCAGCATCGCATCAAGGTTGCAACGCAGTTCATTCAACTGAGATACCTGCTCGCCCGAAAGAATGCGGTGCTCTGGAGTGAAGGTGATGTCGTCGGCTACAGAGCTGCGTGGATCGTCTTGTTGAGGGTCCAGCGAGACATCCTGGAGGGTCTGACGCTCCCAGCTAGCTTCATTCCTTATATAGTCGATAACGGCGTTATGAACGGACCGTTGAACATAGGCCGGCAAAAGCGCCTTGAAGCCGTCCTCTTGCCCGCTACCGAGCTGTTTGACCAAGGTTGCCAGCATCTTCTGCGACAGCTCTGCCGCGAAGGAGATAACTTGCCCGCGCTGCTCTTCAGGTGCCACGTGGCGCTGGCCAAGGAAACGTCTGAGGTTCTGGTTGCAGCCCAGCATCTTGGTGAGCATGGGTTGATAGTATGCGCTTTGTAACAGCTGCAAAAACCGCTCGCGCTCACCTTTTAGCGCCAGAGCCTTATGAAAAATCGCTTTGGCTCCGACCTTATTTAAGAACTCAGTGGCAGCCGTATTGCGGTTCTCTGCTTGCCAGTTCCGGCGCAGTTGTTCCCACTCTGGAGCCAGTTCGAAGACAGTGTCGAGATCTGCAGAACCTGTTATCACTAGGCTACTCTGGATTGCGGTGCGGATCGGACGGCTAAGCCCGACAATACGGCTCTATTAAAGCACACGCCAGATATGGGAAAATCCTAGAGTGTGGGGTGAGGGGCGCAGGTGCGAACTAATCAGGCAATGAGATCGGCGGCAAACTTTGTTGACAAGCCCGAGAGAATCGGGCCGGCGTTGGCTCAGGTGGTGCACACGGATGACTATGGGCATGAAGTAATTCTTGGTCAGGCTTGGCTTGCTGCCCCGAATCGGCTCGTAACATGTGGTCATGTTGTCGAGCAATTTGCCCATAACACTCAGGGGCTTTTTGTCTTTTTTCCGGCTACCGGTAATCGTTATGCAGTCCTGCAGGCCCAGCTCCACCCCAGTTTCGTGCGCCAGCCCGACGGGCTGGTCAAGTTCGACGTCGCGGTGCTAAACGTGCAGCTGGCTGCACCGGATTCACTTGCAATTCCCCTGCCCTTTACCTACGAAAACTCACTGCAGACCAACCAGGCTTTGTGGACGATTCGCTATCCGGTTCACCTTGGACAACTGAGCGCGGCGGTGCAGCCGCTTTCCCAAGACGGTCGATTCCTCGGGCTTTTGCGCAAACATGACAGTTTCCATTTACTGCATGACGTGCCGCTTGCGCCCGGCGACTCCGGTGCACCGATTTGCGACGGACAGTCCGTGGTGGCTGTACATTGCGGAGACACGGCCACATTGCCGGGACTCAATCTTGCAACAACATCTATTCGTTTAGCACTCTGGATCGATGCCCTGAGGGAGCTAAATCTCATCGAGACGAGAAAAACATCTCTCAAACGCGCGTCCCGCCTAATATGGGCGGTGGTTTCGTTTATCACTTTGTTCGCCATCACAATAGGAAGCGGCACTTTGCTCTTTTCGAAACCTCAAGTTAGGCCTGCAGCTCTCGACGAGCTCAGCATGCTGCCTTTCACAATCAAATTCAACAAAGCTCCGGACCAATATGCTGTTGGCGAAGCGATCGAGATTGTTCTTTCTCCAAAGACACCGTCCTATCCATTCCTTTTCCTGGTCAACAAATCGGCAATAGTGGCAGAAATCTTTCCGGCAGCCGGGAAGATTCAAAAACTCACGAAATCAACGACCATCGATCAGGGGCATGAGGCCGGCAGCGATCGCCCGGAACAACTTGAAGCCGACGCAGAGCCGATGAAACTATATGTAGTCAACGTGAAGGCGGATAATCCAGATTCTTCCAACTGGGCACGTGCGCTGGTCAAGCCGTCTGAACTTGATCCTCGAAATAAAATCATAATGACCTTTACCGAGCAAGAGCTGCTCAACCGGATAGCGAAATTCGAAAAGGAACATCCGGACTTGATCACTTTGACCAAAATCGACTTGCCGGCGGCGAAATAATTTTTCCAACTGCCGGCTAATTTCTCAAGGTATCCTGTTAGCTATACGTCTGCAAAGATTCACGGAAAAACTGACTCACAGTGAGTAGAGGAAAGGACTTATGAAAGCGCTGAAATTCTGGGCACTGTTGGGCGGGTTTGCAGTTGCCACAAACTGCGTCACTACTGGCGCATTTGCCAATGAGACAAAGACAGGCGCCAAAGAGCCAGCCCCTTTTCATGAACTGAATGCAAACGGTTCTACACGAGGCATACGGCTTGGCGACTTGTTTAAGGGCTTCGAGCAAAAGCCGGCAGTTACGCCGACCAATTCTGTAAAGCCGGCAGCGACTACTTCGCTGACACCCAGAGCCACTGCAAAATCGCATGTCCAACCGGGTAAACGCCCTGTTGTAGCCGCTAACAAGCAGTCCGGCAAAAGCAAACCAGCTATTCAGACCGCCATTTACACAAAGACAAACAACGGCAACCAGACTGAATTAGCAGTCTCAAGCGGCAGCCACAACTCCCAATCAACAATAATTTCTGCATGGTTAGACAAACCGGGCACGCTTCCCAACTACAAGTCCGGAGAGCGCATGGTAGTGAAGCTAGCTGCTGCTTCCGACTGTAACGTACTGGTGTTTGATTATGATGCCAAAGGCACGCTCACTCAACTTTTCCCAAATGAATACGAGACAAGCGGTACGTTGAAAGCCGGACAAACCGTGGAAATCGGCGGTGGAGACAGCAAATACACGTTGGACATTGCCGGTAAAGGGATAGAGCGAATCTTTGTTTATGCCTATCCGCTGTCCGAGCAACCAATTACTGTGGCGATGACGCCTATTGCGCGTTCACCGTTTCGCTCAGTGGACATCACACCGGACCAATACCGCAAGTTGGTGCGTGAATCCAAAATCTATTTCGAAAAGTCGACTCACGACAGAAGCGTCAAGATCATGCCGAAAGCCGGAGCTCAAGCCATTTCTACAAGTACCATAGAATCTGACAAACAGCCTAACAAGCTCGAACTGACATTCCAGATCGACAAATAGATCTGTAAAAGCTAACCCACAAGCGGACTTCGGCACTGCCGGAGTCCGCTCTGTCTATGCGAAATCGCCGACTTGTTGTATGTTGAGAGTATGAAATGGCTTTGGACACTTCTAGGATTGGCATCACCACTCATCGCCGTTGAGTTAGTGAGAGGCATTGTCTTTGCCTTGACCAAGTTGCAAGAGGTGGTTATGGACTCGTTTCCCTGGAACGCTACCATCGTTCAAGCCGCATTAGACCTCACAAAGTCCCATGCCACAGCAGTGGCAATACTGTTAGCTGTTTACGCCGTTTATGTTTGGCAGTTGCGCCGCCGCGACAAAATTACGGACGCGCTTTTCTCTGCAGCCAGAGCTGCAGCGATTGTTATGCCGGCGTCCTTATACCTTGTTGCGCGTTAAGGAAGCGGATTCTGCAAGAAAAATTGCTGGCAATCGAAGCCGGCGTCCAGTGCCCCAGTCTTCAAACGAGAGTACGAGCCGTCCGACTTCATCAGCCGTGCACGACTGTTATCTTCCAGATAGGACTTAAGGACGTGGTGAATTACCTGGGTCGCAAGGTGATCCTTTATAGGGAAGACCACTTCCACACGCCTGTCCAGGTTACGAGGCATCAAGTCGGCGCTGCCTAGGAAGACCTGTTCTGCTCCGCCATTGCGGAAATAGAAGATGCGACTGTGTTCAAGGAAGCGTCCGAGAATACTGACGACTCGAATATTTTCACTCACGATAGGTAGACCCGGTCGCAGACAGCATACGCCACGCACAATCAGGTCGATCTTAACTCCGGCTTGAGACGCTTTATACAGCAGATCGATGATTCCTCGATCGACCAACGAGTTTACTTTGATGATAATGCGTCCTTGTCGACCAGCCTTTTGGTGCTCGATCTCGCGCTCAATCAACCACTCCAGGCGACTTTTAAAGTTAATCGGAGAAATCATAAGCTGCCGATAATCGGTCTTGGTCGAATAGCCGGTAAGGAAGTTGAACAAATCGGTGCAATCAGCGCCGATCTTCTCATCGCAGGTTAGCAAGCCAAGATCCGTATAGAGCGAAGCGGTAGTAAGGTTGTAGTTGCCTGTGGCAAGGTGCACGTAACGACGAATGGCATCGCCTTCCTTGCGAACAACCAGAGCTACTTTCGAGTGAACCTTTAAGCCAGGCAAACCATAGACAACGTGCACGCCTTCGCGTTCCAGCGCCATCGCCCATTTGATGTTACTGCCTTCGTCAAAGCGCGCTTTTAATTCTACGAAGACGGCGACTTGTTTGCCGTTTTCCATTGCTTCCAAAAGACTTTGCACGATTGGTGAGTTCGGGCCGACGCGATAAAGAGTCATCTTGATCGTCAGTACGGAGGGATCTCTGGCGGCCTGCGCGAGAAAATCGATCACCGGAGTAAACGAATGGAATGGGTGGTGCAAAAGAATATCTTGCTTGCGAATCTGCGAAAAAATGTCTTCTTGAACGTTTGCCAGTGCAGCTGGCACGCCCGGAATGAAAGGACGGAACTTCAGTTCCGGCCTGTCCAGAGCGGCGATCTGTTTGAGCTCCGACAGGGGAACCCATCCGTCCATGTGATAGACGTCTGTTTCGACAACTTCCAAGTTCGACATCAAATTGCGCAGCAGATGTTGGGACATATCTCGCCCGACTTCCAAGCGCACAACATCTGCAAAACGTCTTTGGCGAACACTTTGCTGGGTCGTCTCCAGCATATCCATCGCTTCCCATTCCTGAATTTCCAAGTCGGCATCGCGAGTTACACGAAATGGTGCCGCTTCAACAAACTTCATTCCGGGAAACAACTCACGCAGATTGGCGCGAATAACTTCGTGCAGCCAGATGTAGCTTTCGGTATCAACGCGCAAAAGTTGCGGAAGGCTGTCCGGAACCTTGACCCGGGCAAATTTTTCCGAGTCATTCTCGCGCATCAAGACCGCAAGGTTGGCTGAAAGGTTGGAGATGTGCGGGAATGGGTGACCAGGGTCCACTCCCAATGGCGTTAGCACTGGGAATATGTTGGCGTGGAAGTAAGAGCTAATCTTCGCCATCTGGTCGCGGCTAAGATCGCTCCACTGGAGAAATCGAATGCCAGTTTCGGCAAGGGCCGGTAAAACGTCGTTGCGGAAACAATCCTGAGCTTGATTAAGTAGTAAAGTGGCACTGCTGCGTACCTGCTCGAGCAAAACGCTCGGCCTCGTCTCGCCAGCCAGAGGCACGTCACCGGATTCAATCTGCCGGAAGATGCCTGCCACCCGCACCATGAAGAATTCGTCCAGGTTGGAGCCGACAATGGAGAGAAATCGCACACGTTCCAGGATCGGGTTATCGGCATCCAGCGCTTCTTCCAGAACCCGTCTGTTGAACTCCAAGAGGCTGAGCTCTCGGTCAATTAGCAGAGGTTCGGCTTCATCAGCTTGAACGATGACTTCCGCAGCCTGCATCCGCTCGTCGGAGACCGATGGATTAACGTTGAGGGCTTCGATGTTTTTTTTCGATCCGCTTGTCATAGGAGGAGCATAACAAAGTACGTCATAGTCTGCACGTATTGTGCCCGTTCCATGAGCAAAATTTGCAAAAGGGTGAGACCAATGTCTCACCCTTTTGTGTTTTATCAGACCTTTAGTGTTATACGGTCGAATCAGGACCAGCCGGATGCTTGCGGGCCAGCTCAAAGCGCTTGCCGCAGACGCCCCAATCCATGTTTTTCATGAATGCATCGAGATAGCCTGCTCGGTTGATGCCGTATTCAATCATGTACGCGTGTTCGTAGACGTCCAGAACAACAATTGGGACCACATTGGCCGGAACCCACATGTTGTGCATATCGAGTCCGTACGTTTGTAGTGAGCCGTCGCGTGTATTCCAGCCGACGATTACCCAACCACGCATACATTTGCCTGATGCTTTAAAGAAATCCATAAACTTGGAGATACTGCCCCAGCGAGCTTCAACAGCATTTCGTAGGTCACCTGTTGGTTCACCACCTGTGCCACCAAGGTTGCTGAAATACAACTCGTGATAGATAACTCCATTTAACGCATAGGATTGCTCCATCAGCATTTCACGCAGAGGATGATAAGTTGCGTTCGGAGGCGGTGTATTAGGATCGACTGTCGTCAACAAGTTCTGCAATTCGTTAGTCTTAGTGACATATCCTTGATAAAGTTTCAGGTGAGGTTCTATCTGCTTTGCGGACAGCCCATCCATGTTCTTGGCGGCAAGACCGCTAAAATCTTTGGCAATTAGTGGTGAAATTTTTGGCACCACTCCTGGTGTCACGGCAGCAACGACAGTCTCTTTGGCAATTTCCGCAGCTTGCACTCCGGCTGTTGCTAAAACTCCGCCGGCCGCCAAAGCTCCCATAAGCAGGACTTCGCGGCGCGTTCTGAGTTTGCCTTCCACCACTTCGAAGTTGCCAATCACTTCGTTCTTGTCGGATGTCATGTCGTACTCTCCTACTAAATTTGCGCTCCAAGTCTGCATAGTTTACAGGTCATGCTAGAGGTTTACTCCTCACTCTTGCAAAAAGAATTAAGGCGCCGTGCCAGCACAAAGCAGATTTGAATCAAGCTATGCTTTTACCGTCCGTTATATCAATACATCGCGGATTTAGCTGGTTCAATTGGGACAAGTCAAATGACGACCACAAAAACTCCATCCTCCACATCGAACGAGGACAAAGACGCGAAAAAACTCGTGAAACCAAGTGCAAGCTATAGCGTCACTCTCAGATTGAAAATTCAGAACGTGCCGGGCAGCCTAGGAAAGGTGACGTCTCTAATCGGCGAAGTTGGCGGAGATATCGGCGCTATTGATATTGCAGGCTTCGAAAAGGACCACATCATCCGTGATGTAACCGTCAATCTGCGTGACTCAGTTCATGGTGATGATTTGGTCCGACAAATAAGGCTGCTTGATAACGTTGAAATTGTAAACGTCTCTGACAGAACTTTTCTGATGCACTTAGGCGGGAAAATTCGTGTCACCAACAAAGTGCCACTTGCCACCCGCGATGACCTTTCCATGGCTTACACCCCGGGTGTTGCGCGTGTGTGCATGGCGATTCACGATGAACCGGAAAACGTTTATAAGCTGACAATTAAGCGCAACACAGTGGCTGTGGTTACTGACGGCAGTGCTGTGCTCGGGCTTGGCAACATAGGACCAGAAGCCGCTCTTCCAGTCATGGAAGGTAAGGCGATGCTATTCAAAGAGTTTGGAGAAGTCGACGCATTCCCTATCTGCTTAGCGACCCAAGATACGGAAGAGATCATCAAAGCGGTCAAACACATTGCCCCTGTATTTGGTGGCATCAATCTGGAAGACATATCAGCACCACGGTGCTTTGAAATTGAAGACCGCTTGAAAGAGGAGCTGGACATCCCCGTATTCCATGACGATCAGCATGGCACGGCAGTAGTAGTCCTGGCGGCCTTGATCAACTCACTAAAGATTGTCAACAAGCGCATTCAAGATCTGAAAATCGTTGTCACCGGAGTTGGTGCCGCCGGGGTCGCCTGTTCGAAGATCATCATGTCTGCCGGTGGCCGAAACATCATAGGATTTGACCGCACCGGTGCCATTTATAAGGGCCGCACCGAGGGCATGAATTACATGAAGGAGTGGTTTGCCGAAAACACGAACCCGACGGTCTTCCGCGGTACTGTTCGCGAAGCTCTGGAAGGCGCAGACCTATTCCTTGGTTTGTCCGGTCCCGGGCCAGTTGAAGCTAAGGATCTGGCAAAAATGAACAAGGATGCCATCGTCTTTGCCATGGCGAACCCAACGCCTGAAGTAATGCCGGAAGACGCCGCGCCCTATGTCCGCATCATGGCTACCGGCCGCTCTGATTATCCAAATCAGATCAACAACGTGCTGTGCTTCCCAGGCATCTTTCGTGGTGCTCTCGACTGTCATGCCAGAGACATTAACGAAGAAATGAAGTTGGCGGCCGCTTATGCCATAGCGGACTGTGTTGGACCTGCTGAGCTTAACGAGGACTACATAGTTCCCGGAGTCTTCAACAAGAAAGTAGGGGAGGCAGTTGCTGCCGCGGTGGTCAAAGCCGCACAAAAATCCGGTGTTGCCCGCAAGGAGAAGCAATCAGCCTTCGAACTGTAACGTCGATCACACAACTGGTTTCAATCTGGCTGTTTTGGGCAGATAGAAATAGAGACAGCATATGCCCACGTAATTACCAATGGAGGACCATCCCATGAGCAGGTGGATGGATAAGATCCGGAAGAAACGCGAAGAGCGTCGGGAAGGTGTTCGTCAAGAAGATCTCCAGGAGCGGCGTGTTCGCGAAGAAGCCGCCCGCCAGCGTGAGAAGTACGATTTGGAGCGGCGTGTTTATGACATCCAAATCCAGAAGAAGCTTGCAGAGAAGGCGGCGGAAAAAGAGAACGAAGAAATGAATGTTCTCAGACACAGCCAAATGGAAGAAGCGCAACGGCAGAGACAAAGTGAAATTCGTCAGCAAACGGAAGAGTCATGACTTTGTCGGCCAATAGCTGAGTCATCATTTTTTGAAGATAAAGAAAAACCCAGCTGATAGCTGGGTTTTCCTGTTTGAGCAGACACACCGGTCACTTCGAGCGCTCGGAAACCTAAGCGCAGCCGTAAAAAGCATACGTTGCCAGAAAAAGAAATCCGCATAGAACTGGAACTCAAGTATCTCTCTATCGTCTCGGCTTCCGAAGAGATGGTCGGATGACTTCAAGATTGATGGACACCTAATCACATCTGCAGTCTGAAGCTCCAAGGAAACTGGAGGGTTATGACAATGCTAGATAGAGAAGACAGAGCAAGCGATCAGGTTGGCGAAAATGAAGGCGCGCAAATGGACCTTGAGGACCAAACTCAGGATGCACCCCGTCAAGCTAAGGGGCGCGGCCGCGGTTTCGCTTCGATGGATCCCGCAAAGCAACGTGAGATTGCCAGTAAAGGCGGTAAAGCCGCTCATGCAAAAGGCACCGCTCATGAATTCACATCCCAAGAAGCTCGTGAAGCTGGACGGAAGGGTGGACAAGCCCGCGGTAAGAACCGCAGCCATTAATCGAGTCGTGGTGGCTGGTGCATAAAGTGCCAGCCACTCGCCTCGCCTAATTGCGCCTGGATGACTTGGTAACAATAATTCGATTCACAAAGTTGGGACTTTGTGGGTCGTTTTTATTTGCGCAGATGTCGGCGTGTAGGGGCAGCAGCAAATGGCGCTGCCTCTACTTTGAACCATTGGCCGATATTCACAGTTCAGGCAGCGGTTTCCGGCTGATCTTGCGGTTCGTCCGGCGGAATTAGAGTGCCTCGATTTTGCCGATGGCGATTCAGCACTTCTGCGAAGAACAGGGCCATCACTACAACAGAACCCAAAATCGTCAAATAAGTGATCGTAGCTTCTTTACCAACAATCATCGTGGCTATCAAACCAAGGACCGCGGACCCGGCATAGATAACGTAGGCGACATTCTTTTGGGACAGCCCTGTGCGCAGTAAGCGGTGGTGAATGTGGTCAGCATCGGGTTCGAAGACCGATTGACCTTTAGCCAACCGTCTGACGATTGCCCATGAGGTATCGAGTAACGGAAAAAACAAAATCAACAATGGCAGCCCCAAGGTCAGAACAGCAGTGGACTTAACCACCCCTGTCACAGCAAGGCAGGCGAGAATAAAGCCGGTCAGGTAGGCGCCAGAGTCCCCGAGAAAGATTCGAGCGGGATTGAAGTTCCAGCGAAGAAAACCGAGCAATGCACCGGCAAGAACGGCGGCAACAAGAGCTGGATAAGGAGCCGGATTCGGGTGTGTGCCGGGGATGACTGCCATAGCCACTGCCCAGATTGTGACAGCGGAAATCGCTGACACACCTGCGGCAAGACCGTCCATCCCGTCTATAAGGTTGACAGCGTTGGCTATTCCGACAAGCCAAAAAACCGTGATACCAATAGCTAAGAAGCCGCCCATCGCCGACAGATCGATTCCATTCGGGAGATGGATTAATCCGGTTGGCACAAGGAACGAAAGAAAATGCAAGTCAAACGGTACCAGGAAATGTTTCTGCATTCGCACGCCTAGTGAATAAGCGGCACAGGCGGCAAGCACCTGCACGAGCAATTTAATGCGAGCAGGAATGGATTCTAAGTCATCGAGCAGACCCAATACAAAAATCAGTGTGCCACCAGCCGCGATACCAGCTAAACCACCCTCTTTTGGCCACCGCGCACCAATCGCCATCGTCAGAACAAGTGCGCAAACGATGCTGATGTAAAGCGCCACGCCGCCGAGTCTTGGCACTGCGACTTTGTGAATGCGACGGTCCTCACCGGGTTTGTCGACGAGTCCCAAACGCATGGCGCGAGCTCTAATCTCAGGCGTAAGCCACCAGCTAATAGAAAGCGCAATCAAAAAGCCTGGCACCTGCATCTGGTCCAGGTGTCCGCCGGATAACGTCAACGCCCAAACGATACCGGATGCAAACATAAGCGCCTGAAACAGGCGTATGAGAATGGTCGTCGGGCGGCTTGCTTTGGCCTGCTGCGCGGCAGGCTGCTTCACTTCGCTGTTACCAGCCGTTCTGCGTAGAGGGGGTATTTTTTGCACAGCTCAGATACCTGCTTCATCACTTGTTCGTGCGTTGCCTGATCTTCGGAGTTCTTAAGCTTGTCGGCAATTGCTTGACCGACAACTTTCATATCCTGAGGCTGCAGACCTCTGGAGGTGATTGCTGGCGTACCAATACGAATGCCGCTAGAGATGTTTGGCTTCTGCGGATCGTTAGGGATGGCATTCTTATTAGTTGTAATGTTTACGCTCTCGAGGAGCTCTTGCGCCTTCTTGCCCGTCATGTTGACGGACCGCAGGTCGACTGTCATCAAATGGTTGTCTGTGCCACCAGATACGATAGCTAACCCGTTGTCGATCAAAGATTGAGCCAATTGCTTCGCGTTGTCGACTATCCGCTGTTGATATTCTTGAAACTCAGGTTGAAGCGCTTCGTGGAATGCCACGGCCTTAGCCGCGATCACGTGCATCAATGGTCCGCCTTGAATGCCGGGGAACACTGATTTGTCGATTGCCGCTGCAAACTGCTCGTCACACATAACAACGCCGCCACGCGGTCCGCGCAATGTTTTGTGCGTAGTTGTCGTGACAAAATGCGCATGGGGAAATGGACTCGGATGCAACCCTGTTGCCACAAGCCCAGCAATGTGAGCTATGTCAGCCATGAGATACGCACCAACCTCATCAGCAATTTTCCGCATGGCCGCGAAATCGATAATACGAGGGTAATTGCTGGCTCCACAAATAAGCATCTTCGGCTTATGTTCGCGGGCAATTCTCGCTACTTCTTCGTAGTCAATTCTGCCCGTCTCGGGGTTCACGCCGTAGTGTGTGGCATTGAACCACTTTCCGGAAAATGCCACTGGAGAGCCATGAGTAAGGTGTCCACCTTGATCGAGTGCCATACCGAGAATAGTGTCTCCAGGCTTGAGCATGGCAAAAAACACCGCCATGTTTGCCTGCGCACCGCTGTGCGGTTGAACATTAGCGTGTGGTGCACCAAATAATTTCTTGACGCGATCGATGGCTAAACGCTCGACCTCATCAACGAATTCGCAACCGCCGTAATAGCGTTTTCCTGGCAATCCTTCAGCGTATTTATTAGTCAGCACAGAACCTTGTGCTTCAAGTACCGACTCGCTTACGAAATTTTCGCTGGCAATCAACTCCAGGCCGTTCTGTTGGCGATGAAGCTCATCCTGAATCGCCTTGTAGATTGCAGGATCGGTTTGTCTCAAGGTTGCCACTGGCAAATCTCCTATTCTGTGAGCCTAATTTCAGTTTTCAGCCGGATTGGATGGAACGCGCGAACTTGCCATATTTTAGCTCACCGCACTTTGAGCTGTTCCAGCACTTCAAGTGATTTCATGCGCTTGCCTACCCTGTATTCGATATAGCCTTGTACCAGCCGTCGAGCGGCTTCAACGGATTGTTGCATTGCTTCTTGTTTGACAACGCAAGTGCGCTCAACGCCTTCTTCCGACACTCGGCGGTCAGCTGCAATAATCAAGTTTTTCCAGACGAGTGGAGTTATATGGGCGCCATTGCGCCAGCCAGGGTCTCGCTCGAACTGAGCATCACGCAAGGTTTCCCTTGTTGCCAACTGTCGTTCCTGCCGGGAACATTGCTGGCAAACAACACCACCAAGCTCACGATTAAAGGTGCCTAGATTGTACTCCCCGAGCACTTCTCGACCCACTACGCAGTAAGTCAGCTCCGGTCTATATCCAAGGATATCCAGAAGGCCCATCTCAAACTCAAGACAAAGCCAGACCGGGTCATGTGGTGTCCGCGCCTGTAACTGGAGGCTATTTAGCAAAAAGTCGAAGTAACTTTCACTTTCTTCAGAAAGACTCTGACCGAAATGATTGGTCAGCTCGACGTAGTAAAGAGCGTATGACATACGAGTAAGGTCCGTGCGAAACTCCGGAAACCCTTCTATAGACTCGGCCTGAGTAATAATCTCGAATGTTCGACCGGTGGACAGTAGCAATTTATTTACGCACAGTGCGTCAGAGCGCCCTGACATCTTGGTGTTCGGTTTGCGGGCCCCTTTTGCGACCGCACGAATGATGCCCCTTTCCATAGAAAACAGTGTCAGAACCTTGTCGGCTTCCCCTAGCAAGAAACTACCGACATTGATTGCGTGGACTGTATAAGTTGGCATCTATTCTCGATTAAACAAGTACATCAATTATCGCTCAAATCTGGATTGCTGCGATAAATGGAACTTTTCCAGCGTCCGGCTCGACCATACGGTCACCAGTGTGGAGGAGGAAACTCTAATGGGAATTTTGATGTTCATTATGTTTTTGCTGATTGCTAGTGCTTGTGCGTGGATAGCCGCGGCTGTGGTGCCTGGAACCATACCTGGTGGCTTTCTGGCATCAGTCATAGTTGGCGTAATCGGTGCCTGGATTGGCACAGCTCTTATGGGTCATGTAGGACCAGACCTGGCAGGAGTTTCATTGATCCCTGCAATTGTCGGCTCCGGACTGTTGGTGTTTGCATTTTCGCTAATCGGCGGACGAATCGGAACGCGTAACCGATTCCACCGAGACCGGCTCTAGACGTTCAAACCAGCCAACTGTGAAACGAAGGAGCAGAAACCTCTGCTCCTTCGTTTTTGTAATTCTTTGATCAATTCGCTCAACGCGACCCGATCAATGCAACGCCACTGCAAACTTGACTGCCGCAGTGTTCGAGGGCCTTTCACGATGAGATGTCCAGGCCAAACATTACAGTCTATTCATCTGTGCGGCGTATACGGGTTACCACATTGCCAAAGACGTAGGGCAGGTATAGCATCGAAAAGGCGACAGGCTTAGGTATCGGATAAGTAATCCGCGTAAGAGGAACAGCTCTTACGCCGCTCCGGAGCTTGTTTTGATGGCCCCTCCATGTATCGATGCTTCAACAGCCAGCAGTTGCGCCGAGCAAAAGTTGTCTGATCTGTCCGCGGAACAATTGCATCAGGTAGCTCTGGACGTTTGGAGCGAAGCAACCCGCACCGCAAGCGTCTTGCACAGGATCCTTCCGGCTTCCATAACCGAACTATCCACACCGGCATTGCGCGATGTTCTGCCCACAACAGTTCAAGACACTTTCGAGAATCTTCTCAAAAACGTCTTCACCAAGCCGCCTGCCGGACAAGACAAGGCTAAATCCGCCTGGACCGTGGCTCTGAACCTGACGACAGATTTCGATGGAGATGAGGAAGGAAAGTTTTATCGTCTGGAAGACTTAAAGGAATATGCCGTCAAAACCAAAGGCACCGGACTAACCATAGTTGTGCAAGCGGCATTCGAAATTGAGGAGGCGAAGGAAGGAGTTCCGGCAAAATATTCGCTGGAACGCTATGTTGTGCAAGATGGAAAAATCCAACAGGTACTCGATGGTAATTCAAAAGGGTACGGACAAGACCTTGAAGATTTGGTCGCTTATACGGCCAAAAACTACCCGGCAACAAAAACTGCACTAATTATGGATTCGCATGGTCTGGGAAACGAAGGACTGTTTGGCGATACTGGAAAAATCAGTGTGGACGATTTCGTAAAAAGAGTGCAAACAGGGCTCAAAGGCAGCGGTCGTGAGCGCCTGGACATGGTGCACTTCGACTCGTGCTACATGGCACAAAATGGAGTGATCGAAAGAGTTTCGCAAATAGCCGAGCAAATGGTAGCGTCTTCAGAGGTTGAGTCTGCTGAGGGCATATCGTTGATTCCTGTTCTTGAAGCTCTGCGGAAAAAACCCACCAGCGGCGAACGTGATCTTGGACGAGTACTGGTAAATGAGGCTCGCACGCAGTTACCAGGGTTTTTAGAGTGGGGAATGAAACCGCCGATCTTGACCGTTTCGAGCATCAACCTCCGAGAATATGCTGGGTTTCGCAAGTCTCTAGACACACTTGGCGATAAATTGGCGGACTATTTGAAGGACGAAAAGAATCTGCCCGTAATTGACCGCGCCATAGATGCTTCAAAGAAATTCGGCAGAGCCGGCAGCGTGCAATCGCTTTCTATGAACTTTCAACCGGACAAGTACCGTGTCGATTTGAAGGGCTTCGTCGAAAACATAATTCAATCAATCGAAGACGGTACCATAACGGATGACAAGCGAGAGCTGAAACGGTGTGCGCAGGAAGTTCTCGACCGGCGCAGCCGACTAATTGATGCCAACTTCGGTGAGGGACAGTATGCCGGACACGGCGGAATTAGCGTGTTCCTGCCGGGCAGAGATATGCGCGATATTGAAGGAGAGTCTCGCTTGCGAACTACGGCTGGTCGCCTGAGTGAATCAACAAAGGCCGTTAAGTTTGCTGAGGTTAACAAGAATGAGGAAAGCAGAAAAGCGTTTGTAGCAAGTGCCAGCATGGAACTTGCAGCGATGCGTCCGTTGTGGTTCCTGGGCGTTCACGGCGT
>Ga0163152_10004455_pt1 | contig 17341 bp, 14 predicted proteins | sample OliLakLV19MP8IB2_FD_148635 | JGI IMG/M metagenome (GOLD analysis project Ga0163152, IMG submission 148635) | Freshwater microbial mat bacterial communities from Lake Vanda, McMurdo Dry Valleys, Antarctica - Oligotrophic Lake LV.19.MP8.IB-2 | ecosystem: Environmental > Aquatic > Freshwater >... | reverse complement strand
CTGCGTGGCAGCGCGGCCTCGTCCGAGTCCGCAATGAAGAGCTGCCGCTGGATGGCGTCTTCCAGGAAGCGTATGATCTCCGGCGGCAACGCCCGCTTCTGAGGCGCGAGGTGAAAGAAGTCGAGCGCCAGCCGATGATTCGTCGCCGAGAACAAGTGAGCCTGACGCAAGTCAATTTTCTGGTGCCAGAGCGCGCCGCTCATCGTGGCGGCCAAGCCGCGGTAGTCGCGCGCGGCGATGCCGATGATCGTCGAGGTGCCATCCCGCAGGATGCCGGCCTTCGGGCTGAACATATCCGGCTCTTCAGCCAGCCGCACCAGGTGCGCGCCGAAACGAACCGCGTAAGGTCGATAGACACCGCCAAAAAAATCCTCACCGAAATCCCGAAGGATGTTCAGTTGATCCGGCGGAAATCCCGCCGACGACAGAATGCGGGTTTGATCCGAGGCAGGCCGGAAGCGCAGGAGAGTCTTGGCATACAACTCGCGCGTGTTGAACCAGCGTGAGGGATCCACCTGTTCGGATTCCCACTCGAAGCGATCGGCGCAGGTGAAGACAAACAGGGCTCGCAACCGGTGTTCCTCCTGACACAGTCCGGCCAGCTCGTCGATCTGCCGGGCGTCGCTGAGGCCGGCCTCAGAGCGTTCCTTGAAAGCCCGCCGGTTGGCCACGAGAAACTCGACCAGCCGCAGGGTTTCGGGAGAAAAATCGCACGCAGTCCCGAATTGCGCGTAATACTCGGCCAGGGGTATCTCCGAGACGCCGCTGGAATATCGGTGATGCAATGGGCGGGACTCGTCGGCGCGGGCCGAGATATCCTCGTCGGTTAACGGCAAGCGTTTGGTCTTGAGCGCCAGTTTCACCGCTGCGAGATGATCGGCATCGAGAGCCGCGGCTTCGACCGCGGCCAGGACTCCCTGGGCCGGGTCCGTCAGTTGCGTCGTCGAGACGGCCTGGGCCAGCTTCTCGCGCCCGTCGTGAATATAGCGGTCGAGGGCCTGTAGTTTCCTGCGTTCCAGCGCTCCGCGAAACGACTTGCGCTCCGCCAGCACCCGCGCGTCCAGCGAGGCTTCAAATTTCGCATAGCCGGGGAAGAGGCGATCCTCCGCGCCGTCCAGTTGGGAAAGGAACGCGAACGAATCGGCCAGGCTGCCCCGCTGCTCGTAGAAAAGTGCCGACAGCTCCGGGACCGGCACGAGCCAGTCGCCGGCGTTGCGAAATGTTCCCTGCAATTCCGAAGGGTCAATCGGCACGCCGTAGCGCTGCGCGGCCAGGAGCAGCGAAAGCGCGGCCCGGCTCTGTTCTTCCGGCATCCGGCGTTCTTTCGACGGAAGGTGGAACAGCCCGCCCACTCCAAGCACGAGCGGATTGCCGGGACCGACCACGCGCCCATCCTTGAGCTCCCGTTCAATCACGCCTTTGGCGAACCGCGCGACGCGTCGGCGGGCGGAGAGAAGCCTGGCGCGGACGCCGCTGGCGAATTCAAAGCGCGCGCGCTCGTCGGCTTCCGGACCCAACAACTCGCCAAACGAATTGAAGTCCTCAAACCCGAGGACGTCTTCAGGGTGATTGCCGCCTCCTGCGGATTGCTGCATGCCAGCGTGCCGCAGATGGACGAAGGCCCGAATTCGCATCAGGAATTCGTAAGCGGCGAGGTCGCGCGGATCGTCCAGCGTCTGATAGACGTCGTGGCTGTGAAGAAAATGCCGGCCGGCCAGCGTCCAGATGCCCGCCAGGAACAGGCGCAGCCCGTCGTTCTTGATGTCGAATCGGTCGAGCCGCTCGCTCTCGCCGGCCGCTTTCTCCCATTGATCCTTCCAGAAACCACGCACATGCAGAAAATGCTCGAACGGATCGAACGTGGAACGAATCCGTTCGCGAAACAACTCGGTCAAGCCGCCCGGGTCGTAAACGGCGCGCAGGTCCAGAAAAGAATTGAGCTGCTTGCCCGAGAGATTTGGCACGTCATCGAGACTGAACGGGAGGGCAAGACAGGTGAAGCCACAACGATTTTTGAACGTGTCCGTGTGCAGCACCTGCCGCTGCAACTCGAGCAGGAACGGATTGCCCTCGAGCGCGTCATCGAAGAGAAAAGCGAAATCGTTGTCCGAGCAGGGAGCCATCTCAGCCCGGCCCGTTCCGCCAAGGGCGACAACCGCGAACGGTTTATCGTAGCCGAAGAAACTCTTTTGCTCCGCGGCCCAGTCGGCCACCAGCGCCGTGTAAATCGCCGTGCGGGCGGAGGCGATGGCCCGGCCATTGCCCAGTTCCGGGGCGCGGATCAGGGCGTCATTCTCCGTGATGAGCCCTTGAAACGCCGACAAAGGGCCGGCCTTCCGGATTTCATCAAGCACGCGTGATTCTTCTGTCTGCATCACTTTCCTCGTTCAGCGCAACCGGCATCGACGGTTGTTATTCCAGGAACGATACCCGGTTTGTCGGGCGCGAACAGAACGAAGATTCGAGGCATTTCGATTCCGGCAAGGAGCGGAAATCCTTGGGCCGCGAAAGCCAGTTCGGCGAGAGAAAGACAACTCCGCGAAAGGGACTGATACAGGCCACGAAATTCTCCGGGAAATTCTCCGGGTTGATTTTCTCCGGGTTTACGCCGAAACTGGCGCAGCAAAAATTCTTATGCACTCACCCGCGAAATATCTTTTCCAACTTCTGGCATTGGTCGTTCTTATCCCGCAATTGCAGGCCGCAGATTGGCCGCAATGGCGCGGGGCCGACCGCACAGATGTCTCCCGCGAAACCGGCTTGATGAAATCATGGCCGAAGGACGGGCCAAAGCGTTCGTGGCTCTACGAGAACGCGGGCCATGGTTATTCCGGCCCAGCCATCGCCGACGGCAAATTTTACACACTCGGGACGCGCGACGAATCCGAAATCCTTCTTGCGCTGGACGCCAACACCGGCAAGGAACTTTGGACCGCAAAACTGGGCGGTGTTTTGGAGAACCGGTGGGGCGGCGGCCCGCGCGCCACGCCCACGGTGGATGGTGATCGTGTGTATGCCATGACCGGCACGGGAATTCTCGCCTGCATGGCGCGTGCCGATGGGGAAATTCTATGGCAGAAAAAAATGTCCGAACTCGGCGGAGAAATTCCCAATTGGGGTTATACGGAATCGGTTTTGATCGATGGCAACAAAGTCGTTTGCACGCCGGGCGGAAGCCAGGGAACGATGGCGGCACTTGATAAGAAATCCGGCAAACTGATTTGGCAAACGAAGGAGTTCACCGACGGCGCGCAATACGCATCCATCGTCCCGGCGGAAATTCACGGGGTCCGCCAATACATTCAGCTCACGATGATGAATCTCTTTGGCGTGGAGGCGAAGACTGGAAAAGTTCTCTGGAAATCGCCGTGGAAGGGAAGCACTGCTGTCATCCCAACGCCAATCGTGCGAGACAACCACGTTTATATTTCGGCAGGCTACGGCGTGGGATCCAAGCTCGTAAAAATCGGGGCGAACAATGGCGTCACGATTGTTTACGAAAACAGAGTGATGAAGAACCACCACGGCGGCGTGATTTTAATCGGAGACCATGTTTACGGACATTCCGACGGCGTGGGCTGGGTCTGCCAGAATTTCCTGACCGGCGAAGAGGTCTGGAGCGAACGCCCGGCACTCGGCAAAGGCGCCACGGGTTCCTCGACCGAAGGTATGCTCTATTGCGTGGACGAGGGAAGCGGAGCCGTGGCGCTGGTCGAAGCGTCGCCCAAAGGCTGGAAAGAAGTGAGCCGCTTCAAACTCGACCCGCAAACCAAAATTCGCAGTCCGCAGGGACGCATCTGGACTCATCCAGTCGTCAGTAACGGCAGATTGTATCTGCGCGACCAGGATTTGATCTACTGCTACGACATCCGGGAAAAGTAACGAACTGCTCGCTGTGAGGTAGGGTGGGTCAGTTCCCTGCGCGCCGCGGGTTGCAAGCCAAGATGCCCGGCGCGCAGGGGACTGACGCGCCCTACCTGCGAATACCGACCCTCACGGAGAGATGGCACAAGTTGGATCGGGTCATTCAAAATTCTGCCCGTCATTTGCCAACGGAAAAAAGCCGGCCATCGCCCGGAGCCAGTTTGATTTTGACCGCCCGGTTTTTGTCGAAGGCCTGGAATGCCGTCCATTTCCCGGTTCGGCGATTCAGCTCCTTGAGGCTGCGGCCAGGAATTGAAACACTCACCACGGCCTCCGCCTCCTGACGATAGTTTCGGTTGACGATCATGAACGCGCTGGGCTTCGCTGATTTTCCAAAGAGACCCAGCACGAACTCGCCTCCACCGATGACTTGCACGGGCGAGTTTGCAGGAATCGCTTCGGCACCGATGGGCAGTGGCACCGTTTGATACGCGCCGACTGATTCCAGCTTCATGAGCGCGGGGCCGAACTGCGCAATTTCCTGGTTGAGCGAGGCAACCTCCCTGACCAGCGGCGTCGGTTTTCCCTCCTGATAAAGTCCGTTGTAGGAGGCCGGTCCCCAATACGTGAAATAGCTCAGGCCGCGTCCGCCGTAGGCCAGGGTCGTGAAGACCAGCCAGCGCAACTCGTCGGCGTCGGGCAGGCGCCACGACTTCTCGATGGTGTTTGCCTGAATGATGTTCAGGAAAGGCTTGTTCGCTTCCTGCGCCGCCAATCGAATCAACGCCAGGTTTAGAAAATATTGCTCCCCGTCCTTCGGCGAACCGTCGCTCTTCTTGAGAAAATGATAATGGTCGTAGCTGATCAGGTCGGGCTGGACGATCTCGACAAATTTTTTGAGATGCTCGCGGTAACGCAAGACCGTTTTATCATCGGTGCCGACTCCGGAAAAATTCTGCGGATAACCGACGCGCGCGCGCTCGGCGGAGTCGGCACTCACCCCGAGCTGCTCTTCGTTCGCGTAAGTGGGAAACAAATTGATGTAGGCGAAGTGGCCGGGATCGCGTTCGCGCAGGAAAGCAACGAGCCTGCCCAAACCGGGAAAGGCGCCCGCCCCCGGCTCATCGGTGATGTGATAGGCCTCCAGCGCCGGATGTTTCTTGACCCGAAGAATCAGGGCCTCGAGTTTCGCGCGCAGAGCGGGGTCATCCAGCGTCTCCGGAACGAGGAGATTGCTGGTCAACATCGCGCGCAGGCCATGTCGCGCGGCGACGTCCAGCCCCTCCTCCGGCGTCCAGGTGAGATTAAATCCCTCCGCCGCCACGGCTGCCAATGCTTCATCAGTGGCTGGCGGCGGGCACCAGAAGGTGATGATAAAATCCTTTTGTTTCCAACGCCCGGCTGCCTCGGAAGTCGTCACGAGCGCGCCGAGGAATAAGCTCGCGAGTAGAAATGTAAAACTGGCTCGATGTGTTTTCATGAAATGTTGCAACGGGTTTTATTGGACGGCGGAAAACTTATCGAGAACCTTGCGGCGAAGGAAGGAATGTTTGGCGTTGGAGCGCGAGATTTATCCCGCTTCAGCTTGTCTGCGTCCTGCATTTCCATACCTCGAACGGCGTGACGCGTTGAAGCCGACCGAAGGTCGGCGCTCCTCCGGGCGCCAATGTTCGACCATCATTTCGGCAGCGCGGGACTCCGCCGTTCCATCGTTTCCAAGTTCCATTCGTCCGGATTAAACGGCCCCCGAGTCGCACGATAGTCCGGATATCCGCCAACATCCGTCTCGCTGTTGATCACGCGACCGCTGCCATCGCGGGCCTATTCGTTATGATCGTCGTCGTGGACCGTGGTCAGGCGATGGTAGGGATCGGTCCGGCGGATCAGGTCAATCAGGCGAGCCTGCAACTGGTCATCCTTTTCGTAGTAGCTTTCCCTGGCGAAATCCCAGACCACATTGCAGAAGGCTCCGTAGCGCGCGACGACGTGGCGAAAATAACGCTCATCATCGGAACTCCCCTTCGCCGGCGATTGCACCTTCTTGTTGTAAACCTTGATCATGATGTGCGCGACGATCCCTTTCTCACGCAATGCCTCCATCATGCCGTCGTAACGTTGGAAAAATTCGGGTGGCGATTCGGCACACAGACAATTCCAGATTCGGATTTGCCGTTCAGCGCCCCGAGTGAGGAAGTCGTCAGAAAAGACCATTCGCCAACCCGGGTGGGCGAGAATCGAATCTTCCACACGCCGTCGCCATCGTAAAATTCCGGCACCCTCAATCGCGCCCCGTCCGGCCCGGTGAAATCCGCCGCGAGCTCGACATCAAACGGATTACCCGTCGTGTCCGCCTTGAAAATAAAATCGCGCGAATGAAATTGCTCGATCGGCGCCGCCATCGTGCTCAACGCAACCCGGAGCAGGATCAGGATGACAAAGATTTTGTGCATCAGATGTTCGCTGGTTGTGGCGGGCGAGCGTAATATTCACCCGCCGGTTTCCACTCTCAGGGCTATACTTCAGGACTTGCCGATTTTCCAGAGGCGGCCGTCACTGCGGAAATAAATCGCGCCATTGGCAATCGACGGCGTGCTCAAGATGGTTTCGCCCAGATCGAGCTCGAAGACCACTTCCCCTTCCGGCTTCGACAGGTCCACCACCTGCACCAATCCCTTTTCGTTCACACAATAAATGAACGCTCCCGAAACCACCGGCGACGCGCTGAACGGACCTTTGAGCCGCAGTTGCCAGACCCGCGCGCCGTTGGCGGCGTCGCCACAGGTCAGGATCCCGCCGTCATTCAACGCAAAAAGTTTTCCTCCCAGCACCGTCGGACTGGGCGTGCCTGGACGGAGCTGTCCCGATTGCCAGACCTGACTGAGCGCTTCGGCGCCGGTCCCAAACTTCAGCGCGGTCATTCCCTGGGACGCCACCAGCAGAACATCACCCATCAGTGTGCTGGAAGACACGGACGAGGCGCTGTTCGTGAACTCCCAGGCCACCTTCCCGGTGACCGGCTCGACGGCAGCCACGCCTTTCGAGGATTGCAACGCGATTAATTCCCGTCCGCCGCCCCGGAGCACGACGGGAGAGGTCCAGTTGGCGCCATGAGGACGTTCGAGCCTCCAACGGTTCACGCCGGTTTTCAGATCCAGGCCGGCCACGAACGCGTCGCTCTCGCTCTCGACTTGGGCAATCACCACGCCTCCGGCAATCTCCAGCGACGACGCCATCCCGAGACTGTTGCTGGCATTGGGATAATCCCGGCCGAGACCGCGAAACCAAATCAGGTTCCCATCGAGGTCGAGACAGGCGATGTCGTTGGATGAAAAAATTGCGACGATGTGCTCGCCGTCGCTGACCGGCGTGGGCGCGGCTACGGCGGTTTTCGGGTGGACCATCGTGCGGCCCGTCGCCCAGAACTGCCGCTCCCAGAGTTTAGTGCCGTCCGCCGCGCTGAAACAGATGACGTGAAGCCGCTGTTGGTTCAAACCGCTCGAAGCAGTGACAAACACGCGATCGCCGACGATGATCGGGCTCGACAACCCCTCGCCAGGCAAACTGATTTTCCAGGCCACGCCGTTGGTCGAGTTGATGACGATCGGCGGACCGACCTCGTCGGCAACGCCGTTGCCGTACGGTCCGCGAAATTGCCGCCAATCCCCGCCATGAACGGTCGCTCCAACGGCCAGCAGCAAAGAAAGAACCCCGGACGACAGGAGACTTCGACTGCGAAAAGATTTCAGGGCGGCGCAAACGCTCGTGGCCACGTGCGGCATTGAAATTTGATTCATGAAGGAAGAATTCAAGTTCATCGGTTGGTGGCTGGGTTTTTGACCGTGGTGTTCTCCGCGGTGGCTTTCGCATCTCGGGCGGAAACAATCGGGGTGCCGAGAGAATCGGTGATGCGCAATTGATATTCCCATTCCACCGTCCAATCCTTGACCAGTTCGTTCTGGCAAACTTTCACGAGAATTGTATTGCGGCCGGGTTGAAGTTGGGCGGGCATCAAATATTGGTCGATCTCGGCGTTGGCGTGGTATTCGTCTCGGGCAAAAAGCAGCTTGCCGTTCAGCCAGACCTTCCACGAATTCTTCCCGCCGAGCCGCAGCTCGACCGATTGCGCCTCGGCCGAGTAGAAGTCGGTCGTCGCGTAAGCCAGAACCTCCTTGAGTTTTCCGTAGGGCTGGTTCATGTCCACCATCCCGTACTTGTGGCGGGTGGAGTAATCCTTCCAGCGCACCTTGCCCGTCTTGCCATCAAGTTCCGCGTCGAAGTCAATTCCCTGCTCGGGAGGAAACGCGTTCTCGAAGCCCCTGTTGCCGGTGTTGTCGAACGGGCCAATGATTTTCCATTCGGAAAGAAAACCAAAATGTTTCTGCAAATCGACCGGCTGGCCCAGTTCCTGGAGCTGTTTGGCCACGCCTTCAATCTGCTGAATGTCCCGCGCGGAATTGAGCGCCTGCTGGAAGAGCAGCCCGGCACCGGCCTTGTTCCCAGCAGCAAGCGACTGACTGGCCTGGTCGATCACTTTTTGCACGGCGTCGCGGCGGATTTCGAGACTGGGATCGTTCAACATTCCCCCGAGCAACTGGTCCGCCGTGGCTGAATCGATTCGGGCGACCAGTTCAAAGGCGAGACGCCGGGCGCGGGGATGACGGCCCGTGTCCATGAGAAATTTCCCGAGATCGGCCAGCGGCAGCGAACTGCCCATCCTGATTTCCCGGCTGGCGATCGAGTCCACCGCAGCGCGAAGCCAGTTCAACGCGTAATCGTTCGCCCCATCCATCGCGGTCAGAATCGGCACCAAGGTGTCCGTGTTTCCGGCGGCCAGTTGTTTCCACGCGGCCGACGCGGCGGCGTTGCCCTGCCCTTCCGGGCCAACGGCGCGAATGGCGCGCAGGGGTTCAGTGATCTTCGCGGGCGTTGCCGATCGAGCTGTTGCCGCTCCTGCGAGCGCGACGAGGAACAGCACGCAATATTTTATGTTCATGGCTCTCATAGACAGTCCGGATTCGGGCAGACGATGCACAACCGGCCCGGTCATGGCAATTGCAGACGTTAAAACGTTTGCGCTGCGTTGGGACCGGGCGTGTTCGTCAAAACAAAATGCCAGAGACATCAAACCGTTTGGTCACAACGCGGGTCCAGTTCGCCGCCAATGCGCGCGACCCTGCAAATGAACAGAAAGGCTCTGCCTGGCGTTTCCTACGGTTCCAAGCCCCGGTTCATCTTGTTTTTCCCGTGGCTTCTCCAGAACCTGACGTCGGACGAAAATGCCTGACGAAAAACTTCAGCAAATCGTCATGGAGACTGCCACCGGTCTTGGTGTATTCGCTCTGGTGCTTCGTTCCGCATTCGATGTTCAAGGCATCCATTTTCTCCTTCAACTTCCTGCCAAAGATCGGGTGGTGAATGCCCGTGCCGCGCTGCGCGGCGGGCGGCACCGGCTCGTCCGCTTCGCTGTAGAAGAGCATCACGGGCGGAGCGGCGGCCGTCACGAGATTGATGGGCGCGGCGGCTTCGTAAAGCTTGTACGCCTTCGGAGAATCGAGCTCGTCGTCGGCCAAACCATAAAACCGCTGGAGCGCCGGATGCGAGGCGGCGGGTTTGCCTATCCATTCGGTGATGGTTCGCGGGTCGTAGGTGCATTGCCCGGCGGTCACAGCGATGCAGGTGAGGCGGGTCGATTGGCGCAAGACCGGGTCGGCACTTTTCGGGTCCGCGAGGTCGCTGTGAAAGCCGATCCAGAGCGACGTGCCCGCGCCGGCGGAACTGCCGGTTGCCCCGATGCGTTTGGGGTCAATGTTCCATTCCCCTGCGTGCAACCGCGCGAACTGGATCGCGCGGGCGCAGTCCATGTAGTGCGCCGGAAAATGAACTTCGGGCGAAAGCCGATAGTTGATGGCCATCACGGAAATTCCGGCCTTGAGGCAGCGCGACACCAAGCCGTCGGAAACGCGCTCTTTGCTCCCGGCGCTGAAGCCGCCGCCGTGGATATAAACCACGAGCGGGGTCGGCGCGTCGGATTTCGCCTTCCACAGATCGAGCACATGGCGTTCATGCGAACCGTATTTAACTTCAGCGAGGTCGGGCGCGGGCTTTTCCGCGCGCGCATCGAATCTGGGCTGCGCCAGCGCGAATAGCAACGCACCAAGAAACGGGACAAGTCTTCCTCGCATAATATTTTTACGATGTGGACCGTTGAACGGCGGGATCGCAGCGAGAGGCGTCGCCCCAGACGCGGCGTCCGAGCGCTTGGCAGGCCCCGGTGTGACGCGCCCTGCCTTGCGGTTCCTGCTGACAGATGTTCGTGTATTCATTGTGTCCTTTCTTTGATTTTTTCGAGACTCAAGGCACCTCGCGAACCAAGGCGGCTTCCGAAAATTTGCAGGTTGCGGATTTCCCCTCGGAACTGGCGGTCAAGCCCGGAGCCGCGCCTGGTCTCGTTGAAATTCCCGATCACCAGCGGGCCAACATCCGTGCCGATTGACCCGGCGTTGTGTGTGTTCGGCGGCCTCCGTTCGGCGCAAACCGGCACGACGTGAAAGCCAGCGCGCCGATTGCGGTCTGCAAAAATATGCGGCGATGAAGTCGATTCATAAATCTTCAATCCGATATTGTCGGTATCGCAGTTTCATCTCACTCCACCTCCCTTTTCGGATAGCGATCCGGCCCATTCACAGGATTCGTTCGCGCAACGACACTGCCGGGCAGCCGCACGCGATAGGTCGAGAATCGCCGGTCAGGTTCTGGATAATCGGTGCTGACGAATTGCGCGCCACTGGCAAAGGCGCGCTCCCGTTTTCGGGGATCGTTTGCGCGAGACTCTTCCGTGTCAGAGTCCGCCCGCGTTCGCACGAGAAAACCGTCCCGGACCAATTTCTGGATTTCATCAAAACCTCCGACCGGGTCGTTGCGCTTCATCCAGGCCGCTGCGGCGTTCGTCGGCGGCACGCTGACAAAAATCAACCGCCCTTCCAGCGCCGGGTTTCCCTCCAGGTAGCGATCGCGAACCGCCCCTTCGTTGTCGAGCCCGAACATTACGCGGCCTCGCACTGCATCCAGGAGCGGCCAGCCCGAAGTTCGTAACGCTTCCGGGAGGGTTGCCGCCCCGCCCCGAACGTCATCCGGGGTAACAATGGACTCGCGCGGGAACACCCGGAGGATTTCCTGTTCGAGGTTCGCCAACTGCGCGCGATCAAACGGCATTGGCCGCGTGAAGTTCGTGCCCAAGGATCCTTCCTTGAGTTCCAGTAGAATGAACACCGGCACATGACGCGGATGTTTCACGGACCAATTCCTCACCTGTTGCAAAGCGTCCTGAAGCGTCAAGGTCGAGCTGGCGAAGTCGATATCCGGCACATGCATCACCTTGATTCCGGGCTGACGCATTTTCCCGACTGAATCGTAAGGAGGCACGGGCGGCAGTCCATCCCTGAGCACCCATTCGATGCCACGCGGCTTGGCATACAGGCCGCCGTCCGGATCCGCGAAGCAATCCAGTTCGAACTGGCGGACGCCAAGCCGCGACAATTGCTCGGGCAAAGGCCGATGGCCATAGTCCAGTTCGGCCTGCGCCTTGGGATTGTCCTTCGCAATGAGCGCGAGCAACGAATCATGTCCGCGCAGGTGATAGGAATTGTGCGTCCCTATCACTTGGATCTGATTCAATCGCAGGCCAGCCGTGGAAGAAGTTGTCGCGCAACCCGCCAGCAGCGCGAGAGTGGAAAAAGCAAAAAGATTTTTCACACCGATCAATCGCAGGAGCACAAGTTCAAGAATTCGAGAGCGGGTCATGGCAATAAGGTTAGAACCAAGAACCCGACAGAAGCGAGCCTTAGCGCCTGTCCGAAAATGGGTGGAACAGGCCACCGGCCTGTTCCGGTCGGCGACCCGCCGACCGGAATGGGAAGGGTGTCCGCACAAAAAAAGCCCGCCTTCCTGATTGAAGCGTTCTCCCCGTTTCGTCCGGCGAGTCGCCGGACGGCACAGGCCGGTGGCCTGTGCTACCCCATCCCGAATTTTCAGACAGGCTCTCAGCCGGACCGTTGCCGTTGGATCTCCAGTGGCTCCTGCGCAGCGCACGGAAAATCACAGGTCCCAGCACCATAATTTCCGCGTGAGCTTCCCCCGCCAGCGTGGTCAAAACCAGTATGAACCTGTTAGAAATCGCCAGTCGTCCAATGCCGGCGCATTTGATCTGGACGAACCATCAAAGGTTATGAGCTGTGTTTGCATTTTAACGCCGGTCGTCATCGCCGCGTGGCCTGCGTTCAGCGCGGCAGTGACGGCGGCGGCTGCTTCACTGGGTTACGCCGTCGTCGAGGCCACTCTCATGGCGCCAACTCGCGGAGAAACCGGCGTTGCCGTCCCGACGCGAATCAATCTGGCGATCGAGCAGAGCGAACTGGTCACCGGCCAGCTCGCCCGCGACCAGTCGATTTCCGTGGAGCGGGACGGGGTGGTTGTCACGTTTTCCCGCGACATCCGCGGGAAGGCTTCGCTGTGCGTGGAGGGAGAGGGACACAGCGCGGCGTCGCTCCGCGAATTGGGCACGGAGTTGAGCCAGCGGGTCGTGCAGAAATATGTTTACCAACGGCTGATGGACGAAATGCAGAAGCGCCAGTTCTGCGTCGTGGAGGAGGAAACCACCTCGGACCATTCCATCCGGTTGAAAGTGCGTCGCTGGGAGAATTGAAAATTATGCCACAACGCGAATTCGACATTACGATTGGCTCGGACGGCGCAGTGGAATTGCACGTCCAAGGTTACAAAGGAAAACGCTGCCTGGAGGCAATGAAACTGTTCGAGCAGATCGTCGGCGAATTGAAATCGCAACGGCAGACCAGTGAGTTTTACGAACCGGAAGAGGAAGTGCGCTACAACGCGGAGCAACGTCATTGATGCCGGCTGCGAACTCCGCGCGTCGCGTCGAAAGGAAAAAATATGGCCAGTGCGTCACCGTTTTATCCGCCACGTTCCCGATGGTACAGTCCGTTCCGTCACGGGTGGTACGCCTTGACTCGAAGAATCCCGAGCGCCCGGTCACTTCTGGTCAAGCTGGACTCTCCCCTTGGATGGCGAGACACCTTCTGGTCCCTGCTGATTCCCGGCTTCGCCTTTCGTGCTTTCGGCCACCCGTTGATCGGCGGAGTTGCGATGATCGGGTGCGGGCTGGGCTGGCTTGTCTTTTTCATCGCGCTGGGATCTTACGCCGCGAATGTGGCGTTCGCCTTGATTCTTTCCCTGCACGCCACCTCCGTTTCGTTCCTGCTGGTGCGAATGTGTCCGGGAATTCGTTTTACTCTTAGAATCCTGTCCACGTTTTGCCTGTTGCTGGTGGTGGCCTCTGTTTACGGATTCATCCAGGGCAAGCTGGAAAAAATCCTCATCCCGTTACGCATCGGCGCAGACGTGGTGGTGGTCCGGGCGACTGCTCCCGGAAACCTCCGACGTGGCGAATGGGTGGCCCACCACATCGGCGGTATTTCCAGATCCTTCCAGACCGGCAACGGAGCAGTCCGCATCCAGGACGGCTACGGGTTGGATCGCATCCTCGCCTGCCCCGGCGATGTCGTTCGTTTTCACGCCGAAAATTTCCAGGTGAATGACCAGATTTTTCCGCGCAAGGCCCATATGCCGACCAAGGGCCAGATGGTGGTGAGGGAGAAGCATTGGTTTGCCTGGCCGCAATTTACCGTCCAGAATAGCGGGGTTCACGAGACGGAAATTTCAAACGTTATGCTGGCACACGCGGTCATTTCGGAAGATCAATTCGTCGGAAAACCTTTTCGGCGCTGGTTCGGACGGCGCCAGATTTTGCCATGAGCCGTTTTAACAGCCTTGAGTTTGGAGAAAACTTTGAAGAGCCGCTCCAATCGGCCCAACAGAAGGACGAATCGTTTTATTTCGCCGAAGCCATGCGGGCTTTCGAGTCCGGCCAATTTGAACAGGCGCTCCGCTCGTTCGCGAAGGTCCTCGAGTTCAACCCAAAAAACGCCGCCGCCTGGACGGGTCAGGTGCGCATGCTCATCGAGCTCGGCGAATATCGCGAAGCCAAATTGTGGGCGGACAAGGCGCTGGAGCAATTTCCCGACGAAGCCGAACTGCTCGCGGCCAAAGCGGTCGCGCTCGGGCGCTCGGGCGATCTCAAGGGCGCGCTCGCTTTTTCCGATGCGTCGATCGAGGAGCGCGGCGACACGCCTTACCTCTGGCTGGCGCGCGGGGACGTTCTCCTGGCCCGCGCGGAGAAGCGGGCGCAATATTGTTTCGACAAAGCGCTCCTGCTCGCGCCGGCGGATTGGTTCGTCCGCTGGCTCGCGTCCCGAATTCAGTCAATCCACAAAAACTTTTCCATTGCGTTGAAGTATGCGCAGGAGGCGTTGAACCTGAATGCGGGGAGCGCCGCAATTTGGATGCAGGCCGCGCGGTGCCAGATGGCGCTGGGCCTGATCGTGCTGGCCGAAAATTCCTTCACGCAAGCCCGCCAGCTCAACCCCAATTGTCCGGAGGCAACCCTGGCTCTGGATAATATTTCCAGAGCAGGTTTTCTTTCAAAACTGGGCGGACGCCTTCGCCAATTATTCCATTCATGAGCCCGAAACTTCATTGTTTACTGACGCAAGCCAACGACCTCGGCGCGTCCGACCTGCATTTGATCGCGGGCGTTCCTCCCGCTCTGCGCGTCAACGGCGAGATCATCATCGCGGATGAGGATTCGCTGACGACCGATGAGCTGCGCTACATGGCGTCGAGCTTGATGAACGATGAGCAGAACGAAAAATTTAAACAGGAATGGGAGCTGTGCGTTTCGGTTTTTCATGAAGTCGCCGGCCGGATGCGCCTGACTTTTTACCAGCGGAACGGGTCGCCGGAGATGAGCATCCGCTTTTGCGGCGAGAGAATTCGCACGCGGGAGGAGCTCGGCCTGCCCAAGACGCTCGATGATTTCGCCCGCCGGCCCAACGGATTGCTCTTGATCACCGGACCCACCGGCGCAGGGAAAACGACCACACTCAATTACCTCATCAACCTGATCAACGAAGAGCGTCGTTGCAAGATCGTCACCATCGAAGACCCGATCGAATTTGTTCATCACAACAAACGGGCCATCATCGTTCAGCAGGAAGTTCTCACCGACACGCACTCGTTCAATCGCGCCCTGGTGCATGTCCTGCGGCAGGACCCCGACGTGATCGTGGTGGGAGAAATCCGGGATCATGAAACTATTTCGACGGCCATCACCGCGGCGGAAACCGGCCACCTGGTTCTGGCAACGCTCCATTCGCCCAACGTGGCCCACGCCCTGGAACGAATCATCGGCGTCTATGAAGGCAACGCGCAGCGGCAAATCATCCTCCAGCTCGCCAACGCGCTCCAGGCGGTGATTGCGCAGGATCTCGTTCCGTCCGCCGACCGGTCGAAGCGGGTTCTTGCCTACGAAATGCTGGTGGCCACGCCCGCGATTCGGAATTTGATTCGCGAAAATCAACTGCACCAGGTCGAGAACTCGATCCAGACCGGTGCCAAGGAGGGAATGCAATTGATGGACTCGACGCTCTACGATCTCTATTGCCGCTGCCAGATTTCGTACGACACAGCTCTCAGCCGGGCGAAGAATCCGGCTCGATTCAGTGTGAACAACAAGTTGTAAACGAAACGCGAGCGCAGAGGGCGGAAACTTACTCCGTCCTCGAATGCGCGGGGCCACGCCGTTTCGAGGGAGTTTTCAGACCGGCGCGTCCGGGACGACTACCCTCGGGCAAATTGTAGCTGGGAGAATTCCAATGCCGGCGTTTGCTCCGAAGGATTCTTCGCATCCGTTCGCGCGCCTGGACGGTGTGTTCGACGCAGTAAACTCCCAACGCGGGCTTGCCGCACGTCAGGCAGATGCCGCGGGATTTTTTCCGCAACATGTGAATCTGCTGGCGGGACATGGGTGTTCCATCCGATTTCAACAAGCTGGAAAACTCGTCCACGATCTTCTTTCGACTCCACGGTTTTGACGTTTTCGCTTTCATCTTCTCCAATGGAAGCATTGTAATCCATCGTGGAAAAATTGCGAGAAGCGCACCCGGTTCCGCCGACGATTGCCGTCACGATCACGCTGAAGAATGGCTTCCGCCAGATTCCTTAAGGGCGACGACTGCGGCTGGAAACCGGCCGAACCGAAGCGCGAGGCTCGGCAGCACGAGCAAATTCAGAATCGTCGAAGTGACCAGCCCGCCCAAAATCACAATAGCCATCGGCCCCTCGATCTCGCGGCCGGCTTCCCCAGAACCGAGGGCCAGCGGCAACAAACCGATGCCAGTCACGATCGCGGTCAACAATATCGGCATCAACCGTTCCGACGCACCGCGCATCGCCGCCTCCACGCCCCAGGTCATGCCTTCCTCCTTCACCAGATGTTCGAAGTGAGAAATCATCATGATCGAGTTGCGCATGGTGATGCCGAAGAGCGTGACAAATCCGACCAGCGAACCAAGGGTCAAGGCGCTCGTGCCCGGCGCAATCACTTCGCTCACCCACACCGCCAGCACCCCGCCCACCAGGGCAAATGGCACGTTGATCAGGAGCAGAAGAAGATTTCTCCAGTCCGGAAAGACGATGCTCAACAGCAGCAATATTCCCACGGCGGCGATGACGGAGTGGAAGAACAGTTCCCGCTGGGCTTTCTCCTTCGCCTGCTCGGCACCACTGAACGCGGCGTAGGTTCCGTCAGGAAAGCGAACCTTCGCCGCGACCTGCTTTTTCGCCTCCTCGACGAACGAACTCACGTCGCGCCCGCTCGTCGCGCAGGTCACGGTCTGCCGGCGACGAGCGCCTTCGCGCATGATGGAGAACCGTCCGCTCGCCGGATAAATCTCGGCCAGTTCACGCAGGGGCAGAAGCGCGCCCTGCGGACTGCGCAACATCAAGGAGCCGATTGATTCCGGATCCCGCCGGTCTTTTTCGTCGAGGATTACCGCCACGTCAGTGGCCTGATTGGCCAAGTGCGTCTGCGCCACCACCTGACCCTGATAGGAGGTTTGTATTGCCTCCAGAATTTCCACCGGCCGAAAACCGAATTGCGTCAACCGCTCCGAACGCAGACGCACCACCATGCGCGGCGCCCCGGGCGGAGATTTCACCTGGACGTCGGCGTTCCCGGGCACGGTGTTCAATACGCTGGCCACCTCCGCCGCCTTCGCGTCCAACACATCGAGGTCGTCGCCAAAAATGTTCACAACCACCGGGGCGGTTTCTCCGGAAATGGTTTCGCCGATGCGATCGCCGAGAAAGGTCAGCACTTCAAATTGGATTCCGGGAAAACTTTTCAGAATGTCGCGAATTTCGTCTGCCATTTTTTCTTCCTCCTCACCGGTGACCGGCTTCAGTTCCACATGAAACTCGCTGCGATGCGGTCCCCAGGGATCTTCCCCCAGTTCCGCGCGCCCCACTTGCTGCTCGACGGTTGCGATGGGTTCGTTCTTCA
>Ga0163152_10004451_pt1 | contig 17349 bp, 13 predicted proteins | sample OliLakLV19MP8IB2_FD_148635 | JGI IMG/M metagenome (GOLD analysis project Ga0163152, IMG submission 148635) | Freshwater microbial mat bacterial communities from Lake Vanda, McMurdo Dry Valleys, Antarctica - Oligotrophic Lake LV.19.MP8.IB-2 | ecosystem: Environmental > Aquatic > Freshwater >... | reverse complement strand
CCTGTCATCTCTAGTCTGTAGTCTGTAATCTCCCCCCATGTCCGAACCTCAACCTCTCTCTCCGGACGAAGAACGGCGACGCCTGGAGATGGAGCGTTTTCGGCAAGCAAGTCTTGAGGGCATCAGGCGTGAAGAAACGCGTGTGGAAGAACGGCGCGACGAACATGCGGCGGAGAAGGCTGCTTTTGCCGCGCGTGGAGCGGAAGGTGCCGCCGAGGAAGCTCAGCGAGAAACTCGGGAAAAAGAGGAGAAAATTGCATCCATGAAGAAGGAAGATGCGAGAAAAGCCGAGGTTGAAGCCGATAAGCAACGCAGGGCGGCCGAGGCAAAGGCCCTGGAGGATGAGAAAAAGAAGAAAGAAGAGTACGAAAAAGAGCGCAGCGAATACTTCAGTTCTCTCCATGAACAAGCGGCCAAGCAAGCACTGGAGCGCAAGGAAATAAATGAGATGGATCAGCACATGAAAGACGCCATCGCTTCGGCGGAGCGCGAAGCTCTACAGCAAAAATTTGCCGCGGACGCGGAGGAACGGCACGCGAAAAATGAATTGGAAAAAGAAATGCTGCGAAAAAAAGACGACATCGATCGGCAGATGCGCGAGAAAAAAGCGGCGCTCTTCAGCGAAGAAATTCGGCGTAAGATGGATATCGATAATGCAACCAGGCAGAGCATCGCTCAGATCGACGCGTCACCGAATGCACATCAACAAAAGACCACCGCGGAGATGGAACAGCGCAGTCGCCATACGCAACTGGAGCGGGAAATGGCCAAGAAACGCAGCGAGATCGACGCGGAAGCCGCGACTCTGAAGCGGCTCCTGGACCAGGAATCCATGAAGAAACGCATGGAGACAGAGAATCAAACCCGCAAACGGAGAGCGGAGATTGATACTTGGCTCCAAACGACCAAGCTGGAGACACGGCGCAAGCGAGAAGAGGAAGGAAAAGCTCCGTAATTTACCGCGGCGTCGTGCCTGTCGGAAGTGTGGAGAGCTGCCTGCAGAGTGCATTCAATGACTGTCTGCGTCCCAGTTCGCCAGCGTCATTGACTCCTCCAATGGGATACGGATCTTCATTGTTGGAAGCAACAACGGCGGTGAAATTCGTTTCCGTGGATGGTTTGCGTTCCCATTTGTTGAGAACCTTGTTAAAGCAGAAATCAATAGTAAAGGTACCCTTGGTAACTCGCTGCCAGGTCACGCCGTCCGGTCTCGGTATCTCTGCAGCTTGGTGATAGATTTTCAGAAGAGAGACGCCCTGCTTGTAGCAGTTATAATTCCTTTCCGCTTCGATGCGAGCCGGGCTACTTGTGCCCGATACAATCGTGGCCAGCGCATTCATCGCGTTAAGATTGCCAAGTTCGCCTAGGTCGTCAATGCCTGCAATAGGATATGGCTGCTCATTTGCAGCGACAAAGTCTGCGGCAGTCTCTGTTGCATCTTTCCATTCCCATTTTTGCTGCGCCTGATTATAGCGGAAATCCGCAGACTGATTTCCCTTGGTGACGCGATACCACTTCTCACCGTTTGGTTGCTGGTTCTCCACTGCACCATGGAGTGATTTCAGAATGCCAATAGTGCGCTCTATGCGTTCTGCATTCGCATTCGCCAGCTCCAAAGGAGCTGCAGCGCCGCTGAGTAACCCTCCCAATGCATTGATTGCATTGCGATTTGCTAGGTCAGCAGAATCTATGATGCCCACAGTGGGATAATACGAACTTTGCTCAATAGCTGTGAAAGCATCGACATCTGGCGCCTTCCATTCCCATTTTGCTTGCGCGATATTATATCGGAAATCAGTGGATAGCCCACCCTTATTGACCCGATACCACACATCGCCATTAGCCTGTCGCATCGTTGTCGCGCCATGAAGTTGCAGAAGAATACGACGACCGCTGCTGAGCTTTTGGAAATTGTTTTCCGCCTCCGTAAGGGCCGCTGCATCACCGGATAACATGCGTCCCAATTGATTTGTTTCGTTGCGGGCGCGCACACTTGCATCATTATTGTTACCTACGATACCGTACGGAGTTGAAGTCACAGGAATGAAGTCGGCTGAAGCATCCGTTTTCCACTCCCATAGACGCTGTGCGGCGTTGTAACGGAAGTCAGTAACGACACTATTTTTTGTGACTCTGTACCACGTTTCTCCATTTTCTTGATCAATTTTGGTCGCCGCGTGTAGATCTGTAAGGATAGAGATGCAACGCTCCGTGCGAGCTGCGCCCTCCGGCGTGCCAACGGCATTATTCCGCTCAGGACTTCCCGGCTGTCCAGGAGCATTGGGAGCACCTGGCGCATTTGGCGAACCGGGGGCGTTGGGACCCGCGGGTTGCGTGGGAGTGGCAGGCGGCGTTTGCGCTGGCCTGAATGCAGATTTAACCTGATTAATCATTGCAACGACCCAACGCAATCCGCCCATGAGCACATTCATGCGGCGCGCATTCACATCTCCTTCCACTTCTCTGAAGGTATACGGAGGTGTCGTGAGCTGCGAGGTTGAGACATCAACTCCTTTCATTTGCAGATTGGCAATAACGACTTCGCGCTGCGGATTTCCCTCGGGAGGAATGACCGTATTTCTGAAGTCCTGCATGCGGTCTGTAAAACCCGGATCTCCATTTGTTGCTGCAACAATAGTGGCTGGCGCACGCGGTCCTTCACTTGGCCTGGCTCCGGGAGTAGTAACAGGATTCGTGACGGCGTTAATCTCAGATCCTCTCCTCTCTATGCTGGCAAGAAAGCTGTCCAACGCACCCTGCATCTGTGGGGTATTAAATTGAGTGAAAAATTGGGCGATCTGCATGCGACTCGCTTCAGGAACCATGGCGATCGAAGCATCCAGCGTCATTGGCGGTGTGCCTCGCATGCGCTCTCGGACTTGCTTGACCGCTGCAAGAGTAGTCGTATTCAATCTCAAAAGTGGCTCAAGTTGCGCGGAGATAAGACGGAAATTGTCAGGCCCCAAATCGACGATGATATTGCCGAGCGAGCGACGCTGATCTACAGGCAATGCGTTGAATCTTGTGATCATGTCGTTTCCTTCTGTACCCGGAAAAGCCGCGCGAATGACAGGCTCGTATGCGGGCATTGGGCCAGTGGCTTCGGGGGGGCGGGGAGTGGCAGTCGCCATAGCTCTCAATCTTTGGCCGATCTCTCTTCCGACGTCACCCAATGCTGCGGCGCGAGACGTGCCAAGTGCAAGAGTAATTGCCGCTCTGTCCGCCAAGATCACCGGCGTTCCTGCAGGCGCGTTGACCATACGCATCACGACGGGCCTAACGTTGGTGTGCAGAACATCGCGGATGATCTGGACGCGATCTGGACGCGATCCGACGATATCTGCGAATGCACGCTGCTGATCGGGCGAGAAGCCAGCCATAAAGGTGGTTGCATTGGCCTGCTCGATCGGAGTCAAACCTCTATACAATTCTCTGCGCGTGTTGTCATCCAGGCCTGCGGACGGAGCAGCGTTGCGATTCAGATGCAGCGTCGGCGGCGTTCCCGACCCCACGGTGATTTGGAACGACGGATACGCGCCGGTCGGAAGTGTTGCAAGTGCGTTCAGTTGTACGTTTGCAGCTCGCACCGTTTCTTCCAGATTAAAACCGGACGTCCCCTGACGCGCTGCGCATAGCGCACTAAATTGACGGAATCTCGCCTCAAGAATGGAAACGCGCGTGGCTTCCGTATCGCGGGTGGCGGCATCGATTTCACCGCGCGCCCGCTCGACCGGGTCACGCTGAAACGCTTGCTCCGGAGTCGTCGGTAGCTCTACTTCATATGCCAAACGCCGTTCGCGTGCGGAGAATTTAAAGACGGAATAAGTACGAAGCGGCTGCATACAAAAACTGAGAAAATAAATTAGAGATCGGAATCGGAAATGGCGGATTCAAGATTGGTCATTTTCTTCTCCTCCTCTGCCTTGGAACTTTCTTCCAGGGAGGCGCGAGCGGAACGCTGGTAGCGGTGCAGATCCATATCCTGTCCATTGCGATACTCGCGATACACGCGCTCGTATTCCGCAAACGCTTTCTGATATTTTTTCTCGCGCTCCGCTTTTTGTTCAGGTGTTTCGGTCGCATATTTTTCCTTGAGCGTCTCAAGCGACGCCGTCATCAATTCCGGCTCGATCTGACCCATGATCTGGTCATACAGCTCGTCTCCATCCGGAAGAACGGGAAGATTTGCAAAAACCTGCAACGGATCACTCTGGCCGGAGGCTGGATCTTGTGTGGTCATGAAAAGTGAATGTTTCTGATTATTATAGCAGAAAACACCGATTCTCCCAAGAGGAGCACGCGAACGTCTGCATCTTTAAGGGTCGCTCAATTGCCCATAATATTGCCCAAAAAGCCCATTCCTTTTGATTTCTCGCGATTTGGCAGGAATGGATTCAGGGTCTCCGCAAAACTGCGCAAGTTTCTGCTCTGGAGATAGATTTCCCCGGGACCGGTAAAGACCGTCACAAGCCCCTCTCCGGTGGTAACCATGCTCATCATGCCGCCGCCCGCTCGCGAGATTTCGTACGTCATGGTGGTGGGGTAGGCGACGATATGGCCGTTATCGCAGATGAATTTCTCGCCCTTGCCGAGCTTCTTCGTAAAGATACCGCCGAAGCTGGAAAGAAACACCGATCCGGCGCCTCGTACTTTGATCATGAAAATTCCTTCGCCGCTCAAAAATCCTTTCCATCCCGTGAACTTCGCGTCCGTTTCGATGGCTCCGAATGCCGCCAGGAACGATCCGCCTTGCACCAGATACTCTTCGTTTTTCAGCTCGATCACTTCGATGTCGCCCGTCGCGCGCGGCGCGAGCAGAATTTCTGTTTCATCTTCCGAGGCGCGAATGGTGGTGACGAAAAAACTTTCACTCGTGAGAAACGATCGCTTCAATCCCTGCAACAATCCGCCCTCCATTTTTCCCTCGATAGTCGCGGAAGCATCCATGCCGAGCATCGCACCGGATTCAGTCCGCATTTCTTCGCCTTTTTTCAGGATACAGCGCAGAGCGGCGTACGACGGCTTGAGGATGATCTCGTGTTTCATAAGGGACGGGGAAGGGAATAGATCACATAGACACAGTGTATCCGATGTATCCGTGAAACCTATTCACCAAAATTGTTTTGCCTATGCCAAAAAATCGGCGCGCTTCTTTTTATCTTCCTCTTCATTCTCCCGCACAGATAACAACATTCCTGTCGACGCAATGAAGGGCAGGGCACCGGAAAGCCAGCGAGCAATTTCCTCGCGATGCCGCGGAAGGACGGAAGTGATCGGGTCTTGCTCCTGAAGAAGATTATTCGTGCGCTGCGTCTCCTGTGTGGGAACCGATACCCACACCGTCTCCGTCGCTCCCGATAGCTCGGTCTCTTCATTGACCAAGGAAGTGAAAACAATTTCTGCTGATGCCTTGGCCAGCTCCTGCCCGCCCAATGGATTGGTCAATGATTCGTCCAAGGGCTCCGTCAGGGGAGCAGCCAATGGATCGACGAGCAATTCTTCTTCTCCTTCTTCATGCTCATGCCCACCGTGTCCGTGGCTGTGGTGTGCTTCATGCTTGTGCTCATGCGCATGCACATGATGTTCGTGATGTGCGTGATGATGCTCATGATGTTCGTGGTGTCCATGGTGCTCTTCATGTTCGTGCTCGTGTTCTTCATGTTTTTCGTGTTCTTCCTCATGCTCGCTTTCTTCGTGTTCATTTTCGTGCTCTTCATGCTCATGCTTCTCTTCTTCATGCGCCCCAGAAATACTCACCGCATGGGACTCTTCGGTTGGCTCACCACGCACCGTGCTGACGGTAAAGCTGATCGTTCGCGGAAAAATCGCTTCTATGTCTGCGGGATATCCTTCAGGCAAGTGAGCCGTAGCCGTGATCGTCACGGACGTGACGCCATCGGAAAGATGGAATGAATGATGTTCGTTTGCCTGAATGGAACCACCGTCGGGAACGGTAATCGATACGTCCACTTCCGCAATGGATTCATCCATCTCCAGGTGCAGCATCCGGTCGCCATCAAAGGATACATGCAATGACGCGGCGAACTCCTCCAGCAATGCTTCAGGCGGAAGTTGCGCCAATGCCCTATACTCCGACGCCTCGAAATGATCATGCTCGACGAGATGCAATACTTGCATAACGTCCGCGTGCGTATCGCCTATCATGGACATTTCTGGTGGGGAAATTTCCATGACCGGAACGGCAGACGGCGTTTGTCGCTGCTCAAGATGTTCCCATTCGATGGTGTGCTTGTGCATAATAGGTGCGGAAGGAGCGCGATAATAATTGAATGCATACAGGTGTCAAATCATCATCCACAAAAAAAGCCTGTCATTGCTGACAGGCGGAACTCCTTGGTTATTTTGGTTATTTCAATCGCACGCGAACTTCCGCAGCTTCATAGGGGCGAATCTGCCCATCAGCATTGTCAAAAGCCACAGAAATTTCCAACATCTGATTCGAAAGGCGAGCCACGCGTGCCTCCCGTCCAGGACGTTCTTTTTTGTCCCGAAGCGGCATAACACTGTAGCCCTCGATGCGATGACGATCTTTCATGGGAACGGTAATCACCACCTCTAATTCCTTGAGATCGGCGATTCGCATGAGCTCGAGAGGGGATGCAAAATCAGCAATCTGAAATCCCTTCGTCAGGAACTTGTGCACAGAAATCACTTCTCCATCGATCTGGGCTGCGGGATTGTACGGCGAGGATCGGCCCTTCGCCACAATGATCGCCTCTTCCGCGGCATGGTGATCATACTTCGCCTTGATGGCGGCAAGCTTTCTCTTTTCTCTCTCTTCCGGAGCAACAGCAGCGGTTGTAGCCAACTTGTTCGCCATCGCTTCCAGATGCCGATTCCATTCCAACAACGCCTCAAGTCCATGCGCATGATCCACGGCAACGTGCAGCGTGGCTTTCAGCTCCAGTTCTTTGCCATTCAAATACTTGAGCAAAATAACCTCGTCACCCTTCTTCACTTTGTCGCCGACACGCTTGAAGTCGGCGACTTCGCCATCCGCGCCGGAACTTTTTGAAGACATGACAGTCTGCGTGAGGCGCGACGACGATTCGATGACCGCCTGGATCTTGAGCACCTGCGCTTCAGAGCCACCTTCTTGGGCTTCCAACTGCGTCCACGCAATCAGCGTCACGCACAGGAGCGACAAGCCCAGGGCCACGAAAACAACTCTTCGCATTCTGCCCGAAATGAACTGCCTCATAGTTTCCCTTTCATCGTGCAATCTCTGGTTCCAAGGAGCGGTGCGCATGCACCATCAGTGTTTCCTCGGTACCTTGACAGCACATAGCTGGCGGGTTGTAGACAATATTCACCAAAAAAGCAAGGCTGTGTGTAGATAAAAAGAATAGCCCAAGAGCGCAGTCGATCCACTACTAACAGCCGTAAGCTCACCGCCGCACGAGAAGGAGATTCCGATTGAATAACCCCAAACTCTCAGCCTAAGGAATTACGGCTTCAAAGATTTCTTCAGATGCGTACAGTTCTTCTTCGAACACAGCTGACAAACTTTCTCCTCCTGATCGCCCTCGCGTATGAGCTCGTACGCAACTTGATCATGGAGATCATCTGAACGTCCAACCCACTGAGATGGAGGTTTTTTGTGGATTGCAATCCGACGCTGCCGATGGAGAAGCCTGTTCTCAGAGATCATCATGCGATGAGAAGGAATGTAAGTCGTGGCGATCAAGGGATTTCAACAACGTATCTGTTGGCATTGATGGGCCCTTCGATCAGGGTCATTCTGCTCGGCATGCCAGTGGCTCGAGCGCCAAAGCGCGAGAACCATGAGCGCGCTTAGCCCTTCAGGGCTGCAAGTCGAATGGTGCCGGGGAGAGGACTTGAACCTCCATGGGATTGCTCCCGCCAGCTCCTAAGGCTGGTGCGTCTGCCATTTCGCCACCCCGGCAGGTGAATCAATACTGTAATGATCGGTCTTGAGAATGTAGCTGCGACTAGCGCAACGAAGTTCGAGACTTACTAAAAAGCGTAGTCGAGCGCCTCGGCATAAGACTCGCTCAAAGCGTAGCAACCGCAACGAAAGGATGCCAGGGGTCAGACAATGTTCGGGCCTCCATCAGCAACTCCTGGGGGCACACTTCTATTGTTGGCCTCATTAGTTGTGGGCGGATTCAGCGGTTTTGCTGCTCGTTCCTCCACAACGACTGGGGGAGTCAGCTCCTGTGCTTTTTCCATTCGCGGTGCCGTCTTCGTCACTGCTGTCGGAGCTGTTCCGGCTGTCATAAGTTTGGTTAGGCCATTGCCAAACATGTCCGCGGTGCTGTTGTGACGCACGGCATCCGCTGTCGCCCGCGCATTTGGAACTGCATCGGACGATGCTGGCGGAAGTTTCAACTGCGTGCGAAGATTTTTGGCGCGGCTAGATCCTTCCTGAATTTGTTTGCTGGCAGAAGTCAGCTTTCCTCCCGCTTTTTGAATGCGGACATCGCGCTGTCCCCGTAAAGCACCCATCAATTCAGCGGGCTGCACATTTTCCAAATTCCTTGCGGCATCAACCTTCTTGGGTGCATCGATGGATTTCTCCGGCAGTGACGATTCCGGATTGGCTCTCATACTAAGAAGACGATGTTCTCTCTCCTGCCGATGATCAAAGAGATGCTTCATAGAAAGTTTTTGGAGAGGGATTGGAGCATATCGTTTTCATTGGCGCGGTCTTCCATTTCCACCTGATCCACCGATGCCTGTCGGAAGCGGTTCACCTGGGATTGCAGCGTCGCAAGATATCCCGAATACGCCTGATCATATCGATCGAATGCCTGAGCATAACGCTGTTTGCGTTCCGTAAATTGTTCCGGCGTCTCGCCCTTATATTTATCCTCAAGCGTCTTCAGTCCTTCCGTCGTCAACTCCGGCTCAACATGAGCCATAATCTGGTCATACAGCTCCTGACCCGTCGGAATACGGGGAGGCTGCGTAGCGGTAGCGTCGTCGGTTGTGGGCATGTGTGTTGAGTTTAGTATACGCCAAAATGGGGGGTTTTGCCAGGGGAGGTTTCGTTCCAGATATCAAACCAAGTAACTAATTAACCAATTAACCACTCTGGGCCATCCTCTTTACCGAGCAATCGCTCCAAGTAAGTCCGTAGCGAGTTAATTAGTTACTTGGTTAATTGGAACGAAACTCCCAACTCACTCCTCACCTTTCACCTCCGCCACCACCTTCACTTTCACTTTCGTCAGCGCGGCGATTTCTTCGGTCAGTTCTTGCATCCATCCCTTGTGCTTCCCGCGCTCAGACAAGACGTGCTGAGGAATGCGGAGATTCGTGCCGCTGATCTTCCATTGTGAATTCACGGACAGGAGCTGCATGATTTCCTTGGCGGTGACGCGCGCGGAGAGGAGAAGAACAATGTCGTGCTCGTCGTGACCGCGATCTTCGGCTTTCACGCGCTGCACGCCGGCGCGGCGGCAAACCATTTTGAGACGAAGCACTTCCAGCAGGCGCTGCACTTGTTCCGGCGGCTCGCCGTATTCTTCGCGCAGATCCGTCTCAAATTCTTTCAGGATTCCCTCATCTTCACTGCCAGCCAACTTTTGATAGACGGAAATTTTTTCCTCGCTGTCGGGAATATAAAACGACGGAATGAATGCTTCGACCGGCAGCTGAATCTCCACTTGGATTTCTTCCTCCGCATCATCCTTGCGGCCGCCCTTCAGGTCGTCCACGGCGTGCTTGAGCATGCGCAAGTAGTGACTGACGCCGACGGTCTGCATAGTCCCGGACTGGCTGGCTCCCAGAATTTCTCCCGCGCCGCGGATCTCAAGATCGCGCATCGCGACCTGAAAACCGGAGCCGAGTTCGCATGCTTCCACAATCGCGCGGAGGCGTTTCTTTGCATCGTCTTTCAGTTTCTGCGAATGATACAGCAGGTACGCAAAGGCTTGGAGCCTGCTGCGGCCGACGCGTCCGCGGAGCTGATAGAGCTGCGCGAGACCGAATTTTTCGGCTTCATTCACGATCAGCGTATTTGCCCGCGGAAGGTCGATACCATTCTCGATGATTGTGGAGCTGACGAGGACATCGTATTTTCCTTCTTTAAAGGCCAGTATGCGCTCTTCCAATTGATCCGGGCGGAGTTGGCCGTGCCCGACAACGAACGTCGCCTCAGGGACGAGATTGCGAAGTTTCTCCGCAAACGCATCGATCGTCTCGACACGGTTGTGCAGGACAAAGCATTGCCCCTGACGTTTAACCTCCGTGAGGATGGCCTGGCGTACCAGTTCATCGGAATACTTGCGCACTTCCGTGATGATCGGCAGGCGGCCGGGAGGAGGAGTGGTGATGGTGGTGATATCGCGCAGCTTATGGAGTCCCAAATTCAGCGTGCGCGGAATCGGCGTCGCGGTGAGCGTCAGAATATCCACCGACGCGCGCATCTCTTTAAATTTTTCTTTCTGCTTCACCCCAAAGCGTTGCTCTTCATCGATGACCACGAGTCCGAGATTAAAAAATTTCACATCATCCTGCAGCAGGCGATGCGTCCCGATGACAATATCCACGTCTCCCTTGCGGAGTTTCTCCAGCGTTTTCGTCTGCTCCGCCACTGAGCGGAAGCGGCTCATCATGTCTACGCGGACTTTAAATTCACTCATGCGATCCTTAAAGTTTCTGAAGTGCTGATCGGCAAGAATGGTGATCGGCGCGATCACGGCGACTTGTTTTCCGCCCTGCACAGCCTTAAACGCGGCACGCATGGCGACCTCCGTTTTTCCAAATCCCACATCTCCGCAGATCAAACGATCCATCGGATGCTCGCCTTCCATGTCTGCTTTAATATCCAGAATCGCTTTGGATTGTCCCGGCGTCTCCTGATAGGGGAATGACTTCTCAAACTTATGCTGATCGGCCGTGTCTTCTTTGAAGGAGTATCCCTTGCTCTTCGCGCGCTTGGCGTAGAGCAACAGAAGTTCCTTCGCGATCTCCTTGGTTTCCGCGCGCATCTTCTCGGTGACGCGCTTCCACTCAATGGTTCCCAGCCGCGTGAGCACAGGCTCTTCGCCTTCCTCATGCACGAACTTACTCAGCTTATCGGCTTGATCCACCGGGACGAATAATTTATCTCCGCCCGCGTACGTCAGTTCCAGATATTCCCGTGACACATCATCCACTGTCTTCTGTGTCATTCCCTCAAAGTGCCCGATGCCATGCTCCATGTGCACCACATAATCTCCGGATTGCAGCGACGTAACGAAATCGAGCGCGAGCTTCGCCATGCTGCGTTGCTTGCCCGCCTTCTTTAAGGAGAAGATTTCGCGGTCCGTGAGCAGGGCGCACTTAAGATCCGGATTCTGGATAGAATGCGGCAAAAGATCGTTTTCCCCGGAGGAAATGAGCGTGACGGCCCCCGGCCTGCGCTCGTGTTCCACCGTAAATGGAATGTGCTCCTCCCGGAAAATCTCCTCCAGCTCCTTGCGGCGCTTCGTGACGACCAGCAACATCCACTCCTGCTGCAACTTATCGCGGATGTCATTGAGGAAGTCCGTCAGCGTGTAGAACTTCAGCACGGACAAATATCGCAGGTGCATGTGATATCTCTGCGATTCCGGGAACGAGGTAAAGATCATATGCGGCGTGCCCTTGGGCGGCACGATGTCATCTTGGTCATCAAAGACCAATAACATATTTTTCGGCGGCTGGTCAGTGAGCAGCGTGCTCTTCTCAAAGATCGCCGGGAAAATTTCTATCTCCTTTCCGGCATCGGCAACTTTCGAAAGATCGATGGCATCCACTTGTTGGATCGTATTCACGGTCTCAAAATCAAAAGCGATGCGATAGGGATGCGGCGACTGGATTGGAAAAATATCCATCACGTCTCCGACCCGGCGATACTCGCCCGGCTCCAAATACAGATCGTTACCATGGCGATATCCTCGCTCGATCAATTCCTCAAAAAACGTCGTAAAGCCTATTTTCTGGCCTTTCTTCAGCACAATCTTTCGCTTCTCCAATTCATGAAAAGAAGGAAAATCCGCATCCCAGGTCTGGCGCGTGGCGACGAAAATATGCGACAGGCCGTCTTCACTCTTCGCCTCTCGCATGAACAGCAAAAAATTCTGCAGATGCGACGGCACGATGTCGCCGTTGTCATCACGCACCTCGGAAAGCACATGCGTCTTGCAGCTGAAAAATTCCAACCAGTGCCGAAGCCCCTCGCTGCCCGCCTCATTCTGCGTGATTAATAATGCTGGGCGCGGGTCAAAGGAAAGAAGATGGCTGAGGAGCATTGCCTTCGCCGTTTCGTTTGAAGCGCCGGAGATAACGAGTTGATGCTCCGCTTTTAGGAGCGAACTCAATTCTCGGTGGGTTTCATCCCCGAGAAGGAGTGATGGTTGCATTGCCGAAAGGCGGCCACCCCGGGCGGAACTCAAAAAAGGCTCTCGCTCGGGGATCCAAAGAAGAAAAACCTCTTCGACCTGGAAGAGGATTCTATTGTATCAGTGAATTGTCGGTTGGACAAGCGCTGAAGGTCCTGTTTATGTTTTCCTCCAGCCCCTAACCCCTCCTCCTCCCACCTTCACTCTCTGGAGATACGGTGGGCAGGCAGGAGAGAGATGTGTGTTGTTCTATTTCCCTCACCCTAGCCCTCTCCCGAGGGGAGAGGGGATGTTTGTGTGATGTGGAATGTTTGTTGTCTGGTTGAGCGAAGCTCCCCTCCCCATCATGGGAGGGGTTGGGGGTGGGGGTTCTGAGAGAACAACCGCCACCCCTTATTCCTCCTGCATCCTCAGCGGCATCACCAGGTGCAGAAAGTTCGGCGCATCCGGAAGAATGAATACTGCCGGATGCATACTGTCGGTCAGACGCATTTCCACGACATCCGAGGAAATATGTCCGAGGAAATCCAAAAGATATGACGAGCTGAGTGCGATCTTATTTTCGTCTCCTGTCATCTCGGCAACCACCGTCGCCTCATCTTTTCCGCCCTGTGTTTGCGGTGTAGTGATCCGCGTCTCCGTGGGTGAACAATGGAATGTCAGATTATTATTCATCTCTTTTGCGAAGTAGTGCATGCGCTTCACAACAAGAGTTAACTCCTTGGATGGAAAAAGAACCTTCGATGTCGCGTTCGCTGGAATGATCTGACGGTAGTCGGGAAATTTTCCATCAATAAGACGGGATAGAAGACGTGTTTTTCCGAGTGTGATTTCAATCTGCTGCTTACTTAAAGCAATATCAACGCGTGTCACAGAATTCATCGTATCCGGGGTACCACTTGCCTCAGATGCTTTTGGATCGGACTTTTTCGAGCCAAGCATTAATTTTAATTCTTCTAAAATCTTTGTCGGAATAATACAGGTTAACTCCTCTCCGGCGCCTTCAGTCGCAATCACATACTCCGACAAGCGATAGCTATCCGTAGCCACTAGTGTGAGCTTATCTGTATCGCGCCGCACATACACACCGGACAAAACTGGGCGGAGACTTGTTTTAGATGAAGCAAAGGTGACGAGATGTAGAGCCTGTAATAAGGGGCCGCCATCCAAAGAGAATACTGTCTGTCTCTCGACGGATGCTATTGTTGGATATTCACTCGCAGCCTCTCCGGCAATGGTCGCCTTTGCGTGGCTGGAGACACATTTAATTTGTGAGCCTTCTGTCACTTCCAATAAAACTTCCATATCAGGATTATATTGTGTGAAGTTTAAAATCGCCTTTGCCGGAACCGTGACTGATCCTTCTGATTCCACTTTCGCATCGAATTTTGTGATAATACTTAATTCCAAATCCGTCGCACTTACCGTACAAGTCTCTCCTTTTACTTCTATTAAAATATTTCCAAGAATCGGGAGCGCTTGCTGCCCACCAATCGCTCGGCTCACTAATTGGAGCGACTCTAAAAGCTCATGTGTGTGGCAAGAAAATTTCATACCAAGTGAATAAGAAATAACTCAATTAAAAGGATCTTATCCTATCTTGTTTTTTGGAAGATAGCGAGATCAATCTCCTAAGTCTTTTCATATCCATCTCTTTATCGTTTTCCACATTTTTTTTAAATCCACATCCGCTAATAATTAAATAAATAAATTAATAATATATTGAATTAGTCATCATAATAACCTCTTCACGCAACGTCCTATTTACAGGTTAATCTGTGGAGATCTGCCGAAAAGATTTTTCTTCTTTCGCTTGCAGAAGAGCTTATCTGAAAGTTCGTACACAAGAGTTGTGTGGGTCACATGTGGAAAACCCGTGGATATCTGGGGTGTCCTTGATCCAAAGGGCTGTTTTAGTTATTTTGGCTTCATAGAGCGGAATATCTAAAATCGATGTGTATAACTCCTTGGAAAACGCAGCTAAGTCAAAAACGAGTTATCCACACCCATTGTGGATAACTTTTGTGTGCAATCCCCAGGGAAAGCGAGAGATAAAAAGGCTAATACTGCTTTTATAATTAGAGAATAGGAAGCTGTAAGCAGTGATGCATTGATTGAATTTGAATAGAAAAACAATGTCATGCTTCCCGCGAGCAAGATGACGTACTGTGACGCTTTTTTAGTTGAAATATTTCTTCCGCGTCTCCGGCTCCGGAGCGCGTGATCGATTTGGCGTTGCGATCATTTTTCCATCTTTGATACGAACGAAACTTTCGGCGGGAATATCTTCCGTTACATACGTGCCACCCGATATAAAAGAATCTTTTCCAATCTTCACACCCGGATTAATGCCGATCTGAATGCCGAGCCGGCAATTGTTTCCAATGATCGCGCCGAGCTTTGTCATGCCAGTTGGCAGCGCCTTACCATTGTGCGCCGAAAGGATCTCGCCTTCATCGAGACGGAAGTTTCCCGTGGTGCAGCCGGCGCCGAAGGAAACGTTTTCCCCGATCACGCTGTCGCCCAGATACGTTGAGTGCGTCCAGACATGATCCGCAAGCACGCTGGCCTTCACCTCCGTGTTGTAGCCGATCACGCAGCGCTCTCCAATGCTGGATCCTCGCACCAGCGCTCCGGTGCCGATGATCGTATGCGCGCCGATGACGCACGGGCCGACGATGGTCGCGTGCGGCAAAACCTTTACGCCTTCTTCAATGATCACATTGCCATCGATCACCGCGGTCTTATGAATCTTGGCGGAGCGATGAATGCGCGAGGTGCGGATTCCCGAGAGCAGAATCGGAAGGATAGAGAGAAGATGCCACGGATATTTCACAGCCTGCCATGCGCCTTCATAGGGCACCGCGCGATAGTTCTGTTTCGTAAAGAGCTGATGAAGCGCCATTTCGTAGCCGTCATCATTGGAGCTCTTCGTCTTCTTGAGTTCTTGCAGAAGCACGGACGCATCGTCATGAAAATGCGCGACGATGTTCACGAGATCGCTCGGCTCTTTTCCTTCACCCGGCTTTTCCACGATGCCGTTGATGCGGCCTTTATCGACCGTCAGATAGCCGCCCGGGAAATAGCGACTCACGCGTGACGCGAGCAATGCGCCGTCCACATTTTTCTTCTTTCCTTCTTTGATAACCGCCGCATATCCCTTGTGATCGATAATGTCATTCCCGCTCACCAGAAACATTGCATCGTCTTTGCAGTGTGGCAATGCGCTCAAGAGCGCGCCCTGCATCCCGAGCGCCAAATCTTTCTGCTCCACGCACTGGAGTTTCGGAAACATCGCCTGTGCGGTTTTCAAATTATGCGCGCCGCCGACCAGCAAAATATCGGTGCAGCCGGCCTTCTTCAATTGCGCGACCTGGTATGCCAGGAGCGTCGTCCCGCAGATCGGAAACAGGGTCTTTTCCTGAAGAGGCCAAAATCGCTTGGACTGTCCGGCCAGGAGGAGAATGGTCTTCACGGCGACAGTATAAGGAAGCTTTTGACAGACCGTAAGAGCAAGTATAGTTTACTTATCTTTCTTCTTTCCTATTCATTGTATGGAATATATTCAGTCGTATTCTTCTTGTAACGATGCAGATTATAACGATGCAGAAAAAGCCTTATGGCAGATGTATGAGGAGCTTGGAGCCGATGATTATCAGCTGAAAAAGATGCTGCTGCCGGAGGGCGGCACTAAGTATTTTGTCGATGCCGCGAAAAAATTCATTCAGACGAACCGTACGGAGCATGCCAGGCGTCTTGCTGACATCTGCGACGGTTTAGGAGGTTTTCATCCTTTTCATGGCCGGCTCATCCGTGAAAATCTTCTTGGTGAAGAGCCGTTGATGGACGACGAGCCGGCTATTCTTAAAACCGGAGAAGAAGTTCCTCCGTCGGAGCGGTAGATTGCAGATCGATGCCTTGTTCCTGAAATGGTTTTGCCGGGAGCGAATGTGCCGTGATTGGTGTTGGCAAAATGCCGAGACGAGGACGCACTGCTTTAATGAAATCGGCGGAGGGCGAGAGATGATCGATCGATACAATATCCGCGCTGAGGTCGTGTCCGTCTTCCAGTAATTCCTTTGCCTGCGTCGGCCGCAGCAATCCTGCGATCATAAGGGTCGTGCCGCTGTGGTGAATTTTTACCAGCATGCGGTGCGGAGCCGCTGTTTCAATCGGCTCAATCGTACTATCGCCGATGGTAATCCGCGGAGCATCAGCGGGAAAAGAGAGAGGAATGTTTTGCTCTTTCAGGTCCCGGAGAAAGCGCCGGAAGAGCGGATCGGCGGAGGGCGTATCGCAGAGCAGCACATGGCGGACGTCGTACCGTCGTACGATCTCAGAAAGACTTCCTATGTGCTCTTTGTCCGGAGACGTCAGAATCAGCAGATCAATTCTGCGATGGAACACCGGAAGCGAATGCGCGAGCATTTCCAGAAAATCACTGTCGCTGCCGCCGTTGATGAGGACGGTTCCGCCATTGGTACGAAGCAGTGCGGCGTTTACCGAGCCATTGCGGAGGAAGCGGACTTCCGCGCCAACCGGAGGCTGCATGCTGAATTCGTTTGCGATATACAGCCCGACTGCCGCAAGAAATGCGCACATCATGAGCGGACTGAGAGGGAGTTTCATGGTGGAAACTGTGCGAGCTGATCCGATATCCGGCGAGATCATCATTGGTACATCAATACAGGACAGCGGAACAGTTCGCTGTGTGTAGAGGCGAATCTAGTTCTGTAGGTGCGTAGATCACTCTTCATACCATTGCCATTTTAAAAGGATATCGCGAAGCATTCCCTTTGTTGCACTGTGATAGGAAGAAGCTCTGTTTGATGAGTATAAGTGGTATGAAGTGACGGATGATCGCTTTGGTTGATGTCGGAGAACGAAGGTTGGCGCGGAAAGGGTTGGCACTTCTTTGGATCGCCAGCCTACGCTCGCGATGGGCGAGCTTCGGCCGGGAACCCAAAGAAGTGCCCAAGAAAACTCTGCGCGCGTG
>Ga0163152_10004446_pt1 | contig 17355 bp, 20 predicted proteins | sample OliLakLV19MP8IB2_FD_148635 | JGI IMG/M metagenome (GOLD analysis project Ga0163152, IMG submission 148635) | Freshwater microbial mat bacterial communities from Lake Vanda, McMurdo Dry Valleys, Antarctica - Oligotrophic Lake LV.19.MP8.IB-2 | ecosystem: Environmental > Aquatic > Freshwater >... | reverse complement strand
TGGCGGCGGGGCGGAGGTCCACCTTGCTCTTCTCATTGAAGCGCTCCATGAGCAGGTAGAGCAGCCCGGCCCGCTCCAGATCGCGGATGGCGTCGTCGAAGTTGAACGCGGCAAAGATTTCCCGGACGTTCGGGGAGAAGCCCATGACATACTGCCGGAGATTCAGCGCCAGATTGGCGTCATCGTGCAGGAGGCTCTCGTAGTTGAACTTGGAGGTGTCAGCGAGGCTGCCCCGACCACTCCACCACCCGTCGCCCGAGTTCATCCGTGTGTCGACGAACCCGACGCAAAACTTGCTCGACCCGGCCAACCCTACGGCCAGTGCGACGGATATTGTTCCCAATCCCCTGATCCCCACAAAATTCAATCCCCCTGAGCCATCACCGTTCATATTTTCCAGATGCGGGTTTGGAACTTCGGCGTTCTGGGGAGCTTTGGCTGGGAAGTGGTGGGCGGATCAATCCCATCACTCCCGGATGAACTGGTTCTGCGATTGAACCCGGGGATCTTCGTGGAACTCCAGGACGGCGACGAGCTGGTGTTCGATGTCGTTGGGGAGGGTGGCGTGGGCCATTGATCTCGCCCAAATCATGCTCCAGTGGTTGGGACATTTGCGGGGTCACCGGCAACTTCTTTTCGGATGTGCAGCGGGGGATTGCCGAGCTTGGAATCGGCGGTGTTCGGGGGTATCGTGCCTGAGTTTTGCGACGGCGATCCTGGTCAGGGGCCACTGGAGAGGCCGGAGTTCAGAATAGCAACGATGTGGCAACGGACCACGTAAAGCACTGATAGTCAGTGAAGGCATGCGCCCTCTCAAATCTCCAGGCCGTCTGCGGCTCGTGCAACCTGGGCAAAGGCAACCGGTGACGGGGGCCGCTGTAGCTTACCCGTCGCGGTTCCCTCCTCGAACCGTCGCGATGAGGTTCGGTCGCGCCCAGATACTGAACATTGAACCCCATGCCGCTTTTACGCATGCTCGACGCTGTGAGCTATGACTCCGTTTCGCTCCAGCAGCTTCAGGCACGGTTCGCCGATCTGCGTCAGGCCCCGGCGGGTGGGGCACGGGCTCCGCACAAGCCGCTGCTCATTCTCTGGATGCTCGGGAGATACCAGCACGGCCGGACTTCGGACGTGGAGTTTTCGGAGGTGCGCGAACCCCTCGCCGCCTTGCTCCGCGATTTCGGGCCTCCGATTGCAGGCGCGCCGGATGTCGTTAATCCGTTCTGGCGACTTCAGAATGATCGCGGCGATTTGTGGCGCGTTCGGTCTGCCGATGGCGGACGCGTTGCCGAAACGGTCACCCCGCCCTCGATTGGGGAGCTGGCTCGGAACCGGGCCGTTGGGAACTTCTCGCCCGGGATCCGGACCGCGTTCGAGTCGATCCCGGCGTATCTCGACGCGGTGGCGGGGAGCCTGCTGGCCGCCCATTTCCCCCCGAGCCTGCACGACGAGATTTGCGCGAGGGTCGGCCTTGAAATCCGGGGCGGAGTTCCCGAACCCCCCGACGATCCGTCGAACCCCCGCGACCCCGAGTTCCGGCGTCGGGTAATCCGGGCGTATGAATACCGGTGTGCAGTCACCGGCTGGGATCTTCGCCTGGGGGATTCACTCTCCGGCTTGGAGGCCGCGCACATCCGCTGGCATACCGCTGGGGGGCCGTGCAGTGAGCCCAACGGCCTCGCCCTGAACGCCCTGCATCACAAGCTGTTCGACCTCGGAGCGTTCACGCTTTCGATCGACGAGAGACCGGTGGTCCTGGTCTCGCAGGAAGCGCACGGCGACGACGCCGTTCGCGACCTGCTCCTCCGTTTGCACGGTCAACCGATCCGCAACCCGCAGGATGCCCGTTTCCGGCCCGACCCGAACTTCATCACCTGGCATCGGCGCGAGGTGTTCCGGGCACCGGCAAGGGCTTGAAGGAGATGCGATGAACTCGATGATCCAGGTCCTGGTGTTCGGGGTGGCTCTGTTCGGAGTGGTGCTGGGCCTGGGCTCGGTTTTAATGATTCGGCCGCTGGCGAGCGAGCGCTCTCGGGGGCGGGGCGGTTGATCGATGCGCCGCGTGCACCGGGCTGAACCCGCCCGGCTGCAACCGCGCGCGCGCCCGCAACTCCCCACGCCCAGTCCGCCCAACTCACCTTCCTCTATCATCTGGAGCGCGAGGCATTGAGCGGTCTTTCCCTGAAGAGCATCGCCGAAAAGGTGCATTGCTCCGCCATGATGCTGCGCAAAGTGAAGGACGAGTTGGAGGAAGCCGGACTCTGCAAATCGGAACGCATCGGGCGTTCGATGGCGCTGAAATTTTTGGCCTCAGGACGGGCTCTGTGGGATCTCGCTCAGGGCCGGCTGACCTCACCCGTCAGGAGAACGCGGTGGGCCCAGTGGATATCGCCCGGGTATCCCGCTCTGCTCTCTGGAAAGTCAGCATGGCTTTCCGATACGGTCCCCGCCTGAAGTGACGGACGTCGGCCCAGCGCCGGGCCACGCAACGACGAGAAAGGTTGCTTTTATGCACTGTTGTCGCCATATTGCGACTCATTATGGAATTTGTTCCGCGATTCTTCGATCCTGGGAATAATCATTTTTTCCTGCTGGGACCCCGGGGAACGGGGAAGACTCTCTGGACGCGAACCCGGTTTCCCGAATCCTTGAGGATCGATTTGCTCGATCCAGAGACCCATCGCCAGCTTGCCGCCCGGCCGGAACGCCTCGGAGAAATTGTGGAGGCCAATCTGCGAATAAGGCAGGTCGTGGTTGATGAAATTCAAAAACTCCCGGAACTGTTGGAAGTCGTCCATCTTCTCATCGAGCGCAAGACCGGCCAGCAATTTATCCTGACCGGGTCAAGTGCCCGGAAGTTGCGACGACAGGGCGTCAATCTCCTGGGGGGTCGCGCCGTTCCCTGCCGCCTCCACCCGTATATGGCAGCGGAACTTGGCGATCTCTTCGAACTCGGCAAGGCGCTCAAGCAGGGTTTGCTGCCGGTCGTCTGGGGCGCGGACGATCCCGGTGCGGTGCTTAGAGCCTACAATGGCCTCTATCTGCGGGAAGAGGTTCAGATGGAGGGCCTCGTACGGAATGTCGGTTCGTTTGCCCGGTTTCTCGAGGCAATGAGCTTTTCTCATGGCGGCGTCCTGAATTTAAGCAACGTCTCCCGCGAGTGCCAGGTGAGCCGGAAGACCGTGGAGGGCTACGTGGAAATTCTCGAAGACCTGCTTCTGGGTTTTCGGCTCCCGGTCTTCTCCAGGAAAGCCAGGCGCGAACTGGCGGTCCATCCGAAGTTCTATTTCTTCGATGCAGGAGTTTTTCGGGCCAACCGTCCGTCCGGGCCGCTGGACAGTCCGGAGGAGATCGACGGTGGGGCGCTGGAGGGTCTGGTGGTCCAGCACCTTCGGGCATGGTGCGACTACTCGCCGGGCAACCACCAATTGTTCTACTGGCAGACCCGCTCGCAGGTGGAAGTCGATTGCGTCGTTTACGGTGAATCCGGCATCAGTGCTATCGAGGTGAAAAACTCCGCCCACATCCGTCCGCAGGACTTACGCGGTCTCAAAAACTTCGGCGAAGACTACCCCAAGAGCCGACGCCTCCTCCTTTATCGCGGCAAGGAGAGGCTCAAGCGGGACGGCATTCTCTGTGTGCCCTGTGAGCAATTCCTCCGCAACCTCCGGCCGGGACAGGAACTCCCGGAATAACCCCCCCCGTGGATGTGACATGCGACCACCGCTATTCGTTCCGGCGCAGAAGGAGGCGGGGTTGAGAGTCGATGGGTTGAAAATAAGCAACTTGCTTTGAACCAAGGATTCGCCCGTTCTTGCGCAGAAACGCCCCCTCCTTTCCGGTCTGCCGCCAATTCTTGCATGCCACAACCCACAGCCGGTTTTGCCAGATAATGACGGCATCCGAACTCGGCGTGAGTCGAGAATTTACAACAGATCAGCGTCCGCAAGGCCGCTTCGCGACCTGGATCGCTGCCGGGAGAATGACCACTTTTCCAGACACGCAAACATTCATCGAGGCGCGATATAAGGGTGTTAATCACCTCTTACCCCACACCCACACATACCATGCTCTCCTGGACCATCACCTTCCTCGTCATTGCCCTGATCGCAGCGATACTCGGGTTTGGCGGCATCGCCGGCACAGCCATCGGACTCGCAAAGATTGTCTTCTTTATCTTCGTCGTGCTGTTTGTTGCGTCCCTCATCATGGGACGTCGTCCGAAAGCGTAGCGCAAGGGCTCCCACCGACCCGGGCTCGCGGGTTCGTGCGCGATTGAATCGACGACCGGACTCGCCTGCTTCGATCAGTCACGAACCGCATCGCCCACCGCCCGCGCTGCGTCCTGGATCTTATCTCCCGCCTTGTCGAGTTTTTCACCCACGCGTTCGAGCGTCCCGTCTGCTTGCGTAACGGCGGTTTGGGAGGGAATGGGCGTCGCCATGGAAGGGGCCAGGGCCTGCAAGCGGAGGAAGCGGGCCCCCTCGGCAGCCCGGTAACGGCGGAGATCATTCAGCTTACGATCTGCCTCTGCGCGCGGCGTGCCGCTCTCTCGGGCGACGATTTCGACGAGCTCGGCAATTTCGCCATCCAGTTGTGCAATGGCCCGCTGGACACGCGCTGATTGCTCCGCGGAAGGTGTTTGCTCGAAAAGATCACTCTCCCTGCCCAGGAGCTGCGTTTCCATCGTTTCGAGCCGAGCAACCGGAGGAGGGCTGGGCTCGACGATGACGACTCGCGGTTGGCGGTTGCATCCGACGGCGACAAGGGTGGTCAGCAGGAGGAGGGAACAAGTTTTCATAAAATGATATCGTGCCCGAACGCGCTTGCGGCTGTATCAATTTACGCCAACGGGAGGGAAATCCGTGTGACCAAATCGTCGCCCTCGGCGGTTTGCAGTGGGTCCAGCGTTCCCGCGTGTGCCTCGATCGCCCGACGCGCGGCCCACAGTCCCAGCCCGGAGCGGCCCCGTTGAGTTGTATAGAATAGTTCTCCCCAGTGGGTCGTGTCCATGCGCTCCCGTTTGGGTTCGCGAAGCTCGAACACCACCCGCTCCCCCTGTCGTTCACCCGTAACCGTCAATGGTTCCTTGGTCGAAAATGCTCCCGCGTTGATCAGCAGTTCGGCAAAAACGGAGGTCAGCATGCCTGTGTCAACCGCCACGCGTTCGGCTTTCAGCATATTCATCCAACGGACTGCAGGGATGTCGGTAAGGGCCTCATGTGTTTGACTCCAGATATCCAGCAATTCCCTGGCAGGGATGGGAACAGGAACAGGCCGCGGTTCTTGAAACAGCGTTGAAAGGGAGCGCAACTCGTCCTCCACGGCGCGCACATGCCTCCGCAGCCTCACCAGGCTGTGGGTTGCCTCCGGGTCTGCAACCAGATCCTTGAGCACCGCCATCTCGAGTCCGACGCAGGTGAGCGTGTTGCGCAAGTCGTGGACGTACTGTCGGATGAATGCGGCGACGCGCACAACTGGGACATCAGGGTCGTGATGCATGGTATTTTCTTTCGTTGCCCGGGCGTTGGGCGGATGTTTCATAATCAACGCCAATTTCGCCATTGAACAGGCACGGTTGGCGAGCATGGTCCCGCGGCCGCTCGTCCGAGCGGGTTCACGACACTATACCGTCGTTTTGAACGACGCAATACGTCGTGATTTCCGACATGCGAGCCAGGTGAACCGGGTGTGGTTAGGGAGGCGGAGCGTTGGCACGAGAATTGCTGGGAGAAGGGAACAACCCTGTGCAACCCATGAACGCCCTACTCGAAAACCCTGCTGTCGAACCCGATCCGGCCCCCGAGCAACCGACCGATGAACACTTGATGGAACGAATTCAGGCGGGCGACTCCGACGCGCTCACCGAGCTCTATCGTCGGCGTCAATCCCTGTTCCGAACGATCATCGCCCGCCTGGTCAACAACGACACCGATGTCGATGATCTCCTCCAGGAATCCCTGATGGAAATTTGGCGCACCGCCCGTCACTATCGCCCTGAGCGCGGCCATGCCATCGCCTGGCTGGTTACCTTGGTTCGTCGGCGGGCCATCGATCGCATCCGCAGCAAGGCCGCCTACCGGCGTGCGGTGGATCGCTTCCGGGACGATTCGACGGTCCTGTGCGCCCTCATGCCGGCGCGGACGGAGGAGTGCTTCGGCCAGGGCGACAGGACAGCCGCCATTGCGTCTTTGATCGGTAAGTTACCGGAGAGCCAGCAGGATGCGGTTCGGCTTGCCTTTTACCAAGGGATGACGCAACGCCAGATATCCGCGAACACCGGCATTCCGCTCGGCACCATCAAGACCCGGATCGAACTGGGTCTAAGGAAACTGCGATGCGCGGCACTAGCGTTTGGCGAACTGCACGACTCGCAACAGTAGGCGCCAGGCCATTCGGGAATTTCGCATTCCATTCCCTGCCCTCCGCGAACTCGATATCGTCGTCCGTGAGGTCGGCGGTGCGCTGTTCGAGCCGGCCGCGATGGGGGTTTCGCTTTCACTCGGACTTTAAGGTGCCCTTTCTGAGCTAAAGCATCAGAGCGGAGGGTTCTCCCCAAAGAATGACAAATATTCTAGAACCACAGCCTTGGTGTCGAACGAAACGGACTTACCATGGAGCAGCGAACATTGCTGGTCGTCGACGGGTCCGCCGAGGACCGAGCCCGATACGTTGAGATTTTCAAGTCAGAAACACGGTGCGGATACCGCGTTCAGGAGGCAGGCAGATTCGCCGATGCCGTCCTTGCAATCTCCGAGGCCCCGCCGGATTGCGTGCTTCTCCAAGGCCGTCTTCCGGACGGCGACGCAATCGATTTTTTGCGGGCGAGCCGGGATGCGAGCGGCCACCTGCCGTTCCCGGCATTGGTTCTTTCAGAATCCGGGGACCCGGAGACGGCCGTGGCGCTCATGAGGGCAGGAGCCCAGGACTACCTCTTGAAGGCGAAGGCAGAACCGCAGTTGATACGACTTGCCGTGAACAGCGCAATCGAGCAGTGGCGGGTCGAGCGGGCGAAGGAGGAAAGGCGAGCCCGGCTGGAGCGCCTGCATGTTGAAGTGGTCGCCACCAATCACACCCTGCTCGCCGCAAATTCCGCGAAGGATGACTTTCTGGCCATCCTCAGCCACGAGCTGAGAACGCCCCTGACTCCGGTACTTTCATTGGTCTCGTCGAACCTCAACGACCCTGGGTTGCGTCCCGAACTTCAAGAGACGTTTTCCACGATCCAGAGGAACGTCGAGATCGTGGCACGGCTGATCGACGACCTGCTGGATCTGACCCAGATTGAAAGCGGACGCCTGCGGATCGAAACGTCCCCCGTCGACGTCCATCGTTGCATCGAGGCGGCCATCGATGTCTGCGCAACCAGTTTCGACGACAAGCGAATCAGCCTTCGCAAGGGACTTGCCGCGGCCAACCCCATGATTATGGGTGAATTCCCCCGGCTGACCCAGGCGATTTGGAATCTGCTCAAGAATACGGCGAAGTTTGGCCGGCCGCGGGGGTTCACAAACGTTGATACGTGGAATCAGGGCAATCAGGTGGTGATTTCCATACGCGACAATGGAGTCGGCATTGAACCCGACCGGATTCCCGGAATCTTCGGGGGTCTGCACCCGATAAAGCCCAGGGCGACCGGCACCGGGCTTGGGCTCGGGCTTGCGCTCGCCCGCGCGATTGTGGAGGGGCATCACGGCACGATCGAGGTGCGAAGCGAGGGCAACGATCGCGGCGCCGAGTTCAGAATCACGCTCCCCTCCCGGGTGGGATCCGCCGACGAAACGGACAAGGGCACGGCGGTCTCGGCCGAAACCGTTCGCGGGAGAACCGTGATGGTCGTGGAAGATCACGAGGATACACGACGCGAGATTGTACGGGCGCTGAGACGGGCCGGCTTCGGAGTGACTTCGGCGGGCAGCCTCCAATCTGCCACCGATCAGTTCCTCGCAGACCCGGTGGATCTGATCCTCTGCGACATTGGGCTTCCGGACGGCACGGGCTGGGAGCTCATGGAAAGGCTCCGTCCCCACGGTCCCATCCGGGCAATCGCCGTGAGTGGCTATGGCATGCCGCACGACCTCCAGCGAAGCAGCGACAGTGGATTCATAGCCCATCTAACCAAACCCGTTGACATTCGCGCACTCGCCAGGGTCATCGTGGACAGCCTGGCGTTGCCGCCTCCCCCGCGATCCGGTTCCCGGGTTCCAGAGTCCACGCCGCCCGCCGGGCACTGACCCATCGACCGGGCAGGCGTTCCATTCCGGTCCGAGAAGGGATGGAAAGAACTTCCGGTTCCCCGTGTATCGGGAGCACTGGGGATCGGGATCGGCCGATCTCGTGAGGGACGATGCCCCCGTGGCTAGGTACAGCCGCGCAACAGAAAGAGCACCAGCAACACAGGGATTGGGATTCCCAAAAGCCAGAGCAGGATCCACCCGACTTTTCCACTGATTCTGGAACGTGAGATCTTCATGACCAAGGTTCGCTGTTCACCCCGATTCTGCGTGCGTGAAACGGGTCGCCGCTGCACGTGTTGAATGGTTCTCCCGCATCTGTGCCTGGAGTCCGCGCCCCCTCAAGTGCAAATCGTGCCGGCGCTTCCGGTTCACTTTATCGAGAAATTCCGGCTAGGTGACCGGGATCCGGGTGGCGAGTAGTGCGAGGGCCCGGCATAAGTCGGAAAATTCCACGGGTTTGACTCACAACGAACCTCACAACTCCGGCGGGGGATAAAAATTCAGGGAACCGCCCGGGGGGGCGCTGACGAATCAATGGATACCATGAAAACTCCAATACTGATGGCCCTTACCGTTGCCGCTCTGATCAGCGGTTGCGATTCGAAGCAGGAACAGGCTCGGGAAACGGCCCTCGAAAGCCGCGCCGACAGCCTCGAAGACCAGGCGAAGGCGACCAAAGAAATCGGCAAGGCCGAATCGGACGCCGCCAAGCGTGCCGCTGACGCACAAGCCGAGGCCCTGAAGCAGGCGGCCGAACGCACCCGGGAGCAGAAGTAAGGTCGCAAGCATTTCCCCCTCCCCCCTCGGATCGAATCGTGATCTGGGGTAGGGGAGGGGTTCTGCGTTCCGTCGGGACGCATTCAAGTCGGGACGCATCCAACCACCTCCTTCGTCTGGATGGCTTGAGTCCAGTCAAAGCAGGGAGCGAAAGGGTTCGGGGCGGGAGGCCGGGCTTTCGCGCCCTTTCCCCCGCCCCGAATTGGATTACTCAGCGGGTGGTTCGACCACCCGATACGGTGTGGGTTATTCGGAGGCGTCGACTGCTGCGGCCTCGGCGTTGATCACGCTCTCTGCGAGCTCGGTGAGCTTCTCATCAGTTTCCTTCTCCTCCTCGAGGGTTGCTCCCAGAAGTTCGGCAGACTCCTCATATCCCAGGCAATTCGCCAGGGCGCAGGCGGTGCCATAGGCTGCGATCTCGTAATGCTCGACACGCTGGGCCGCACCGATGAGGCCGGCGTCGCGGACGGCATCGTCGGCGTCCTGGCTGATCAGGTCGCCCCCTTCCTCGATGAGCCCCGCCATCGCCTTGCACTGATGACCGGAAAGTTTGCAGTCGTAATCAGTGGCGATTTTTTTCAGCCGCTCGACGTGGGTCTTGGTTTGCTCCAGGTGTTCTTCGAAGCCGGCCTTGAGGTCTGCGTTGGTTGCGGCCTTGGCCATTTTGGGAAGCGCCTTCAGGAGTTGCGTTTCGGCACTGTAAAGGTCCTTGAGTTCGTGAATGAATAGGTCTTTGAGAGTTTCAAGTTTCATGGTGGTTTTGGGTTGATTCCGTGGAGTGATTCGCCGGGCGGCGCTGCACTGGACGGACGCGATCGACTCCCCGATGCCTCGCTCAGGCACGCGCCCGAGTGTTTCGTGCGAAGTTAGGATGTGAATGCAACGCCGGTTCGATCTTCAATGGACCCCGGCGAGCGCGCTGACCCCGCACCCCTCCGTGTCCTCGTCGCGGAGGACGACGCCCGCACCCGGGACGGCCTGCTGCGGTTGCTGGAAAGGCACGGATTTGCGGGGATTCTCGCGAAGGATGGACAGGAGGCCCTCGAGATTCTGCTCACTCCGAACGCCCCCCAGATTGCTCTTCTGGATTGGGAAATGCCCCGCCTGGACGGACTCCATGTCAGCAAGGCGGTGCGCACCCTTCCGGCCACTCAATCCTGCTATATCATCATGATGACCGGGCGGGAGAATCCATCGGATATGCTCGCTGCGTTCGCATCGGGTGTGGACGACTTTGTGCTGAAACCGCTGGATGGAGATCAGTTGCTTGCCCGGCTGAAATGCGGCGCCCGCGTGGCGCGGTCCCACGAGCAATGTGCCCGTCGCATCAGTGAACTCGAGAAGGCCCTTGACGCGGCATCGCATGGAATCTGCCCACATTGCAGCCACGCCCTCGGGAGTTCGAGTGTGGCCGGATCGCCCGGCGGGTGCTCTTAGGCAAAGCGCCCTGTTGCCTTCATCGTGACAAGAGCGGAGGAGGATGCGCTTGAGCGCTTCGATGCCAGGGATCCAAGGCCTTGGAGGTGTGTGTGATTCGATCAGGGGTTCGAACCGTCGGGTTCCTTGCCGCCGGTCAACCCGAACTGGCGCATCTTCGCATAGATGGTCGCCCGATGGATGCCGAGGAGACGCGCCGCCTTGGCCTTGTTCCCATGGGTGGTGCGAAGCGCCTCGGCCAGGGCATTCCGCTGGGCGTCCAGGAATGACCGCGAAGGGGTGACGTCGCCCGGGGTGCTCATCGAGGCGGCGAGGGACGGGCGCTGGATCTCGCGCGGAAGATGACGGGGAAGCAGGACGGGCCCGTCGCCCAGCACGAGCGCGTGTTCGATGGCGTTCTGGAGCTCACGCACATTCCCGGGCCATGGATATTCGCGCAACAGCTCGAGCGCTGCGGCGTCCAGGCGGGGCACGGGTTTCCCGAGCTGCTTGGAATAGCGGCTTAAAAAGGTATCCGTGAGCTTGGCGAGATCCTCCCGCCGTTCCCGAAGCGGCGGGATCTCGATCTCGAAGGTCTTGAGTCTGAAGTAAAGATCGTATCGCAGCCTGCCCTCCTTCACCGCATCCGCCGGGGATTGATTGCAGGCGGCGATGAGTCGGAAATTGGCCGGACGATTCTTCGTCGTGCCCAACGACCGGTACTCGCGCTCCTGAATCACGCGGAGAAATCGGGTCTGGAGCTCCGGCGGCATCTCGGTCACCTCATCGAGAAAAAGGGTCCCGCCATTGGCTTCCGCGATCATGCCGGGAAACGCCGCAACGGCGCCGGTAAAGGCACCCTTGGCATACCCGAAAAGCTCGGCCTCGACCATCTGGGTTGGAAAGGCCCCACAGTTGAGCTTGACCATTGGGGCCCCCGCCCTGGCGCTCAGATCGTGGAGGCGGCGGGCTGCGACTTCCTTTCCGACGCCGCTCTCGCCGGTCAGGAGGACATTCGCCTCGCTGGGGGCGACCCGGCTGATCAACTGCTCCACTTCACGCATGCTCCGGCTCATGGCATGCGGAGCCAGCTGCTCCTCGGCCGCAACCAGCCGCTGCTTCAAGCGAACCTGCTCCTGCTCCAACACCTCGGCGCGCTTGATGAGATCCCGCTGTTCCAACGCCCGTCGGCAGAGGCTGAGCAATTCCTCTGCGCCGTAGGGTTTTGCCAAAAAATGATACGCTCCCAGTTTGATCGAATCGATCGCGTTCGCGAGCGAATCGTGCCCGGTAAGAATCATAACCGGCAGGTGTGGCCAGGTGGCCTTTATCTCCTTGAGCACATCCAACCCATCGGCATCCGGCAGCCCGAGATCGAGCAGGACCAGGTCCGGCTCCGACACCCCGATGCGCCGCAACCCGATGCGCGCCGTCGGTGCGGTATGGACAACGAAGCCATGGTGTTCCAGCACCGCACTGAGCGTGGCCAGCACATTGCGGTCATCATCAATCACCATGATGGCACTCGCCCGGTCGCTCATACGCAGAGTGAAGCGGGTGACCCGCCGCCTCCGGACAGGCCGCCTCGGGCCGGCAGTGCCTTCTTAAGCGGGGAGCGTTTCACACGAAGCCGTCCCATATCGCCAATCCCCAGGCGCTGCAAGACGCAAGAACCAATTTTAATCACACCCGCCACGGGAGCGGGAATGCCGGTGACGCGGGGATGGCTCAAAAACTGGAACTCATACGGCCACCTGGGAGCCCGGCTGCGATAAATAGCTGCGTGGAGATCACGTCTCCACAAACCACCGACCCAACCAACCCACCGCACCAAGACTACCATGAAACGAACGTTCCTTATCCTTGCCTCGGCCCTCGCGCTCCCGATGTGGGCCTTGGCCGAAAACAACACCGCCCCCGCGGCGGACAACACCGAACGGAATCGGCGTGACAGCGACGGCAGCACCGTCACCCCCGAAGACCAGTCGGGACGCCCGGAGGACCGCCAGCTCACCCAATCCATCCGCCAGGCGATCATGAAAGACAGTTCTCTGAGCATGACCGCCAAGAACGTGAAGATCATCACCGCCAATGGGACAGTGACACTCCGTGGCCCGGTCAATTCGACCGAGGAGATGAAAAAGGTCAACGACCTCGCCAAGGCAGCGGCAGGCTCCACGCCGGTTCACAACCAGCTGGAAGTCAAAGCATCGAACTAAAAGCATTTCAAACCCGAACCCAAACCCAACCCATACCACCATGAGCAAAACAGCTGTATTCTGCATCGCCACCTCTCGTTCGCAAACCGAGCGCATCATTGACCGCCTGGCCTCCGACGGATTCAACCACGCCGACATTTCCGTCGTCATGCCGGAAACCGACTCGGATCACGACATTGGTCACGTAAAAGCCACCAAGGCGCCTGAGGGCACCGCCACCGGGGCCGCCACAGGTGGCGTCGCGGGCGGTGTGCTCGGGTTGCTCGCCGGCATCGGCGCGCTCGCCATACCGGGCGTCGGGCCCCTCATTGCCGCCGGGCCCATTATGGCCGCCCTCAGCGGGGCCGCAGTCGGCGCCGCAGCCGGGGGCCTCGTGGGAGGCCTGATCGGCCTCGGAATCCCCGAGGTCGAGGCCAAGATCTACGAGGAGAGGCTTCGCACCGGGAACTACCTCGTCTCCGTGCACACCGAGGACGGCGACGCGGTGGACCAGGTTAAGGCCGTCTATCGGTCTGAAGGCGCGGAGGATATTTCCACGACCCGCGAGGTCGCTGTGCCCAAGGCCTAACCGATCAACGCCAGGTGCCCTCAGCACCCCCGTGCGGTCACGCGCGGGGGTGCTGACTTGTACCACATCCCCCGCGGACGGCTGCCGGAGAGGCAACCGATGCACGGCCAGGCCGGTCATCGAGGCGAGCGCGGTGTCGGGGAGTGCCGCCGCGCAGGTCTCTCATCGGGATTTCACCTTCTCGTAGCGGGCGGCCATCTCCTTGGCTGCCGATTGGATCCTGCGCACCAGCGCGGGGGGGGCCAGCACCCGGGCATGGGCACCCCAACTGAGCAACCACCGCTCGATCTCCTCGAGTCCGTCAAGCTGAAGGGTCAGTTCGATCCGCTCGCCGGGGAGTTGCCGGATCTTTTGCGAACCGTGCCAACTCCGCTCCATGACCAACCGGGCCGCCCACGCATCGAACTCGATCCGAATCCGATGCTTCTCCCTGCCGGTGAAGACACCGAGGCTCCCGCCCAGATGCGTTGTGATCGAGAAATCCGCCGGACGCTTGAACCGTGTCCCGCTCACCTGCAGCTTGCGCATGCGCGGAAGTGCGAACGTCCGGATCTGCTTCCGGGCGAGGTCGTGCCCGAAAAGATACCACTGATTGTCGATGCAGCCCAGGTGGTAGGGCTGGACCCGCCGGGTTTCCCAGCCCGACCCGGTCAGTTTGCGGTATTCGAAGAGGACCTCGTGGGACCGGAGCACGGCACGACTGAGGTTCTCGAACAGCTCCAGATCGGATCTGCCGACGCCGATTCCCTTGAACGAAATCGATCCCTCCACCGCTTCCCAGCGAAAATCAATCCGGTCCTGCAGCCCCTTGCAGATCTTGTCGAAGGCGATCTCGAGCGGTCGCTCATACGGGCTGCCCCGGTATTGCTCCAAGGCCTTCCGGGCCACGAGCAGGGCCACCAGTTCCCCCTCCGATACCTCGACGCTCGGAAAGTGAGTGACCGGTTCGGTGTAAACGAAGCCGAAGTGGAGCTGGTCATACTCGATCGGTAGCCCGAGCCGATCCCGCATGAAATCAATGTCCCGCATCACCGTTTTGCTGGAGATCTCCATCTCGCGGGCCAGTTTGCGGCAGTTTGGAAATTTGCCGTCCAAGATGCGTTGATGGACGCGCATCATGCGCTCCAGCGGGGCGCGGGAGAAATCACCCCGGCGACGGCCAAGGCTGGGGGTCAGCGATCGACGTGGCATCATCCATGGAGAATGCCTTCCCCGGTGGTGCCTTGCAAGAAGAGAGAGGAATACCCTGCCTTTGTCCGACCCCTTCGCCCACGAAGGGTGCGCCATGACCGTGATGTTCAATCTGCTCGAGTTCCCGACCCGGGCTCGGTGCCATCCTTTCGGAAATAGCCTCGGAAGCCGGCAGGCTTCCAAAGAAGTTCTCCCCAGCCCGGCAGACTCGATTCTTGCCGGTTCTGGCGACGTTGCACTGGAATGTTCGGGATGGTAGTCTGCGGGCATGGATCCGCTCATCAATGTCGAGGAGACGCCGGGGAAGACGGTCGGGCGAAGACGGGTCAAATCCGGGTTCAACTATGGGATGCAGGTTCAGGAGAGCGGGGCAGCGCTTCAAAAAGCGCTGGGAGTCCATTTCATCCCGAAGGGCGTTTACCGGTTCCATTCCCATGAGGAGGCTGACGAATGGTTGACGACGATGATGGCGAGAGCCGCGGCGAAGCGGAACTAGAGCCGAGACCGCCCGGAGAGGGCGACTTGGTGGAACTTTGCCGGGCGCTGAACGAAAGCGGCAGCAAGTACATGATCATCGGCGGGTTTGCGATGATCCAGGCCGGTTATCCGAGGTTTACCGGCAATCTCGATATCTTGATGGACGTGTCCCCCGCCAACGAAGCCAGGATTTTTGAGGCCCTGCGGACGCTGCCTGACAAGGCAGTTGACGAACTCGATCCCGGCGATGTCTCGAAGTATCTCGTGGTGCGCGTCGCGGACGAGATCGTGGTGGATCTGATGAAGTCGGCATCCGGGATCGAATACGAGGAAGCATCCAGGGAGGTGGTGATCCGGAAGGTGTGCGATGTGGAGATCCCGTTCGCTTCTCCCCGGTTACTGTGGCGGATGAAGAAATCCACGCATCGGGAGAAGGATGCCGGGGATCTGGTGTTTCTCAGGAAATGGTTCGAGGCCCGGGGGGAGACGCCTCCGTGAGTGCGCACTCTCGCGGACGCTTACCTGTCGAATTCAAACAGCCCTTCATAGGGACTCGCTTGTTTGCGCATCTTGTCGCGGATCATTTCGGCGGCGAGGATGCTGTAAGTGATGCCATTCCCGCCGAAGCCGAGGGTGAAGAAGGCGCGCGGGAACTCCGGCACCTGCCCGATGTAGGCCAGGCCGTCCTTGGTTTCTCCGAACGTGCCGGCCCAGGCGAACGCGACTTCCAGCGGCAGGTCGGGAAAGTATTTTGCGAATTTCTTCACCAGCGTCTTGATCTTGGCGGGCAGCAGGGCATCGCGTTTTGCGGGATCGTGGAACGGCTCGTCTTCCCCGCCGAGGATGACGCGGTGGTCTGCGGTGGTACGGAAGTAGAGATAGGGATCTGCATGCTCCCAGATGAGGCATTCCTCATGCCAGACCGGCGCGGGCAGCGGCTCGCTGACGAGGGCAAAGCTGCTTTGCAGGTCCACGATTTTGCGGTCGAGAAATTCTTTGGCCTCATAACCGGTGGCGAAGACGATGTGCTTTGCCCTCACCACCGCACCCCGATCGGTGCGGGCGGTGACACTGCGCGCGGCGAGGTCATAGTCCGTGACGCGGGTGCGGTCATGCACGCGAAGCCCTCGTGATTGGCCGAGTGTCAGCAACTGATACGCCAGCCGGTAGGGATCAACCTGCGCGCCGTCCTGGGAGCGGATGCCGCCGGGCTTTTCAAAGGGAAAATGTTGGCGGAACGTCTCCGGCCCCCACCAATTGACATTGAAACCATGCTGCCGGCGCAAACCATATTCAGTTTCCAACTCGGCCGCCGCCTTGCGGTTGGGAGCCACATGCAGGCTGGGCCTCAGGGCGAAGTCGCACGAGTCCGGGAGGCGGCTGGTCAGTTGGCGGATTTTATCAATGGCATCACGACAGGCGCGGTAGGCGCGCACGGCATGGTCTTCACCAAGCCGGGGAATGAGTTCGCGCAGGGGCGTATCGATTTCGTATTGGAGCAGCGCGGTGCTGGCGGCGGTGCTGCCCCATCCCACATCGCGCTGATCCAGCACCACGGTGGAGAATCCCGCCTCTGCGAGATGCCACGAAACAAGCGCTCCGGTGATGCCCGCACCAATGACGAGCACGTCACAGCGCACATCCCGGGTGAGTGGGGGGAAGGTGTTGAGCAATCCATTCCGGATGAGCCAGTAGGGATGTCCTGAGCGAAGGTCCATAAGGGTGTTTGGGCTTGGTGTTCGTGGAAGTGAAAGCGGGGGCCAGGTCGGCAGCTCAAAGTCCGAACATTTTGAGGCCGGCGTCGAGCAACCCCTCGATCCCCCGGCCGGTCATCCCGCGGCTGCCGCGGCCATGGTCGGCTTCTTCGTAGAAGTAGAACCCGGTTTGGCCCGAGTAACGGTCGTTGAACAGCGCCTCGGCCCCGGTCAGATACGAGAGGAAGGTCTCGCATCGGGTGGTGGCGTAGTCGGCGTGGGCGCTGAAACCCAGAGACAGCCCCTGGTTGATCATCCGGGATTTGTCGCAGCGCTCGATTTTGATGCCCCGGCAGCCCTTGACCAGAAGCCGGCAGGGACCATGGAAGGCGAGATAACGAAGCTGAAGGGTCAGCCACGCGTGCAGGCTGAACAGCCGCCAGTGACGGGTGATTCGCACCGCATGATTCCGCGGCAGCAATACCCCTGCGATGCACCGCGACTTGCAGACAACAGGGGTGTCAGCGGTCACCTCGATGAGCGCCACCTCGTAGAGCGGATCTTTGGTTGCGGAAACGACAACCATCTGAGGCTCGTCCGGCTGGACCGAGACCAGATTGTAGAGGCCGGAAGCCAGGCTGGTCAGGGGCATCCGTGCATCGAGAAGAATGCGGGAACGCTTTCGGGTTCCGGCCTCGACGGTCTGCGAAAATTCCGGACGAATCAGAAGTTCATCGCCTGGAGCGAGCAGGACATCCAGGGAGACGGCCGAGAGT
>Ga0163152_10004440_pt1 | contig 17368 bp, 16 predicted proteins | sample OliLakLV19MP8IB2_FD_148635 | JGI IMG/M metagenome (GOLD analysis project Ga0163152, IMG submission 148635) | Freshwater microbial mat bacterial communities from Lake Vanda, McMurdo Dry Valleys, Antarctica - Oligotrophic Lake LV.19.MP8.IB-2 | ecosystem: Environmental > Aquatic > Freshwater >... | reverse complement strand
CACGGCATTGCAGGCCGGACCCGAAGATGGTCGGTTGCTTACCCTCTCGGAGTTTCTTTAAAAAGATCGAGATGACGCCAGAGTATTGACTCGATGGATCTTGTCGCGGGCCGAAGACGTTGAAATACCTCAACGAGACTCCGTCAACGCCGAGCGACATGGCATAAGCGGCGACGTAGCCTTCGCAGGCGACTTTACTTGCAGCATATGGACTCATCGGGCGCGGCGCAGTATCTTCTTCTTGGGCGGTATTGTCGCCATAGGCCGCTGATGACGCAGAGAAGATGAAACGTTTGATTTTATGTTTAGCCGCAGACCTAAGAAGCTTTAAAGTCGCTTCTTCGCCGGCTCTTTGCGTCTTGAGGGGATTTTCAATTGAGCGTTGAACGCTTGGTATCGCAGCGAGATGAAAGACGTAATCTATGTCTTGGCAAGCGCCATCAGCAATGATAGCATTGTCTATATCCGCATGCCAGAACTCAACTCGTTCATCCTTAAACGGGAAATTAGCCATATTGCCAGTACTGAGATTGTCAATAACTCGGACTTTATGACCATCGTCAAGTAAGGCATCTACAATATGGGAGCCGATAAAGCCGGCTCCGCCAGTTACTAAACATTTCATAGGTAAACAGTTTTCGCTTTAAATATTTCCCTGCACGCATCTGCCTTCTTATTGCTGATGAAGTCATTATGAAACAATTGTAAAATATTGTCTTTGAAATAAAGGCTGTCAATTTGAGAGATAAAAGCCGCTCTCAAAAGCTTGATTTTTTCGGCGTAAAGATCATCGACGTCAATGAAAAGATTCGGTATCCAATTATGTAAAGTACTAGAACAGCGGTACTCAAATATAGACAATGGGCGATGCCTAGATAAAGACGACGCAATGCCGCTGATAAGTCGATGCTCAAAATGCGAGTCTTCAGCGGAAGGTACAAATAGCATTTGATAGTTATTTTTCTTGATTGTCAAGTCTTCAATATATGTAATTAATTGAGCTTCATTAAATTCGTCTAGAGTTTGATGATGAGAGAAGAATAGATTAACGTTCTCGACGGTCCATGTCTTCCAAAATTCTTTAACTTCATTAATGCGTTTGCTTGTTGAAGTTGTATCAGTAGAGGTTCCGTTCGATAAACAGAAGACGTCAAATATAGTATCTTGATACTTCTTAATCGTAGCCGACATGGAATACTCGACGTCGTCAGGATGTGGAGACAGACATAGCGCTCTGTCAAGATTTAAAAATTTCATATTTTCTCTTAAGATTAAAAATGAAGCCCTGCGGAGCAAAAACTCTAATACCATACCGCCTCAAGAAGTCTCTAAATGCATCCGTTACAGCGTCATGGTCGCCTACGTAGGAGAATTTTTCCAAATCAATCTTGAGCTTATTTATTGTCAAAATTGGGTAGCCTCTGTCAATACTAAATGGCGGAGTTTCATAAAAAGACATCAATTGTTCGAACTCATCAGTAATATCTGAAATTAGATTATACTTCTTATCTAGGCTTGGCGTTTCGATACCGCGAATAAACTTAGCTGGAGTTCCGGCATAAATACCCTTAGCTAAAATACTTTTGGTTACAATTGAATGAGCGCCAATGACGGTATCGTCGCAAATCTTTACTCCCGGCATAACAATAGATTTCCAGCCTAGAATAACGTTATTGCCTAAGGTTATGCCATCAAATACCGCAGGGAATCCATCAAGGACCGAATACCAGAATCCATGCGTAATAAGATCTACGTCATGAGATAGGCCGACGTCATCTCCTAACTCAATAGGACGAGCAAGGTTAATATGGCCAGTATGACAAACGCAGCGCTTTCCAATCCGTAATTTTGCGAAAGGAAAGTTGCTTCCCCCTCCTCCAATAATCATGCCGCGACTGTCAGTTGGTTTATTATAGAAGTATTCGCCAATAAATATATCTTCGGCGTCTGCCTTAAATCGATCTCCAATAAAGCTATTGTCGCCAATTATTAATTGGCCGCGTACTTTAATGCATACATCTCTCCCAAATGAAACATTCTTGCCTAAAGTAATTAGGGCGGCTTCAATAAAGACATTCTTTTCTCTGATTTCAAAAATCATACCAAGCCTCCGCTAACGTCAATGTTTTGGCCGGTTATGTATTCTGTCTCGATTAAAAACTTAATAGTTGATTCTAGTTCTTCAATTTTACCCCAACGCTTTAGCGGGATCATATTCTTAACTGTATCTTGAATCTTCTCTGGTATTCTATGACACATTCCGCCGTCGAAATACCCCAATTGAATACTATTGCAGGTAATTCCCTTGGCGCAGTTTTCAGCGCTGGCTGTTTTTATTAAATTATCGATGAATGCTTTAGACCCGCTATATGCCGCAGTCCCCATGACAACTTTCTTGCTTAAAACAGAAGAAATAATAATCAACCGGCCGAAATTTTTTGAACGCATTTGTTTCAAAGCGCCTGCGGCTACGTTCATAGATCCTAGAATATTGACATTGATAACCTTTTGAATCTCATCAATATTGTTTTCGTCAATCTTATGGATAAATGAGTCGAAGTTATAACCGGCCATATTAATAACGATTTCTGGTTGAGCGTTGATACAGAACGAATTTACTTGCTTAAAATCGGTTACATCGACATCTTGCGACGAAAGAGGAATGACTTCGTAGGTATTTTCTAACAGTTTAGCCAATTGGACCCCAAGACCGCCAGATCCGCCAAACATAGCGAGCTTCTTCATTATTACCCCTTGATTACATTTTTAGTTCCAGAAGGATAGATATTTCTGGTATCAATTACTAACTTAGCAGTATTCAGTAGTAGATTATAGTTGATCGAAGAATGATCGGTAATAATGACGACCGCTGCGCATTCTTGTAGGTCGGCAATCTGCGTTGATTTAAGTCCGGCAAAGTCGGCATGTTCTTGCATATACGGAACCTCATCAACCAATGGATCATGGTAGACAACCTCCGCCCCTCTGCGTTTGAGCAACTCCCAGATATAGAATGCAGGCGATTCGCGAACATCGCTAATGTCTTTCTTATAAGCAATACCAATAATGCCAATCTTGGCTCCTTTTAAGCATTGTCCTCTATCTGACAGCGCCTCTAGAATGGAGTTTACAACATACTTCGGCATGGCATTATTAATCTCGCCAGCAAGTTGAATAAACCGGGTCGCCTCCCCGACTTCTTTAGCTTTCCAAGTTAGATAGAATGGATCAATTGGAATACAATGTCCGCCAATACCTGGGCCGGGGTAAAATGGCATATAGCCAAATGGTTTTGTTTTCGCGGCCGATATTACTTCCCAAATATCAATCCCCATTTTTGCGTAGATGATCTTCAGTTCATTAACCATTGAGATATTAATGAGTCGGAAGATATTCTCTAAGAGTTTGACGGCCTCAGCCGTATTACAAGAGCTAACAGCGATAGTCTTCAAATTTGCTTTTTGATACAGCGCTTGGCCGGCTATAGAACAGATATCCGTAAAGCCGCCGACTACCTTTGGTATGTCTTGGATCTTAAAATTAACATTACCCGGATCTTCTCGCTCTGGCGAAAAAACTAAAGAAAAGTCGCGACCTGCTTGAAGTCCGGAAATCTTCTCTAAAACTGGCCGAAAGTCTTCTGTTGTTGTTCCGGGATAGGTCGTTGATTCCAGAACAATCAGATGTCCAGTCTTCAGATATGGGCCGATTTGGTTAGCTGCCGCAAGAATGTACTTGATATCCGGTTCGTAATGTTTCGTCAACGGGGTCGGAACGCATATAATAACTGCATCGACATCAGCAATATGACGGAAGTCTGAGACTGCCCAAAAATCATTATTTGCGCGCGCCTTGGCTATGTTCTCTGATTTTAAATGAGAAATATATGAGATTCCGGCATTGATTGAATTGACCTTAGATTGGTCAACATCAAAGCCGATTACCTTATTGCCGCTCGAACAGAATTGCAAGGCCAGCGGCAAGCCAACATAGCCAAGACCGACGATGCCTACTGTAATGCGTTCAGCTTTATCGGTGATCCATTTCATCTGATACGTCCGCTATAGAGTTGTCTTTTGGCGCTCGCGTTAGTAAATAATTCCTTGCATTTATCGTCAGGGATCTTTCTGAAAACCATGATGTTATCATTGTCTTCATCGATTTGAGGAGTAAATGAAATTGTCTGATAAGGGATTTGAAGGCTATTCATCCTGCTCTTGGTTTTATCTAATTCTGACGTAAAGATGTCTTCAATAACCATAATCCCATCTAATTTCATTCGAGGCCATACATGTTGTACAAAATGAAACTGGCTATCTATGTCATGAGCGCCGTCTTCAATCGCGATAGTAATCTCCGGCAGCTCTGAAGAAACGACTTGGGTAAAGTCTTTAATAATACGAACCGCTCGTTTGCAGCGGGTATCGCCATAATCTTTAATGTCATAGCTGACAACATTAGCCTTAGTAAAATATTCTTCAAATAAGCGCATGCAACCGCCTTTAAACGATCCAACTTCTAGGATGTTTATTGGCTCATGCTCAAATTTTGGAACATCTCGCTGTATGTAGACAAGAAATTATGGCCGACATCTTTGTCTGTAGGATAATAATCATAACCTTTAGACCAGAAAAGTTCTTTTAGATTCATCGTCCCGCCCATGCTTTAACGCGACCAATTGCCTCTTTCGGATAAAGAGAATCGCCCGCAATGCCATCCATCTCCGAAACATTGAAATTGTCAGGACAAATCCACCAATCCTCAAATGGACAATTAGGTTTAGTATCATTGCATGGATAATGTACTAAGATATTAAATAGACGTCGATAGCCATGCGTCAATAAGATATCAGCTTGCGCATCCTTATATTGGTTGCCATGTATATAGGCGTCATGTTCTATTGTAATTGTCTTGAAGCGGTATTTGTCGAGAGGCATCTTTTTTAAGACAATCAAACTTGCTTCATCTACATCAACTGAAAAATAATCCGGCGAAGACGGGAAGTTTTCCTCTTCTAGAAGAGCTTGGTAATCTACCTTAGTTGCATCATCATTGATGAACCTGCATTTTCGCTGCTTATAACCATATTGAGCGCATTGCTCCTGATTCAAATTGGCATTCAAATACCATTCTTTTACGCCTAGCATGCCAATTTGCGGATCTTCGAATTTCTGCATCGCTAATTTGGCTTTATCCGGCAAAATAATTCTAGAAAACAAGTCTCTATATTCATCAACTCTCTTAGAATGAATAAAGATAAGGAATTCCTCATCCTTGCCATTAGTTAGCCAATAATGAAGAGTTCGGAGCTGTCCGCCTGGGTCCATTCCTTGATTAGGAGAGACATTAATCGCTGCCGAGGGATGCTTGTCCAATATCGCCTGCCGAAGATGATCGCTATGCCCCTCAACGAGATTTACGTATAAATTAAAACCAAACGGAAATGTTCCGATTCGTTCTAAAAGAGAATCCAGCGTATGCGGAGAAAAAATATGTAAGAATATGGCTATGCTCATATTTTTCCTATCGCAAGCAACTGAAATCGTTGTCGAAAATCATCTTAAAGACGTCATGGCTATTATACTGAGCCGTACTATTTGGACTCGCATTGATTACAAATTCTTTGGCCTTTTCTATATCAATCTGGCATCCATGCCCAAATTGGTACATCCAAGACAAAAAGAACATATTGTTCGAATGATCTGTCGGATAGCCGGGGATCGCAGCCTTATCTCGATTATGTTCGTTCAAAAGAAAGTTAAATGCATTCTCTTTTGATCTAGATAATTCTTCAACGATGCGTTTAATGAAATGACCTCCAGTACTCCCTACTGAGCTGTCTTTGTTCATGTAAATCAGATTGCCTTCAGTTAAATTAAAACAGTCGATGTACCAATCAAGATGGCGAGCCGCATATGGAGTTAATACTCTAATAGTCGGCATTTGCAGTCTTGGAAAATCCTGCCGGCGTTTAAATAAACAAAACGTCGTATCAATTTGGTCATCTGAATATAAAATATCATCCTTTAAATGCCGCATCCTGCGTCGATACAGTATGCGACTCTCCATTTTTATAGTTCTGTTTCGCAGAGCATTACTTACGGGAATATCATCTACAACGTAATGGGGACCGACGCCGCAATTAAGTTTCTCGGCTAGTTCAATGAAGACGTCTAAGGTATTAGGCTTGGCGATATCAAAGCAGCAATCGCAGTCAGATACGGCAAAGTATGGAGTCGAATGATTGTTGTAATAATCCTTAACGGCATTGTTGATGTTTTCCGTTAATGCCTCCATTGTAAAAATTCTAGGGCCAGTAAATATCTTATGCTCTTTACTTAATTCTTCGAGCAGGGCGACGCATTTGGGATTATCTGTTCCATTATTTACAATGACGACTTCATAGTCTGTCGTAAACCTTTTGTAGGACTCAATGGTTTGACTAAGTATCTCAAGCCTATTGTAAGTAACAACAAAGATCGCAACCTTAGCCATTTGTCCATTCCTCGAATATTTGACCTTTTTCAAAGATATTTTGAATGCCTTGCGTTAATGAAAATTCTGGACGCCAGTCAAGAACTTCTTCTGCTTTGTTTGGGATTGAGTACCTCTCGAAGATCTCTCTATCTTTAGAGCGATCTGCGTTGGAAAAATCCCCAGTAAAGATCGGGACGATAACCCCATCTTTGTTTCCTAATTTGATTACAAGTTGGGCTAAATCAATAAGAGAAATTGGCGTATCGCCTCGCCCTATGTTAAAAACTTGGTTATTAGCTTCTGTCGATAGCGCGGCCTTTACTGTTGCCATGGCCGTATCTTCTGCGAAGGTATAGCAGCGCAGTTGTTTGCCGTCGCCGTAGATAATAGGCGATGTATCGTTCATTACGTTTAAAATGAAACGAGGAACAACGAAATGAGCTACTTGGAAAGGACCATAGCAATTAAAATAACGCAGGATTGAGTATTTGATCCCATATCGTTGCGAGTATGCCTTACATATTTCTTCGCCAGCCAGCTTTGAAAGAGCGTAGCATGTTTTACCTTGCGTCATCGTAGTTTCGTTAACTGGATTTTCTACCGGCTCTCCATATACTTCTGATGAAGAGGCTAAGACGATCTTTCCAACTTTAGCCTTAACGGCATGATCGACTACCAGATGCGTTCCGCAAACATTGACTTCAAAACAGCGTAATTTATCCTGTTCTGTTCGTTTTACTCCAAGCATTGCTGCTAGATGGATAACAATGTCGCAATCTTTCATAGCGCAGCTAAGAACAGACTCGTCTAAAATAGAGCCATAAACCTTATGAATAGATGGATCAAGATAATGCCAAACTCGTTGGATTTGTTGAGCATAGTCAAGGATACTGACTTCAGCGCATGAGGCCAATTGGTTCGCTACATTTAATCCGATCATTCCGGCTCCGCCGGTTACAAGGATTTTCATGATTATATAACCGAGAGAATTGCATTGATTCTATTGACATATGTATGCTTATCTTTAACCAGTTTCATAACCTCAACGATTGCCGCCTTGTCGGCGCGGTGGGCCTTGGCATCATGGTATAATTGATGCGTATCATGATTGTAGACAATCTTTTGCTCAAATAGATCGTAAGACGCCTTGCAGTTCGTTACGCCGAGATGGCCGTAGCTGATATTCTTAAACAGCCGACAAGCAATATAGCCCTTTTCTGCTTGCCAAGTTCCATGTAGCGCCGGAGCAACAATCGATCTTTGAATTAGAGATTGATTATCTTCGAAGCTGCAACTACCGGGGCCATGATGAACAAAATTAACCCCGTCTTCTTGACAAGCTCGTCTAAAACCATCGACTTCATTTAGGTTGCTAAAATCTCCGCCGCAAACGCTGCCAACGTAATTGCATTCATCTTTTCTTGGTAGATTAACCCATTCAAAATCGATCTCATGCGGCAGAAGATCCGTTCCCCAAGATTGAAACAGACAATGGCCCGGTCCCTTAAGGTAGTAAGACCCATCAACCAGCTTTTCGGCCCCATGTTTAAAAACATCGTTTGTAAACGTTTGCAAGGCCAGCTTATTCTTAGGATTGATCGCAGCGTATTTCAACGAATAACAATTATGGAGAACATATTTGCAATCGTTCCGCAATGGGATGTTCCCATCATGTTGACCCTCGGTAATAAAGATAGTATTGGCAAAGTCTATTCCCGAAACGTCAGAGCTTTCGTTTAGCCAATAAGCGTCATAGCCCATGCTTTTGAAAGCTTTGTAAAACGCGGCATAGACATATGAATTTGTATGAGCATGCAGATTACATCCCCATACAACTGCTTTTGAAAATCCCATACGGCCTCCTTAAATTGGCCAACCGAAGAGTTCTGAATCGGTTTGATAATTATGAGCAACTATTTTAATAGATCCGTCTATTGCTCCGTAAATGAATTTTCGCATTAGATTAGCTTTGTCGATATGATGCTGGGGAGTACAATGGTCCCAATTACTGCTTCGACAATAATGTAAAAATTCATTACCATATATCTCAAAATTGAAATCGTCGTATTGGGAACGGATTTCTTCCGGAAGTATATGTAGATTGTTATTTTCTTTACGGATATTTCCAGAATGGAAAATCCCTTTAACCTGAACATTGGGATTGTTTTTGAAGTAAAAATACAATTCGCCTCCGCTATCAAGAGGAGTAGAATTAGGATGACGATCTGCCCAGCATGTCCCGGCTCGTTGATCGTCTAATATGCATACTCCATCCAATTTTAGCGTATTTACGTTTGGTAACATAAAAGGCTTCAGCATAAGAAAATTAGCAATGAGATATTTGTACTTGCCTCGTTTCTGTTTTGCTCCGCAGATCTGAAAGTTTTCCATAAAATCATTGATCGAGAATGGCGCAATGAGAAAAAAGTCGCCGTCCATCATCAAGACTGGTCTTTTCTCGTCATAGACATGAGTCTGTAATACTGAATTCAAACAGCGTTGATGTTTATGTCCATCAAGAGCATTAGGATCAACAATCGTTCGGATTGTTTTCAGCGACAGTTTCGAGCTTTCCTCATTTACCCGCCGCTCCATATCAGCAGCAGATGCATTATTGACGATAATTAATTCGAAAGGGTCCTTAAAAAAATGACGAAACGAGTCCATTTGGACTTGAATGAATTCAGGCCGGTTATAAACAACGGAGTACATTACGACCTGATGATTCATTTACTATTGCCTGATCTCAATATGTAGAACTGACTCTTTTGTATGCGGCATGTCTTCTTCATATTTGCTCCTTCGCAAGAAAATTAAGTGGACCTTTGTTTGTATTCCTCAACTGTGCTGCAACGCATGATCCTTACCAAGAGATATTATGGATTCTTTTTGACGTAATGGATTGTCGAATCGTATCAATTGTCCTGTCGATGCATTGTATGGAAATTTTATTTCAGGGTCCCTAGTTGAAGGGAAGCAACCAGCTTGAAGCATAGATATGTGGGCCGGTAGTGTATAGGTTCCTTGAGCGAAGCATTTTACCCAAGTTTTTACGCCAAATGCACCATATTGCTGCATTAGTTCTCTTAGCTTAGGAGTACGAGCCTCATTTGCGCTATCGTAACGCAGGGCATCAAGTGTTAAAATAAGAAAATTATCTTCGATCTTCATGCCGTCTCCAATCTTAATTCATGATGATCTTTGTCTAGGGCCAGAAGTCTCTTTTTAAAAGGCAAGGACCAAGATTCTGGATAACAATAAGACGGCGTTAAAACAGTAGTTGGCGGATGTCGCGAGAGCCATCTATTCATGCAACTCTCATCATGCCAGATGGGGGTAATTCCCAGAGCCGCATCATGATCAACCATTGCCGTACAGGCCGACGCCATTTCGAGAAATTTAGCTGGTTTTCCACCATTGAATCCACCAGCAAAATAAGCAGTCCCCTCAGTCGGAGCTATGTAGGCCGCAGACTCCGGCCGGGTCTCATATGTCCATTCGCGCCGCGGCTTGTTATAGAAGCCGGGATGGGTCGTCGCAACCAGATCTCCAAGCACCTCATCGCCAACGGTATCTACAAAAAGCATGTCAGCATCGCTGTAAAAGAGATAATCTTGTTGCGCGAGGAGATCTGCACTTTTCATAAATGTATGGTAACGCATAAGCGTCGGAGCGGGCCATGGGGCATGCTCATGTTGAATTCGAGTTGTTCCCGTTGGAGCATCCGGTTGATTCGTAAAAACAAACATACTAAGCTCATGGCCGTTCAGGAAGTGCTGTTTGGCGCTATTCCATAGAGGTTCAACATATCTTATATACTTGTTTGTGGCGATGCAGAGAATGCCAATTTTGCTCATTTGAATACCCCCTCAATTGCGAGGTTCTGGTAGAAATCTCGATTAGGGTGAAGCTGCTTCAGCATACTATCGGGTCTGGATGTATGGTTGTAGACCTTGCAGTTGATAGCCTTAAATTTAGCGCCGGCAGCAAAGCATCTAGCCCAGAAGTTCCAATCTTCGTAATGAGGACCTTTTCTGACCATGTAGCCGCCAACTTTTCCCCACATTGTTTTTCTAAACAACGAACTACATATTACAGGATTATCGCTTATAAAAAGTTCCTTGCTTAGCGGCTGATGGAAGATACCGGGTTTATATTCGTTACCGCTATCGGTACACCATCCGCAAACAACATCAATGCCTTCAGCCATATCTCCAATAAGAGTAGGGAGGACATTTGGATAAAAATAATCATCTGCATCCATAACAATGATGTTATCGTATTTCGCTGCCGCAATGCCGGTATTTCTCGCTGCGCTTAATCCCTGATTGACGTCATGCTTGATGTATTTGATTTGGTACTGCTCCAGCAATGGAGTGATCGCCTCTGTCTCCTTTGTCGAGGCGTCATCGACCAGAATGATCTCCTTTTCGAGGACATCTTGCTGAAAGCAGCTTGCTATTGATGTACTCAAGAAGTAGCAATCATTGTATGTTGTTACGATAATCGAGACACTCATACGGCCTCCGCTGGCACTTCGGGTTCATCTTCTTGAGGTTGCTTAAGTAAAATATGCAAAACCGATTCATTCAATTCAGGAAGCATGTTCCACGAGAATGATTCGACTTTGAGATTGCGTCCGATAAAAATTTCAATCAATGCCTTTTGATACTGATTATGCCAAATCTCTTCAACAACGTCGAACTTAAACAAGTTCGACGCTGCCGGAATACAGTCGTGAGGATGGATAAAGAATGTTACAATGACTTCCTTAGTCGCTACTCGTATCATCTCGCTTAGTGCGCTTTCGTAGCCGAAGATATGCTCTAGTACATGTCTTGCGTAGGCAACCTCAACTGCATTGTCAGGTATTGGTATGGACTCGATAGATCCTTTAACGATACCAATTCCTTTTGACTCTGCGCGCGAAACCAGTTTTGCGCAACTGTCTAGTCCTATGTATTGAATATCTACTCCGTCGTTCTTGTATCCGTAATATTCAGAGCAGAGGCCGCATCCGCAATCCAGAATCGATTTGTACTTATTCTCAGCGACATACTTGCGAACAATCACTTTTGATGGAGACATCGGGTCTCCGATCCATTCTTCGAACTCGGTCATCCGGGTATCTACGTTGCTATCCCACCAAGAAACATCTTCTTTGTTGAGGAGAGACATCGTTTGAAGCAATTTTACAATTGTCTCAACAGGGATCTTGCCAATGAATAGATCGCATCTATCGATCGGCCTTGCTTCCGGAACTGGTTCTGGCTGGATTACTTCTTCCATATTAGCTCTTTTCAAAGACTGTTGAGAAAATTTCATTGAACCGATGAGCATACGTATGTTCATTGACCGTTCGGTTGTATCCGGCAGTTGCTATACTGTTTCGAATATCGTCCTGTCCAAGGAAATGCTTAATCTTGGCGATCATCTCGTTCGTATCATTATACGTTTCTATTTCCTTCCCGTATTGGTAGTACTCATTCAGGTTCTCAGCCGTTCCTGTCAACAAGAATCCGCCGCATCCCGGTACTTCGAAATTCCTACCCTTAATTTGCTTGAACGAGTTATCGCATGCATTGTTCAAGTTTAAGTTTATTTTGGATCTATTGAAAACCTGAACCATCTGTTCAAAAGTAAGGCGCTGGCTGCTACCGCCCCATCCAGTACCCGATACTTGAATGTCAATCCCCGCGGCCCGAATCTGATTGATTACTCCTCTGCGGTCTCCGTGCGGCTGCCCGATGAACGATACTTCTATGTCTTTTGGAAGAGAGAGGTTCTTGTAGCTTGGAGCAGCAGCCCATTGGGACTTAATTACCTTGGCTTTCAGACCGTCTCTTACGTATTTTTCATAGCCTGATTGCGACGTTGTTACGCTGAAGTCAAGGAATTCCGTCCATGGTTTGTCGAATGTTTCGTAGCGCCAGTGAGAATCGCAAAACCATCCTACTGTTTTACATGGGGTAGTTTGGCTGATCTTTTGGAGAATCTGTCGCTTTGGATCATGATTCTGATCGAACCAAACTCCAAACAAGGCATCAGGAGCAAAGGCTTGAACCTCTTCGTAGAGCATATTGGACATTTTTTCAAGTCCATGATCTTTGCCTAATTGGACAAAGTCAAAATGCTTCATCTCTTTCGTTCGCTCCCATTCAGCAAACGCCGGGAAGAAATTGTTATGTTCAAATGACGGGCCTCGACCCTGCACTCCGTAGTCATGGTACATGCCTAGATACAGAATCTTGTATTTCTTAGCTGCAACCGGCGGCAACATTTCAGGTTCCACTTGAATTTCTCTCCTCATTTTTCTTGCAAAACGGTAATGAGAATTCTGAAGCGCTTCTTGATACTTGAAATCCTTTTGTCCATGGATAAGCGTTGCATGTTCTCGATGAATGATTTTGTTCGTCGGATTCCAAACCAGTTTAAATCCACCGTTCTTGGCGCGGATGCAGATATCAACATCCTCGTAGTAGGCAGGGCTGAATCCTTCGTCGAGCAAACCTATCCTTTCGAATACGCTTCGCCTAAAGACGGTACATGCTCCGCCCAAGTAGTCGAAACGCTCATTGCTTGCATGGCATTTTCTACTTGCGGCAAAGCCGGCATCGATCTGCCATCCTTCGATACCAACTATGTCCGCGCCATTATTGAACGGAGAGAACATCTCGTCTTCCCAGCCCTGCTTTAGGATGACATCATTGTCCATAATTACGGCGAACTCTGTAGTTGTCGCCTTGATGCCTTGATTTCGGGCAATCGGAACTCCGAGATTTTTATCGTTCTTGATGCAGATCGCGCGGGGGCATCTTGCCTTAATCCAGTCGAGCGATCCGTCTGTAGATCCGTTGTCTACGACTACAAGTTCGAAGCGTTGGCTTGTCTCTATGATTGATTCAATACATTCCTTGGTCATGTCGAGGCGGTTATGGACTAGAATGACGAAGCTGTATCTCGGTTTTGCGCCGGAAAATCTTTTCATCGCCTCTGGAGGTGATCGCGTCCCCTCAGGAGAGGCAAATGGCTTTGCATGTTTTTGAGAGAACTTAATGGAAGAGGCCGTAATCAGCTTTTGCCAATCCAAACGGTTTTCAAGAACGGATGCTCGGCCGCGATGCTCGACATAAGCCCTGTTTGCAATGGCGATTTCGTATCCTGAGTTGCGCATTCTTTGACAGAGATCTTTTTCTTCGAAACCATAGATCCCAAACGATTCGTCAAAAAGCCCGACCTTGCGTATCGCATCGGCCGAGACAAGCATGCAAAATCCATTGATCGAATCTACCAGAATATGCTCAGGATCTCTTTGCTCCAAAGTTTTGTCAGGGTTAGGTTGAGCATGAAGATTCTGAGGTCCGTCCGCGTTATTGGACAATGGGCCAACCATGGCGATCTTGGGATTCTTTTCAAGAATATCGACCATGCGGTCGAGCCAGCCTTCAGTAACGCGGGTATCGTTATCTAAGAAGCACAGGTATTTTACGCTTGGATTTCCCAAGGCATCCCGCGCTCCGGCATTCTTTGCTCTAGCGACGCCAAGGTTTACATTAAATTTGATAGGGTTCTTGCCGCGGATTCCGCGTAAATATTCAAAAGTCCCGTCGTTGCTTCCATTGTCTACAAGACTTATCGAGTATGACGACTTGAGGTTCTTCGTATGAATTGAGATGGACGTAATACAGTCCTTAGTCGCAGCAAGAGCATTGAAGGCAGGAATGACCAAGGCTACATGAACAGAGTCTCCTCTTGAGATTTGTTGAACAGGCGGTGGAGACGTCATTTCTTGCTGCTGATGGGACATTGGGCCTCCGAGTTTCTCGTAGTATTTCAAGCGGCCCTGCTTATACTCATCTCCTTTCGCTCGCCAGAGAAAGTGATGGATCTTGGCACCGAGGAGATCGATACCTCCGATCTTTTTTGCGGAAAATATTGCAGTTTCGTTTATCTTGCCTTCAAATTGAATCTTGGAATTTTTTCTGAAAACCCTCATCTGCGGCGACTGGAAGAAAGACTTTTCGTTGGTCGGGGAGTTCTCGTCGAAGGATGTTTCATGGTCGGTAATATGAAGCGAGTACCCGGCAATATTTGGCTTGGCATTTGTAATCGCGCTCTTGATCATAGCCGCGGATTCTCGATCAAGGAGTTCGTCTGCATCCATGCAGAGAATCCAGTCGCCTGTACATTGCTTGATGCCGTAGTTCTTTGTTTTTGAAAAATCGTGGACCCAAGCATGAGAGAAAATCTTGACGTAAGGAAATTTTCGGCAAATGGAAATCGTCTTGTCGAGAGAGCCGGTATCGATAACGATGATTTCGTCCGCGATTGGCTGGATCGATCTCATCGACTTCTCGATCAGGTCTTGCTCATTCCTGATGACATAGAGTACTGAAAGTTTTGCCATTTGATCCTTTTTCAAGCCAGAAGGCGCTTAGCTACTCTGTCTGCGCAGACGTCCCACGTATATTCATTGAGGATTCTCTCCTTGAATTTACGAGCTTTCTCCTCGCCTTCCTTTGGTGAAGAATATACTTGCCTCATCAACCGCCTAAAATCCTTGATCGCCTTCTCTCCGAGTACCGGGAAATTCTGATCTCGATAGTACTCGGTAATCCATGTCAGCTTATCGTTCGCTGGAGCAAGCTCGTCGGTTTGAACGAGAAATGCTACATCGTCATCTAAGTACTCTGTCATTGCCGTATTATAGGTTGAAATGACAGGGATGTCGCACGCGCCGGCCTCGATGACAGGAAGTCCGAACCCTTCACCCCTTGAGCAGTAGACAAAACAGTCCGCCGCGGCGTAGCAGCCGGGCAAGTCAGCAATCGTAACCTCATCTCCGCAGTAATAGATAGGCGGGGCGTTTTCTTTGCCTATCTCGGTGTAGTAGCTGCGGATCTCCTTCCTTACGTACTCCTTTTGAGGCTCTCCGGAGCCTCCGGCGTAGCGGGAATGGATGACAAGGCAAACATCGTCGTCTTTGGAGAACTCAGATAGGAAAGATCTGCAAAGGACATCAGGCCCCTTGCGGAAACTCCAGCCAAACAAGCTGATGAAGCGGAACTTCTTTGGCAATTCCTCGACAATATTCCCTGTAGGCATCTCTTCATATCTGGCCTTTGGCTCTTTAGCGTCCGGCGTATAAATCCGGTGATTGACGCCGAGAGGAATCAGATGCATGGGCTTGACGATGCCGCCCTTTTTGAAGATGTCGATATAGAACTTGCAAGGAACCCAGATCTCCGACGCAAATTTATTGCATCTGTCTGCAAACTCCGGATGTAACCCTTGGGTCTCCATCATCGTAAAGAAAATGACTTTGCGACCTCTGGTATTGACCGGCATTGGCGTAAAGCCTACGACAAGGGGGCACGAGTGCTCGTTGCTGATCTTTACATTGGCCAGAGCATTGATCATGGAGATAGTAAGGGCGTCGGCCTGTTGCGCGGTCTTCAGGACATCCAGCTTGACTGAGAAGCCACGCTGGATCAGGCGCATGGTAATCTCTCGATTCATGTTGGCGTAGCCGCCAAGGTCGTAGAAGCTACCCTTCCAAATTACTGCCTTTTGATTGCTACTTTGTCTGGGTAGTTTTTCGGCTCCGCCGGCCTTGCCGATGATGACTCCATCAGCGACGATAATAATCTCGTTGGCTTCGATGTCGGGGAACGTTGATGTAAGCGTGCGACGAAAGTTGTCTTCAGTCATCGCGCCGGATTGGCTCATGATGACTTTGCCAGTCTTCGAATTGATGGCTGTAAGGTTCATGGATACATCATACACATTCTATCGCAGAAAAACAGTGTAGATGATCTTTAGCTTACATCTGTTGTAAAATACTTGGTCTTCCAGTTAATTGTTCGCCCGATTGCTCCGGTAACTGTAACGAGCGCATCATTACCTAAAACACTGATTGTTGTATCCCATGAAAGATCAGACTCAATTGTTAGAGGGGCATCAACCGCTCCTTAGGTCCTGCGGAGATGGCTGATTCCCAATGTGGCTGGTATCTGGAGATCAGATCTGCTGACAAGCCTGTCGCGGCCTGATCGAGCGCTGTCGCCCGGAGCGTATTCATGGCGGTCGTACTTGCCGCGGCCTGATCGTATAGGTAGCAGAGCTTCCCGATGTTCTTGAGATGTTTTCCGTAGTTTGCGTTAGTCATGTTACTTTGCCTTTTCTTCTAATTGTCCTTTTACTTATACGGATCTTCTGAGCGGGACTGCGATATTCCTGCGCTACGCGAGCCTTCTTGAGATCCTTGATAGACCGTCAAGGCTTTGGCCGATGAAACATTTTGGCTGAACGCGACGCTAACATCGCCGCCAGTTGAGCCGACGAGAAATCCCATTAGTTAAACAGCACCCAATTGATTGCCGTCTCAGCAGTCGTATTGGCGTTTGTTGTAACAACAAAACTTCCGTTTCCCGGAACAACACTTTTGATAAACGTTGCAGTCGCGTCTGCGGTTCCCAGTGTCGCAACCACTATTGAGTCGACAGTACAAAGCGAATTCGTGACGGTCAGTGTGGCGGTAGCCGCTGCAAGATTGACGCGTCCGGCCATTTTATTGATAGTCCGATCGCCTGTTGTCCCGGCTGCGGTAATCGTGCGATTAAATCCCACGCTGCCGCCAAATTGCACATCGGCCAGCGCGGCGGTCTGCGGCCCGGTGACTGCCGCTCCAAGCTGCACGACTGCCTGTGCCGTGACCAGCGCGCCTGTACACGTGTCCGTTGTATTTGTGGCGGTGACTGCCGTAAACGTCGTGCCGCTCGGCACTGTTGCCACGATCCACGTGCCGTTATAGGTTGCAACGCTGGCGCCGGAGACAACGACGATTTGACCCACGCAAAGAGTATGGCTTGCTGGTGTGGTAAACGTCGCA
>Ga0163152_10004438_pt1 | contig 17370 bp, 12 predicted proteins | sample OliLakLV19MP8IB2_FD_148635 | JGI IMG/M metagenome (GOLD analysis project Ga0163152, IMG submission 148635) | Freshwater microbial mat bacterial communities from Lake Vanda, McMurdo Dry Valleys, Antarctica - Oligotrophic Lake LV.19.MP8.IB-2 | ecosystem: Environmental > Aquatic > Freshwater >... | reverse complement strand
ATCGAGAGCCATTCGGCAGATGAAACGCGCTTATCGACGCAGCGTACCGAGATGACGGTGTCACCATATTGGCGTTGATAGCAAACAAGCAAGAGATCGTTTTCAGAATCGGTAAACATCTTTAGTGCTGCTTGCATAGCGCGATATACGCAAAGCTGTTGCAACTCAGAAAGCTCGCAGTCTTCGGTCTCCTCAATGAAGTCAACGCACAATTCGGTCAGCCGAGCGTATCTTGTGCATATGTTATTCAAGGCGGCCACAAGTCCAAACTGTTCGAGATCGACCGGGTGCAGTTCGCCCAACAGGTCTCTGAATGCCGCAACAGTTTCGTGTAGTTCGTCCACCAGATCCTGGATGTCTCGTTCGCTGTTTCGGGATTGGACAGCGCGAATCAACCTGGCCAGAGAAGGCAATATCTCATCGTGCAACTCTTTGGCCACCCGCCGCCTCTCGTGTTCGATTGCCTTGAATTCAATATCAAACTGCATGGTTCGGGCTTCTCGAGACCAACGGGCGCCGAGATCGTAAATGAGTGCATCTAGTGCTTCGAACTCATCTGCAGGTCGCTTCGCCGGTGTAACCGCTTCGCCGTTCAAGACTCGTTGTCCGTTCTTTAACGTATTGCTGAGAGGTTTTACCACGGAGATCCACCAGAGCAGCGTTGTTGCAGTTGCTATGGCAAAATAGATCACGATCGAGATGACTACCATGTTGGCTGCCAGCAGGTCTTCTGGGAAAACCTGCCTGCTGATTGTGCTCGGGTGCGCTATGCCGCAATGGAAACTGCATATGAGAAGCCATGACGTTAAACAAGGAACCGAAACAGCGATTAGCGCCGTTCGTGCACAGCGAAGTGCTAGAAGTCTCTTGAGGTCAGTGCAACGTTGATTCAGCATGCTCGTTATGTCGCACAAAGCTCTGTGGGCAGCTGCTGGAACTAGTTTTATAGGGTACGCCTCCTGTTTCCACAGGGACGCGATTGACTCGCACTGCGGTGTTACAGCTGCAGACGACCAATACCGTCGGTAATGCAATGGACGCTGAATGATAGCCCCTCCTGGGTCGCGCACATTGCCACCTTAGCCAATCGGTTTCCAACAAGCCAAGTGTGCTTTCGCCAGCTGCGAAACCTGCTATCGGCATCTTCCCATCGCACACCCTTGCCGATACTGGGATGACTGTTAAAGGCTAGTTGGGGAGAACCCTAGGTCTTGTGACAATGGAGCGGTTGCTTGGTCAGGAGTTGGTTAGATTCAGTCCGTACATTGGAAGCATGCATTCCCCAGAACGCATCCGCAAGGAGTTTCTCATGGCGTACGACAACGAAATCGAAAGGCAACAAGACCCGCTACAAACTCCGGAAGTCGATTGGGAAATCGATTGGGAGCCAGAGGCGGAGCCAGAGGAGGTGCCGCAGGCGCACCCAGCCGTGGAGAGACTGCAACGATGGTTCGAATCACTTGTCGACACCTTTTCAGGCAATGATATTCCAAATTTGCTCCAGGTCCTGGCCAACCCGGAAACGCAGGAGCAAGGCGGCCGCGCATTGAATCAAATCCTCGCCGATGCCGAGTCGTGGGTGGACGGAAACTTCGCGCCGTCCGTCGGGTCACGCGCATTGGAGCTGTTAGCGAGCAACAGAGGCGCTGATCGCCATAACGGCGAACGCCTGTTGGATCTGGTGCAAGGTACCACTGGGGAACAAGCATTAGGACGAGTACTGGCGTCAATGGAAAATGCTCAGCTAACGCAAGTGATCCAATACATGGATAATCAGGCAAATGCTGCGCAGATGGGTCAACTTCGCACGTTGCTGTCGTCCGATGATGAGGCCCAGCGCGATATCGGAAATTCGATCATCAATCAACTGGCGAGCCCTCATGAATCCGTTCGCAGCGATGGAAATTCGCTTGCCACCATGTTGACACAACCTGAGCATGCGGGATTGGCCCGCAGTCTGGCCACCATGTTTGATGTTGAGCAACGCCGACAATTGCTGCAGATATTCAACAATCCGCAGACGCGGGATGCTACAGAGATGCTTCTTAGCGCGTTGCAATCGAGTAATCGCCAGGAGCGCAGATCAGCTGCAGACCTGTTGGAATCTTTTGCTTCGCCGGTTGCTAGTGAGCAAGCCAACGCAGCACGAATGGTGCAAATGTTAGCGAATCCCGAGCAGCGCCATTTCGCAGCAACGATCCTGCGTTCGCTTCCGGAGGAGTTACGCCCAGCGGCTATTGCCATGCGAGCAGATGCGGCCACGCGTCCGGCGGCAGACCAGCTTGAGCGATGGCTCAACGGCACCCCTGCTCAGCGTGGGGACGCGGCACGTTTTCTATCTGAATACACATCTGCGGCCTCTGCATCCAGGCAAGAAGTGTTGAGAAATATGCTTGTGAATCCCGAGCGACGCGAGCAGCTGCAAACGGCGCTTCGCACACTTTCAACGCCAGGACAGGCTTCGCTACTAGCTTCGTACCTGGATTCAAACGTACCGCAAGAACGGCAGCTCGGCAATCAAGTGATGCAAATGTTGCAATCACAGAATCAACTCGACCAGCAGAATGCAGGAATGTTGCTATCCAATCTGGGTGAGCCTCTGACTGCACGTGAGATGCGAGAAGGTTATAGTCGCCCCAATGCCCAAGCTGCCGCACGCCGTCTGCTCACCATGCTCAGCAACCCTGAACACCGTGCTATGGCAAACACAATTATGAACAGGCTGGACTCGTTCGGACAGATGCAAGCCATGATGGACGTGCTATTTAATCCGGCAACGCATGCCAGTGGACAGACGATGCTTGGAATGCTGGAAAACCCCAACAATCGTGCCCTTGCGGGACGCATACTCGACGCTCAAATTCCTCCGGAATCTTTAGCGCGTGTCATTGAGCGAACAACCGACCAGGCGAATCAGGCTGCCACGCGTCAGCTTCTCAGCATGCCCCAAGCCGAATCTGCGCGTCTTATGAGAATGATGGGCGGTACACCGTCGGAACAGGCGATTGCAACTTCCTTATACGACACCTTAAACAATCCGAATCGAGCTTGGGAGGCGCGCACGGCCATCAGCAATTCAACGACTCCAGCTGAGGCGCAGACGCTGCTGAATCTTTCGACGAATCGTGAAATGCGGACTGCTGTACAGCGACTCAATGGACTGATCGACTCGGAAGATACCAGTGCGCAACTGGCCGGACGTACACTGCTAAGTATGTTGAGCTCCCCGGCGCAGAGGGATTCTGGGAACACGCTGCTTCGGATGCTTAATTCGCCGCAAGATGCGCAAGTTGCGCAGTCCATCTTGCAGCAGGGCAGCGCGCCGGCGGCAAATGCATTGCTGAGCGCGATGAATGACCAGGCTCGGCCGCGGGCAGCCGCGGAAATCCGCCGCTTACTGAATGACGGGGAGCGAAGTGAACAGGCTGTGGCCAATCTTACGCAGGCATTGTTAAACCCGGCGCTTGCGAGTCACCGCGAGGGGTTGTTGGGGATGCTGAACAGTGCAGCAGGAAGCAACGAATTGCAGTTTGCACTGACCGCACTCAACGCTGACGGACCGAACCAGTTTGGAGTGTTGATGGGACTTCGTCAATCGAACCCGGCTGCCGCAAGACAACTTGGCGACATGCTCGGATCGAACAATTCTACCCAGCGAGCGGCCGCGAGCAATTTGCTCGCAGCCCTGATACCGACACGAAACAAGAATGATGAAACAATTGCGCCGCCACCGGCGTACACGCGTGAACTCGTCAGACTGCTTGGTTCAAACGATCCGGCCGAATCCAACCGGGCGCGCAGCATCATGCAAGCTGCGCGCGGCACGGCGGATATGGAGAACATGGTTCGCGTTGTTCAGCAACAAGGTCCAAGAGCAGAACAGGTTCGCACTATGTTGGCAGGCGACGCGGCAAGTCAAGTCTCTGCCAGAAATTTAGCAGCACTCAATGCGGCTGACGCTGAAGCATTTCGCCGACTGTCCGAGAATGCAGACACGCGTGAACGAGCTCAACGAGCCCTGTCTTCCGCGACCACTCCGGAACAGCTATCGACACTAACTCAAATGTTGTCGAATCCACAATTCGCCGCGTCAGCATCCACGTTGTTGCAAATGCCTGCCGCTGATCGTTCAGCGCTTCTGGATCGCCTGCAGAACCCGCAGCTAGCACACAGCCTGGTTAGCTTGATGACCACTCCAGCTACTGCAGAAGCCGGACAATCGTTACTGCGATTGTTGAACGACGACGAGAATCCCGGAAATTCGACTGCCGCATTTCGAATCCTTGACCTGCTCGGCGGACCGAGGGCAGCTGAGGGACGACGGCTTGTGCAAATGATGTCCGACGATCGCGACTACGAAACTGCCTTGGATATAGCGCGCAGTTCTGTGCCACAGGAGTATCTGGCAACATTGTTGGATACGCTAGCTGGGTCCGGATATACCGCAAGAAGCGAACTCGAACAGATGCTCCGCGATAACAATACTGCCATCATTCCTTTGATGGAAATGCTCGCCAGCCGGGTGCCGGCACAGCGTGCTGAGGGGCGTAGACTGCTGGGACTGATGGATTCCTATTTCCACGCTCCCACCGGAATCCGTGTCCTTGCTCGCACCGCCCCTGACTTCAGCGCCAACAAGTGAGTCGCTCTTTAATGATGCAGATATACGTTGGGCATAGGGGCGGCACACTTTAGCTGCTGAGAATATATTTGACTGCCGCTCGAACCTGTTCAGCAGAAAATTTACGACAAAACATTTGCACTTTCTTGATACGGCGTGTCCTCATTTTTACGCCGCGTCAATGCGCTTTCGGCGATACTAGCCGTGAGTTGTCTGAGTTCAAATGAGCCATGCGGTTGCATGAATAAGCAACGTCGACTAGACTGCGCGAAGCAACTCCAGTGTGTTGTACTTTGTTGATTAATGACCGAGCGAGTCACATGAGAATCCTGCCCAAAATGACCTCTTCTCAATATCCAATGTGGAAAAGTTTGTTGTTGGCTTCATTCGGACTTTCTATTGTGGCTCCGGCGGCGGCAGCCATTACGCCTGCAGTAAACAATGTGAGCAAAGGAGCCAGAGTTCAATCACCTTCTGACAGTCGATTGTTGAAAGAGATTCCGATTCTCCAGAAAATCGCACAGTCAAACAATGCTCCTGTTCAAGTCAGTCAACCTCTTGCCACAGGCATGCCTTTAGACACGCCGCTAGCCCTTCGTAATATTGATTCCGTGCGTCGCGATTTGACTTCGCTTGCCGAGCGGCATGGATTGCCTGGACCGCCAGACAATTTACCCAGAGGCCCATTGGGTAGCTTTTACTGGCAGCTGGTGACTTCTCTTGCAAAACTTCCCAACGAAAGCATGACGTCGCAAGACTATGTTGAAATCGGCAGGCTGACAAGTGACTTTGAAGAGGTGGTGCAGGAAGTAAAAGGCAAACTCACAATGGTGGTTGCGAAAAACGATTTGCCACCACAGATTCCCGGATCCGTCAGCGAAGAAAAAGGACAGGAATTTCACGAGCGTTTGTCTGTTTTGGAAAAGGTGAAAGTCAACGGAGACTTTACGTTTCTCCCGCAATCAGATTCTGGACGTGGGATCCGAGACGGCATGGCGGCCAACATGCGCGGCCGAATCAACTTCCAAGCCAAAGTCAACGAACCGAAACCAGACTCAATGATGGGTGATGCAAAGTTGTTCTTGCGGTTAACGGCAGCCTCCGGGCGCTTTTTCCCGCGTAACAAATATCTGATGAGCCCAGAAAACGCCTTAAACGACGGTGCTGCTAACCCGTTCAACTCAGGTGTTAATGATGTCCAGATAACAAACCTGCAAATCAATAATAACAACAGCAACAACGTTCGACCTACGGTGTCTCTGGAGCAGGCATGGTTTAGCCAAGATTTGAAAGTGACGAAATCTCTGAAAGGGATGTATCAAATCGGTTTGAACAACTTTTCCAATGTGTTCGATGCAAATGCGATGGCCAACAACGAGACGATGCAGTTTCTCAATAGCCAGTTTGTGAACAACATCTCTTGGCGGCCTAATTTCATCGGACCGTCGGCAATCTTCCAGCTGGAGCACTCGCTGCTCCGAGGCAAGGCTTTCGTGCGGGCCACCAGCGGCATGATCAGCTTGGCTGACAGAGACTACTTCGGCGGTTACGGAACAAACCACGAATTGCAAGTGGGGCATAAATTCTTCAAAAAAGAAGGCAATTTCCGCGCTGGTTATTGGAATTTTAATTTCCGCTCTGGATCCTCCACGCCATATGCAACTCCACTGGATACCTCTCCGTCTGGGTTATTGTCTATTGTTCCGGGAGGAACTCCTACGGCTAGCAAACCTTCTGGCTGCTACTTCAACTTCGATCAACGGATTTGGAAGGACATCGGCATCTGGGGACGATACGGATTTAACGATAAGCAGCTCGGACAGGTACTCCTGGGCGGACTTTTGTCCTCACGTCAAGCCTGGTCGATAGGGGCCGAGCTCCCGATGAAGTCCGTTCCAGGGATCGCGAAACGCCGACCGGACGACGTCCTTGGTATCGCATTTGGGGCAATCTCTTCCTACAGGCGGGGTGCATTCACCCCGGCCACTCCCGCCTTCGTAGGGCTTAACGGCGTTCTACCTACGAGCCTGTCCGAAGTGAACGCGAACCTTGCTGCGATGTCACCGGGAGCGTACGCGGCAAGTGCTGAAAAGACCTTGGAATGCTATTACAAGGCTCAAGTGAACAAGAATGTCTCGGTTGGTCCGGACTTTCAATACATCTGGAACCCCGGAGCCGTCAGGCCGACACCTTCGATATTTGTCGCTGGTGCGCGCCTGAACGTTACATTCTAGATCTTGTAGAGGATGGGCTTGATTCTGGGAGCGCCGGCGTCCCGCCGGTTGTGAAAAGAAGCTGGCTGCACTACAAGCCGCCGGGACGGCGGCGCTCTTATGAGCTCAGGTGCTCTCGGGCTCAATCAGTCTTTAGCCGATGACCGATCGCAAGCCTCGGTTGCAAGGGCTGTTGGTTTACCTTTGCGCCAGCGCTGGCGGTTTTGTTGCGGCCGCAGCAAGTAATGATTGTGCGGCATTCCGCGCGTTCAGCCAGCTTTCGACTGAAGCTCGGTTCAAGCATTCGCAGGACCGGATGCTTTTGCCCTCTGGCCAAAATGATCAGGTTGACGCTGAAGAGATCCAGCACATGGATTAGCTCCGCCAGTGGGTCTCCATCCGCGATGACCTTGTGTAAATGCAAAGCCGGACAGACTTCAATGATGGATTTCGACCACTTATCCAGTAGGTGCTTAGCACGCAAGCGGTCTTCTGTGTGCCAATGATCTGTGATGTCGGCATATCCATGACGTCCTGACTGCACCAGTGGAGGCTCCACGATGCTAGCCAAGATCACTGAGTTGTTAGTGCCCGTGAGCAAGTACGGTAAGGCCGCATTCACCTGTGCTTCAGCGAGCTGTGCATTCCGGATGGGTAAAAGTAGGTTCATGATCGAGTTTTCTCAATTCGGGTTTGGTAATCCCATTCAATTCGATCCAACGTCAAGGATGCATCAAGAAATAGACCCTGTCCGTAAAAATTGTGCTAATACGTCGCGGTGATGAGGACTGAAGCTCCACCAAGGACAATTGGAATATGGTTGAGGTACTACGAAAATGGCTCAGATGAGTTTAGAACGACAATCTTGAAGACCATTTCTAGCGAGAAACAAGACAGTGTTAGAGCAAGTAGGAATGCCAGTGGTGCGTCGTTCAATAGAACGTTTGCAATCCAATAGCTGGAACCAAGAACAAGACCTGCAACCGCCAAGGCGATGCCGAGCGCACGATAGCTGGGACTGTCACCTGCTTTGCCCATTCAACTTCTAACCAACAATAATGCGAGGGCGCTTGTCTGGGTCTGTTTCTAATTCCCGCAAGATCTCTCGCGTGACAGGAGCTGTTTCACCTTCACCTAAGAAGATGTACTTGAACACATAGGCAAGTGGATGTCCCTCGGTCCAGCCAAAATACGCATGCGGGATGGTGTGCGTTTTATCTCTAATGTGTAATAGGATTGCCGCGATTGCGTTTGGAATCGCGGGGCTTTTGCATTTGAATACCTTGAAGCCCTCCTCTTCTTCGGCAGTTAACTCCAGGCATTCATCGCTAAAGTCGGACGGATCACTTAGTTCTACTTCCAGAAAGATGAAGATGGCTTCGTCTTCCGTCAACTTGTGTAACTCCCTTGTTTCTTGTTCTTTCAATGCGTAGTTGGTGCCGCCCGGACGATGTGCTAACAAACAGATTTGACCGGAATGCCTCAAGACTTCGTTCAGATAGCTCTGCGCAGCGTTATCGAGTTTGACTGAGTGGATGCGTAGCTCAAGTGATCGCAACGCACGAGAGATGAGGGAAACGATCAGAATCGCCCCGATGAAGAATGAAGCAATGTGCAATCCTTCTGGTCGTTCAATCATGTTTGCTATCGATGTGTAAGCAAACACAAGAAAGATAAGAGGGAACAAGACTCTCTTAAATGCTGATTCTTTCCATGTTGCGAGCATCACCGCCAGTGCCGCGGAAGTAAACAGGACTAACACACCAGTAGCGTAGGCGCCGGCCTGAGCATCCACATCGGCCTTGAACATTATCGTCACCGCGACGCTGATAGAGATCAAGAATACGACTAGAGGTCTTTGGGCCCGCGCCCAATCTGGTGCCATGCCGTATCGTGGAAGATAACGCGGTACTAGATTTAGAAGTCCGGCCATTGCCGATGCACCGGCGAACCAAAGGATCAATATGGTGCTGAAGTCGTATACCGTTCCCCATCCCTCGCCAAAATATTTATGTGCCAGATATGCTAGAGCCCGACCGTTGGCGGCCCCTCCATCTGCAAATAATGGCGCCGGTATCAAAACTGTTGTGATTAAACTCGTACAGAGCAACGATACGGCCATAATGATTGCCGCCACGAGAAGCAGTTTTCTTGTGTTCTTTATTCGTCCGGTCGGCTTTTCGGGCGTATCACCGGGCGAGCCCTTGACCAGGGGCATTACGGCTACGCCTGTTTCGAACCCGGACATGCCCAATGCCAGCTTGGGAAAGAGAATCAAGGAGATGCCGATCATTTGTGGGATTGATCCAAATGATACGAACAACCCGGATTTCCAGTTCAGCAGCACCTCCGGATGGGCGGATATTTCCATAAAACTGCGCCCGATAACGAAAACGTTTGCCATCAAATACAGTGCCACGATGCCGACCGACAAACCGATCGCTTCGCGAAATCCCTTCAGGAAAACCGCTCCCAGAATCGCCAGGAGGAACAGAGTCACACCGACTCGGTTGTTCATCCAAAGGGGAATGAGCGGATTCTGAACGACATGGGCCGTCGCGTCGGCTGCCGAGAGGGTTATTGTGATGATAAAGTCAGTCGCTGCGAACCCGAGCAGCACCAGAATCATCGTTTTGCCTCGCCAGCCCGGCACCAACCGTTCCAGCATGGCGATACTGCCTTGACCATGAGGGCTCTCTTTCGCCACTCTGGAATACAATGGCACGAGCCCGAAGATTGTTACCAGCACCACAATAAGTGTCGCAATCGGAGATAGAAGCCCGGCTGCCAGGAAGGCAATCCCTGGCTGATATCCAAGCGTGGAAAAATAGTCGACGCCCGTGAGGCACATCACTTTCCACCAAGAGTCTTGGTGAGGCGGGGAGGCCTTCACATTTTTTCTCAGTCCATCGAAAAACCAGCGACGAAGTTTATTGCGCGCTGCTGCAGACCGGCGATCCGTAGTGTTAGGGGTTGTGGTTGTAGTCAATTGGATTCCGCATCAATTTATTTTGGAAATAGGTCATGTACCGGCATTCAATCGCAATAAGCGTGAATGTCGTGTCAATTTCCATCCGATTGATGTCAAGAAAGTGTCAAGATGAACTTTATTCTTGGCAGCGAAATCTATAGCCAATGCGAGTTTCGGTGTGAATGAACATGGGCCTGGTTTGATCCGTCTCTATCTTGTTGCGCAAATTGGCAATGTGTACGCGAAGAGTATGCGTGTCGTCCGTGTACTCCGGTCCCCATACTTTCGTCATAATGTTGGTATGTGTGAGCACGCGATTGCGGTGCTGAACAAGGCACTTAAGCAGGTCGTACTCCGTTGGAGTAAGATGCACTTCTTTGCTGTCTACACTAACCAGCCTGTGAACAAAATCAATTTCTAGATGACCAGTGATGAAACTGCGTTCATCGGAATCCCCGTCATTCGTCGATGTTCTTCGCAGGACTGCGCGCATTCGAGCCAGCAGCTCCCCGACACCAAACGGTTTGATCAAGTAGTCGTCGGCTCCAAGATCAAGTGCTTTGATTTTGTCTTCTTCATCGTCGCGCACTGATAGCACTAGAATTGGGACTTTTGTCCATTTTCGAAGTTCCGTGCAAACAGCAAATCCGTCCAGTTTCGGCATCGCAAGATCGAGAATGATCAGGTCTGGTGGATGCAATGCGGCCATATCGAGCCCTTCTTCACCATTAGAAGCGGTCATCACTGTGTAGCCGTTGCGCTCTAATCCTGCTCGCAGCGCCCTTTGGATTTGTGGTTCATCGTCAATTACTAGTATTCGCAGCATTGGACGCCTCCACCACGTGTAGTTCTGGCGGCAAAGTAATGCGGAACATTGACCCGCCGCCGTCCCGCGCAACAGCTTCAATCATGCCGCCGTGCGCCTCAACGAGTCCGCGACAAACCGCCAGTCCGATACCGACCCCAGGTGTGGAGCTTTCGTGCAAGTGCGGAGCACGCCAGAAAGGCTGGAAGATGTCAACGCTATTTTCTGGCAATCCTGCTCCCCTATCGCGAACTTCGATGACCGCTGCACGGTCCTCAAGGAGCTTCGTGCAAATCTCGATGGTAGTGCCCTCAGGCGAATACTTGAGGGCGTTCTCCACAAGATTTTTCAACACTTGGACAATTTGTGTTGAATCAGCATATATTTCTGGTAAGCGAGAATCAAGCTCGACGGTAATACGATTGTTGCTTTGCTCATCAAAAGCATCAAGTGCCATGCCGATAATTTCCGCAACTGATATTTGTTCGCGCCTAAGGCGCCAGGCCTCAGCTTCTAACCGCGAAAGATCGAGAATGTTTCCCACCATCCGATTTAATCGATCGGCTTCCTCCTCTACAGTCTGATAGAGGCCGCGCATCGTATCCGGTGCAAGTGGTGTGCCATCTTGTAACAGCGTCGAGACGGATGCTTTGATCGAAGTAAGCGGGCTTCTGAAATCGTGCGACACCATCGATAGCAAAGCTGTCTTCAAGCGGTCGGCTTGTGCTAAAGCAGCGGCGGCGGACTCCTGTTTCATCCACCTGTCGCGATGAAAAATCACCGCCGAGTGACTGACGAGCGACTCTACAATTTGCCTTTGCTGGGCAGTGAGACCCTGCTTTGTGCCCAGTTCTAGATACACGTATCCGAAGTCCACGTCGTGCATGGTAATGGGCAGAATCATAACTTTGCCGCTGCTTAGCGGACGTGTTACTTCCGACCGTCCACTACTGCCGAGTGACTCGTTGAGCAGTTCTGAAATTTGGGCTTCGATATTGTGCGAATCAGCAGTGGGCGGATGCACGGCCACGATAAAAGGCGGCGTATCTCCTGGATCTCTGGCGAGAATTGCAGCGACCTTTAGATTTACCACGAGGGCAACCTGTTTCAGGACTTCCATAACAGCAGACTTGGTGTCCAGTTGCGAGGCAACGGCCCAACTGGCTTCGGCTAAGGCGGCCGTCTCGCGCTGATGTTGTTGCGCTTCCGAGGCACGCACCTGTAGTGACGCCATAAGCTGTCCAATGATTGTCGCTGTCACAAGAAACACGCACAGCGCCACCCATTCTGCCGGGTCAGACACAGTGAAGGTGTTTTGAGGCTTAACAAAAAACCAATCGAAAAGTAGAAACGATAGGATTGACGCCCATATGGCCGGGGCTCGCCCCAGCAGCAGAGCCGATACGGCAACTACGAGCAGGTAAAGCATCGAAATGTTGGCTGAGTGCGGATCGATTTTGAGGCCGTAAAGAACGGCAGTCAAAGAAGCGACCCCAGCTGTCGCTACAGTAAAGCGCAGAGATGCGGACGCCCCCTTGGTTACCTTTGCTAAATTAATCGAGCACTGATTTTTGTTCATTAAAAACAGCTCGCCAGTCCCGTCATCGCTGATTCTGTCACAAGTCCATAATTCGGTTCGGGCGCCAGGTTGAAGGCTCAGGCAGCAATTGACCGGGCGACGCAGTAATCCGTGGTTCGATTCTGAGCTTTCCTGGCGTCATCGTAAAGTTGACGGTGTTTCATTTTAGTGTCATACGGGCAATATTAAATGGAATCCGGAGCGTTGGCGATGAAGTTTTTTAAGAATGCTAGTCAAAAGGCCACCAACGAGAATACTCTCGCTACGCCGTTATATTGTGCGGTATGTGATACCGAATATGGTGCGAGTCAGCGATTTTGCCCGAAAGACGGCGAACTGCTCGCTCCTAAAGATATTCCCGTTGCCGATAACGTCGTAGGCTCGGTATTCGTAGAGCGATACCAGGTGCAGTCCGTGCTTGGCGAGGGTGGCATGAGCGTGGTCTACAAGGCGCGTCATGCCATGATGGATCGCTTTGTTGCAATCAAAATTCTGAAAAACTTTGAGTCATCGCAAGACAAGATGCTCAAGCGATTTCAGCAAGAGGCCCGCGCCGCTAGCAGTCTTGGCCATCAAAATCTCATCACGCTGCATGACTTTGGCATTTCTCCTGATGGGAAGGCCTACATCGTCATGGACTATCTGGAAGGGCAAAGTCTCGAGGCGCTGATTCAGACCGGTCCGACAGCATCAATCGATAGACTTATCCGGATCTTTTTGCAAATTTGCGATGGGCTTGAACATGCGCACTCGAAGGGAGTCGTGCACAGAGACATCAAACCCAGCAATATCATTGTTTTGAGCACTGCAGACCACGTCGATTGGGTCAAGATTGTCGATTTCGGCATTGCTAAATTGATGCCGGAGGCGAAGAAAGAGACCTTTCACTTAACGCAAGCGGGGCAGGTTTTCGGAAGTCCACTATTCATGAGCCCAGAGCAATGCAAGAATGCTGCGATCGATTTGCGCACGGATATCTATTCTCTTGGTGGCACCTTCTACAATGCTATTGCCGGCCGACCGCCGTTTCAGGGGGGCTCACTTGCCGAAATTGTGTACCAGCAACTGAAAGAAGATCCGCTCCCATTTTCGGAATCGGCGCCGAACGTTGAAGTTCCGGCTGCACTGCAGGCTGTTATTTTTAAGTGCCTTGAGAAGCATCCAGAGGCTCGCTTCCAGTCGATGGCGGAGCTGCGCTGCGACCTCGAACAGATTCAAATTCAGCGCAGAACTGCCGAGCAAGTAAGAACGAAAGTAAAACTGGGCGTCGTTCTTGCGGAAAACAGTGAAGAGGTGCATCGAACAATTGCCGATACTTTGCAGTCGACAGGCGAGTTCACTTTGCTCGGTACGGCAAAAAACGGTGAACAAACAATAGATTGTGTAATGCAGCATCTGCCTCAGATCGCCCTGGTGAATATACAGATGCCGGTTATTTCTGGCACCGAGGCGACCAAACAAATCAAAGCGCAATTCCCGAACATGCGCATTCTTTTGTATAGCCTGAGCGAAGATTACACGGAAATTGTCGCAGCGCTAAATTGCGGTGCAGACGGATTTATTTTTAACGACTTGAGCGCTCCACGGCTTGCGCCAGCCATGAAAGCAATCGTAAACGGCATCCCCTGGGTCGATCCTGAAATCACCAGCCGCGTTCTGCAAGCCTCTGCTCGCTCGCTGAGGGGACAGAAGGCGCCGGATGTGTCAGTAAAGCGAGTAACAAATCCGAATCTTAACCATGCTGGTTTCATTGAATCGTTGGCCGAAATTTATCAAGATGAAGGCAAGTATGATGAAGCAGAAGCTCTATATCACGCAGCTGTAGCGCTTGAGGAAAAGGCAAAAGGAAAGACGCATGCGGATGTGGTGGTACCACTAACCAAGCTAGCAGACTTATATATGTCGCGCAAAAAATCAGCTGCTGCCGAGCAAATGTACCTACGAGCGTTAGAAATCCGGTTTCAGAATCTCGGTCCAGAGCACCTCGACGTCGCAGCTAGTCTGGAATCGCTTGCACTGCTGTTCAAGAGTTCAGGTGGATTGATTGAATCCGAAAGATTCTACGCTTGGGCTTTGCGCATTCGCGAGAAGCTATGCAGCGCAGATGACGCGCAAATTAAACTAACCAGGACCAAGCTGTCCGCGGTTATTGATGAACTAGCGCGGTCGCATTCCTAAGCAGGCGACCTGGTTCAAACTTGTAGGGTCCACGACATGCGGCCTTCGTCCTCGACTGCAGCCAGCGGGAGAGAACAGGCCCCTCCGCTACAAAGACGCCGGCACCAAATGCAGTGCAGATATTTCTACTTTTTGAACCGCTCGTATAGCAGAGACACATTATGTCCGCCAAAACCAAAGCTGTTTGTCATTGCCGCTTTCACGTCAACATGCCGCGCAACTCCCGGTACATAATCGAGATCGCAATCTGGATCTGGGGTGTCAAGGTTGATTGTGGGTGGCACTCGCGAATCGTTTATCGCTAGACAGCACACCGCGGATTCAATAGCACCAGCTGCACCGAGCATGTGTCCGGTCATCGATTTCGTTGAGCTAATTGGCACCGACTTGGCTGAGTTTCCAAAGACCTTTTTGATCGCTATGGTTTCGGAGGCATCACCAAGTTTGGTTGATGTTCCATGGGCGTTGATGTAGTTGATTTCTTCAGGCAGTAATTTTGCTTCGGCCAATGCTGCTCGCATCGCTGACGCGGCACCTTCGCCATCGGTTCGCGGCATTACAATATCGTGTGCGTCGTTTGTCTGCCCATACCCGGTAAGTTCTGCATAGATGCGTGCCCCGCGTTTTTGGGCGTGCTCCAGAGATTCAAGCACAAGCACTGCAGCTCCTTCGGCGATCACAAAACCGTCGCGGTTGAGATCGAAAGGCCGGCTGGCAGCTTTGGGGTCGTCATTTCTGGCTGACAGAGCCCGAGCGGCAGAGAAACCTGCCATGCCCAAACCGGTTATGCAGGCGTCAGTTCCGCCGGCAAGCATAACATCAGCGTCGCCGCGCTCAAGTAGTCGATATGCATCACCCAAAGCGGTCGCTGAAGTCGCGCAGGCAGTAACGGCGCAGGAGCCCGGACCACGAGCGTTGTTTTTGATCGAGACCCAGCCAGATGCCATGTTCGCGCTAATCATGGGAACCATGAATGGCGAGCAGCGGTCCGGTCCGCGCTTCATTAGAGTATTGAAGTTCTTTTCAACCGTATCGAATCCACCAGCGGCAGAGCCCACCAGCGTGCCCATTCTGGTCGGATCGACGTCATCCGGTCCGATATTGGCATCCTTGCGCGCAAGACCAGCGGCGGCAACGCCTAATTGAATGAATCGATCCATGCGCCGGGCCTGCTTGGGGTCCATGTGCTCAAGGGGATCGAAATCCCGTACCTGTCCGGCTACGTGCGAGTACCCAAGTAGTAGAGGCTGAACGGTTTCAGCCTCTATCGGCGAAACTCCGCTCCGTCCGTTCAGAAGTGCTTGCCAGAACGTTTCCTTGCCGATCCCAACAGGAGAGACTATGCCGATGCCTGTAACGACCACGCGGTGCCGTGGTAGAGGTGTTTTAAATAGTGCCATGGATACCGAACTGCTAATTAGGACCTTGTACAGCAGCATCATACCGAGCATATGGGGCGCGTGTGAACAAACAATGCCCTGTTTGGCGCGGACGGTTGCAAAAGTTCAGCGTAGGCTCCTTAGCTTTATCCAATGATTTGCTTCCCCGACGATGGAACCTATGCCTGAGGTTTACCGTCACCACTCCATGCGGCAAAAAGCCGCAACTGACGGGTTTACTATGCTGCAAGACGAACACATGCGTGATGAACTGCGAGAAATGGCTCGCATTTATAGAGGGCGCGGACGCGCCAAGCTGGCGGCCGAAGTGGACGCTCTTGCTGCCGAGATCCAAGAGCGCATGAACCGTTGCAGAAACAACGGTATAAACGGTTCTGTTATCAGTCCGCTGGACTACCAGAAGGACGCCTAGAACTACCCAGCATGGAAGGCGTTGTATGAACTGCGCTCGTAGCTGCCATTCGCTCCGCAGCTCCCAAGGTCTGAGCGTCTAACTGATCTCGATGACGAAGAGGGCCAAATCCGGATGTTGCCAGACACTTTTTTTTCTCATGACGGACTAATTCAGCAATTGCTTCACCAAGCGAACGAGGCGACCGCGAACAAAGACTTCCAGACCGCCGAAGATTGCTATAAGAAGGCGTTGGATGGCTTATTGGAGACTTTTGGACCGGGGCACATCCAAGTGGCGATGGTCATGCACAATCTTTCTGCAATGCTCGAAAAGCAAGGACGACTGGACGAAGCCCAGTTGCTCGGACGCAAAGTGACACACATTATTACGCAGGCACACAAGCACGACCAAAACCAGGCGAACGGTGGTTGATTGCCTGGCGTGGGGGCGTTAAGACAAGCCTGTCAAGTGATGATGTGTTCAATGTTAGGTGCTGGAGTTGCGAGCTTTTCTGCCCATGCTCCGAATTCTGCTGGTAACGGTGTTTGTTCGCTGGTTATGGAGGCGTTCACAAACTGGAATCCGAGACAAGCTTTTTGCCGCAGACCGTCATCCGGACAGGACTGAAAAACAAATCGAAACGCTCTTTGCGCTGCCATTGGAAGCCCCGTTTTGAAAAAACTTGCAGCTAGAAAAAGGCGAGCTTGCCAATTGTTGGGCTCAACATCCAAGATATTCTGCAAAAGTGGTATCGCATCTTTGTAGCGTCCCGATTTGTAGTGTCCGTATGCCTCAAGTGCTACAGCCACATCAACTTCCGACGTGTTAATTGAAAGGTCCATTGGTTTTGCCTTCTTCATCCTGACAACCCCCATGATTACGTATGGCCCGTGGCAAAGACATGGCAGGGTGGTGACATATTTGTGACATGATCTGCAAGCAAGCGGAGCCTGGGAAATGAATGGTGTGCAGCAACGTCGAGATCGAATCGCGGGGACTCTTATGGGCACCGCAATTGGCGATGCACTCGGACTCTACGTGGAAGGGTTGAGTGGAGAAAAAATTCAACGAAGATTCGGCAAGGTCGATCGCTATCTAATGCCATGGGGCATTGGTCTGTTGTCCGACGACACGGAGCAAAGTGCGATAGTGGCCGAAGCACTGGCGTTGCATCCTACTGACGCAGCCGCTTTCGAGAGGCATCTACGC
>Ga0163152_10004436_pt1 | contig 17380 bp, 10 predicted proteins | sample OliLakLV19MP8IB2_FD_148635 | JGI IMG/M metagenome (GOLD analysis project Ga0163152, IMG submission 148635) | Freshwater microbial mat bacterial communities from Lake Vanda, McMurdo Dry Valleys, Antarctica - Oligotrophic Lake LV.19.MP8.IB-2 | ecosystem: Environmental > Aquatic > Freshwater >... | reverse complement strand
GACAGGCCAAATGTTGGTAGAAAAGGATATCACCTTTTACTCTAATTGCGAACATCACTTTGTACCCATCATAGGCAAGGCACATGTAGCTTACATTTCGAGTGGAAAAGTTATCGGGCTTTCTAAAATCAATCGCATTGTGCAATACTACGCCAAACGCCCACAAGTACAAGAACGCCTCACAAACCAAATTGGTTTGGCGTTAAAGCAGGCTTTAGGCACTAAAGATGTTGCAGTAGTAATAGATGCGGCGCACCTTTGCGTTTCTTCACGAGGCATACAAGATACCAACAGCACAACCATTACTGCTTTCTACAGTGGCAAATTTGCAGAAGAAGCCACAAGGCAGGAATTTTTGAAATATATTGGATGAGGAACGAAAATTAAAGGTACTCTGACAAATTTTGTTTTGAACCACATAGAAACATAGAGAACATAGCCCGAAACACTGTGTGCCATATCTTTCTATGTGGTTTATACCTTGCTCCACTAAAATTGTCGGAGCACGAAAATTAAATAAATAAATTGATAGTTTTAGGACTTACGCAACGTTCAAGAACAAACAAAAAAACGAACGTTGTGCCTATTTGTATAACACACGGCTCGCGTGTATGCCGTAGGCAAGGTTTTTTGTATAGAAAGAACTTTGATTATGATGCACACGCGAGCCGCGTGTTATACATTGCGTAGGGTGCATTTCAAAATCGTTCCATATACCCCTCTCCAAATCGGAGAGGCAAGGGTTTTGAAATGCGCCCATTGCGTAAGTCTTATTTTTTATTTTTTAATGTCGAGGACTTGACAATCTGAAAAAAGACGCTAAAATATCATCTTATTTAATTTCTATTCCTAAGAAATAAAAAAACACACCATAAATGGTGTGTTTTTATTTTAAGCTTCTTTGGTAGATTGATGTTGGAAAGATAACGCTTCCCCTTCACCTGAGTAATCTACTAAAATAGTATCACCGTCGTTCAGTTCTCCGCGTAAAATTTCTTCTGCTATTGGGTCTTCCAAATATTTTTGGATAGCCCTGTGCAACGGTCTTGCACCATATTGTGGGTCGTAACCTTTATCGCTTAAGAAGTCTTTAGCTTTTTCTGTGAGAGATACTTTATAGCCAAGCGTGATGATACGTTGGAATACCTTCTCCAATACGATGTCGATAATTTTGTGCAAATTTTCGCGTTGCAAAGAGTTAAATACAATAATATCATCAAGGCGGTTTAAAAACTCGGGCGAGAACGCTTTTTTCAAGGCACTTTGAATCGTGCTTTTCATGTGTTCGTCTTGGTTTTCTGTTTTGGATTTGGTGGCGAAACCGACTCCTGCTCCAAAATCTTTCAAATCGCGTACTCCGATATTGGAGGTCATGATGATGATTGTATTTTTGAAATCTACTCGCCTGCCCAGTCCGTCTGTCAAGATGCCGTCATCTAGTACTTGTAAGAGAATGTTGAACACGTCAGGGTGTGCTTTCTCAATCTCATCAAGCAAAATAACGCTGTATGGCTTGCGGCGAATTTTTTCAGTGAGTTGTCCACCTTCTTCGTAACCTACATAACCTGGAGGCGCACCTACCAGACGCGATACAGAGAATTTCTCCATGTATTCGCTCATGTCGATACGCACAAGTGCGTCATCTTTGTCAAACAAATAGGTAGCAAGTGCTTTTGCAAGTTCTGTCTTGCCTACCCCTGTAGGTCCGAGGAATATAAACGAGCCGATAGGTTTCTTCGGGTCTTTCAATCCTACGCGGGTACGTTGAATAGCTTTCACGAGCTTGCTTACTGCCGCGTCTTGCCCTATAACACGCCCTTTCAATTCTTCGCCCATGTTGAGGATTTTTAAGCCTTCTTTTTGAGCTACACGATTGGTAGGAATGCCTGTCATCATGGCGACTACTTCGGCTACACTTTCTTCGTTCACCGTATAACGGCTACGTTTGGTGTCCTCTTCCCATTGAATTTTAGCTTGGTCAAGTTCTTCGAGAAGGCGTTTTTCCTTGTCACGAAGTTGAGCGGCTTCTTCATATTTTTGGCTTTTGACTACGTGATTTTTTTCTTTTTTCACGTTTTCAATTTTCTCCTCAAGGTCGATGATAGTTTTTGGAACTTGGATATTGTTGATGTGTACCCTTGCGCCCGCTTCATCTAATACATCTATAGCTTTGTCAGGCAAAAACCTGTCGCTGATATAGCGGTCTGAGAGTTTCACGCATGCTTCTATCGCTTCTGGCGTATAAATAACATGGTGGTGGTCTTCGTATTTGTCCTTGATGTTGTGAAGGATTTCGATGGTTTCTTCAGGCGAGGTAGCTTCTACCATCACGACTTGGAAACGGCGTGCCAATGCACCGTCTTTTTCGATGTATTGACGGTACTCGTCGAGTGTAGTCGCACCAATACATTGGATATCGCCGCGCGCCAATGCAGGTTTGAACATATTGGAGGCGTCAAGCGAGCCTGACGCGCCTCCAGCTCCTACTATGGTATGCAGCTCGTCAATGAAGAGTATCACTTCGGGTGATTTCTCCAGTTCGTTCATGACGGCTTTCATGCGCTCTTCAAACTGCCCACGATATTTTGTACCGGCTACGAGGGAGGCAAGGTCAAGCGTTACGACACGTTTGCCAAAAAGCACACGCGATACTTTTTTCTGCACAATGCGCAATGCCAATCCTTCTGCGATGGCGGTCTTGCCTACGCCCGGCTCGCCTATCAAGATAGGGTTGTTTTTCTTCCTGCGACTCAATATTTGTGCGACACGCTCTATTTCCTTTTCTCTACCCACGATGGGGTCGAGCTTGCCTGCTTCGGCAAATTTGGTAAGGTCGCGCCCGAAATTGTCAAGCACGGGTGTGCGTGATTTTTCGGAGCCACGCTGTTCGCGTTGCCCGCCGCCGCCGCCATACATACGCCCGCTTGTACTGTCATCATCGTCATCATCTGTGTTAGCAGCATTTTGAGGCTGTGAGTGTGCGAGTGTGTATTCTATTTGGTCGCGTACTGTTTGGTGATTTACGCCCATACGTTGCAATAATTGCGCGCCAAAGCACTCCTCTTCATGGAGGATAGCAAGCAATAAGTGTTCAGTACTGATGAGTTCACTCTTGAAGTATTTGGCTTCAAGGTACGTAACTTTCATCACACGCTCTGTTTCGCGGTTGAGTGGAAAGTTGTTAGGATTGCGGAATGGGCTAACTGATTTTGGCTTTGTATGTTGCTCTATTACTTGTCGCAATTCGTTGAGGTCGACTCCCATTTTTTTCAAAACGGTAAGTCCAAGTCCTTCGCCATCGCGGATAAGCCCCAGAATCAAATGCTCAGTGCCAATATAGTCATGTCCCAACCTGTACGATTCCTCGCGGCTAAGGGAGATTACCTCCTTGACTCTACTTGAGAATTTTGCTTCCATATTATTTATTTATAGATTGTTCGATGAACGATTGGAGTTGTTGCTTTAATATTTTGTTCTTGCTTAAATGAACACTTTAGTACCTTAACTTGTTTATTGAATCAATAAATTTTAGGCACGTATTATATTTTTAGCATTTGTACCTTCACAAAAGATTAAATCTAAGATGCTCATATTTGGCACAAAACCCATGCCAAATACTTGAGTGTAAGGGTGTAACGAATTTTGGAGCGTGTTTGGTATATTTTTTTTTGGGTGAATGGCTTGCCTATAATCTATAAAGTCTTTGTTTTCAGCAATTTGTATATAATTTTCGCAAAAAGCAGGCTCTTGTGGGAGTTCTAATATTTTACGACAAAGTGTCAGCATGTTTTTATTTAAGTCTGCCAAAAGTACAGGTTTTATATTGTAAATGGCTTCAATCTCGTCAAAATAATAAGGGAAATAAGGTGCTTTTCCGTAGTTTGTTTGGAGGCTTCGGAGGTGAAGTGTTCCCCAGTTTTGGCTATAATCTATTTCTATAGTGTTTACGGATTGTTTGGGTAATTGTTTCTTAATAGGGACAGAAAGGGCTAAAGTTGATTCGGAGGTAAGGATTTGGGTACGGTTTCGGTAGCTTTGCTTTTCATAATGCTCGCCTGCATCTATCCAAACTACCTCGCTTTGCGCCCATGCACAAAAGTAGGCAATACAAGGGAAATAATGAAGGGAAAAGATTGAAGTCTGCATTTTTAATTGATTAAACTTGGTAGGATTAACAAAACGCAAGTAAATTTTGTTTCAAAGTCTTGGTAATCCCTGTGTTTTCTATGTTGCTATCTGGTTCAGCTACTTGCCTACCTAATCCATAAAAACGTGTCCTAAACTTGCCGATAGTTTTTTTAACTGGTCTTTTTCAAAATTAGCTTTTTCGGCATGCTTTTGCGCTTCTTCTTTTGCGGCGCGCCTTTCTCGAACTATCTCGAATTATTCTTCAAGGGTAATAAATTTGTTGCCGTAAATTTTCCGTTGCAGAACACATAGACCAAAGGCGTATGGAAGCCAATTAGACACTTTGTGGTTTGTTTTTTTACAAAAGTTACCACTTTGCAACGGAAAAATTGCACCAACAAATTATTTGGGTGCATTTCAAAATCGTTCCATATATCCCTCTCCAAATTGGAGAGGCGAAGGGTGAGGTTTTATTTTTAGAAATTCATAGACATACCTATGCGCCAATCAAACAAACGGATAGGCGTTTCATATACATAACCAACATGGTGTTTATGCACTACTTGGTTTGTTGTATTGATAAATTCCGCGCTTACATCACCTGTGGGTGTAGCAGTGGTGGTAGCTTTATTGAGGCTCATGTAACTTACGCGTCCTCCTGCTACATAGTTTGAACTGATGTCGATAGCAAAGCGTTCTCCTACGCGGATTCGCGCGCCGATACCTGCACTTCCTGCCAAATTGTAAGAGGATCTAAGTATCGTGCTTTCCAAAGGGTGACAATCATCGACATCTTGCGGGTCTTCTATGGTGAGGTTGGTGTAGAAATACGATAAACCGCCGCGTAATTGTATGTAAGGCTGTACCCATGCTTTTGTGGGGTAGTAAATACGTGTTTTTAGCATCAGATTTGTCATATTGTTGCTTACGTTTACATTCGTGGTCGTGGTGGAGCCATTAGCAAAAGTATAGGTTTGGCGTTGTGTTTGATAGCCGTAGCCCCCCAGTCCAATGTCAAGCCCTATTGCGATAGGCGTTTTAGAAATTTTGTAGCCTATGCCTAAGTTTAGCCCATGCACACCTTTGATATTGTTTGCCATTTGTCCGCTTGGACGTGAGTAACAATAATTGAGGTCAAATTCAATTTGCGCCACAGCTTGCCATGAGGCGAGGACGCATAGCGTAAAGATAAAACATGTTTTTTTCATGATAAAGTTGGTTTTTGTATTGACTTTGTAAAGCTACTTATTTTTTTTAGAAAAGCAAAAGAAATATGAAATAAATTTGGTTCTTAAAAAGTTATTGCGCGAACTATACTCAAATTGGTCATGTTGTAAGCATCTCCTGTCGTGTTGGCACCACACAAAAGCGTATGGATGCAAGGTCCGCAATAACTTTTTAAGAACCATAAATTTTAAGCATTAAAGAACGTGGGACGAAACTAAATAGGTTGATACTTTTTTGCACACAGACTGAAAGTATGTGCTACATACAAGTTTCTAATTTATTGACACCAAAAACACGCAGTGAAACGATTAACTAAAGACACTATCTAACAAATTTAAAATGCCTTTGAGTGGAATCAATGCCCATGCGGGACGCGAGTTCATTTCGTAACCAAGTTCATAAATAGCCTTTTCCAATAAATGATAGCAAAGCAGGTAAGTAGCTTCTTTTTCGTAGCCTATTGCAAGCGAATTTTCTTTGGCAGTATTCAAATAGGTATTGAGAAAAACAGCGACTACAACCCTATAATACAAACTGCCTGCCTCTACCAAATCGGCAAAAGACAGATTGCTTGTTTCTTTTATTTCAAAAATATTGGAATAGACTGCATAATGAAACGAGCGTATCAAGCCTGCCACATCTTTGAGCGGCGATTGTTTTACTTTGCGGTCGCGGATAGTGCTTTCGGGTTCGCCCTCGAAGTCAAGAATAACAAAGTCTTCGCCTGCACGCAGCACTTGCCCCAAGTGATAGTCGCCATGAATACGTATGCGCTTTCCTATGAGTTTGGACTCATCAAAGGTCTGGATAATATTCATTATTTCCTCCTCTCTTTCAAGGAAATTTTTGGCATATTCTAAACTCAATCCATCGAGGCTGTCTATGTTTTTCTCGACCAAATCAGTACGCCGTTCCATTTGCAAGATGAGTTTGTTTTTGAGCCAGACCGAATAATCTTCGTTGAAAGTAATGGGCATGAAAGTATAATTGTTGCGGTCTGAGGAAATACTGACGTGCATTTCTGCTGTGCGCTGTGCCAATTTCTCTGCGTTTTTCAATGTTTCGTAGCCTATCAAGTCCAACATTTCGGGTTCTACATCACGTATGCTCAAGGGTTTGTATAAATCGACTTTCTTGAGTTCTTTGAGGTCGTGTCGGAGTTGTTGGATTTTGTCAAAGTAACTTTTGACACGTCCATGAAAGTAACCCCATGCCTCGCCATCATTATCTACTTTTTCTTGCATTAAACCTAACGAAACATCGGGAAACCCGTCGCGCTTCCATGTCAGGCTACCTGCATAGCGCGGGGAGTGTTTGAAGCCTGCATTTTCAGTCAAAAAGCGGGTTATTTCCACGTCGGGGTTTTTTTCACGAAACAATTTGCGGTAGATTTTAAAGAAAAACCTATCTTCAAAAATCACAGAGGTATTGCTCTGATCAACTTTTAGTACTTGTGAGTTGATGGGGCTATGTTGGGGTAAGTTTTCCAATACCTCGCCCTTTTCAAACACAAGTGCGCCGTCATTGGTATTGATTTTTTTCTGTGCGACCATGTGTAAAAAAACGGCTTCGCGAAAGTCCTCATCATAAATAGCATCAATCAAATGTCCTGCCTTGCCTGCGATGCTGATAGGCGTGATGACTGCTTTTTTGTCCAGTTTTTTTGTGTCCTCCTCTTGTACAAAAGACAATGGCAGAAAGTAGCTTTCAGAAGATGCGGCTACATAGTTAGCCTCCAAAATCAAGAAATACGCTTGTGTGTTTTGAAAGGGAAACGTAAGCACGTATTGCGTCTTGAATTGCTTGAGTTTTTTGGACTTGCCTCCAAACCATCGGCACTTAGGCAGGTAGGCAGGCAAGGTGCGTGTAAGGAGTGTTTGCACGAGCGCATTATCTTCCCAAAAATTTTCCCATGCCAATGTGGTGTGCGGTGTTTGATTTTCTTTGTTTTCCATTACTTTTTTCTTGTTTAAATAATGCGTATGAAATGTATTTTTTTTTCGGTTTTTTGCTTTCATAAGGCTTTCAGTGTATTTTTAAGTTCCCTAAAATTTTCCAGCATCGCAATTCTTGGTTTATCAAAGCAGGGATTTTTTGTTGCAAGCTTTGTTTTTCTTCTACGATTTTTGTCAAAAATGCTTGTGTGTCTGTGTCTGTGTCTGCTTCTTGTTCAAAGGCTTGTAAATTATCAGCGAGCATTGCCAAGTCGTGCCAATCGCCTATGGTTTCTTCTAACATTTTGAGGTCTTGGTATTGCTGGAGTGTAGCAGGAACAAATACCAAATGTAGTACATAATAAATGGACTTAATGATTTTGCGGGCTTCATGCAGAGGCGCGTCTTCAGTGGCATTATTTACCAAATCGCGGACTGTTTTAAAACGAAGGCGCAACAGTTTTTCAGTATCTATATACAATGTGCCAGCCGATACGCGCTGTAATTGTTTGTAAAGTAGTTTGTCTTTTTTAGTTATTTTGGCTATATCTGCCTTGCCTGCTGTTTTTTGAAAGGTTTTAAAACAGGCTTTTTGTTGTTGTTGTATATGTTGAAGATAATGGTTGGGGGCAGGCAAGTTCCAGTTTTTTGCACACTTGAGAACCAGACGCTCTTGCACTTGCGCATCACGCAAAGCTCCTGTCGCTTTGAATATTTTTTTGAAACGTTGAAAATGAAGACACATTTTGTTTGTTTCGGGCAAAAGTTGCGCTAAAAAACCAAACAAAGCCTTTATCCTTTTGATACTCACGCGCAACTCGTGGATAGGCTTTTCGCTCAATATTTTTTGTGCAATATGCAGGTTTTTCAATACAAGCTCGTGTTGTTGGTCAAAGTATTTTTCTAGTTTTTTCATTAGTTTGGTAAAGAAATTTTGCCCAATGAGACAGCAGGAATCTGCGACTCGTTATCTCCCAAAGTCAAAACACTTCCCGTCAAAGTTTGGTGGGCAAGTAAGGCAAATAAGATAGCTTCTTTGGCATACGGCGGATAGCCAAGCGTACGCATTTCGTTGAAAGTACATGGCAGGAGTTCGTGCAAATGCCGTTCTAAAGTAAGGTTATGAACACCCCCTCCACTCAAATAAATGACGCAATTTTGCCAATCAGGTACATATTCTTGGATAGCCTCCGCTATAGTTTCGGCTGTAAAGCGCGTCAATGTAGCCACAAGGTCAGCTGTGTGCAAATCTAAAGTGTTCGCGTTGCGTTGCGCATCTTGAAAGAACTTCATATTAAATAACTCTTGCCCTGTAGTTTTGGGAAAAGATTGTAAAAAGAACGGGTGCGCCTTCATAGTTTTCAACAAGTCGGCATCAATTCTTCCCGCACTGGCTACCGTTCCCTCATCGTCATACAACATAGGCGGCAGGTAAGCTCTGACGGCCGTGTCTATCAAAGTGTTGCCTGGACCCGTATCGGTAGTCCGTACTTGAGTAGCATCTTCGGAGGCAGGCAAGTACGTAAAATTGGCTATCCCGCCTATGTTGAGCATTATCCTATTTTCAGTCGGGCTGGAAAACAAAACATAGTCCCCATACACAACCAATGGCGCGCCCTCGCCTCCCGCCGCTATATGCTTTTGGCGAAAGTCGCTTATTGTGATGATGCCTGTTCGATGTGCGATGTGGTCGCCATCGCCTATTTGCAGGGTAGCGTTCGTATAGTGCGGCTTGAGGTGCAAGCGTTTGGGCGCGTGGTAAATGGTCTGCCCATGGCTTGCGATACAATCCACATCTTCAGGTTGCACACCCCACTTTTGCAAACTCTCCAATGCCATACGCGCGTGCAACGAACCGATGCGTGCATTCAACATGCAAACACGGGAAAGTTTGACCGCCTCCTGCGCAAAAATCTCCCTGATTTTACGTTGCAAGGAATCTGTGTAAGGGTAGGTGGTAAAGTGTTCAAGAACTAGCGTGCAGTCTTTCCCACGCCCTTTGATACGACAAAGTGCAATGTCCAATCCGTCCAACGAAGTGCCTGACATAAGCCCCAAAATAAGGTGTTCCTCTTGTTGTGCGAGCTGAATAAGTTTATTTAAACCAGTCATGAGTTGCCTCCAAAAATATTTTTCAGGCAAAAATAAAAAAAATCCAATAATATACGTAACTTTCCGCCCAAATTAAAAAATAATCTTTTTATCGACATGAAAAATCTGGTACTTTTCGGACCTCCAGGCGCAGGCAAAGGCACACAAAGTGAGAAACTAATAGCCCGATATGGTTTTGTGCATATTTCTACAGGCGACATATTCCGCTACCACATCAAAAACAAAACCGAACTTGGCGACCGCGTACAAGCATATTTAGACAACGGCTTGCTTGTTCCCGACCAAGTAACTATAGACATGTTGCAAGAGGAGGTGGCTAAAAATCCTGAAGCAAAAGGCTTCTTGTTTGATGGCTTTCCGCGCACTGTTCCGCAAGCTGAAGCCCTTGATGCTTTCATGGAAGGAATCCACTCTGCCATTCATTACGTTATCGCGCTCAATGTTACAGAAGAAGAAGTGCGTACTCGAATTGAAAAGCGCAGAGAAATCAGCCACCGCATTGATGACGAAGCCGAAAAAGTGGATAAACGTATCAGTGAATACTTTTCAAAAACCGTGCATGTGCTTCCCCATTATGAGGCCCAAGGGCGTTTGCAACGTGTACAAGGTATAGGTGAAATTGAAACTATTTTTCAAGACATTTGTAGCATATTAGACGCCTAATATTAAAAAACTTCCCGAAAAATTACTTTTGGGAAGTTTTCTGTTGTTATAAATTTCCCGTCGTACAGCCTACACTGAAAACAAGGCATACATTTTTGTTCAACGTACAAGTCCACAGACGCGCCGTCTGTGATATAATCAACAACTCTCGGAGGCAGAGCTGGAGCTTAGGGGCGTTTAGAGCGTGAAAGTCAGCACTACAAAAAACGATTTATATACCATAAGTCCTAAAACTACCACCTTATTTAATTTTTGTTCCTTATGTATTGGATAACTTGCCTGCCCGCCAAAATCACCCATTTAATTATTTAAAATAAGGTCGCGCTCTGTCGCATCTGTGATACCATATAAATCAAGTACTAATAAATCTATTTCGTTTTCTGTATGGGGTATTCGCTGATTGATTTGCCCTAAAGAAAATGCGTCTTGTTTTGTGGTAGCCTCTTTCTTTTTTTCTATCAAGCCCATTATAAGATGCGTTTGTTTTATAATATTTTCTATCGTTTTTTGTTGTTTTTTATCTTGTGTATCTATTTTTATAATAGGCAAACTTTTAGCATCATTTGGATAAAAATTTAGTGCATCACTCAGAAAATTTTTAAAATACCAGTTGATAATTTTTGAATTTAACAACGCCAATAAAAACATATAATCATACTCTTTTGCTAAATCCATGTCGCCTTCTTTGACTGCTTTTCTTGCAGTGATGTGTGTAGCTGTTTGGAGTTTGTCTATACGCACACAATTTATAACAGTGTGGCTATTATAAAATGCTTGGTTATCATACGCAAATCTTAATCTATCTTTTACAATTCTGATGCAAACAATCTTCTCATTTTCAAATAATTCAGGAAACATTGAATTGTAATGCTCGGTTGGTTTATAATCCAACCAGCCGTATTGTGAATATACATATTTTTCAATATTTTTCCCTTCCAAAAATGGCTTATATCCTTTTTTATTTTTATCGTGGATATACGCATCTTTTCCTATAGCCTTTTCTTTATGATTGAGTCTTGCACCATAAGCTACTAAACAAATGGTATCCAATGAAACAGCTTTTTGCCACAATTTATCGCGCAATGGCAGGAAGTCATGCACAGCTTTTGTTTCAAAGCGGAAGCCTTTAAAATCAGCAAAAATAGCTTGGTCTATTGTTTTTTTGTCAAAATTATTATTTACAAAAGATAGGACACTTTCAGCTATTGTTATCTGCGTTTGTTTTTTATTGGCTGTTTTTTGTAAAGAAAGAATGATATTTTTTACATTGGCTTGGCTGAATACCATATAGTTGCTTGTGTCCACTATTTCGCGTATAAAATAATTTTTCACAATCATTTCTCTCGAAGCTTCTCCATAATTTTGGTTAGTAAAAGCATAAGGAATGATAAAAGAAAGCGAGCCGTTTTCTAGTAAATTTTTCAGGTTATTTTCGATAAAAGCTATATAAATATCTGTCCTACCTTTGCAAGTTTGATATTTAGCAAGGTAGTAATTTCGGGCATCTTCTGCTAAATTTTCTATATTGATATATGGTGGATTTCCTATGATGATGTCAAAACCTTTTGTTTTAGTAGTAAACACTTTAGCAAATTGTGTTTTCCAACTAAATGGCTTAATTCTTTTTTCTATCAAAGGTTCAAAATCTAAAGAATCCCCATAAAAATCAACATCTATCAAACTATTTCCGCTTCTGATATTATCGTCGAGGGTAGGCAAGACACGTTCGCGGTAAATTTTTAGAGAAGTATCTATGGAGCTTTCAGTTTCGCCTTCCATTGCTTTGAGTAAAAGGGAAAGTTTGGTAACTTCTACAGCATTTGCATCGATGTCGACACCAAAAATATTGTTTAATAATATTTCTTTTTTTACAAGAGAAGTTAATTTGCCGTCGCTTGTGAGTGGAGCTTTAATTTCATATTTTAATTGGGTATTTATTTTGTATAATTGTATATAATAACTGTGGTACCAATCTAATAAATATTGGTACGCGCCCAATAAAAATGAGCCGCTACCACAAGAAGGATCGCAGAGTTTTAACTTGCTCACTTCCTTGCCTACGTCCTCTATGGCAAATTTTCGTTCTATTTCTTTTATTTTTTCGCCTAACGTACTGCTTACCATATAGGCTACGATGTATTGTGGCGTATAATAAACGCCGCCTGCTTTTCGGACTTCGGGTTTATCGGTGATGGTGATGCTTTTGTTGGGATTGATGACGATAATTTTGCCTAAGAACTGTTCATAAGCATTTCCCAAAATATCGGCAGGCATCACTGCGAATAGGTAAGGGCTTTTAGGCAAGTACAATTCCTCAATGATGTTTTTGAGTATTTTATTGTCTATTTTTAAAGCTGTAGTCAGTTTATCAGTTTTTAATGTAAAAAGTCCCGAATTATATTTAGCATCAGCTTGTGTAAAATAGGCGAATAAATTGGCATAGACTTTCCACTTGCCTGCATCATTTGCACATTTTTGCATCGTGCCATATACTTCTACGCCTCTATCTTCGCATATACGCAAAAATATAATGCGGTCTATAGTAGCTTGTACGGCTTGTTTAATTTGCTCCTCGTCCAAGAGCGGATTATTGATATAGATAGACGTAGCCAATTCTTGCCTGAAACCGTTCAAGGTTTTTAAAAACAATTCATCAACGCTATCCGCGCCTTTTTTGGTTACTTGTTGTGCATAAGTGTCTATACTTCCTTCAAATACTTTTTCTTTTGAAAAGTTATTCCACAAATACTCAAATTCTTTTTCATAATCCAAGAAATGAATGTATTTTATTCTTGCTATGGAAGCCGCATCATCGAGCAAAGGGTGATAAGAGCAATCATATACAGCGAATTCTTCAAAATCCGTTAAAATAGAAATGGCTAATTTTTTGTTCCATCCATAATTGCGGGCTTGATAGGAGGCTTTGTTGTCATTTTTGATGACGACGCTTGGTTTTTTTGCTTCGAGGTAAAATTGTACTTTTCCGTTGATAGTAAACCCATAATCGGGGGCTTTTATGCCTGCTTGTGTACTTACTTTTGCTTCATGTATTACCTCGCGTACTGTTTCGAGCAGGTTGGCTTGATTGTCAATATCCCAACCCAACGCCTCAAACATAGGATTGATATAGTCAATGCGCGTTTGAGTTTCGTTGTAATTATTTTTTTTGTAGTCGTTAAGTTTTGCTTCGAAGCGTTTTACAAGCTCTGTGATATAGGCTTTTGCTTGTTCTTTAGTGGTCATATTTCTAAGAAAGTGCTAAGATAAAAGGCAAAGATTACAAAAACAAATAAATCGCTCAAATTAAAAGCTTCGCCAAAGTTTTAGGTATTTCAGCGTAGCTTATTAAACTTTTGCCAAATCCATTGAGTAGCCATCTGATGCTTACAGCATGACTAATTTAAGCATAGTTCCCACAATAACTTTTGGTGTGAACCAAATAGGGAATATAGCCTGAAACCCTGTGTTTTCTATGCCCATATCTGGTTCAATACAAAATTTGTCAGAGTAGCGTTCTTTTTAAGAATTTATAAAATAAAAAAATATTTAAAAAAGGTTTTTTTTGGATTTCTATTTAGAAAGTTGCACCTTTGGGGCGTATGCGTATCCAATTAGCCCTTTTTCCTGATTATCCGTTTCTCCCTCCTCCTATTCCGCCACTTACAGAACAGGAATGGTACGAAAGCGCGTGAGCAAGGCTCACCTACCCCGAAGAAGACTGCGACTATGCAGATGAGCGCGAAATGCGCATCAGCGTGCAAATTTTGCCCAAAAGCAGTGCCGAATCCCTCAAAATAGAACGCACAGCGAGAGAAAAAGCAGCAATAGCTTTGTTTTTCGAACGCCAAGAAGAAGCCAATACGTTGGCAGAAGCCGAAGCTAAATACAAGGCACTGCAAGACGAATTCTATGAATTGCAATAACTAATCGCCCCGCAAAACAGCTAAAAACGAAACGCCTTGCCTGCCCTGCAGATACAAGGCGTTTATTTTTGACGTACATTTGGAAAAATGAAACATGATGCTTACTTTTGTGGAAAGGCTTGATAAATTATTATATGTCCACAACTGAACTTGCCCCTATCAATAAAGATGAACTCATGAAAAACATGGGTTCGAAGAACTTAATAGCCGAAGATGCGGTCTATCTCAATGACCTTACTACCCTCAATCTCGGACCAACACACCCTGCTACACACGGCATCTTTCAAAATATCCTCCAAATGGACGGTGAGAAAATAGTGTCAGGCGAACCAACTGTAGGCTATATTCACCGCGCTTTTGAGAAAATAGCGGAAAACCGCCCTTACTATCAGATAACAACTCTTACAGACCGCATGAACTACTGCTCCTCTCCTATCAACAACATGGGTTGGTGGATGACTGTGGAAAAACTGTTGGGCGTAGAAGTGCCGCAAAAAGCCCAATACATGCGCATCATCATGATGGAATTGGCGCGTATCTCTGACCACCTGATCTGCAATAGCATTTTGGGAGTGGATACAGGGGCATTCACAGGCTTCTTGTATGTTTTTCAAAAACGCGAAGACATTTATGAAATTTACGAGGAGGTTTGTGGTGCAAGACTCACAACCAACATGGGTAGATTGGGTGGCATGGAGCGCGATTTCAACGATATTGCAATAGCCAAAATCAAGAAGTTCCTTAAAGAATTCCCCCCCGTTATGCGTGAATTTCAAAAACTTTTTGACCGCAATCGTATTTTTATGGATAGAACCATAGATGTAGGTCCGATTTCCGCAGAAAGAGCTTTGAATTATGGCTTTACGGGACCCAACTTGCGCGCAACAGGCGTAGATTATGATGTGCGTGTGATGAATCCCTATTCAAGTTATCAAGATTTTGAATTCGAGATACCAATCGGTATAAGCGGCGATACTTATGACCGCTATTGTGTGCGCAATGAAGAGATTTGGCAGAGCCTTCGCATCATTGAGCAGGCGATGGCAAAACTTCCTACAGCAGAAGGTGGACACTTTGCAAATGATTCACGCTATTACTTGCCTCCCAAAATAGATGTTTATACCAAAATGGAAGCCTTGATTTATCACTTCAAAATCATTATGGGAGAGATAGATGCGCCTGTAGGAGAGGTTTACCATGCAGTAGAAGGCGGCAATGGCGAATTGGGCTATTATCTTATCAGTGATGGTGGGCGCACTCCCTATCGTTTGCACTTCCGCCGCCCTTGCTTCATTTACTACCAAGCATTTCCTGAAATGTGCATAGGGCAACAACTATCAGATGCGATTCTTACTATGAGTAGTTTGAATGTTATCGCAGGCGAGCTTGATGCTTAAAATAGCCTTCTTGCAAAAGTGTTTCTTAAAACCTTCACACTATACTCTCTCCCATTTTGAGAGAACAAAAGGACTTTCACAAGAAGCCTAATATAAATAACCACTCCAAAATCTTTGATTTTTTGGAGTGGTTGTTATTTTTGAAGGGTTATTTTTTTCTGTACATTTCCAAAAACTTGTCACGCCAAATATAGTATAAATCAAATTCTAATAAACGCGAGTCATTTTTAGCTTGTTTTAAAAAATAGAGTCCACATAAAATCAATACGACATTGGGAAACCACATGCCTATATAAACGGGTAAGACTGCTTCTTTCGCCCATTTTTCGCCTGAGATGCTCATTACATGCCAGCAAACAAAAAATATAATGGCTATTAAAACAGGCAATCCAAGCCCTCCTTTTTTGATGATAGCACCAAGTGGCGCGCCTATCAAAAACATAGTCATACAAGCGAAAGCAAATGTAAATTTTTTCTGTAATTCGATGGCATGTTCGCGAAGTGTGCGCAATTGAAACTCTTGTTGTTCTTTTCTTGATTTGAGCATGGCTTGCATATTGCGGGCTTGTTGTGTGGCGCGTGTGCTTACTTGGCGTATGCTTGGATTAGATACTGTGGCGGCAGGAAAGTTTACACCTTTGTGAGTCGTATCACGTTTAAATATGGTGTCGGGTTTTATTCTCAAATGGTAGTGATAACCTGATTGAATGGCTGCTAAGCCATTTTTTGAATAATAAGTTGCGGCGCGTTGTAGCGAGTCAAGGTCTTTCCAAAGTTGTTGTACGTTGTGCATATATCGATGCCCTGAGAACAAAGACTCGTCTGTTTTTTTCATTTCAAAGGCGTCGAGGTTGAATACGATTTGAGTTTTTTCGTATTCATTTTTGACAAATCTTTCATTAGAGGCCGTATTGCCTAATGTTGTATTGCCTATTGATTGGTCATGATAGCTTTTGCCATGAAAAAGCTCAAGCACTAAATACTTATCGTTTTTAATCGAGTACATCTTGCCTGAATCCGCCAATATGAGGTCGCTGTTACCTTGTCCAGTAGCGTGGTTGTATATCATTACGCCTTTTATGCCTTTGCCGTCCTTGCCTATTTTTTCATTTACTTTGATACTGTAGTTAGGTAAGCCGTTGTAAAAAACGCCTTCTTTCAAATTGAAAGTGGGTGTTTTTTGTTTAATATCCCATAATAAACTAAATACTTTCAGGTTTACCCAAGGCACCACGCGGTCATTGAAGAAAAAAGAAAATACTGTTAAAAAAACAGCCAAGAAGAATATAGGGCGCAAGACGCGCAACAACGAAACGCCGGAGCTTTTCATGGCAGTAAGTTCGTTATGTTCTCCCAAATTGCCAAAGGTTATCAAAGAGGCAAGCAAAATAGCCAGAGGCAATGCCAAAGGCAAAAGGTGCATGGCAAAATAGCCCATGAGTTTCATAAACACAAACCATGACAAGCCCTTGCCTACTAAGTCGTCTATATAGTTGCTTATCATTTGTGTAAGCAATATAAATACTACCACAGTGGTAGTAAGCAAAAAGGGTCCTATAAATGCCCCTAAAATCAGGCTATCACTTTTTTTGAGCATCTGCAAAATTAGGTGGAATTTTCAAAATATGATTATATCGCGCAATTTTTTTAAATTATATTCTTTGTCAAAATTCTCTTTGATATACGCCCTTGCCTGCCTGCCCATTGTTTGTGCCAAATCGGGTTTTTCAGCGAGTTGTATCATAGCATTTGCCATAGCATTCGTATCGTATTCGTCCACTAAAAAACCTGTTTTGTCTTCTTGTATGGCATCTTTTATGCCTGCGTGCCTTGTACTTACTACAGGTAATCCTGTCATACCTGCTTCAAGAATTACATTGGGTGTGCCTTCGCTATCTCCGTCAGGGGCGACTACCGAATGTTGTACAAAAGCGCGTGCTTTTTGTAAAACCTGATGCACTTCTAGGGGATTTAATATGCCCAAAAAATCTACTTG
>Ga0163152_10004428_pt1 | contig 17399 bp, 16 predicted proteins | sample OliLakLV19MP8IB2_FD_148635 | JGI IMG/M metagenome (GOLD analysis project Ga0163152, IMG submission 148635) | Freshwater microbial mat bacterial communities from Lake Vanda, McMurdo Dry Valleys, Antarctica - Oligotrophic Lake LV.19.MP8.IB-2 | ecosystem: Environmental > Aquatic > Freshwater >... | reverse complement strand
CATCACCCGGGAAATTGGCAGTGGCGTGCCCGTTGCCATTGCCGTTCGGATAGCGACCTTTTCCATTGCCAATCGGGACGCCAATGGGGATCCCGCTCGCGTCGGATTTGGTGATGCCCCGCCAAAACATGAAAATGATTCCGATCGCCAGGGCCGGGTAAATCAACTTCTGCCCAAGCTCCAGCCAGAATTGTTTCGTCTGCTGCTGGTCCAATTGCTGGGTCAGTTCAATGGACGGCTGGTCGTTAAAGGCGATCTCCTCGAGTGTGAGTTGGTCCTTGCGGGTGGGGTCACCCGTTTCGATGCCGAGGGCGCTTTGCACGATCCCCCGCAATTGTTGCATTTCTTCCGGCGAGCGCGGAACGGCTTTGCGATCCTTGCCCGTGCCCTCGAAGCGCTGGGCGATGAAGACGGCGCTGGAAATCCGTTTCAAGCCGCCCGCAGCCATGAGAACGTTGCTCGTCGTCCTGTTTAGCTCGTAGTTGTTGCTGGTGACTTTTTTCTTCGTCCGGGTGCTGTTACCCGGAGCGGAAGTGACCGCGGGATTGTTTGTGTCGGTTTCAGAGGTGGGATTGACTCCGGAGCCGGGTGAACCGCCCCCGGTCAGGGTCGTCGAGTCTGTGTCCTCATCGTTCAGCGTGCTGGTCCGGAGGACACCCTCGGGATCATATTTTTCCTCGGTGCGCGTGATGGTGTCCCAGTTGATCTCCGCCGATACCCGCACCACCGCCTGACCGGCGCCCAAAACGCGTTCCAACATTCCCTCGGCTTTTTTGGTCAGGTATTGCTCGAAATTCTTCCGCGCCGTCAATTGGTTGCCGGACAAGCCGGCGATCGAATCGTTCTCCTGATTCTCGGAAAGCACATTGCCCTGGTTATCGACCACCGAGACATGATTGGCCTGCAAGCCTTCCACGCTGTTGGCGACCAGAAAACGAATCGAGTTCACGGCCGAGGGCGAAACCTGGGAATTGCCTCTGACCCGGAGGAATACGGATGCGGTTGGCTTGCGCAAACTGTCATTGAGCAACCGGTTTTCCGGCATGACGATCATGACCCGCGCCGACTCCACCACATCGATCTGGCTGATGGTTCGCGAAAGCTCGCCCTGCACCGCCCGGGTGTAGTTGGCCCGTTGCACAAAATCGGAAATGCCAAAATTGGCTTTGTCGAAAATCTCGAAGCCAACGCCCTCCCCCTTGGGAATGCCCTTGCTGGCCATTTGCATCCGCAATTGATGCACCCGGTCGCGCGGGACCAGGATCGAGCCGCCGCCGGAGGAAATTCTGTAAGGCGTCTTGGCTTCGTCCAGAGCCGCGACCACTTTGGCCGCCTCGGCTTCGTCGAGTTTCCCGTAGAGCAACGCGTAATCCACCCGACTGGACCAAAAGGCCATCATGCCCAGGCCCACCATCACCGCCAGGGTGGTCAACACGATGCTGATGCGCTGGTTCAGGCCGAGCTGTTTCCAGATGCCGGCCAACTGCTGGCCTGTTTGTGAAATATTTTTGTTCATTGACTTTTTCGCAACTCAAACCGTCTTCCCGACGAAAATCTCGTTGGTCATATCTGCATCCGCATCAGTTCCTGATAGGACTCCAAAAGCTTGTTTCGAACTTCCACCATCAACTGGAAAGAAACACTGGCCTCTTCCATCGAGATCATCGCCTGGTGGAGGGAGACATTTTTTCCGCTCAACAGCCCGTTGACCGTTTCACCGGCCACGGCTTGTTTCCGCGAAACATCTTTGACCAGATCGCCGAGCAGATTTTGAAACGAGCCGCCGCCGCCGCCAGCCACCGTGTCCAAGGACTTCAGGGAACTGAGTTCCGGCAGGGAAATCTTCGGCACCGCGTCGGTGTCGATGCGGGTGGGTAACTGAACCCCGGCACCCTGCCCCACCATCATTTTCATTGCCGAAAGCGCGTCCATGTTGCTCGAATACTTTTATTAACGTTTACCGATGGAGAGGGTCTGCATGGCCATGGCCCGGGCATTTTTCACCACGGCGAGGTTGGCTTCAAACGTGCGCGAGGAAGCAATCATATCCACCATTTCCTCGTGGATATTGATGTTCGGCATCGCGACCATTCCCTGGGGATTGGCGTCGCGGTGCCCGGGGCTGTAAATCATTTTCGGCGCGCGGTGGTCGGCCTCGATTCGCGCGATCTGCACGGACTGCGCGGCGGAGTTGCCGGCTTGCTGGGCGCGCAGCACGGTGTCGAAAATCACCTGCTGGCGTTGATACGGCTTGCCGTCCAGGCCGCGGGTCGTGTTCACGTTGGCGATGTTTTGGGAGACCACGTCCATGCGAATCCGCTCCGCGTTCAACGCCGCCGCCGTGCTGTCGATGCCTGTTAGAAGGTTGATCATAATGAATTCATCAAGCGCGACCGGTGATAGCCAAGCGCAACTTTAACAAGGCTCCCGTGACGAGTTGCGTCTCCAAAGTGTGTTCGATCATGTTTTGGTTGAGCTTCAACAGTTCGTTTTCCAGTTGCACCGTGTTCCCGTCACTGCGACCGGCATTGGCGTTGGCATCCACGACGATTTCCGGGCGTATGCCGGCGATTTGCGCCGATTCCTTGCTCGCCACGGCATGGCTCAACTGGGTTTCGAAGCTGCGTGAGACGTCCACCCGTTTGTAATTGGGAGTCCCCAGGTTGGAGAGGTTGCTGGCGATCGCCTCATGCCGCATGGTGGACACGTCCAGCATCTTTTTTGCGGCCAGATAATTCGGTTGGCTAAACAGAGCATCGATCATAACGACAGTTTCAGCCCTGTTTAGCAGCCAATATGCCACGGTCAAAAAACGGGGTATAACCGCACTTTTCAAAGATTTTCCGTCAAGGAAGGGAAATATTTACCGAAAAGGACGAAGCGCTAGGCAAGAACCGCCGAAATCCGGCGTCGCCGACAAGGCTGGCCCCATTCGGGCAGGAAAAAAAGGGCGAGCGCGAATCGAAACGCCAACTTGCAAAAGCACTACGGTGCATCCCGATGTTGTTGGAGGTGGAACTTGTCGCGCTGCGACAAGTAGCGCCGCGTTCAGCGGCGCAACGGCGCTTCCAACGCTCCGATTCCGCCCGCTGAACGCGGGCGGGGTTGTCGCAGCGCGACAACCTCTACCAACAACTTCTGGATGCACGGAAAGCACTATCGGGGGCGAGCCAGTCTGAAAACCGGAAGCGCCCGAGTGTGCCGGGCGGCAGCGAACTTGATGGGCGCAGTCCCGGCTTCGTTGCGCAGGGCGCTGCTTCTGAGCGGATGGGTTCCATCACCGCGACCCGTCAACGGTCACCGGCTCCGGATTTTCCACGGACTCGGCCTCCGTTTTCTCCGCTCCGTTCACTCCGTATTCGTGGAGTTTGTTGCGCAGGGTGCGAATGCTGATGCCCAGGAGCTTTGCGGCGTGGGTTCGGTTCTGGGCGGTTTTTTCGAGGGCGGCAAAAATATGTATCCGCTCCAACTCCGCGAGGGAGATCAATTCGGTCACGGATGCGGCGGCCACGGGGGCTGGCACCTCCGGTTTCGGGAAAACGGCTGGCGTGACCGCCGGGCCGGCTGAAACACCCGGCGCGGATGCCACCGGTCTCGGCATGGAAGAAAAACCGAAGTGCTCGGTATCCAACAGGCCGCTTTCCCCGCAAAGGATCACCGCCCGCTCGATGACGTTCTGCAACTCGCGCACGTTGCCGGGCCAACGGTGCGCCTTCAAAGCCGCCAGGCAATCGTCAGAGATGCCTTTGACCCGGACGCCATGCTTGCGAACGAAGCGCTGCATAAATTGTTTGGCGAGAAAAGGGATGTCCTCCACGCGTTCGCGCAACGGCGGAATGAGAATCGGCACCACGTTGAGCCGGAAAAACAAATCCTGGCGGAATTCCTTGCGCTCAACGCTCTCTTCCATGTTGCGATTGGTGGTGGCGATGACGCGCACATCGACCTTGATCGTCCGGTTGCCGCCCACGCGCTCGAACTCGCGCTCCTGCAATACCCGCAAAAGTTTGGCCTGGATCTGGAGCGAGATTTCGCTGATCTCATCCAGGAGAATCGTTCCATTGTGAGCCAGTTCAAAGCGCCCTTCCCGCTTGGCCTGCGCGCCGGTGAAGGAGCCTTTTTCGTGCCCAAAGAATTCGCTTTCGATCAATGTGTCGGGAATGGCGGCGCAGTTCAACTTGATGAAAGGCGCGCTGGCGCGCGGGCTTTGCCGGTAGAGCGCGCGAGCCACCAGTTCCTTGCCGGTGCCGCTTTCGCCCGCGATCAGGACCGTGGCCTGGGTGCGCGCGACTTTGCGAATCAATTGCCGCAGGTTCTCCATGACCTGACTGTTGCCCAACAGGTCATAGCCGCTGTCGTCCTCCTCGGCATGGGTCAAGTACTCATTGACCTTCAGGAGTTGATTGAAATTCTCGGCCTTTTTGAGCGTGACTTCCAATTGGTCGCTGGAAAAAGGCTTGAGCATGTAATCGAACGCTCCGTTGCGCATGCACTCCACAGCGGATTCAACCGAGCCAAACCCTGTGATCATGACGACCAGTGGTTTGGAAGGCCGTGCCTGCAATTGGCGCAGCACCTCAGCCCCATCGCCGTCTGGCAGGCGTCCGTCCAGGAAGAGCAGGTCAAAGGTGTCTTTGGCGAGAATCTCGTTGAGTTCGGCGACCGTTCCGACAGAAGCAACATCGTAACGACGATTGCGTAATTGCTGTTCGAGGTTTTTTCGGACAATCAAATCGTCTTCAAGAATTGCGATCTTTTCGATTGGCATGGAGCAAATTCTAATCAGGCTTTGATTTGGCGGCGATAAAGATCAGCGACAAAATTGGGCCGCTGCTGGTTGACGGAGGGCAATTCCCGAGCGGGCACCAGGCCCCGGCGCAAGAGGGACTGCTCATTCTCGCGATCAAGGAGGATGATTTTCATGGTCAACTCCTGGGTGCGCCGCAACAAAGCCTGGAACTCAGGATATTTCGAGCGTTCCTCACGGGTGAGCTTCTGCCATTGCACGCGGTTCTCGCGCAGGCTCTCGAGGGAGGCGTTGAGTTTGGGCAAATGATTTTTCCGAAACTGGTAGAACTCAAACAATGAGGGGTTGCCAACTGCCCGCAAGGCCTGCCCTTCCCGTTCCACCGTGCCAAGCAACTCCTGGCAGAGGCCGGCATGTTGATTGAGTTCGGCAAATATTTTTTCTGCAGTGATCATGGGGTGTCGGCAATCTCAACGCTGGACAAGGCACCCGTGCGCTGAAAACCCTTGCTCACGGCGTGGGCCTTTTCCGTCCAAGCGATGTATTCTTTTCGCCATTTAGCCATATCGAACAGGGAAAGCAAACTCTGGCTGGCGTCCTTCGCATCCACATCTTTTTGGCGAGCGACAATCTGCGAGTAGATTTCCGTTGCCTTCGCCGGCTGGGCCAACTGTTCATAGACCAAGCCGATTTGGTACCAGACTGGCACCTGCCAGAGAGGGGATTTATCGAGTTCCGCAAGGCCGAGATAAATCTCCAGCGCGTTCAGAAAATCTCCCTCTTTGTAGAGCCGATTGGCAACGGTGTTGCCCGCTTTCTGTTGCCAATAAATCCAGGTCTCCGGATGTTTTTTGGCATTCTCTTCCTGCGATTGCAACAGGAGCAGCACCTGTTTCATGGAATCCTCGTTGCGCCCGAGATTCTTCAAGGCGGAGGCGAGGATGAATCGAACCTCGGGAACCTCGATGGAGGCCGGGTAAAGGTCCAGAAAACTCTGGGCCTTGGCACCGCATTCGACCACGTCGGGCAAATAGGAAAGCGAACGAACCAGCTTGAAATTGACTTGCGCCTTGTCCACGTGAACAGTCCGGTTTTTCGCCAGCCGTCCGAAAAAGTCCGCGGCCTCGGAGTATTTACCCTGCAAATAATAGGTGTTGGCTATCTCCACCTGCGCCATCTCAACCAGCTTTTTGTAGTAATCCAGGTTATCCAGTTTCAACCGCAGCGTGCTCGACATGACTGCGTAGAACTTCGAGACCGCCATCGTGTTGACCCCCATCTGGCGATACAACAGCCCCTGCCGCAAGAGCACGTCCGGAATACTCGGATCCTCCGAATAGCTTTGCAAATACTGGGCGAGGATTTGTTGGGATTTTAACAATTGACCTGAGTCGCTGGCAACCAGAGCCAGTTCGAACAGCGCCAACCGCTTGAATTCCCTCGGGATTTCTCCCTGCAAAACGGCGACGAGCGTTTTGGTGGCCAGCGCATAATCCTGGGCGAGGCGCAACGAGCGGGCCAGGTGCATCTGGATTCGCGCATCAGTGATTTGCCGCGTTTCATTGGTCGAGATCAGGGAGACGACGTTCGTCGTGATGGACAACGGAACGTCGGCACTGAGAATGCCGACGTTTGCGCCCGTTGATTTGATAGTCGCCAGCGCTTCCGTCAGCGTTTCCTCAATCGATGGCGCTTTTTTTTCCACCCTCTGGACCGGCGAATTGGTTTCGCCTGATTTTATGGATTCGCTGACAGTTTTCTCCTTAGACAACGGCTGCAGACCGGGCGCCGAGTTAGTTCCGGCCGGTAAATTCACGGCAAATGACATCCAAACAGCGACAAATAACCGCAGCAAATCTTTCAAACCGATTCGCCATCTCTCACTCACCGCCTCCTTTGGAAAAAATGATTTCATTCAGTAAATCAGGGAGTTGTCGAATACGTTGCCTTGCTGGACGGAGCCGACGCAGCGCGCGGCGGAGTAAAATCCATCGGGACGACAACGCCTTTCACATTTCCCACCGCGGATTTGCGAAAATACTTGAGTAACATTTGCGCAGATACCGGCTCGGGCACTGGAGATTCGGGGGCAGGATCGACTTGCGAGGTTTTCGGCGGTTCAGGGGAGACCATCGGTTCCTCAATTAACTGGGGCGGCTCCGCCATCGGTTCGATTTCCTCCGTCAGCATGGCTATCGAATTGGTCAGGGTCTCGGCCTTCGGCTCGAGGACAAGAGGCTTCGTTCCCGGCTGAGGCGCGGTAAAGAAGCGCAGCGGGGTCGGGCCAACCCGCGGCAAATAACCTGGTTGCGGGGATCCCGCTTTTGCGGACCCGGCTGACAACGAAACTATCAACACGCCAAAACAGAAGAAATGGTTTTTTGATGGCATGAGCTTAGTTCAAATACACGTCGTTACCCTCCGGGCACGATCCGCGCCTTATTTCTGATGCAAGAAGACTGCCAAGGTCCGTTTCGTTCCGGAGATCGCGTTGAACAGGGGGATCTGACGCTCACGAGACGGGCCTGTCCACCTCTTCTTATCCAGGGATGATTCAAAAGTGTCCGTTTTCTGGAAGGGTCGGCGTGGCCGGATGGAAGTTTGTTATTGCCCAAAAATTCCAATCAAAAATATCGCGCCAAACACTTAACTCCGCAGGCTGTTCTGACGATATTGGATCGATGTCTAGTTATTCTGTTGCAGAGGAAATCGAGTGCAAACCGTTCTCCCGGGAAGAAATTCAACGTCGGCTCGAAGGTTGTCCCTGCCTGCCATCCTTGAGCACCATAGACAAGGCGCTGAAAGAAATTCTCAGCAACGATGACCGGATGACCTCGCAGATTGCCGAGATCATCCGCCGCGATCCCAGTCTCTCATCCCGGCTGTTGCGCCTGGTCAACTCGGTTTATTACGGCGTTTCCGGGACGGTCAAGAGCATTGAGGAAGCCGTCTTCTATTTGGGCGTGCGCCAGGTGCGCGAGTTGACTCTGTTCACCCCCGTGATCGAAGACTTGGAGAAACTCGGCGGAACCAACCTTTTTCCCTGGAGAGAATTCTGGCGGCATTCCATCGCCGTCGCGGTCATGACACGTGAGATCATGGAACTCAAGAAATCTTCCGGCGACGAACTCAATTACCTCGCAGGATTGATTCACGACGTGGGCAAGATCGTCATGGCCGCCACATTTCCCAAGCACTTTAAAATGATTTATCATCATGCCTCGAACATTCCTGAAAACCTGCTCGAACAGGAATGCAGAATTCTCGGAGTGGATCACGCCGAACTTGGCGCGATGTTCCTGCGGCGGCAAATAATGCCGCGGATTTTTGTCGAAGTCGCCGAGTTCCACCATCAGCCCGGTATGGTCCGCTTTCATCCCCAGGCGGTCGCCGCCGTGCAGGTGGCCGATCTCATGGTCCGCCATGCCAAAATCGGGAACAGTGGAAATTCATCGGAAGTGCCCGCAGGAGGCTGGACGGAGACCCGCGCCTGGAGAATCCTCTTCGACGGTCAATGCGAGAAGGAAAAAACCATCACCCTGGCAGCATTGAAACGGATGCTCGACCGGCTGCCGGCGATTTTAGAGGGGCTTGTTTAGAGGCCAGGGACCGAAAGGCCCATCCGGGCTAGTACCGCGACCACGAAGTTTCGCAACGTTCAGCAGACCCGCCCCTGTCGGCGGCTGCTCACGAACTGGAGCGCGGACATTCTTGTCCGCCTCTGGTGGTGGTGACCTGGGAAGCGGACAAGAATGTCCGCGCTCCGTCCGCATCTGCGCGCAGGCCAAACAATGTTTCGGGATTTCTTTGTCGCGGTACTAGCAGTAAACCATGAGCGAATCGGATATGGGATTAATCCGGTGATGGTTGATAAGTTTGTCGATGTAGGCCGAGGTCAGCCTTTGCCCGTCGGGAATCAGAAGGATTCCAGTTGAGGTGTAAATTCCCTCGGCCAGCACCATTCCCGGACGCAACTCCGCCAGCAAAACTGCGCGCTGCTTTCCCGGCACCACCGCTTTGGGCAGAAACCGCAGGAACGCCCTGACCGCTTCCGGATCAAACGAGGTGTTGCTGCCCTGGCTGACCATCTCCGCCGCCCGTTTCGGATCCAGGTTGCTCTCAGCATAAGCCACAGCTACGGCCAGAAGGCGCGCCAGCCACGGAATATTCTCAGCCTTTAATCCATCCGGATAACCGCTGCCGTCGAACCTCTCGTGGTGCGCTCGAATGGTGGGGCCGACTCGCTCGAGGTGATGCACAAATCCAGCCAGTTCCTCGCCCAGAACCGGGTGGTGATGGATCAAGGACTTTTCCGCTTCCGTCAAATCCAGCGGGTTTTGTTCCCAACGCCGGATCAGGCTGCGCGGAATTCCGACGAGGCCGATGTCATGAATCCATGCGCTGATTTCCAGGGTCTGCAGTTGCTGCGGCGGCATCTCCAGACCTTTGGCCATCGTCTTGCACAGTTCAAACACGCGCCGAGCCTGGCTTCCGAGCGTGGGATAAAATGTTTGCATGGTTTTGACGCACAGCTCCACCGACTGGCGGAGGTTCAGTGCCTGAGCCACGGCGGCTTCCTCAAGCTGCCGGTTTTGCAGGGCCGCCTTGGCTATCTGCGCCTCCAACGCGTGATTGAGTTCCGAAAGCTTGAGGTTCAGCGCCAGCGCTTCTCCATGCAAGCGGGCCTGGGTCTGAAGCATTTCGTACCGTTGCACGGCGTTCTTGACCGTGACGATCAGTTCTTCCCGCAGCCAGGGCTTGACCATGAAACGGTAAATCTCCCCCTTGTTAATGGCTTCGATGACCGTGTTCATGTTTAACACGGCCGTGATGAGAATACGCGTGGCGTCAGGCTGAAGTTCTTTGACTTTGGCCAGGAATTCCAAACCGCTGACCATGGGCATTTGCTGGTCAGTCAAGACCGCCGAAAACTGCTGGTCCTTCAGGATGCTCAGCGCGTGGACCGCGTGGGGCGAAGCCACCACCTCGTAACCCTCCCGAACCAGCGTCTCACGCAGGGCCACCAGAACGATTTCTTCATCATCCACGATCAGGATCGGCCGGGTGGACTCGGCAGGGCTATCGGTTATTTTTGACATGGCAGATAAGGAGTCGGGGCGAACAGGTGTTTCAATCTTGCGATAACATCGGCCTGGATGGTGTCTGATTTGAGCAGCAAGTCCACTCCATCCAACAGCTCGCTCTCCAGATCGTCCTCGTTGCACCCGGCAAAATTCAAGATTGTTTTCAGATTCTTCGACTCCTGCCGGAGTTGCTGGAGCATCAAAGAGAGCTCACGATCACCGGGCTCGACCATCAACATGATCCCGGAAAACTGATAATCATCGGACTGAAGGAGTTCCCACACGCCGTCCGCGGCATTCGAAACCGCAACCAGATAATTGTTGGAGCGCAGGAATTCCGCCGTTCGGTCCAACATCCCCCCCCCCCGGCCGTACAAAAGCAAAGTGCGGCGGACACCCTGGCGGTCAGTAATTTCAATCGGCTTCGGTTCGTTCTCAGAAAAATCCGCCTCTGGCAACCAAACACGAAAAGCGGTGCCCTCCCCCTCCTTGGATTCCACCGTGATCGACCCGCCATGCTTTTCAATCGCGATCCGCGCATTGTAAAGTCCCAAACCCGAGCCTTCCGGTTTCGTCGTAAAAAACGGGTCGAATATCGACGCCAAGTGGCGTTCTTTGATGCCGACCCCGGTATCCCGGACGCTCAGGCAGACGCAGGGAAGGCGCAAACGCGTTTTCAGATTCGTGGCGGACGCCGGCAACTTTGTGTGGCGCGAGGTCCGCAGCGTCAGGGTGCCGCCATTGGGCATGGCGTCGGCCGCATTGATTAACAGATTTATGACCGACTGGCGGAACTCGACCAGGTCAACATAAACCGGCAGCGATTCCGCAGCCAGTTCCCGGTCGAATCGCACCCGGCGCGGGAGAATTTTCCCGACCAGATCGCCCAAATCGGCTGCGACCTGCTTGACGTCCTGGTAGCTGCGTTCGCCCGGCTGGCCCAAGTGCAAATTGACGATGGCGTTGACCAATTGTATGGCCTGCATGGAGCTGCTTTTAATGAGGGAGAGACCTTCGTAAAAGCGATGCTGTTGATCCACATCCTCCAGGAAACCTTCGCTGAGCGACTGAATCCCAGACATCATATTCCGGAAATCGTGGGCCATGCCTAAAGTGAGCACCCCCAGGGTTTCCTTCCAAGCCGTCGATGAGAGGCGTTTCTCGGCCACGACCTGGCGGGTGACGTCCAGCCAGATCACCTCGAAACTCAGCAGCAATCCATTTTGGGTGAGGGTGGGCTGCCGATGCTCCAGGATATACATCACTCGCCCCGTCCGCACATGCCGGATTCGGTAGGTATTGGTAATCGGTGCTCCCGTTTGCACAGCGCTCTTAAATTGACGCTGCAACTCGTTCGCGTCCGACTCATGCACGACCTGCCAGAAGCAGTCCGAATCTCTGGACCATTTTTCGAGCGGGACACCGGTCAACTCCTCGATGTTTGGGCTGGCCAAGTGGAGGCTGAAGTCCGGGCGTTGACTGAAAATCACGCAAGGCCAGCGCCGCATCAAACTATCCCACCGGGCTTCGGCCCGCACCATGCGCATGAACATTTCCCGCCGGGCCGCTTCATTTGGTAAATGCTCGTCCCAAGCGCCATCCTCCAATTCCGCGCGTGGAGGCATTACCGATTCCAGGCGGACAAACAGGATATTCCGAGCCAGCACCACTTCCAGGTTGAACCAGTGCGCGGCTTGAGATCCCTTGGCAGGGGTTTCAAGATCGAAACGCGCAAACGGCCCGCCGCTTTGGTGGAAGGCGCGCAACTCGGGCTCAATGGCCTCAGACAGGTGACCGATGAGGCTCCAAAAGCGTTCACCCGCCAGGGAGGCACGAGTCCCGCCCAGCCAATTGCATAATGCATCGTTAATTTCAACGATTCGTCCGGAGCGATCCAGAACTGCGGATCCCCCTTCCAGCCAATTTTCTGACCGGAATGGTTTTCGAGCCCCCGCGGGGGCCACCGGACCTTTTCCCGTTAAGGTATTCAAACCTGATTACTCTATTGAGGACGACCGGGAACTCAATCGTAAAAATGGCTGGATTTCAGGAATGGGTGTGATCAAAAGCGGGTGAGGCGCGAGCTGGATTCGGAGCGTGGCTGTGTGCGGAGCACCAGCCGCAGCACGCAGGTTGGCTCACAGTCGCGGGCAATCATCGACCGCTGCGGCTGGTCTGCGACACAGCCGCGCCAGCCTCACCCACTTTTAATCACGCCCTTCAGGAATAGGAATGCCACGCGGGTTGCGGCCGGGACGAATAAGAATGGTGAACGCGACGCAGATTCAAAGTCGATTGTTGCAGCGAATTCTTACTTTCCTGCAGGGCTTTTTTCTGCGAAACCAGAAGCTGGGAGTTCTCCTCCTCCAACGCCACCAGCCGCTTGAATTCATCACGAAGGGAATGAATCTCGGGCGACGAATCCACGAACCGAACCCTAAAAAGTTCCATGGCCGCGTTGAGGACCGGTTGCAGGGTCAGCTTATCCGCCTGATGTTTTGCCAGGCTCTCCCAGGCGCCCAACTGAATCGCCTCCGCTTCAGCGCCTGTCAACCGCCGCCATTCTTTCAAGATCACGTCAACTGGTTGGGTCGCGTCCATTCTCAGGCTGCCGCGGATAGAGATAGAGTGGCCCCGGCGTTTTCCTGGCCGTTTTTCTGTTTCAACATTTCAGCCCAGCTATCGCGCAGGACGACCAATCGGGAAAGGATTTCTTCAATCGGCCCTTTGTCCTTGCGAATATTTGCCTCTTGCAGGCGGGTCTCCATGTAATGGTAAAGGCGGCGGAAATTGGCGGATACCTCCCCACCCTCCTCCATGTTCAACGAGTGATTCATCTCGCTGATGATTGCCTGGGCGCGTTGGAGGTTGTTGTTGACCGCTGTGCCGAATTCGAGAGGGTCATCGTGCTGGAAGCCAGCCAGGCTTTTTTCCAGGAACCGGATCGCCCCATCGTACAGCATCAGAACAAGGTGCCCCGGTGACGCCGTTTGAGTGGCGATTTTTTTATACGAGTTCCACGGTTGGCTGCGTTGCATAGAAAAAGTGTAAACCGCTTATTCCTCCCCGGAATCCATCTGCACGGCCAGTAAAAGGGAGATTTTTTCGATCATGACCTGAGGAGGATAATCTGCGTGTGCGATAAGCTGGCGCGCGCGCGCGACTTCTTCCGCACGCGTTTCTGGCGCGGTTTCCAGGCTGCGTTCCAGAGCCTGGGATTCTTGAAATGAAAGCCAAGCCGTCTCGGCGGCGGCCGGGGCCGCCTGTCGCGAGGCAATTCGGCCTGTCAGGCCGCTTGCATTGAAATTGGATTGAATTTCCATAACGTTTTCCTTTCGGCTACCGAGTGCCAGTCCTTCTGATATATCGGAATCCTGCCAGAAAAACTTTAGCCCTAGCGCGCCGGCAGGGTAGCAAACAAGGTGCTCAACGTGTATTGCCCAAACTGGACCGGCGAACTCAAGACGCTCGTTGAATCCGCCAACGGGGCCGTATTCTGCCCATTATCAGCCATATAAGCCTTGGCACCACGCGCCACCGACGGGACTCCTGCATTAAAGATTTCGTCCGCACTCCAAAGGATCCCCCCGTGCTCACGCAGGAAATCCGGTGCCACCGGGCCGGGAAAAACCTCACGGGTCGGGCTGGTGTTGGCCACCAGGTTGAATCTCCAGCCCAGTTCAAGCGGCGGATACGGCTGGCAGTGAGTCAACTGGGAGAATAGAACCGCGTCGGTTCCCGCGCCTCGATAGATTTTTTGAAAAAAGTCTTCAGGCAACGCCTCGCCTGCCTTCCATGCTTTCCGTCCGGTCCATTGCTCCAACTGCTCCGGCGTAACGGTCACCACCTCAAAACGTCGGGCCTTCTGAAGCTCGGTCAGGATTACCGGATACAGGGTTTCCTCACCAGCTTCCAGCCAAGGCGTCGAGACCAGGACGGTTAACGGCAGCACCGCCACCCGATGCAACTTCGGGGGCAGCAAATCGGTTTGCCGATAAATATTGGCGGGCTGATACTTGGCCAGCGAGTAACGGATGGGAAGAGCAGAGCATCCGCCGAACAGGAGCAAGGTGGCGATTCCCAACGCCATCGCGGCCATGCGTCTGGCATCGCTGCGGCGTCCGCGACCCGCGCTGAATCTAAAGGAAATCTCTCTCATTCCAAAAATGCCTACGAACTCTGGTTGAATTGACTTAAATAGGTCGCCTGCTGCGTGATCCGGGCTCGCGCCAATTCCATCGCCACAAAACTTTCATTCAGCCGTTTTTCTCTGGCCAGAATGAGCCGCTCCATATCCTCGATCTGTTTGTCGATGTCCGTGGATTGCTTGGTCAACGCCGTTTGATGGCTTTCCAACGTCCCGCCGTCTCCCGAGGTTCTATCCAGGAACGCCCCCAGACTCTTGGTGATCCCGCTCGAGGCATCAGAAAAAAGGTTTCGCACCGCGCTGAGGTTGTTGGCCAGCGCGCTGTCGAGTTTGCCGCTGTCGGCCACCGACAAATTATTATCCTGTCCGTTGGCCACGATACCCAGGCTGTCGAGGTTATTGATCACCCCCGGCAAACCGGTCGCATTGGCGATGCGTCGCAAGCTCGTGGCAATGGTGCCGATGTCGCTCTCCCCGGCCAGCAATCCGGCCGTGACCTTGCCCTTAGCGTCGGTCGTGCTCGCCGTGTAAGTGTCGATCAGGGTTTGCGAGCGATTGTATTCCTCCACGAAACCGGTGATGGCCGACTTGATTTTGGCATTGTCGCTGGTCACCTCCACGGAGGATGAGCCGACTTTCAACGCGGTCACGAAAAGTCCCGTCAATCCCGAGGTGGCTTCGCTGATTGTGTTGGACTGACTGGTCAATGTCCCGCCGCCATTTATGTTGTAGAGAAGGTTATTGCCCCGTTGCAACGCTCCGCCCGAGAGGCCGGTCGCGGCCAGGAAATTTCCCGTCACATCCTCCAGCGAAATACCCACATCGCCAGCCGCCTTGTTGGTTATTTGAAAACGATCATTGACGGCGTCATACGAAGCCGTCACTCCCGCGGCAGAATCGTTGATCCGCTTCAACACCACGCTCAGGCTCTCGCCGGTGCTGAAAGCGATGGCCACCCCGTTTATCTTAAAGCTGCCTTCGCCCGCGCCCCCGTCGCTAATGGCCGTCGCCAAATTGGCGGCGGCAAGCGTGCCACCCAGCTTCACGCTGCCCAGCGCCGAGGCGCTTTCGATTCCACTGGTGCCGTTGTTGAACAGCTTGGAAGCCTGGAGGAAATTGCTCGTGTCGGTCGCGCTGCCCAGGATGATCGGGCCACTGCCGCTCAGCGAAATCTTGTCTGTTGTCGATTCGTAGCTGGCCGTGACCGCGCCGCCGGTGGCGGTACTGATCCGGTCAAAGACCGCCTGGAGCGTGTCAGTGGTGGAGATCGTGACACTCTGGCCGTTTACGGTAAAAGTGCCTCCCGTGATTCCAGTCGCAAATCCGGCATCGCTCAAGACCAGGCCGGAGACGTCGTTGGTGGCACTTAACGCGCGGCCTGCGTTGACTGCGCCCTGCTGCGCGGCAGCGGTGGCCAACTGGGTGAAGTTGAACGTATAGCTGCCAAGCGGAGCTCCAGTGCTCGCGGTGGCTTTGGCTGTAATGGCCTCGCCGACGCCCGCCAGGCGGCTGTCAAAAAGATTCGGATCATTCAACGCGGCGGCACGATTGCTCAAGACCCCGAGTTGGGTATTGATGCTGCCGTAGGCGTTATTGCGCTGCTGGATTGCATTCTGAAGAGAGAGCAGGCGGGTCTCCGGCGCACGCTCCACCGCCACCAACTGGGCGACGAGGGATTGCCAGTCGAAGCCGGACGCCAGACCCGATATCGCCAAATTTGTGCTGGTTCCCGTTGTTGGCATAGTGTCTTTCGGTCAATTGGTCCAGTATCCCATCGTTATTCTCCCGCTAATGGAGAGACTCGAGCGACGCGAACGCCGCCCGAGTTTGCGATCAGCTGGTTGCGCTCTTTTACTGGAGCAAACGCAGCGCGGATTGCGGATTTTGGTTCGCTTGCGCCAACATCGCTGTGCCCGCCTGGACCAGGATGTTGTATCGAGCGAACTGCGTGCTTTCCGTGGCGACGTCCACATCCTTGATTCGGCTGTTGGCGGCGATCAGGTTGTCTTTCAAGACACCCAATTGTTCGCCAGTGTAGCTCAAACGGGAGATGTTCGCACCGAGGCTCGCGCGGTCAGCGGTCAAGGTCGTAATCGCCGCTTTCACCGTGGCCAAAGCCGCCGTCGCACCCGTGCTGGTGGCAACTGTAGCCGAGGCTGTGTCCGTGTAAGCGGTAGCGGCGAGGTCGATTCCCGACATCGAGAACGAACCACCGTCACCATCGGTTGTGACCGACAACGCGCTCGTACTAAACAGGCTCACGCCGTTGAAGTCTTTGCTCGCTGTGTTGCTGATGTAAGTGGAGAGCGTCGAGAACTCTTTTTGATAGAGCGCGCGATCGCTGTCCGTCTTGGTCACGTCCGCGGACATGATGGACAATTCACTCATACGATCGAGAGCTTTGCCGATCTTGGCCATGAACCCGTCCTGGGTTTGGCTGAAAGAAATAGCATTGCCGACGTTCGCATTCGCGGCAGCCGTGCGGTTGATCTGCGCATCAAAACGCAGAGAAACAGCCAATCCTGCTGCATCATCTTCCGGGGAGACGATTCTCGAACCGGACGATAAACGCGACAGGGATTTGGCCAACATGGCTGACGATTCCGTCAGATTCCGAGAACTACCTTGAGCTGATATATTTGTATTAATTACCATAACTACCTGGACCCTTCCTTGAGTCACCCCTTGCGGGGCGTTTTGTGTTGCGCGGCATCCTTGCCGCGTGATGAATTTTTACTACAGGCATTCATCGATTCTCCCTATTGGCCCTTTGTGGCTGCCAATCGCCATTGTCTTGCGACACTGGGAATATCGGCAGCCTGAGAAAATACTTTAGCCTCGACTTCACCCCGCGCCTGATTCGCTGATTGCCCAATCAATGCGGCCATGGAAAAATCCGTCTGATTTTCCCGCGATTCCGCAGGTTTTGCGATTGCCACTGACAAGCGTCAGGAATTCTGGAAGTTTTAAATAATGGAATTCTGCGATTCAACTCCGGAAGCGCCGCAGCCGGTTAGCCAAAACAACCCTAATACTGGGGCAATTCCCGATGCGCCGGGCCGCTTCGCAACGGCTCTTCTTGACTCAGCTTCTGATGCGATCATCGGCCTGGACCTCGATGACAAGGTGGTGTTTTGGAACGCGGGGGCCGAAAATTTCTTTGGCCGCAGCGCCAAAGAGGCCAGAGGTCACCCCTTCGCGTTCTTGACAGGCGAAGATGGCGAAAAGGAACAGAAAATCCTGGCACGAGCAAAATCTGGCGAACGCGTTGACCCATTCCAGTCCGTTTGGATGGGAAGCAACGGACAATCCGTTTCCGTTTCGATATCCATTTCTTCGATCAAAGATGCGGCCGGAATTACCGTGGGCACCTCGAAAATTATCCGCGCCACGAGCGAATCGAGACCCGTGCAGGAACCGC
>Ga0163152_10004426_pt1 | contig 17404 bp, 18 predicted proteins | sample OliLakLV19MP8IB2_FD_148635 | JGI IMG/M metagenome (GOLD analysis project Ga0163152, IMG submission 148635) | Freshwater microbial mat bacterial communities from Lake Vanda, McMurdo Dry Valleys, Antarctica - Oligotrophic Lake LV.19.MP8.IB-2 | ecosystem: Environmental > Aquatic > Freshwater >... | reverse complement strand
AACGACACTGTCCACAATAGTGGTAACAATACTCCGGTAAACGAGTGGCTTAGTTGTTTGCTGGCCGTCTCGGGCGCCGTGCCTAATGTGACGCTCGTATTCTTCGTCGACCACCGTTGACACTTTTCCGGTTCCCATGGGGATCTTCTGCCCAACCATGATATTTCCAGAGATGCTGTCAAGTAGGTCTTTCTCTTCAAACGCGCCGGCGTTAAGGAGCACCGTCATAGTCTCCTCAAACGAGGCACGCACCAGTACACTCGTGTCGACGCGGTTAATCCCGTGGCGTGTCATGGGAACCACCGCCCCTCGGTACGTCATGGCGTCGACCACTAAACTCACGTGGCGGTCGTTAACATACGAACCATCGAATGACAGCACTGCCCTGATTTCGTGAAACAACATTTGGGAGGCGGCCTCGACGCCGAGCGTGTTGTAGGTGTCGTTAATGTCGTTGGTGTAGGTCTTCGTCCAGTCGACCCCGTGCATGAGCCAAGTGTCCCTGAGGCAGGATCCGTCAGTGTCGATTAGTACCTGCTCCACGTTTTTGCACGAACCGGTAACGTGATCGACGACACTGATGGAAACCGTGCGTGGGGTGGCCGCCTTAATGCCCGGGATACCACTAAGGTGCACGCCCTGTAGTACCCGCGACAAAACACCCTGATAAATGGACCTTTCGACGTTCCAGCGTTTGACATCGGTTGTCAGGTTAAGGCGGCCGACCATGTCGCTCGCGTCAGTTAGACGAATCCGAATCACCCACTTGGGCGCGTTACACTCCGAATAAAGGACACTCGCCGACTCGCCAAGCACTTCGCCGATGCTTTCCGCGACGTCAAAGGGGTCAAGGCCATGTTTCTGCATGAGTGCCTTGTGGAGTTGAAGACGGATCGAGCATTTGGCGCGTGAGATTTCCCTCGCCGAAAACAAAGATGCGACTCGAAACAGTTCGTCGTCATCGTGGTTGGGGTCGTTATCGGGAGTAATTGTGTCGCTCTCGACCACATCCGCCAGCGTCACGTGCGTCAGTTTGTAGCACAGTTCTCCGGGTGTCACTTGAGGGATCGGGAAGACCGTCATAGACGGCGTCAGCATGTTCTGAGCGCAGTTGATAAGTTCTTTCAGGCGGGGCACCCCGAGGGTGACGTTCTTGGACGCCACTCCACTGTAATGGAACGTGTTGAGCGTCATTTGCGTGCTTGGTTCTCCGATGCTCTCGGCCGCCAGACATCCGACCATTTCGCCAGGTTCCGACATGCACCGCATGGTTCGCCGTTCAATCGTGTCGATGAGCGTGTCGAACGTGTCGGCGGTGAGGGGACACTCCCCGTAAACCACCTCGCGAATGATGAGGATGGAGCGAATGAGGGTCGTGTAGTGCGTTTGATCCGAGGCCGGTAGTGCGGCTGATATTGCCTCACACAGGCGGTTAACCTTCAAGAATACGTGCGACGGGTCAACCGTCCGTTGGGCGACCTGCACCTTTTGAACTGCCTTGGTGTGGTCAAACAGACGCCGGATGTTCACCGGCACAAATACGGTCCCGCTCATTTCGGGCGTGGTGATGGTTGTCCGTTGTCCGCGTAGTTGCGTGAGCGACTGCATGATGCAGTCGGTCTCCATGGCAATAATAGATTTGACCTGGTCCGACACCCCGGGGACGTTCGTGTATCGCTCAAGTTCGATATCAGACATAGGAAGGATGCCGACGCTGCACTTCTCGAGGTATTGGGGGTCATACCCGTCGCCGCCATACGCGAATTGTACGATGTACCCGTCAGTGGTGCGCACGGTGTTGTCTTGGGCCACGCATAGCCCCTCGCATCCCTTGACAATGCTGCGTTGAATATAACCCGTATCGGCGGTCTTGACTGCAGTATCAACGAGGCCTTCGCGCCCCGCCTGGGCGTGGTGGAAGAACTCGCGGGGGCTGAGCCCGGTCTTGTACGAGTTGACGACGAACCCGCACTCGGTGGGCGTATTGAATTGTTCGTTGTCGTCTGGGTCTTTGATTTTGGGGTGGATACGCTGGCCGTTGACCGACTGCTGGCCCACGAATGCCGAGATCTGACACACGTTGATGAGCGAACCCTTGGACCCGGACGTTGCCATCCCGTACAGTCGGTTCTGGTCGTTCAGACCGGCTTGCACCATTCGCCCGGCCTGGTCGATCATCTTACACAGCGTGACGGTCGTGTAGACCTCCTGGGCGTCCTCGGTGGCGTCTTTCACCTCGCCGATCCGCGCGATCTTGTGGAAGGTGCGCTCGATAATCCCTCGGACCGACCGTTCGGTGCGCGTGTCGATCATACAGTCGCGGAGCCCGATGCTGAACCCAAACGAGTTGAACCAGTGTATCATGACGCGCTGCGCGTCGCTGAGAAACTGAACCGCCGCCACGTTGCTCACGTCCTTACAAATGACATGCACCAAACCGTTCCCAGAATTTCCGAGGGTTTGCTTGCATAACGCCCCCGACAGGAGTTGGCCTCGGCGGATGTAGATGCTCCGTTCGGCGGGATCCATCCAGTCGTTAGGGTCGCCCTCGCGAACCGTGCGGTAGAGTTCGACGTCGGGAATAAGGAGACTGTAAAGTTGCTTACCGGTCCACAGTTTGCGAGGCTTCAGCATGGCCGGCTCGGGGAGTACCTTGTCGCCGTAATTCATCCACATCATGAGTTGCATCATGTGTTCGCGGTCAATAAACGTGTCTTTGCGGGTGGCGTAGTATGACGCCACCACGGCATCCTGGATAAGGCCAATGGTGGGCTTGTTCGTCTGCCCGTTGAGCATCTGTTTGTCGACCGCGAGGATTTCCTGCAATTCGGCAATGGCCATCTCGGTTTGGGTCGAGTGCAGGTTCATCTCGTCACCGTCGAAATCGGCGTTGTACGGCGTTACGGACGATGTTGAGAGTCGTATCGTATCACCCTTTTCCATGATCACCACGCGGTGCGACATGAATCCCTTTTTGTGGAGGGTGGGCTGGCGGTTTACAATGACGCGGTCGCCGTGTTGCAGCGGACGTTCCACAATCCACCCGTCCGACAGCCGGATCACCTTACGGTCGCTTTCCGACATGATACGAAGGTTAATGATGCTTCCGTCGCCGTGGATGACAGTGGTGGCCCCGTCGAGACGGTTCGCCCCGTTGACGACGCGGTTCGTCAGTTCTGCACGGTTCCAGCGAGTTACGCGAATGGGGCGGGTCATCTCGAGGGCGATCTTAAGCGGGACTCCCACCTCGTCGATATCTATCATCGAGTCAGGGCTCACCACCGTCCTTGCGCTAAAATCACTTCGCTTGCCCATGAGATTGCCGCGGATGCGCCCCTGCTTGCCCTTGAGGCGCGTCATTAGACACCTCATGGGTGCGCCAGATCTCTGGACAGCCTTGGTCACCCCCGACACGTCGTGGCGGAAATACGTTGCCACGTGGTATTGGATCAACTCGTGCAGTTTCGCGAGACGGTCTGATTTCGGAAGTTTGGCCTCTTTGCGGTACAAATTGGAAAACTTGACGATGTCCTGGAGTTTCCTCGTCAAGTCGTCCTGACCCTTGCTTCGGGACATGTCCGACTGCATGACGGTGGGGCGGATGTTTTGCGGGGGAACCACCATGACGCTTATCATGAGATCCTTGGGGTGGTTATCTCCCGAAAACCCAAGCATATCGGCATCGGACGGGATGATACCTTTGAGGATCGAATAAACATCCGCCGATGTAAACGGACGCCGCAACACCTCACGGTCTTCGGATGACATCAATTCGACCACCTTGTCCCACGACGCGTTGATGACCATTCCATCGCGACTATAGTGAGGGGAGTACCCCCCGCAGTGTTCGCACGTTTTCTTTTCGTACACCAGCGAACTCACGGCCTTGAGGCGCTGCACGCCATGCGTGGTTTTGTAGATACGGTACAGTTTTGCATTTCGGACGCGTTCCCCGGATTTGGAGACCGTGTACGGGCTTAGGAGCAAGCGACTGCAGAAGAAACACGTTACGCGAAGAATTTTCAGCACGACGGCAATGTACCCGGCGTGATACACGGGGACTGGAATATCAATATGTCCAATATGGCCGTTACACTTTTCTATGCTGTGACCACACGTGCCGCACAAGTAACGCCTATCGACCGTACCCATGCGGTGGTCATTCACGCCGTTCGCCTTGGGGAGATTCTTTACATACAAACACGGGTCGGACACTTCGACGACACTTCGACGTCGGATGACCTCCTCTGACAAAACACCGAACCTTATTCCAGTTATTTTCTGCGCCGGACGCACGACAAACTCGCTCATTTTTGTGAGACATCACATATCGACTGGGCGACACTCGACATCCTCGGAATCATTTTATTTTATTTGTATCTGTGTATCTGTGCAGACCGTGGCACAGATGAAACGAAAATAAAGCGAAGGTGTGGCGCCGTGCGTCGGTTCTACATACACAACACATCATGGCCACCGCGTCTGACAGGGTTTTTGGTGTTCACAACCCCCCAGTGGAGTCGTTCGATGAGCCTTCTCTTGACACACTCGATAGCGTACAGCCTGTGATGATCGATGTCGTCTCGGACTCTGGGCGTCGTTTTACGGTTCGCGCAGACTGGCTTGCTGCCGAAAGTGAATTCCTCAAGACGGTTGTCGAAGCAGCACTTGGCGACAACCGTACTTGCGTGGAACTTTCGACCAACCAAAGTATGTATCGTTCAAGTGATATGATCGTTGGGCGCATCGTTGATTACCTTAACAGGTGCAAGGGCGAAGTACTCCTTAGGTTCCCTCCCCCGCTCGTACTCAACGGGTCGGACCCCACCCTCGAGGCCGCCTTCAAGCGCGCCGGATACCCCGACTGGGTGGCGCCCTTTATGAACGAGGGGTGGGACGCCAATTGGAAGGAATCCCCTTCCAAGGTTCCAGACAAGAAGTACCTGGCCGATTTGTTCGAACTCCTCATCGGGGCGTACTACTACGACATGAAGGTGCTTAACTCGTTCTGCATGTGCAAGATCGCCGAGATCATTTATAGCGTTAAGCCGGCAGAGATTAACGACACCCTCGCGTACCCCGAGTTACTCAAGGAGATTCGCTCGCGTATGTCGCCCGGCGCGACTGACGACAGCGACAGTTCGAGCACCAAGTTCCTGTTTGACGCAATGTCTAACGTTGGTTCGTCACCCGCCGTGAATACCGAGCCTCGCGACTCGGACGGAGACTCGGTCATGCGAGCCGCTGGCGACAATTACCCCGACACCGACGGCGATGACGAGGAGAAGGACGACAAGTGATGCAACTTTGATATTTTATTATTAGATTCCAGGGGACGACTTGAACGTCAACGTGTTGGAACTGGAAGTCCACCCATCGACCGTATACGGCTGGTTCCCAGCGGCAAACAGACCGAGAGAGGCACACGTCGCGTTGGGCGCGCCGAGGGACGCGAGCGCATACGCACTCACGCCAGCCTGCTTGGTGCCACCGCGGATGCATTGCCCATCAACATTGGTCTGACACGAACCCTGCGCGGCGAGGGAAAGATCCTCGCCAGACGGAATCATACTCATGCTCACAAAATTGTTGAAGGACATTCAATTTTTCATAATACTTGATTATGTAGGTGGTCAAACCATACAAGTTTATGTATCATTAATAAACCAATATCATGCGACGCACCCGTCCCCCGAGACGCGCCCCCATTCCGGTTCGCGTCGTACCAGTGGACGTCAAAACCATGAAATTGCCACAAACATCAGGGCCGAACCGCATCCTCTCAAGTGTGTCGTCAACTGACGCCTCCGCAGCGCAGACATCATCGGCCTTGGCTGACGTAAACGGAACCCTCGCATCGACCGGGGTGTATGTCGGCGCGGACCCGGCAGACCCGCACACGTACCTTGGTGGAATAACGAGGTCTGGTTCGTTCGTGACGATGCACGAAAGCGTGGGTGGCGACTGGAGCCTCGACGGGGTTTCGGGGTCGCTCCAGGCGTGTCGCATCGGACAGATTGTTTTCGTGCGAATGTCACTCCAGGCGTCTGAATCGGTGGGCCCCCGGTTCAACTTTGCGGTTGCCCCACCCCCGTGCAGACCACCTACCGAGGTTGACGTCGTGGCAGCCGTGTGTTCCCCGAGTGGAACCACAGTGACGCCCCAAATATTGACGATATTCCCCGACGGGCGCGTAAATATATCGGGTGACATACCTCCGCTTAGCAACCTCGTCGCTACATTTACTTATGCGCTATAAGGCGCTAAAAAGACGTATATTCGGGGTAACCAACATCCTTGACGCGTGCTGTGTACGTGTCCGACGGCTGCTGGATCGGTTGCGTGTAGGGGTCCGTCCGCTTGTTCGGGTCGGTGCAAATAAACTGAATGAATTTCTGCCTCGCCTGCATGTGCTCGTACGGGTTCCAAATCTGTCCATTCACGACCGACCGCTGGTAAATGAGAGGGTTTAGGTCAGCCACGTAGACGCGGTTCTGTCGCGGCGCAACCCGGACCTCTTCCTTGTTCGGCCAGTACGTCGTCTGACACCCCGGGAACGACGCTTCCCAACTCACGCCCTGCGGGCACAACGGGATACTATCTGCGTAAAGCGGTGTCGCCATTTACTGGTGCGTCATATTAAAAAAAAAGACGCCCATAGAAATGGGCAGAGGGGGCTGCGGACGCGGTGGTTGCGGCGGTTACGGCAATCGCGGCGGGTGGGGCCGTCGTTATTATGGAAATTATCAACGTTATTACGCACCTGGGTACTACCAGAGTTGGCCGTACCAAGCCATTTACGCGGCGCCAGTCGTGGCGTCGTCGTACTACGGATCGTGCGACCGGAGTCTGCAGGGCACATCCATCGCGAATAACTGCACCGAGGGATATCCGGTTGCCACCCCCACGAATTGCGCATGTTTCCACGTCCCGTCACAGTCATTCGGGTGTTTCGACACCAGGGGAGCAAGTTGTTAGGTGATAGACGTACTCGCTCGTTTCGACAGCACAATAAAAAGGCATGACGGCAGATAACATATCAGATACATGACGCCTCCACACCTGTGTAGGGCTCGTCCCAAGTTGCCACGCAACGATCGGTTGACGCAGATGGTCGGGGCAATCATGCAAAGTCGAGACGCAAATTACACCTTTGAGTGTCGGCTTGTCAGAACATGCCATGAGAAGTTCAACTAAATCTGGATAATCCGGAACAAAGCCTTCGTCACCCCATATCCGTCCGGAATAAATAAATCTCACGGATCGCCGATCAGGTCTTGACCCGCTTGCAATCATACAATGGGCTAACCAGTATGATTTAGTGAATTGAAGCACCATATTTAGATACTTAGATTCATCACGCACGTCATATCCAAGTGAAAGTAGGATGGGAACCCCAAACGAAGCACCACGGATATAAAACGTCATCAAATCTACACCGTTACGTTTTTCGTACATATCAGCATTGCACAGCCCCACCATCAACGGAAGACACTCGCGGATATATATGTAACTTATGTCAAATAACGGGGCGTCAACGTGGCGTTGGATACGTGCCGTTACGGCGTTGTAAACATCCACCCAATCGATCCACGAAGGCTCAAAATAAATAATCAACAATCTTTGTAATTCCGAATGCGTGTCGCCAGGATATTGGTCGATAACCGCTAGTATTTGCTGACTGTCACGCGAGGTAATTGCAGATAAGTACGCCAAATATGAACTCATTTGTGGGGGGTTGCCGTTCGCACTTCGGGGCCGGTGCAACAGAACGAGGTATGACAGATAAGATAAAACCATGAAACCCCTCAAAACGGTCGTGTGGTCTGCTTCATAATTTATTTATACGCCATGGAGAGACAGTGCAAGTACCTGAATGACGTTCTCCGCCGTGGGTGCATCTACACGTGCCACCCCCTCCTCGATGTGTCGATGTTGAACGGCGCCACCCGCGACAAGTTCAACGCGCACATCAGCAAGTTCGTCATCGAGAACGGCAGGATCGTCACAAAGGTTCGCATCGGAAACCAATTGATGAGTCACCGCCAGGCTGCAACGCGGTGGGCATCTCTGTACAGACGTCTCACCGGGACCGCCACCCCCGGGCGGGTTACCGTCGCATTCATGTACGGTGACAAACCAGTGTCGAATGCCAGACTCATCAGCATTTTGACGTCTCCGTACAACGCCCCGCGGTCTGCGACCATCCACCCTAGAGACCCAAATGGCGCAAATATTCATCTGCAATTCCCGACTCGCCCCCCGTCATCCCCGCAGACGATTTTCGGGTTCCTCACCCAAGAGAATCGCGTGTGAGCGTCGACACAAATATACGATCATGTCGACGATGCAGATTTTCGTCAAGACACTCACAGGAAAGACGATTACTATCGACGTGGATGCTTCCAACACTGTAGAGGAGGTTAAGGCCAAGATCCAGGACAAGGAGGGCATTCCCCCGGACCAGCAGAGGCTCATCTTTGCGGGTAAGCAACTTGAGGATGGACGCACCCTTGCTGACTACAACATTCAGAAGGAGTCGACCCTCCACCTCGTGCTGCGTCTGCGTGGAGGCTTCTAGTCAAGCGCGAGTTTTTTGTCAAGGAACGTCATGGACGCTTCGACTCTCGACAAATAATCCGCGAGTTCATTCTGTAGCATCTCGATGCGCGTCACGATGCGCGTGTCCCCCATATAGGTTTCTTTTAGGTTGCCGATATTGTCAAGTACGGCTTTGATGGCTTGTCTGGCGCGCTCGATCTTCTGGTGATTTTCTATCTTAGCAATGAACTGCGAACGCTTCGCAGACACCTGACTATCGTTTGCAATAAACATTTCGCGATCTATCAGTAGTTTGTCTATGATTTTGAAGGCCGCATATATCACGTTAATAATATCAGTCACGTTGTGGGTGCGGCTCTGCCCGGTCATATACCGAGTAATGGGCTGGAAAGTTGTGTTTGTGTCGACACTTACGTAGAACCCACATGTTTCCAATTTTTGGTGCGGCTTAACGGATGAGATGACGTTCAGTGCGTGCAGAATTTGCACGTCGTCAAACTCGTTGTCAAACTCACCAGCGTCATCCATTTTTATTGGCACCCTACATTTTATTCAACACTTGATACACAGAGGCATTATTCTGTTCTCATTTTGGGTGGGGGGTGTCTATCCACCTTGGACAAACCCCCCGCCATTTTCCGCCATGCATGATCGGTGGGTGTTGCATTTTGGATGGAACCTCGACGTGTCGTCACCGGACACGCACATGTTTGAAGGGGCAAAAAAGTATCCAGCGGGCGTGACACTCTACGCCAGAGTTGGGAACGTGTATATAACATACCACCTGTCGTTTGAGCATGTCGTATGTCACCCCTACACCGACCCCTTCACAAAACCCGACTATATCCCAAGCCAAGTGTTTATTACAGACGCCGCCGCGGCACGGGCCACTACACAGACGCTATTGCAACATATGGGAGGCCCACCCGTGCGAAGACCGGTTCGATTTAGTTATCAAAAAAATGAGCCAATTTATTAGGCACCCCACGATTGCGCAGCATGACCTCCGTAATGACGTGTACGTAAAGAATTTTAAATTCTTTTCTGTGCATGGGGACGGGCATTGTTTTCGCATACTGGGGGGCGGTGATGTGCTGTCGAGGGGATGTACATACTACTTTATGGGCTTCGACACTCGTCGCGACCCGTCATGCAACTCCAGTATTTATGACGTCAGGTCACGTAACTCCAGTATTTATGACGTCACGTCACGTAACGTGATGCGCGACTACAAGGAGGAACTTATCGACGACGATATTCTCGACCGCATGAAGGCGATTCTCGACACGCGTGACGTACAGGGTGTGTACAATGCGTGGAACAAGACTCACGGAAGGGTTACGACCTTGGACGCGATCGAAAAGATGTTTGATGGCGATCGCGATCGCGCATGTGTCATCATCCACGTCTTTGTTGCGGCGTGCAACTACGTAGGGGAGGAGAATGGGTGTACTTTTGTGTTCGACGGGTTCTACGAGAGGCCGTACGAACCCTATTATCATTCTTTGGTCACTCTGGCGTAGTTGGGGAAACCCACAGACAGATCAAAGTGTCCGACGCGGGGACTTCGATGGCATCGGTGGGTCACAATAAATGGCACCTCCGATGCGCATGTGGCTCGTATCAGACGACTGTGACGTTTGCATGGTAACCGGTGATTCGTGCATCCATTGTTTTGAAACCACCCAGAAAGTAGAGGTATTGCGCGCCTACACTGAACATCTAACGGATGACGACATCAGCCACCTCAAGAAACACAACATCAAAGCCTATCGATGTCTGTGCAAAACTCCAGGAAAACACTAACGACGTCTTCGGGAATGCGGGCGGGGAGGCGCAGGCTTGCGGACTGGCCTCCGATATACGGGCGCAGGTACAGGTACGGTGATCGTAATGGAATTCATAAACACCGCCTCGTCACACAACGCGGAGTTACCAATATAACTGTACGGAATGGATAGATAACCGCGGGTCGAACTTCCAGGAATCGTGCCTCCCCACGATGTCCCCCAACTATTAACCCCAATAAACGCCTGGATCGTATCGTTATAACCGATGAGAGTTATTGCGTGACCGCCCAGCATACTTTCTGTGGATCGATTCGGAAGAGGGATGATTCCAGTATCACGTACATTTTGCGTCATGAAACTGCTGTAAACCCCAACCCCAATCACGACGGGGATGTTCCTCGCAATAACCTGCTTTATACCCGATACAAAACCAGACCCAAGCGGCACGCGACTCCATGAGTTTGAACGTTGCAGACTGGCATTCGTGTAGGCCTTGGTTGGGGGACGTACGTCGACGCGACGAACGTCATACGCCCACATCGATTCGACACACACACCCTGGATCCTAATACTTTCCATCCCATCATCCAGATATGCACCGTCCTGCCCGATCAACCCGCTGCGGGCGCGTGCGTTATAATACAAAAACAGACGCGACGGGTCGAACGACACGGTTTTCATGAGATTAAAGGCGTGGCAGATTGAGTTGGCGACACAACTCCCGATTCGCCCTTGGTCGTATGGACGGAATGACGACGGGACGGGCATTGTGTAACTCGACGGGATGGATCGCGGGAGGGACCTCAAAACTGGAACTTGAATTTTCGGACCAAACAGACGTGCGCCAAATGTGTATTGTTGGTATTGTTGTTCAGTCATGTTCCTTTATTTCAGATGTGCGATATATTTACACATTGGCCCAGTGCATAATTCCACTTACGATCCATTTTCCATTCGCAAACACACACTTTATATTACAAGCGACATTGGTCGGGATATTCCCATCCAATTCTACCCCATATCTGATGACAATATCGGACACGTTCTCGTAATACGTTGGCACATCGTTTTGGATGACCATTCCTGATATGACATATGCGAAGGGCGCGCCGTCGTAACGTTTTTTGTACGTCGATGGCCCGAGTATGGTGACCCAGTCCTCAATGGTACGTGCCCTGCATAGAAACACAAATTCAACCCAGTTCCCATTTGTGCTGCTATCGGGGAGGTATAATTCCCATGTGTCCATCGCGTAAACGCTAGGGTTAATTGGCGGCAAGTAATAACGTTTGTTATTGTCGCAAAAAAACGCCCCGCGTGCATTGCCCCGTGCGCTCCGCGTATACGACCTGAAGTCCGCATGTGCCAGCGTAATTAAATCGTACGACAATAATGGACTGAAATTAACTGTGAACTGTTTCGCGAGGGTGGTTGACACGGCGGTTTGCGTACTGGCACTCGTATAGGCGGCGTCCTTTTCGACCAGGCCGAACGACATTTGTATTCATCGTATAAATCCTTACACCTCAGCCCAGTGCATAAGTCCACTTACGATCCATTTTCTATCCGCATACACACACTTCAAATTACAGGCGACATCGGTCGGGGTATTCGATCCCGTGTCTGGTCCATATTTAACGTGCACTTCGGCCGCGTTCTCGTAATACGTTGGCACATCGTTTTGTATGACCATTCCTGTTATGACAGATGTGAAGGGCGAGTTGTAATAACGGTCGTCGTAGGTCGATGGTCCGAGTATAGTGACACTATCGACTACGGAACGTGCCGCGCATAGAAACACAAATTCAACCCAGTTCCCATTTGCGCTGCTGGCGGGGAGGTATAATTCCCATGAATAATCCGTGCTAATGTTAATTGGCGGCAAGTAATAACGTTTGTTATTGGCGCAAAATAATGTTTTGAGTGGTTTGCCCCGCGAGTACGACACAAAGTCCATAGGCGCCAGGGTAATTAAATCGTACGACGACAATGGGCTGAAATTAACTGAGAACTGTTTTGCGAGGGTGGTCGACTCGGCGGATTGCGTACTGGCACTCGTGTAGGCCGCGTCCCTTTCAACCAGACCGAACGACATTTATGTTCATCATATATTATTACTTCGAATGAAGACCGCATTTGGTGGGAATAATACCCATGTCGACGCGAGGGGGAAGGACCTTTCGATGGCAATATCTCCCACGGGGGTAGGCAACACTGGGGGAGATAAATGCGCCGCAATCTGGGCGGAAACAGGAGGTGGTCACTGCCGCCGGGTCTTTCCCCGCGCGATCGATGTTCGCGGCGCTCGGCGTGAACGGGTCGCTTGCGTAGTCCCCGCGCCACCCATCATCGGTCTTCTCGATGGTGCACACCTCCGCGGCTTCGATGATTCCACATAGAGCCGTGTACTCCAGTATGACCGACTTACGGTATTGGTCCGCCTCACGGGCAAGAACTGCGGCGATGCCTTGGTTACCGGCAACGCGACATGCGTCTCGGGTTGACTGGGCGCTGGTCGCATATTCTTGAATGTACTTGTAGGACTTGAGGGCGTTCTTCATATCGACAGTCTCCCACGTGCGGGGGTTGTTGTCACGGGAAAACTTGATGGCGACAGCGGCCTTCTTGGCAATAGCGTCGGTCGACTCGCATGAAGACTCGGCGGCGCGACGATGCGCCATAATCTCGGGGGTATCGTCAGTTTGCACACAGGTGGGCGGAGCGACCCCTGCGCGGGTCTGCAGATGATCCGCAAATATCCCGTCGAATCCGCGATGGTTGTCGTCGCTATCCTCGGAATCGTCACTGACAGGGCTTGAAGGGCTCGAAGGGGCAGAAGAAGGCGTCGGTGGGGACGGGGGGCGCTTGACTTTCTGACGTTTGGGAGGAGGCTGTTCTACGGTGGGTGCAACGGGACGTTCCTTCTTCTTTTTCTTTGGCATAGGCTGGGTGGCGGCGGGCGTGTTCTTCTTGGGGGTGCGAAGATCGTGTTGAATGGTTCTCATGAGCACGACATTCTTGCGATGTTCCGGAGTGATCGTCTCCCGAAACACGTCGATCACGCCTTTTACGATCTGGTCCATAAACAAGGGCGTGGACGGTTTGAAGAAAAAATGAGGACCCTCACGATATTATTTTCACGCGCCCCCATTCGCGTCTGTCGCCACAGATATAATGGGATGACTGATTTTTTCCTTTGCACTTATCGACCGTCGCCATGGATGCCAAGAAGATTCGTTCCAACTGGAAGAAGGGAATGCAAACGTTCAAGCGCAAGTTCCCTATCCACTGTCCGATGCATATGTACGGTGGGTACATCAACACTTTTGTCGATCACGTCAAACGTGTGTTTCCGGATGTAGCGTTCGGTTCCGCGTTCATGATGTCGACGAAGTTGCATTACGAGTGTGAACCCCTTGAGTGATGCTTAAGGACGTTGAAAGCGAAATTCGCAGTCTACGTCTCTCATCAACCCACCATGACATCGAAATTATGGCTAATTTCATCATTACTGGGGTAGATTCCGGCTCAATTCATTCTATCTTAGCCCATCGTATCGTCACTGCTCAATCACTTCGATCACTTCCAAATAATTCATACTATCGATGGAGGAATTAAGGCCAAAGTCTAATTATTGGATGAATGAGGAGGAAATATGAACATCAACCGTTCTCAATCGTTCTTGACTTTCGGCGGAGACGAAGGACCAACAGTGCTAATGTCAGGCACGTAGGTGAGCATGTTATCGGCGACGTTAGCCAATGCTGTAACGGTCCTCCACCATAAAGACGTCGATGGTTCGTCACTGGCTAGTAAAGCGGAGATGCGACGGCCATTCACCCACCACTCTCGGTCTCCGTTTGTCATCTCGACGGCGGGCCCACCCTTGCGATGCTGTAATCCGTGGTTGTACCAAAAGCGGGCGCCGTGTTGAGTAACCACGGCCGGGGCGTCGTCAACGCTATGTAACCATCCACCCGAGTCGCGCGTAACGGACACTTCGCTCATGATGGCTCTAGACCGTGAAAAATGTCGGTCCGTCGGCCTATCGTCGGCCTAACGGCCTATCAGCCCATCGAGTTACAGAAATAATTATCTGTTCAATTATCCCCACAGGCATTCTGCCACTTTTTACTCCATACTGAAATAAAACAAACGCGTAGAGGGCGAATCTGGCACTGCGCAGGAGCGGGGCTTGCGATGAAAGAAATAATCCCTCACCAGAGCCTCTAGGTCAAACACAGATACACCATGGGCGGACGACTCCCCCATAAGTCCCTCCATCACCGGCACCACGTGTGTGTCGAAAAAATTGGGCGGTGGGACGCTGCTGATGTTCGTGACGAGCACATGCACGAACGTTTTCATCATCTCGATGTTCACCGGGAAACGCTTGGTGGGCTTGAACCGGAAACACTGTGGGATAAGATCACCGACACATATCTGGCTCCGACTGTGGACGTTGCACGTCGATCGGATTATACTCTCGTACGCAGGCGGCACGTCGATACGCATGAGCCACGGTTTGGGCGATGGTAATTTCCCCGTCGCCAGGTTGTCGCGTGCGAACCGCATCTCGAATATACGGGCCGCTTGGCACATGGTGTAGGTGGAACTGGCGTTGTTGTCATCAACCACAAGGGTGATCACAGGATGACAAACGTCACTGCGCGACTCAAACCGAACGATACTACCCTCGTATGCAGGCCCGATCGCGGTCGCGCGCACACACCGTACGTTCATCGGACATAGTTTCTCGGACAAAAACGTCGAGAGACGGTCGCACGGCGTCATGCCGAACTAAAATGAACCTGACCAAACGAAATTAACGAGACACAACGGGCCAACCAGAAACAAAGAATCTGTTAACAACAACAGATTTATACACTGTTGGCATCCGACGACGACGAGGACGACTCGGACGTATCCGTCTCGTTGTCGGATGAATTGTCGGATGAAGAAGTGCTGGCGTCGTCGTCGTCGCCGACATCAAGCGTAAGGGTATTTGCCATTTCGATAACAGTGATGTCTGCCTCATCGGCAGCACTGTTTGCTTTAGCCACCGCAGCGGTCGAAGCCTCGATGGCCAGTTGAACTTCCTTCGAAAAATCATCGGTCATCTCTCTCGTGAGGTCGTAGTCGTGACGGCAGCGTTGTTCGTCAATCTTGGCCTTTGTGGCGACCTCCTCAAGTTTGTCGGCAGATGTCTTACTTTCGTTATACTTCTGAAGGCAATGCTCCATGACGACCTTGACTTGATTGAAGAGGAGATCAGCCTCGGAAGACTTCAGGGACGCGGCGAGAAGCGTTTTTTCGTCTTCGACCACATCGTCCAGCGCAATCTTGAGACACTCTTCCGCATCTTCGACGCGAGCACTGGCGCGTTTGGCTATCTTGGCCAATTTCGTCGCTTCTCTGACCTTAGCGTAGATACGCGAGATATCCCGATAGAGGTTGCGTCGCTTCACCAAGTGGCGCCGAATAGCCGTACTAGCCGTGCTATTGGCGTCGGCCATTTTGTGTCAACTTTTATTCTGGTTTGTCGTGCCTGTAATGATGAAGTATCTGTTCACCTTCGAAAAATCACCCTACGTAACAGATTCGTGTGATAAGATCGACGCAACACATGACTCTGTGTGTGAAGCGTACGTTTCCCCATTGCATGTTTCTCCATGGCTTCAACCTGCTGTATGTGAAGCGTACGTTTCCCCATTGCATGTTTCTCCATGGCCTTAACACTCCTGCCACCGATAAATTTAGATTTTAACTTCTTTTCCTCGTTCTTGCGAAACCATAGGAGTTCATCGTTTACTCTGTCAAGTTGAAATACGATAGCCCATAACACTACTGTGATGACCAATAACATAGAATAGGCTTGCGATTGTGTCTCCGCATTAGTCAAGACGGGTGCTTGCGTGCGAAGACAGACAGACAGCATAACCCGACGCAACAGATTCGCGTGATAAGATCGACGAAACACACCTACACGCCAGAATCGACCTTCTGCGCACCGGTGCGAGCCTCGTGAGGCAAGTTTAATACCCCTTCGGGTCAGCCGGTAGACAAACAATGCCCGTCTGCCGCCGTGGCATCTTCCACCGTGTTGAGACCATCCTCGTTCCACTCCTCGTTCACGTGGTAGATCACTTCGGGTTCACGGGGTAGCACAAAGCCTTCGATGAGCCACTCGCACGCGCCAAGAACACCGTTGATATTCTCGCGGGCGGGGCCTGTAACGCGGTGATAAAGTCCGTTTTCCACCCATTCACGCTCGGTGACGCCGTTGGGGTGAACCTTGGTAGTCGCAGGGAGGCCGCCGGTGCGGTGTATTTTGCAGGGGCCACGCCCGATCGTCTTGTACCACGTGCTAACACCATCGCGGATAACTTCGACGTTCATACCGAAAAGTGACTTGAGGAATAAGTTTTTGTAACGTCAACGTAGCGACAACAGAGTGGCGATGGCAACGACAGAGATCAAATCATGAATGAGACGCGCAGGTGTAGTTGCGAGATACGCACTCGTCGCATTGCCGGTTGCATTCACGATGGAACTCGCCTTGCACGTCTCCGAATTCACGCAGTCTTCAGCACGGGTGGGCATGATCCTGGAGTTCCGGTGAAGGTATGGACGTCACAATAATACAATAGACGAGGAGACTGATGCAACGGTCACCATCATCTTCATAAAAATGATTTGTCATACCCTCTCGGTGGCGAACGGGGAAGTTTGGGCGGCCGCCATCAAACATTCGTTCCGCGAACGGATATTTCCTCATTCATTTATTGTAGGGGTGAACGCATTCCAGATTCCACCGCATACAAAAGAAATGATTTGTTGGGTAGGCAAACAACAAGCACGCTCGTCAAATCCCTCAGGGACCGGAGGGACCGTACGGTCCGCACGGAAAGCGGACACGGCGCCACGCATCGTCGAAGGCGGACACGGCGTCGAAGGAGTCGAAGGCGGTCACGGCGTCGAAGGAGTCGAAGGCGGTCACGGCGGACACGGCGTCGAAGGCGCCGAAGGACGACGCGGGAGGGGCACTACCG
>Ga0163152_10004425_pt1 | contig 17405 bp, 20 predicted proteins | sample OliLakLV19MP8IB2_FD_148635 | JGI IMG/M metagenome (GOLD analysis project Ga0163152, IMG submission 148635) | Freshwater microbial mat bacterial communities from Lake Vanda, McMurdo Dry Valleys, Antarctica - Oligotrophic Lake LV.19.MP8.IB-2 | ecosystem: Environmental > Aquatic > Freshwater >... | reverse complement strand
AGCCGTCTGAGCGTAAGATTCATGTGTGCCCGACTCCCAGGCTCGGTGGTGTGGCCGTTTATCTTGGTTTTCTGGGCTCGGTGCTGTTGAATTCGATTTTGCCAGACTGGATGATCGCGACGTTGGTAGCGGGATCGTTGTTATTGATCGTCGGTGTGATCGACGATGTCTGGGAATTGCCTGCCTCGTCGAAATTGCTCGCCCAGGTCATCGCTGCCGGAATTGTCATCTCGACGGGGAATGTTCTGACATTGTTTCCTATCGGTCCTGTCGGCGATGTGGCGAACGTGATGCTGACCTTGCTCTGGATCGTCGGGATCACCAACGCCTTCAATTTCTTCGACGGCATGGATGGCTTGGCCACGGGGCTGGCGATTGTAATTGCCGGATTCATGGGGGCGGTAGCGTTTGAGACGAACCAGCCTGGAGTGGGCTGGCTTGCCATCGCCATCATCGGGGCCGGGGTAGGGTTTCTGCCCTATAACTTTCGAGGACATAAGCCTGCCGTGATATTTCTTGGCGATGGCGGGGCGACCTTCCTCGGATTCACATTGGCCTGTTTGGCCGTCAAGGGGAATTGGGCGGATCATAGTCCAATCGTCTCGTTCAGCAATCCACTCCTTATCTTCGGCGTGCTCATCTACGACATGATCCATATCACCGTGGAGCGGGTGACGACGGGGAAAGTGCATTCCATCAAAGAATGGCTGGACTACGTGGGAAAAGACCATCTCCACCATCGTCTGGAGCGTGCGTTAGGGTCTCGCCAGGCGAGCGTCGCCATGATCTGTCTCATGACGATTTGCCTTGGGCTGGCGGCGTTGGCCCTTCGCCATGCCGGGACAATGGAGGCCGTGCTGCTGCTCATACAAGCCTGCTTGATTGTGGTCATGATCACGATTCTAGAATGGAGCGGTCGCCAGAGACATTAGGTACCGCTAGTTGCCCTCTTGCACTGTGCCGCAGTTCCCGCTACAAGATGCCTCATGGTTCCCACCGTTGAATGGAAAGATGGCGCGGTACGGCTGCTCGATCAGAGCCGGTTGCCGGAGTCTGTCGAGTTTCTGGACTGCCGGGATTATCAGACCGTCGCCGATGCCATTCGCACATTGAAAGTCAGAGGCGCTCCCGCAATCGGGGTAACCGCAGCGATGGGGGTCGCACTCGGCGCCCAGACCGTCACGGCCTCCGACTACGAGTCCTTTGCCAAATCGATGCTCGTGATCTGCGATCACCTCGCGGCCACCAGGCCAACGGCGGTCAATCTGTTTTGGGCCATCGAACGGATGAAGCGCCTGCTCGCCTCGGTATGCACGCAGCCCATTGTCTCGATCAAAGCGGCCTTGCTGAAAGAGTCGCAAGTCATTCTCGATGAAGATATCTTGCTCTGTAAAGCCATGGGACAGCACGGAGCGGCACTCATTACGAGCGGCCAAACCATCCTGACCCATTGCAATGCCGGGGCGCTGGCGACAGCCGGCTATGGCACGGCATTGGGTGTCATTCGCGCAGCCTGGGAGCAGGGGAAGCAGATTCAGGTTATTGCAGATGAGACCAGGCCGGTGTTGCAGGGTGCGAGGCTCACGGCTTGGGAGCTGATGCAGGACAAGATTCCGGTGACGCTCATCACCGACAACATGGCCGGTTCACTCATGCGCCAAGGGAAGATTCATCTCTGCGTCGTCGGCGCCGATCGCATCGCGGCGAATGGCGACGTGGCCAACAAGATCGGCACCTACTCAGTCGCCGTGCTGGCGAGGGCGCACGGGATTCCCTTCTACGTCGCCGCACCCTATTCCACCATCGATCTGAAGACAAAAACCGGCGCCGACATTCCCATCGAGCAACGCAATCCTCTCGAAGTCACCACTATCCACGGCAGCCATCCCATCGCGCCCCAAGGGGTCGCCGTCTACAATCCCGCCTTCGACGTGACCCCGGCTGAGTTAATCACCGGCATCATCACCGAACGGGGCGTCTTCAAGCCTGGGGAACTCGCCACACAGTTTGAACAATAGCGAACTGAGGTTCCACGCCCAGGACAATGCACTCGGCATCATGACCATTATTCGGCAGGCCCTCTCCAAATACTGCAGGCAGGAACCTCTGCAGACCTAACAGGCGCGAAAAACCATTTCGGCACAGCAGGACTTCGAGGGCCTGCACGTCTAGGGCAAGAGGAGTACACCCCTGCAGGATACTCAAAAAGACCGTCCTCTTCGTGTGCGGTCTATCTAGTTCCTTTGTGCAATGAACAAGATCAACTAGACAAACCAAATAAAACAAACAAACAGGTTGCGTTCTCATCCCTAACCCGTCACCCCGTACCCCTCACTGCCTCCACCCTGAAAGGCTGGATGCTTTCGCATGGTAAAAAGCGTATTCTTCGGCACTAAATTTACTCGGAGTTTTTGAGTAGGCAGTGGTGCGCGGATCGTGCAGCAGAAGGAGCAATGCCCTCAATGTCAAACAAGGGGAAGGCAAATTCTAAACCAGAGATCGGCGCCAATCTCGGCTTCGAGGCTAAGCTGTGGCAGATGGCCGACGGCCTTCGCAACAATATGGATGTGGCGGAGTACAAGCACGTCGTCCTCCGCCTGATTTTTCTCAAGTACATCTCAGACGCGTTTGAGGCGAAGCATGCGGAGCTCGAAGCGCAGAAGAAGCAGGGTGCCGATCCGGAAGATCCCGACGAATACAAAGCCGCCAGCATCTTCTGGGTGCCGAAGGAGGCGCGCTGGTCCTATCTCAAGGCGAACGCCCCGCAACCGACCATTGGCACGCTGGTCGACGATGCGATGGCCGCGATCGAGCGCGACAACCCCTCTCTCAAGACGGTCCTGCCGAAAGACTTCGGGCGAGTAGGCCTCGACAAGGTACGACTCGGACAGATCATCAATTTGGTCAGCGATATCGCCCTTGGCCATACCGCCGACCGCGCCAAGGACACCTTGGGCCGAGTCTATGAATATTTTCTCTCCCGCTTCGCCAGCGCCGAAGGCAAGAGCGGTGGCCAATTTTACACGCCCTCTAGCGTGGTGCGCGTACTGGTCGAGATGCTCGCGCCCTATAAGGGCCGCGTCTACGACCCTTGCTGCGGCTCGGGCGGCATGTTCGTCAGCAGCGAGAAGTTCATCGAGGCCCACAGCGGCAAGCTCGGCGACATCTCCATTTACGGCCAGGAGTCCAACTACACCACTTGGCGCCTCGCCAAGATGAACCTCGCGATTCGCGGTATCGACGCGCAGATCGGCCACGGTGATACCTTCCACCATGATGCGCATCCTGATTTGAAGGCCGACTACGTGCTGGCCAACCCGCCCTTCAACGACAGTGACTGGCGCGGCGAGCTGCTGAAGGACGACAAGCGCTGGGTGTATGGCGTTCCGCCAGCGGGTAACGCCAACTACGCTTGGGTGCAGCACTTCATCCATCACCTTGTGCCAACCGGGCTCGCGGGCTTCGTGCTCGCCAACGGTTCGATGTCGTCAAATCAATCTAATGAGGGCGAGATCCGCAAGGCCATCATCGAGGCCGATCTGGTCGACTGCATGGTGGCGTTGCCCGGTCAATTGTTCTACTCAACGCCGATCCCGGTGTGTCTTTGGTTCATTTGCCGCGACAAGAGCGGCAAACCCTCTCCCGGCCTTCGGCCCCCTCTCCCAGTGGGAGAGGGGCTAGGGGTGAGGGATACCGAGACCGACGAGGCGAGGTATTGTTTATCGATGCACGCAAGATGGGAACCTTGGTGGACCGCACGCACCGCGAGCTGACCGACGACGACCTCGCCAGGATCGTGGGCACTTACCACGCCTGGCGCGGCGACAAGGACTCGGGTACGTATGCCGACGTGCCAGGATTCTGCAAGGCCACGAGGCTCGATGATATTCGAAAGCACAACCATGTGCTCACACCCGGACGTTACGTCGGCGCCGAGGCGGCCGAGGAAGATGCCGAGCCCTTCAAGGAGAAAATGAAACGGCTCACCGCCACCCTGCGCCAGCAGCAAGCCGAAGCTGTGAAACTGGATGCCACCATTGCCGCCAACCTGAAGGAGCTGGGGTATGGCGGGTAAGAAAACACGTGCCGTCATCAAGTTGAGTCCCACACCAGAGCGCCAACAGCGTGGCCGCGTCGATCGTAGCGTCATGTTCCCTGTGCCGCCGCCCGCCAGCGACGTGCCCGCGGACTATGCTTCTTGGCTCGCGGGCCTCAAGGCGCGCATTCGTCAAGAACGCCTGCGCGTGGTGCTCGCCAGCAATGCCGTTATGGTATTGCTGTACTGGGACATCGGGCGCAGCATATTGGACAAACAGGCTGACCAAGGCTGGGGCAGCCGCGTCATCGACCGTCTTGCCGGCGATCTGCGCGAGGCCTTCCCAGAGATGAAGGGGTTTTCGCCGCGAAATCTCAAATATATGCGTGCCTTTGCGACAACCTGGCCTGACCGGCGGATTGTGCAAGCGTCACTTGCACAATTGACCTGGTAGCACCACATCGCGCTGATGGAGAAACTCGACAATCCAGAGTCGAGGCTCTGGTATGCCGCCAAGACGTTGGAACATGGGTGGTCACGCAACATCCTTGCATTGCAGATCGAATCCCATGCCCACCGTCGGCAAGGCAAGGCTCAGACAAATTTTCCAGCCACGTTACCGCCGACCGATTCCGATATGGCGGTACAAGTCTTCAAAGACCCCTACCTGTTCGACTTCTTGGGCACTGATGCGCCACGCCGAGAAGCCGAGCTGGAACGGGGTCTCGTGGCGCATATTCAGAAATTCCTCCTTGAACTCGGCCAGGGCTTCGCCTTCGTCGGGCGGCAGGTGCATCTGGAGATCGGCGACGATGACTTCTATCTCGACCTACTCTTTTACCACCTCAAGCTGCGTCGCTATGTGGTGATCGAACTCAAAGCCCGCAAGTTCCAGCCTGGCGATGGCGCGCAACTAGGCATGTATATGACGGCGGTGGATCGGTTACTCTGCCACTCCGACGACAAACCGACGTTGGGTCTATTGCTGGTGCGTGAGAAGAACCGCGTGCTGGTCGAGTATGCCCTCGGCGGAAACACCAAGCCGATCAGCGTGGCCGAATGGGATACCCGGCTCACCCATGCTTTGCCCAAAGAACTCCAGGCCAGTTTGCCGACCATCGAGCAGATTGAGACAGAACTGAGTCGCAAAGAGAAGGAACGATGAAGCGGCATAGTACAACGCTGCACGCACAGCAGGCCGAAGCCACAAAACTGGATGCCGCCATCGCCGCCAATCTGAAGGAGCTTGGGTATGGCGGGTGAGTGGCGAAGTTCCACGATCGGAGAACTCTGCGACACAGGAGTTGTCGAACTTCAGACCGAGCCGTTCGTCATCCTGTCCTTACGGTCATGGGAGTTGACGCATGATCAAGATGGATGCGGGTCGTCACACCTGGTTGAGGGCATGTGGTCAGGATTGTGGGCGGATTTCCTTGAGTGACGTTTGGTAGACGCTCATGTTTTCACGTTTTCCGATTGCCACCACTTCCACAATCACTTTCTGCCCGATGATGGGGTACGCGATTCTGATGCCCTTCTGCACGAACCTCTCACACGAGATGGGGTAGCTCAATGGTGTCTACTCGCTATTTCAAGGATGCTTCCCTCCCTCAGGACTCAACGCTGCGTTGTTCTTTAGAAAAAAATGGCAGTGAGTGTCACAAATAGCGAACATACTAAACTCACTATGAGAGTTGGCCGAAGACGCTTTGGATCTCCACTAACATGCGGGACTCTGAGTTCGAAAAATCAAAGCGGGTGGAAAGAAAAATGCCGCATACCGTATAAGCATGCCAAGCCACTGTGTCTTTTCGGAGGCGAGCAATATGCCGGCGAATCCGAATAGAAAGACAAGAGTGATTCCAATAATGATCACGTCACAATTCTCTCTCTCTCTCTCTCTCTCTCTGGAAGGTTTTGTCAACGATGAACATCGAGGTGCTTGCGAGCAGCAGCACTGCCGTAAAAACCATGGAATGACTCTCTTCATTTGTTGAATCAGTTGTGCATGATTCGCCTCGCTGCTTTCGATGCGTTTCATGAGAACATTGATGTGTGCCATGAGGCCAGCCGCTGCGAAAGTAATGCCAGGCAAGACCAGTATCATTAGCAAGACTTGCTGAGCCCAGGTAGCGAGTGTGGGCATAATGATGAGCCAGGATTGGGCGATGACCATCAGAAGGGCTAGTAAGTCCAGGAGTAGACAAAGCCCGGAAATAATGATTATGCCTTGCATCTTTTCATTTTTCAGCGCCGCGGTCCTCAGGCGAAATGTGTGACTCGGCACTTGCCCAAAAGCCTCTGCCTGTGGGCGCATTGCCATCTTGCTTGGAAAAGGAAGGAAGGATTCAGGATCGGTCTAATTCACTGGCATGTAGTGGGTCTGCTTTTGCCATCCCACTATTACGAAAAGAAAAATATGTATAGCTAATCAGAGGGGTGAGAATCTTATCCTGAAGTCCGGCTTCTCGGTCCGCCCACTATGTCCGAGGCGGGGGAAATCCTATGTCTTACGGTGTATGGCTCGGCGTCTGAGTGGGATTTGTGAAACAATGAGAAATCGATACCTTTACGCACAGATGGCACTGCCCCAAGGTCTCCCGATAAAAAAGTAATGTCCTTTTAGAGTGGTCTAAAGAGGAGTTCCAGCAACAGGCCCGCCTCAATGGTGTACTCCATATTATTCGAGGAGTAGTGGGAGCTATAGGGTTATTCGGTATACGCCTCTCATGATGGTCCGAGGCACGTCCACCGGTCTTGCTACGCGCCCTTACTTCTGTTCATAACTTGGATGAAACACCCAGGACAGTAGGTGTGCGTGAGCAGGCAATCGGTGGGATCGACGTGATGTGTTTTTCGATACGTCCTCTTCGTGACCCAGCGTTCGCTATCGAGAGGAGCTGTTGTATCGTCCCGAAAAAGTCCACAGATACAACAGACTGGTAGTATCGGCGTACCTTTTTTGGAAGCGGAAAGCATATTGTACGTTATCTGCGCGAACATGGTTTCTGCAGCCAGGTGGTATTCTCTTTTTTTAGGGTTCAATTACCAGGGACCTCCGCGGGCGAGGTGCGGATCCTGAACATGGGGTTACTCTAAGACAAGGCCATGGTTGCTGGAACTAGGATCCCCCCTAGTCCCACGAAATATCCTGCCGGTGTAACATGCGAGTAGATAGATGGCGTAAGCACAATGCGTGACCTCCGGACATTCAAGGGTCTACTTGCCGGAAGCTCAGGATACGACCAGACGGAAACAAAACGCAGGTCCAGCACGCTCCCGGCGAGTGAGGAAAGGCAGGAGCGTACCTGTTACACGTTTGACTCTCTCCGGTCATCGCAGTAGCCTCTTCTTGCATCCTGCTCCATTATGTTCAGCAGGGTTTCCCGATTCATCGAAAGACATGGGGTATGAATAGCATGACCTCTAGACCCTTTCGTTGAAGGCATGTCAAGAACGGGTGTGAGGTGTTGCAATCATGTCGGGCCTCCACAATTCGTGAAATGTGCAGGCTGACATTCGTGCAAACAGGTGAGAACGTATAGCTGCCCTGGTCATTGCATACAGCATAAAAAGGACTGAGAGCGATCTACCATGACAGAAGCCGGCATGCCCCATTCGGACACCTCTTCTTTACTGGAGAGAGAGTGTCCCGACAGAGAGGCTCTTCATCACGAAATTCGATCATTGATCTTGCAGGAAGATTATCCTTGCGTTGCGGCTATTCAGTCGGTGGTTCGAAATGACTATATGGTTGGAACGTATGGTCAGTTTGGCCATGGGACTCACTGGCAGAAGTTGCGTGCCGACTTGCTGCATTATGTAGAGTCGCAGCAGGCAACCCAATCTCGTTATTTGAGCTTTTGGGCTGTTTTTGCCGCCGACAATCAAATTCCCGATAGCGAAATTGAATTTGAAGCACAACTCTGGCGCGAACTTTCGTTGCTGTCTTCGGAAGAGGAACGATCGGTTGATTGGGGTAAGATGAATTCATCCGATCCTAACGATCCCTCATTTTGCATAAGCCTTAACGGCGAAAAACTCTTTGTTGTCGGGCTGCATCCACAAAGCTCGCGTGTCGCCAGACGGTTTTCACGCCCAGCTATGGTGTTTAACGCGTTTTCGCAATTTGAGCAATTTGTGAAAGAGGGGACTTACGCGGCCTTGGTCAACACCATTCGCCAACGCGATGTGAAGTTGCAAGGATCGGTCAATCCCATGGTGCTTGCGCACGGAGATGTGTGGGAGTCGATTCAATACTCGGGACGTGATAATCCGGACTCCTGGAAGTGCCCTTTTCATTTTATGAAACATAAGAATAAACCCCTTTGAAGCCGACTTGCATTCACGCTCAATCCGGAACCAGCTTTCGGCTTCGCACTCGCGATGAACTCACGGTGCTTTCTCCCACGGGAGCGCAAGTCGCCGATTTGTTTTGTTTCTCATCCGAGCGGCCGCTTGATGCGCTGTCATCGGGTCGAAGCATCGATTATAACGAGACCGTGCTGTTCACCAAAGGTCACACTTTATTTTCAAATGCGGGAATGCCGCTGTTAGAGATCATCGAGGATTCGTGCGGGCGGCACGATTTTCTGGTGACTCCGTGCAGCCTGCAGATGTTTCAGATGCTCTCACACACTCACGATTATCATCCGAGCTGTCATGAAAACTTGTGCCGTGCCTTTGCCCTGTTCGATCGGCTGCCCGAATTGATTTCGACCACGTTCAATATCTTCATGCATTATGAAATTGACCAGAACGGGAGAATCCATCTGCGTCGTCCACTCAATAAGCCGGGGGATTATGTCGTCTTTCGCGCGCTCGAAGATGTGATTGTCGGACTCACCGCATGCGCTGACGAGGCCACCAATGCCGGTTCTTGCAAGCCGATTGAATATGTCATTTCCAATGCAGAAGCACGTGTGTCGAGAGGCAGCATGCCATGAACGACATGCAAGGTCTCTTTGCGCGATTCGGCGTGAGTCTATTGTGTGGGAAAGCCAACATCGTTCCGATGGGGTTGAAGAGAAGTTTCACCGGCTTGCTCGCTTCGCGTGCGGATATTCACGAAAGACCGTCGAGGTTGCTTGCGTTGAACCCGTTGCCAGGCTTAGGGCAGAAACCTCGTGGCGAGGCCTTCCTGAGCAGACTCTCTCCCTATCGGTCAGCATCTTTTGGCCAGCAGGCGCAATTGGCTGGCGCTCGAACGTCAAGGCAACCGACCCTCCTAGAAGAATTGGCCGGGTGCGTGGTCTTCGACCATAACCCGCACGTGTTTCAGGTTTGACTCTCCTGGTGTAGCAGTAGCCGCGTCCGGCGTTATACTCCATCTGTCCTTGGCAGGATGCCTTTTATCCACCGAATCGGTATTGTGTATGAGTCCAAGTCCTCACTCTCAAACCATATCCTTTGAGGCCCGAAACCGCGCATGCTGCAACATAGAATGAACCAGCGTTTTACATTGAAGATCGGCGATCACCTGACGACCGCTGAAAAAAAGCGCTACTACAATGAACAGGTCTTCACCGAGATCGCGCCGCGGTATGATTTCATCACCAGAGTCCTTTCTTTCTGGCGCGACGCGTCATGGAAGCGCGAACTGGTGGCGCAGCTCCCGCCTCAGGATGCGCCCTTGTGTCTCGACCTCGCCTGCGGCACGGGGGACATCGCGTTCTTGCTCGCCAGAAAATATCCGGTTGGCCGAATCCTGGGGATCGATATCACCGAGCGGATGCTGACGCTGGCGCGCTTCCGCAATGCCCTGCCGAACGTAGACTTTGTCAACCAGGACATGGACTGCCTGCGGGCAGCCTCTTCATCCATCGACATCGTGACCGGTGGATATGCGCTGCGCAACGCCCCCGATTTGGAGCGCGCGCTGGATGAAATATACCGGGTCCTGAGGCCCGGCGGCACCGCCGCCTTTCTTGATTTTTCGCGCCCTGCCGCGCATGTGCCGGAGCGGCTGCAGCACTGGATTCTGAAAGTCTGGACCGGATTCTGGGGCGTCGCCCTTCACCGCAATCACGAGGTCTACAGCTATATCTCCGAAAGCCTCCAGCGCTACCCGGACCGGATGCAGCTGCGACGGCTGTTTGGAGACAAGGGATTTAAGGTGGTGCATGCGCACCTATATTTTTTTGGAATGACCGAGTTGCTGATCGTCAGAAAGAATGCGGAACCAGAGAGGATATTTCCATGCCAAGAGACGCGTATCTGAATGACATTTCGCTGGCGGTCCCCGATCACGATATTCACCGTAAATTTATCGATTTCGCGCCTTCGCTGCTGAAGGATGACCGCAGCCGGCTGCTCTTCCGCCGCATGGCCGACCGCTGCCAGATCGATCACCGCTATTCCGCGTTGAGGGCCAGTCCGGTCCCCGGGTTGCTCGACGCAGACGGTTTTTATTCGCCTGCCGCGTTCCCCGATACGGAGACGCGCATGCGCGGTTACCAGGCGTATGCCTTCCCGCTCGCGCGCCGCGCGCTGGACGGATTAAACCTGCATGACATGAAAGACGACATCACGCACCTGATCATGACGACCTGCACGGGATTTTATGCGCCGGGCCTCGATATCGAGGTCGTCGAGCATTACGGGCTCAAATCTTCTGTCGAACGCACGATCGTGGGGTTTATGGGTTGCTATGCCGGGATGAACGCGTTGAAGTTGGCCCGGCACATCGTGCGCTCCGAGGAGGGCGCGCGCGTCCTGATCCTGAACCTCGAGCTTTGCACGCTGCACCTAAAACAGACGGGCAGCGTGGAGCAAATGCTTTCCTATCTCATTTTCGCGGACGGCTGCTCGGCCAGCATCGTCTCCGCAGACCCGAAGGGAATCGAGTTACAGAGCTTTTATTCCGCGGTCATGCCGGACAGCGGCGACCAGATCACCTGGTCGATCGGTGGGAGCGGCTTTAACATGACGCTGTCCGGGAAGGTGCCTGCGACCATCATGGCGGGATTGCCGGTATGTCTTCCCCATATCCTTGCGGGCAATGACGTCGACACATTTCGTCACTGGGCGGTCCACCCAGGCGGGCGCACGATTCTCGACGCCGTGCGCGAAGGCGCCGGGATTGCGGAGGACGCCTTGAAATCTTCTCGTACCGTGCTCCGGGACTTCGGCAACATGTCATCCGCCACCATCATGTTCGTCCTGAAGGACATCATGCGGCAGGGGCAGGGACGCGGCTGTGGCATGGCGTTCGGCCCGGGGCTCACCGTCGAGAGCATGCTATTCGAACAGGCGGCCTAGCATGCTGCGCGACCTCAGCCAGCGCAGCAATGAGCAGGAAATCATGGATGGCGGGATCGGCAGTTTTGAACTGTTCGATGAGTCCCTCAAACAGATCGAAGCCGTCAACCGTCTGACGCTCGGGTACCGCCCCGTGCTCTCGTGGATGGCTCGGCAGCTCTTATCTCCTGAACCGCGACCCGTGACCATTCTCGACGTGGGCTGCGGCAGAGGCGACCTGCTGCGCCGGATCTGGTTTCTGGCGAGGAAGAAAAACGTGACGGTGCGGTTGACTGGCGTCGACATCGACTCCTGGTCGTCGCCCGCCGCGCGACAGGCGACGCCGGAGTATATGGATATAAACTACCGCATCGGGAATGTCTTCGACCTGGACATAGAGGCCGATTTCATCGTTTGCTCCCATGTCGCGCATCACATGACGAACGACGAGCTTGTGGCATTCATCCGGTGGCTTGAGAAGCATGCGCGGCGGGGATGGTTCATCAGCGATCTGCACCGCCACCCGATCTCCTTGTTGTTTGCCAAGATGTTCCTGTTTCTGGCGCCCGTCAACAGCATGGTCCGCCATGACGGCGCGGTCTCGGTTGCGCGATCATTTACGGCGAAGGACTGGCGAGATATTCTGAAGCAGGCGGGCGTTCCGGCCGAAATCTGCTGGCATTTCCAATTCCGTTTTGGCATCGCGCGGTGCAAATGGTAACGCGGATTCTTTTCTGTGATGGATGATCGAACGCAGAGTGACCCGCCCCTTCACATTTATTTCGCTTATTTTTTTAGTCCGCCTGCTTCCCGCCGTTGGCACGGCGGCAACAACTCCCACTCTTCATGGCAACGTTGACGGCGTGCATGGCGACATGCTTGCTCTCCCCAAGGATTCCCAACTCGAGTTAAAACCCAGACTGTCCGAAATCGACGCGTATTCTTTCGCGAAAAACGAAGACGATCTGAATTGCTGGAAATGAGAAGGCGCGAGAAACATTTCGCGTGCCATCCTTCCGCATCATCACGTTGAAAATCTGTTGGAGGAAGAAAAAGATGATTATTTCGCAGCGTGGCCAAACCGTCGCGAGCCCACTCGCATTCCTTGATCGTTTTGATCGTGTGGCGAAGCAGACTGAATACCTCACGGGCCATCCCTTCGCATTCAACGCCGCGGTTGTCTTCATCGCGACCTGGGTGATGGCCGGTTCGCTCTTCCACTTGGGATAGATCTGGCGGTTTACCCTCGTCTCCGTGACCTCTTTTGTGACATTTCCGATGGTGTTTTTGATCCAACACACTCAGGCTCGCACTCGCGCCGCGCTTCAATTAAAAATTCATGAGATGATTCGCTCCACGAGTGGCGCACACAATGTCATGCTTACGCTGGAGGATATGTCGCTAGAAGAGATCAGACGTTTCGCACATATTAAGAAAAACCGGCCTTGATGGCTCGTGAAAAACTCAGGCGAGGTCAAGCAAATACCGGCGTCTCTGAGATCACCATCGGGTAGTGCATGTGGTCTGGGAGCGGGGGCTTCGTCGTGTGCCTGCATAGCGGGCGTCGGCATCGTGGGAGGCAGGGGTGTTCGATGAGGTACCGTGGCTCGATGCCTGGGCATTGGCTCTGGAGACCCGCTGGTCCGCTTCCTGAAAGACTCTGCGCGCGATATAGCACCTCAGCAATCGAGGTGATCGTTCTTCTCGCTGTCCTGGAGGGAGTCCTCTTTCGCCAGATGTTCGGGAGTTCGAGTGGGAACGCAGACGCGCCAATCAAGCCTTCGTTATCATCACGAGGCACGATGAGTGCTCCTTGTTCTTGCGGATCTTCTTGCACAAGGCACAGCCAAGCTTCTCTCATCATAATTAGTTCTTTAAACTGAGCTGTTTTGATCAGCTTAGCATTTCTTTATTGGCGGAGAATAACACTGATCGTAGATCACGCGTCATCTAGCCCTCGCCGATCTATCACAATAAGGGCAGGTAATTGTGAGCGTTAGATACGCAATGAGGACATTCAGGTGGTGAATTCAAAATTACAACCCGGAGGTATTTCCATGAACCCGATCCGCTATTTAGGTGTTGCGTTATTGTTCGTCTTGGGCTGTCAGGGCACACCAACGGTGACGAGGAGTGGGGACGTCAAGGACATCATCATCGGGGATAACCTCACATCCGGCGATATCATGGTCAATCCAGGCGATGAAGTCCGATGGGTCAACAAACGGACTGCACCAGTGCGCATCGTCTTTCTCGATCCAGGGTCCGACAAGCAGATGTCATGCAACAATAATTTCGGTGGGTGGATGACACCCAGCGGCACAGCAGAACTGGCCACGAACCAAACCGCCAGCGCTTGTTTCCGAGATCCCGGCTTCTATCGGTATACCGTCAGGATGGAATCAGCCAGAACGACCGGCGAGCTCAATGTTCCGGGAGTCATCAAGGTAGGAGGGCAGGGAGGCCAGGCGGTCGGTCAAACCAACGATCAGAATAATGCCCATACCAGTGGCCAAACGAGTGATCGCCCAAGCGAACTAAATAGTGGCCGAACCGGCGATCGTCCAAGTGATCCTACCAGCGATAAGGCTACTAGTCCCACAAGCTCAACATCGACCACGACGACGACGACGACGACTGTGCCTTCCACTAAGTGAATGCGATAACGAAAGCAATTGAGGAAAGTTTCCGATGAAACTGACAGACAAGAGATGTAGCACGAAAGCCGGTGTGCCACCGTTGAAGGCTTTCCGCGAAAGGGAGTTGTTGAAACAACTCAGCTAGGGATGGAGGCTTAATGGGCGAGGGCATTTGGAGCGCGGCTCTACACGTTCAAGGACTTCGCGCAGGCCCTGGCGTTTGCGAATAAGGCTGGGGGCCGTCGCGGAGGCCGAGGGCCATCATCCCGATCTCTATGTGGCCTGGGGGAAGTGAAAGATTGAGATTTGGTCGCACAAGATTAAGGGTTTGACTCAGAGCAACTTTGTTTTGGCGAGCAAAGCCGAACGGAAGTTTAAACCGTTTCGCGCGGCATCATAACCGACACGTGCGGCTGCGGCAAGGTCGACCTGCGTTGCTTCCCCCGACGGAGACGATTTTAATAGTGTCCTCCAGTCCTACCCTCTTGAGTTGCGACCCGAGATTCCTTTCCCCCTCTCGTGGGGTGATGATCCAAGGTTCAACTCGTGGAGAACTGAAGATGCGGAGCGTGACATCGATGTTTCCAGAACCGCTGAGAACGAGGACTTTCTGCCGACCGAGCCCGAGAATATCCTGTCGATAAATCCGCAGTGCCTCGCCATCGATGCCGTAGTACCAGCCACGTCCCTCGGGGGTTTGATTCGTCACGGAGCGTGCTCGCACCGATCAAGTTCCCATCATGGTGTGCTCGTAGAAAATCCATCAGCCAGCGATCTTCGCTGCTCCTTGAAACGATCTTGCCGTCGCCCCGGCCCTGTAACTCTCTAACCGAGGCCCTGACGTCGAGCCGCAGCACAAGGTTGGAGGTGAAATGCCCCGCTGGACCCTTACTCGCAGACCTCCGACCCTTGCAAGCCCATTATCCGCCACTTATAATATGCTGGTCAGTCTTCATTTGATTCTTTAACTGTCTGGAGGAACCGTAGATCTCATGAGTGAACGAACCCTAGCGATTATCAAGCCCGATGCCGTCAAGAAGCACGCGATTGGCGACATTACTGCCAGCTATGAAAAGGCCGGTCTGGCGCCAGTGGCTATCCGCATGATGCAGTTTTCAAAGTCAACGGCCGAGGGGTTTTATGCCGTACATAAGGCCCGCCCGTTTTTCGATAGCCTCTGCACGTTCATGTCGTCCGGTCCGGTCGTGGTACTGGTGCTGCAGGGCGACAACGCGATCAAGAAGAACCGTGACTTAATGGGTGCGACCGATCCGGCCAAGGCCGAAGCGGGCACGATTCGCAAGGCACATGGTGCGAATATTGAGTTCAATGCCGTGCATGGATCCGATTCGCCCGAGACGGCCAAGTTCGAGATTTCTTATTTCTTCCCAGAGATCGACCTCGTTGGATAGGGGCGCCTGTTGGCAGGCGTGAACGGCTGTGCGATTTCCCGTTCATCGTTGGCCCGACCTTGTTAGATGGATGTATTGTGTGTTGTGCTTGGTTTCTTCTGGATGCGCCGGTCCGGCGAACCAGTTTTCTCCTTCATCGCTGTCTGCCGCGTCCGGTGTCGATCCGGCACTGGACGCGCAGGCAAAGCTCATTGAGTCTGCCTATCGGGCCTATGTGCAAGAGCGTTACCCGCTGGCCGCTGTGCTCTTCCAGCGATTCGTCGACTCCAATCCCAATTCTCCCAGGTTAAGTGAAGCGCGATGGTGGCTCGCACGCTCCTATGAGCAGCGGGGCGACCTCCCTGCCGCGCTGTTTGCCTATCGCACCGTGGTCGGGGAGGCGCCATCGTCCCCTCCGCTTGCCGGCACCTATGCGTTTGATGCCCTCAATCGCTTGGATACCTTTCGCCGGAGTCTCGGCTCCACGTCTCTGTTGGAACGGCGGCAGGTTGCGCTGTGGGTGACGAATGCGGACTGGCTCGCAGTTGGTGATGTCGGCCCATGGATCGGGCAACTTGCCGACGCAGGCGTGACAGCGTTGATTGTCGAGGCGGGAGCGCTTCCTCTGGAGGCGGGGCAGTCAGGACCGATGGGGGTCTATTTTCAGACCAGCAATGCTCCGATTGTCATAGACCTGTTCAAGGTGATCGTGCCGGCCGCCCATGCTAAGAAGATGGCGGTCTTGGCGTCGCTTAATCTGCATGAGCCCGGATGGATGGCGGTGAATCCTGAGTGGGGCGTCGTTCTGACCAATGGCGCGGGGCAGGCGGTGCCGCAGGCTGGCTTTGTCGATGTCCTTCATTCTGATTATCAGCGCGTCGTCGGTGAAGTGGCGCAGGATTTGTTGCGCACCGACATCGATGGGCTGGTGATGGAGGCAAGGAGGGCGAGGGGGTTCGTCAAAGAATGGAGCCCGACGTCGCGACGGCTGTTCGAGGGAATGTTTGGACCTTCTCTCGATAGCCGCGATCAACCGGTCTCGCCGGACGCCTGGCGATGGGCCGGGTGGAAGACGAGGATCTATCTAAGGTTTCTTGCGCAACTCACCCGGCAATTGCGTCAGACGAGACCTGGGTTTGTGATGGCGGTGGCCCTGCATGAGCAGGCGGTTCTCTTGCCCGCGAAGGCACTGACGGATTATGGAGAAGATGTGCTCGAGACCAAGCAACGAGGGTTAGATGTCATGGTTCAACCGGCGTCGATTCTGCCTGAGCGATCGAATGAGCAAGAGGCCGGGATGGAGCAGGCGCTGCAACGATTGGCGCTGACGCCTGGAGATGAACGGCAACTCTGGCTGGGCATCGCTCTGGGCACTTCGGACCCAGCCTCGTTGGTCGCTGCGGTGCAAGCGTCCATTGCGGCAACAGTTGGGCAGGCGGGCCCTCATCTGCTACTGATGAACGGGCCGGCGATTCCTTGACAAAAGAGGCGCGGGACCACTACGATCTCCAAAAAATACAGGTCGAGATCAAGGCTGACGTCGAGGCGCGATGAGAGCATTTTTGGCTTCTGTCTTATCCAACTTCGGCCTTCTTTTACTTTAGAAGGAGCGCGCATGATTCCGAACGATCTCCGGTACCATCAAGAGCATGAATGGGTGCGCGTGAGCGGCACGCAAGCCACCGTTGGCATCAGTCATTTTGCCCAGGATGCGTTGGGCGATATTGTCTTCATCGATATGCCGAAGCCCGGCGTCGTCGTCAAGGCAGGGCAGCAGATCGGCGAGGTGGAATCGACCAAGACGACTTCTACGATCTACACGCCTGTGAGCGGCACCATTACCAAAATCAATGCCGACTTGAAAGACCACCCGGAGGTGGTGAACTCCGATCCCTATGGGAAGGGCTGGATGGTGCTGATCGATCTTTCCAATGCGGGCGAAGTCGAGAAGATGATGACGGCAGCACAGTACGAGGCCTTTCTCTCCACGCAAAAACATTGATTCGTTTTCATGTCTAAGCACATCGTCATTGTCGGCGCCGGGCCTGGCGGGTATGTCGCGGCGATTCGCGCAGCCCAGCTGGGTGCCCGTGTCACGGT
>Ga0163152_10004423_pt1 | contig 17408 bp, 14 predicted proteins | sample OliLakLV19MP8IB2_FD_148635 | JGI IMG/M metagenome (GOLD analysis project Ga0163152, IMG submission 148635) | Freshwater microbial mat bacterial communities from Lake Vanda, McMurdo Dry Valleys, Antarctica - Oligotrophic Lake LV.19.MP8.IB-2 | ecosystem: Environmental > Aquatic > Freshwater >... | reverse complement strand
GATCCTTGCCGAACCTTTTGGCCGCCTCACGCCGCGAAAGACCCTCGACAAATACGGCCCGGCGCACGGCTTCGTAGCTTAACACCTTGTACATCCCCGGCCTCTCGAACCGCAAAACCGGCCGAAAGGATTAATGGCGAGGTATTTTTACTCCGCCCGCGGACGACAAAACGACGCCGCTTCAGTGATGTAGTTTTGCACCGGCGCGCACACGTTGACGTTTCAGACAGCGCCAGCGCTGGCGTGCCATGCAGACGATAATCGCTCGGCGTGCACCCATACGCGGACTTGAACATACGGCTGAAGTGTGCGGCGCTCTTGAACCCACACAAATAGGCAATTTCGTGGATGGGATAGTCGCGCGCTTTGGGTTCGCGCAGCCAGTCGCGCGTTTTGAGCAATCTGTTCTTCCAAAGTAGATCAGAGAACGAAGTTTTGTTGGCCTTTAGCAAGTAGCAAAGATAGCGCGCTGACACACCACAGCACGCCGCTACCTTTTCCGTGGACAGCTCGGGGTCAGTCAGATTCATTAGGATGTAGGTCTCAATGTCCGCGAGCCGGCGGTCAGCCAGTTTTTGCCGCTGTGGCAATTTCTGACCGTTGGCGCGGAGATTTTCCGCGACCGCTTCAAGAAATCCGTCAACGAGCGCTGACGAGGTCTTGGGGCCGAGTTGATCGCCATCCTCCACCAGAAAATCCAAAAGCCGCCGCACCACGCGTCCTTCAGGCGTGTTTAGGTTCAAGACGCCAGCAAACCGTTCGGCCTCGTACAAATGGCGCAGGAAGATGTCGGGCGGCACGATCGCTTGATAGGATTCATGTCCTGAGCTACCGGCCGATTCGGATGCGCCAATACTGGCGGAGAAGGGCACGTTTGAATCCAGAATGGCTGCTTCGCCTGCTTGGATCATGGCGACACCTCCCGCGCGGGCTATCTTGAGCCAGCCCGATTTGACGAACCAGATCACACGATAGCCAACTCTGTTGGCGCGGATGTGCTGCATCGATCGGCGGTAGGATTGCGGAGATTTCGAGCACAGATGGGTCAGCGAGATCGGGTGCCGGAGTGCTTTCTCAAGAACCACGCCGTCCAAACCGTCAGCGGTCAAGCATAATTCGCCATCGTAAAACTCTTTGCGCGTCAGCTCAATCCAAGCCCGAAGTGCATCCACGGGTGGCTGACCTCTGCTATCGAAAAGTGTCTGCACGACGCTCCTCCCTTCGCGGACGGATTTTTCTCCGCCTTATCCCGCTGACGTCAGTCACGGCTTTATGAAAACTTGCTCGGTATTCTGCCCCTGCCAGGTCATCTTGATATGTGAATGAGCATTCCGAATGGTGAATATGATGTCAAGTGCTCTCCTTCATCGAGGCGAACGTTGGCGCTCGTAGCGGCTTGCCAAAAGCAGGTGGGCTGAAATGCCGACGCTCAACTGGGCCTAGGGATGGCCCAGCGCGACAGGATGAAGTCGCCGGCATTAGCGTCTTGTGATAGGTGGGCCTGGCCGATGTATTCTGCCCAAAAGGCGGACGATCCAAAGCTCGCGGCGGCCCGCTTGATGCGACGGGTGTAGAGTTGGAGATCGTGTTCAGCTGTGACGCCGATTGCGCCGTGGGCCGCGTGCGCTGCCGCGCACACTAGCTCGGCGGCGTCGTTGGCGGCAATTTTCGCGGCTGCCGCGTCGAGTTGCCTTGGCCCGGGCAGCGGGCGTGAGAGCGCAACGCGTGCGGCCGTGCAACTTGCAGTCGTCACTTCCGCCATAACCGCAAGCTGATGTTGGATCGCTTGGAACTGCCCGAGCTTGCGTCCGAATTGCTCTCGGGTGTTCACGTGATCCACCGTCATGCCGAGCACGCCAGCCATTGCGCCTGCGATGCCGACGGCGGCCAGTGTCGCTGACGACGACAGCAACGTGTTCGGCCCAAGTGAGAATGAAGCCAACGGCGGAGCTGCTGCGAGCGTGGCAGCGGGCATGCCGTAGCCATCGACTGGTGCAGCAGAGGGCGCTAACAGTTGCAAACTCACTTGGTCGTTACGTTGAACCAGCGCGTGCGTTGAACCCGATCTAAGCGGCGCAAAACTCGAGAGCAGTTCGCCCTGTGCGTTCACCGGCCAGAGCAGGATCGGAGTCGCGGGGAGCTGTACTCCAGCTCGTGTTGCGAGCGCGCGCGCTACCATGGTTTCTCCGAACGGGGCAGGCAAAAGGCGCTGCGCACTCGCCAACAGCAAATTGGCGACATCGGCGGGTTGTAGGCCCGCGCCCCCATCGGGCTCAGAAACCAGCGCGTCGAGAAAGCCGGACTCCGTCAATCTCGACCAGGTCTCGCGCGCGACGCCAGTTTCGGCGCTGCGAACTGCTGCCGGTGTTGAGATATCGCCTAGCAAACGCAGGAAAGGGGGCAGTAGCGCATCATCCATTTGCGTCACCTCAAGCCCAATCCGCGCGCTATCATGCCGCGCAGAATCTCGCGAGCGCCACCGCGCAGTGAATAGGTGGGACTGATCAATGAGACGTAAGCCAGCGCGCGAACGAGTTCCTGGTCGTCAATTGGATGCGGATCATCCGCTAGGGCGTCGGCGATAACAGTCGGGACATCTTGTTCGAACTGTGTGCCGAGATCCTTTAGAATCGCCGCGTCGACAAGCGGGGATTCTCCAGAGGCAAGCCGCGCTGTGACGGCAAGCGACATCTGTCGCAATGTTGCGAGTCGCGCGATGAGCATGCCCAACTTGCGTGTCGCGGCGACCGAGGCGCCGACACTGCGCAGATGTGTCGTCCATTGGTCGAGCAGCGCCACGCTGGAATAAATGCGTTCGGGGCCGCTTCGTTCAAATGCAAGCTCCGCGTTGACTTGAGCCCAGCCAGCGCCCTCCTCGCCGACAAGGGCGTCCGCAGGGAGGCGCACCTCCTGGAAGAAGACTTCACTGAAGTGGGCGTCGCCCGTGAGGTCGACGATGGGGCAAACGCTGATCCCAGGCAGAGTGAGATCGATCACAAATTGGGACAAGCCCCTCTGTCTATCGGCAGGGTCGCCGGATGTGCGCACCAGCGCGATCATGTAGTGCGACTTTTGGGCGTGGGTGGTCCAGATTTTTGAGCCACTCAGCACCCATGACTCTCCGTCGCGGACTGCGCGCGTGCGGACGCTCGCGAGATCCGATCCGGCATTGGGCTCGCTCATGCCGATGCAGAAGAAAATCTCGCCGCGACAGATGCGAGGCAAAAAGAATTGTCGCTGCGCTTCAGTCCCATAGCGCAGCAGCAACGGTCCCGATTGCCGATCGCCAATCCAATGCGCAGCTACAGGTGCGCCCGCTAGCAGCAATTCCTCCACCAGGACAAACCTGTCGAAAGCGCCGCCGCCGCCGCCGCCGTAGTTCTTGGGAATGGTGAAGCCCACCCACCCCTTGTTCGCCAGATCGCGGCTGAACTCTGCGTCAAATCCTGTCCAGCTGCGCGCTCGGATGTCGGCAGGCACAGTGTTGCCCAATCTCTCCGCGAGGAACGCCTTAACGTGAGGGCGCAGCGCCTCGGCTTCGGGCGGGAGCGAAACCGGAGCGAAGTTTTGCAGCAGGTCAAGCATGTTGGATGGAGGCCAGTGGATGCTGGTGTGAGGAGCGTGGCGCTGTGCGCCGTGCCAACAGCGTCAGTCCGAAATCAGATTGTTTGACGCCCACGCGGCGGCTTCTTTAAGCTTCTCGCCTAACCGCTCTATTGAATCTTCGGTATGTTGGGCGCTGAACATCATTCCCGTAATGCCATAACGAACCTCTCCGCCACGGCGGTCCTCGATTGCGGCGGCGACACTCGTCACTGCAGCTGCGTAATTTCCGCGATCCACGGAATAGCCCCGCCTGCGGGCTGCGGCGACTTGAGCGATATATTCATCGCACGTGAGCGGCGTCTGCCAGCGCAGCGTGTCGAAGCGTTCGCGAATTGCGCTCTCTGGTAGATTGAGCTTGGCGGCAAACTCACGGCCAATCGAGCCGATGAGCATCGGGAGCCTTTGGCCGACCGACATATGAATGCGCATTGATGTCGAGCCTTCCACAAATCCCGTCAGCACGATGCGACCTCTGGGAATGCGGCGCCAAAATCCAATTGAAGCGCCCGTCTCACTGGCCACTTGCTCTAGTCGAGGGCGAAGGGTCGGAAACGCCTGCCGCGGATCGAGCGCGCGTTTGGCTAGCAACAACGTCCCGCTGCCCAAAGTGTAAGCTTTGGTGCTGACGTTAAATTCAACGAGGTCCTCCGCCTGCAGTTGCTTGAGGATTTTAAAGCACGAACTGGGCGGGAGCCCGAGTTGGCGCGAGATCGCGTTGACGCCGACTGCTACTTCGGTACTGGCCAGCAGCTTCAAGACGGCGATTGCCGCGCTGATGACGCCCGATTGGCTGACGGGCGAAGTCGCTTCGACATGCTGAGCCTTCGCGCGATCGACTCCCAAGGGCATTGGCTCGCTTCTCCGGGGCGAGGCTTCGGCGACGCTTACCCGATCCACCTCATTAGTCACGACGATCCCCACTCGCAAGTCGATCCCTGAGGGCTTAAGCGCTCATCATGCGATGATATTGCGCGAAGAAATGACGGATGCGGATTTCCTGTTCGCTGAGGACGGCCCCCTTAAAGCCCTTCGACTTCATGCCTTGTTGGACGCGCGGCACCATCAGCCGATCCTGGCTGATTACAGGACCCAGGTTCACCAAATCATCGGTGTCGATGTAGGTTCGACTCAGGACGTGTTTGCCGGAGAGGTCGGCGTTTTCAACGGCCATGAATGAGGGGAGCTCGCCGATGCCTGGCACGGCGTACACTTGAACTTGGTAATGGCACTTCTCAGGATCGGTTGGGTGCGGCAACCAGTTTTGGATGAAGAAGCCCTCGGGGTGAAGGAACATCTCCGTCGTCGGGAACAAGCCGAAGTTCCAGTCATCAATCAGTTGGCCCTCGGTGAACTTCGAGTAGTCGACTACGTAGTCCTTGCGCGCCAGCTTGGCGTTGATTATCGCCTTCGGCACTTCGCTCCGGTGGGAGGGGAAGTCCGCTTCAGCAATCCCCGCTTCGCGAAGAAAGATTTTGTGCTCCTCAACTAGGCCCGGCGCCAATTTGTTGGCGAACTGGGGCAGGGGGCTCATGAACTGGTACACGCTTATGCCGTGTCCATTGTCAAAGAGGTCGACCTGCGTGTTGTACGCATCGACTGCGCCGCGCAGCTGAGGGTGAGTTGCTTGGACATGGTAGCCTTCAGCAAACGCCTCGTGGGCGGCTTTCCAATTTGCCGGCCATTCCTGTTGAACGTCGCGGATGCGCAGAACCTTCTCGAAATCGTAAGGCGCCATTTGCTCCATGAAGTCTTTGCCGAGCCAGGTATGTAGAGGGTCGATCTCGTCATTGAAGGAGATGAATATCCACCCGCGCCAAACCTCGCAGCGCACGGCCGGAAGATTCAAATTGTGACAAATGGCTTCTTCGCGGAACGTTTCGCGATCAGCAATTTTCAGCAGTTCGCCGGTGTTCGCGAACTCCCAGGAGTGGAACGGGCAAACGAATTTCTTCGCGGCGCCGAAGTCCTTGTCGATGAGCCGCGCGCCGCGGTGCTGGCAAACATTATACATGGCGCGGACTTTCTCGCCCTTGCCACGCACCACCAACACCGACTCATGACCGCGATCCACCTTCATGTAGGCGTTGGGCGTTGGCACATCATTCAGATGACCGATGAGCAGCCAAACTTTGCTCCAGATCTTGTCCCATTCGCGCGCCATGACTTCGCGGGAGAAATAGATCTCTTTGTCTGCTGGATAGGCGGTCCCAAGATCCTTGGGCGGCCGCTTTTTGTATTTGGCGGACGTGTCCTTCCAATCAGGCAGAACGTAGTCGTGGCGGTAGGGTTCGTAGTCGATCGCTTCATTCGGTTCGGCGAAACGGTGATCTTTCCGATAGTCAGCCATTGGCGCGCCCTGTCATGGTCCGCGCACGCAAGAGACGCGGGTCAAGCATCGACGGTATGCTCACCGTCAGCCGAGGCACATTCTTGGCCCCGCAACCGAGATTGACTGTACGTGCACTGGCGTTATGGCGACGGCGTCTATTTTGGTGCATCCCGCCGCGCACGCAGCGCCTCGACTGTGCGCCGCGCTTCCTCGCCGCGCAGGGTGTGCATCTCGTATGCTGTCGATAGCTCGCACGCCGCGCGATAAAGATCGCGACTAAGCCGTGCGAACGCTTTTTTAGTGCCCCGAACGCCCCCGCGTGGCAGTTTAGCGATGCGGGTCGCTAGCGCCATTGCTGCTGGTAGTACTTCGTCGGGGTGATCCGTAAGGTCGGTCACTAGGCCCATGGCATAGGCGTCTTCCGCCACGATCGCATCGCCGGTCAGTAGGTAGCGCTTCGCGCGCATGATGCCTACCGATTGAGACCAGCCCAAGACACCCCCGTCGCCCGCCACTAAGCCAAGTACCACGTGTGGATCGGCGATCTTGGCGCCGCGCGAAGCGACGACCATGTCACAGCATCCGATAATCGAGGCGCCGAGTCCGATGGCCGCGCCCTGCACTGCGGCAATGATGGGGTAGGGCGCGTCAACAAGGCTGTCGATGATCGCTTCGCCCTCGCGAAAGATACGCTGGAGTAGCTCTTCCGACGCGTTGGCGCGCAACATCATGTCTAAATCGCCGCCAGCAGAAAAGGACTTGCCTTCCGCCGAGATCACCAGGGCGGCGATGTCGTCCTCACGGGCTGCGAGAAAAGCGAGGGCCATCGGAAATTCGGTATGAGCAAGTTCGTCAAAACGATTGTGAAGGTCTGGGCGGATGAATCTGATGTGGGCGACCGCCTCGCAGACGTCGACGCTGAGGGCGCTAAAGTGATCCATTTGCTGTCTCCGTTTTGGTAAGCGCCTTACAAGCGCGATGCTGCCCCCGGTTGGAACTATATAACAGTCCTGGGGCGAGTTGGATCGGCTAGGTTCAAGCGGTCTATCAGTGGCAGACAAGATAGGTCAGCTGACCGCTTGGTAGGTTTAAGCCGTCGGTACGCGACGAAAGAACCGGTCTGGAAGCAAGGCGCCTAATCTCGATGACCAAGTCCGTCATTAGTCTCGACGACAAATATGTGCAGGCGGCTGGTCGCGTCTTCATCTCGTCCAACCAAGCGCTTGTCCGTCTGCCTCTTGATCAAGCGCGACGCGACCAAGCGGCTGGCCTGGCGACGGCAGGCTATATCTCAGGGTATCGCGGCTCGCCGCTCGGGGTTTATGACGCCGCGCTGTGGGCTGCGAGCGGCTTACTGGAGCAGCACAACGTCAGCTTCGCGCCGGGGCTCAATGAAGAACTGGCGGCCACTGCGATTCGAGGAACTCAAGAACTCGCATGGTTCGGCAAAAGCAGCGTCGAAGGGGTATTTGGGCTTTGGTATGGCAAGGGTCTTGGTCTCGACCGCGCCAGCGAAGCACTTAAGCTTGCCAATTTAGAGGGCTCGGCCGCGAAGGGTGGCGTGCTTGTGGTGGTCGGAGACGATCATGGCGGTAAATCGTCCGCCAGCGCCCATCAATCTGATCAAGCCTTGCTCGCGGGGTTCATGCCGATCTTGTACCCAGCAACGACGGCGGAAATCCTTGAGTTCGGGTTATTTGGCTGGGCGCTTTCGCGCTTCAGTGGGCTCTACGTCGCCATGAAGTGCGTCACGGACACGCTCGATCTGACCGCGTCGGTCGATCTGGCTGATGCGCACCGCGCTTTCGTGCGGCCTGACTGGCCGATTCCGCTTGAGGGACTCAACCTGCGCAAGGATCTTCCGCCGCTCGTGCAAGAAGATTGGGTCGTCAACAAGCGCCTGCCCGCCGCTGCCGCCTTTGCCCGGGCCAATGCGATTGATCGTGTGGTCATCGACAGTCCCGTGCGATCGCTTGGTATTGTCGCCGCTGGCAAAGCGTATCTGGATGTGCGCCAGGCGCTCGCAGACCTCGGCTTGAACGCCGCGCGGTGCTCGGCGCTTGGAATTCGCGTCTACAAGCCGGGTCTGATCTGGCCCTTGGAGCCCGACCGCGCGCGTACCTTCGCGCGCGGTCACAAAGCGCTCCTCGTGGTGGAGGAAAAGCGACCATTGATCGAAGATCAGCTTGCTCGTCTGCTTTATGGCGAGGCCGCGAACACGCGTCCGACAATCTTCGGAAAGACTGATCAAAACGGCGCGCCACTCTTGTCGTCGACAGGTGAACTCAACGCCATGCTGGTTCGGAAAGCGGTGCACGCTGCGCTGCTCCAGCTGACGCTGATCGATGAAGAGGTGGAGCAGCGGTACGCTGCACTCCAGCCAGTTGAAGAACGTGCGCCGACTTTCCGGGCGAAGCACAATCGGCCAGCCTTTTTTTGCTCCGGATGTCCACACAACACGAGCACGAAGATCCCAGACGGCAGCGTCGCGATCAGCGCCGTCGGCTGTCATGGTTTGGCCGCGATGGTAATGCCCGAGCGACGCACCATGATGCCGATGCAAATGGGTGGCGATGGCATGCCTTGGGTTTCGGTGTCCCCACTGGTCGAACGCCAGCACATATTCCAGAATATGGGCGACGGAACGTACTCGCACTCGGGGGTGCTTGCGATCCGTGCGGCTGTCGCCGCTGGCGCCAACATGACGTTCAAGGTTTTGTACAATGACGCTGTCGCGATGACGGGCGGGCAGCCGGTGGAGATGAAGCTCAGTCCGGTTGATGTCGTCAATCAACTCGTCGCCGAGAATGTCAAACCTGTCTTTTTGGTCTCCGATGATCTGGGGAAATATAGCGGCGCTAGGTTGCCGGCGGGGGTCAGCGTTCGGCATCGTGACGAGATGGAGCCCCTGCAGAGGATGTTGCGCGACGTCTCCGGTGTCTCCGCGATCGTATATGAACAAACCTGCGCGACGGAGAAACGTCGGCGACGCAAACGCGGCGCCCTTCCCGATCCCGACAAGCGCGTGTTCATCAATCCGGATGTGTGCGAGGGCTGCGGGGATTGTTCGGTGCAATCGAATTGCGTGTCGATTGTCCCGCTCGAGACGGAGTTCGGCCAAAAGCGCGCGATTGATCAATCGACGTGCAACAAGGACTTCAGCTGCGTCAAAGGCTTTTGCCCGTCGTTCATTACGATCGCCGGCGCTCAGGTCGCCCGCTCACGGGTCAGCAATACTCGGCTTCTCGATGAACTGATCTCGACGCTGCCGACTCCAGCGGTCGCTGCAATAGGCGATGAAGGTCACAATATTTTGGTCGCGGGGATTGGCGGCACGGGCGTGCTCACTGTTGGCGCGTTGTTGGGGATGGCGGCGCACATCGAAGGCAAGGGTTGTACGGTTTTGGACCTGACGGGCATGGCTCAGAAGGGCGGGTCTGTAACGAGCCATATTCGCACGGCGCGGTCGCCGGAGAAAATCTTCACTGCGCGTTTGGGCGTCGGTATGGCCGACGTAATTCTGGCGTGTGACCTGGTGGTCGCGACTGGACCCGACGTCATGAAAACCATTCGACTTGGCGAGACGGCGGCCATCGCCAACCTCGACATAACGCCAACCGGGGATTTTCAAACCAGTCGAGCATTCACTCTTGATGCGAACGATCTCACACAGAGTTTGCGCGATGGCCTGTCGGGCGGCGCGCTGCACGGTTTTCGCGCGACAGAGCTTGCGACCGACATAGTCGGAGACAGTATCGCCACCAACATGCTGATGATGGGCTATGCTGCGCAGAAGGGATTGCTACCAGTGGGCGTCGAATCTCTGGAGGAAGCCATTCGGCTCAATGGCGCCTTCGTGAAGAGCAATCTGAGAACGTTCGCGCTCGGTCGGCTCGCTGCGCACGCGCCGGAGGCGCTGTTGCGCGCGGTCGAGCCTGGCTCGGAAACGCCGCGTTTGGACACGATGGACGCGTTGCTTAACAGTAGGGTCCGCCTGCTTACTGCCTATCAGGACGCAAACTATGCTCGGCGCTATCTCGATTTCGTGCATGAGATCGAGAGCACAGTGCGCTTGGTCGAGGGGCATGAGCTGTTCATTCGTGAGGTCGCACTCAATCTTGCGCGGCTCATGAGTTACAAGGATGAATATGAGGTCGCGCGCCTACATACCGGTCCGGACGCGTTGGGAAGACTGGAACGACAATTTGGCCGCGACCTGAAGCGCACCTTCCATCTTGCCCCTCCAATGCTTCCCGGACGCGATGCAAACGGACGCCCGAAGAAGCGAGAATTCGGCGGTTGGATGTGGCCTATGCTGCGAATGCTTGCCCACATGAAGGTGGTCCGCGGTACCGCCTTCGACTTTTTTGGCTACACTGCCGAGCGCAGGATGGAGCGCGCGTTGGTGGACGATTATCGAGTTTTGGTTCGCAATGTCGCCGCGCGCGTCGATCATGCGCACTTGGAAGCTGCCATCAACCTTGTCAGCGCAGCATCCGAGATTCGCGGCTACGGCCCTGTCAAACACGCCGCCGTTGCGCGCTATCGTGAGCGTGTCAAACAGCTATCAGAAGCATTCGAATCTGCGCCGACACCGATACGCTCAACAATTGAGACATCGCTGCCGGGCTAGAGCTTATGCGACCCTAGGCAAAGGATCGGTCAAGCGGGTGTGCGACACTGCCGTAATGCTGATCCACCAATTCGCCTGCCTCGAAGACAATTATGGATTTCTCGCCCACGACCCCGGGACAGGGGAGACCGTCGCAATCGACACGCCAGACCCAGACGAGATTGTACAACAATGTGAGGCCAAGGGGTGGCGCCTGACGCAGGTCTGGAATACGCACTGGCACCCTGACCATGCCGGTGGCAACGCCGCTCTTAAAGCGAAATTTGGCGTGTTGGTGACCGGCCCGGCCGAGGTCGCGCGCATCGGCGTTCCACCGGATCGTGTCGTCGTCGAGGGCGATCTGGTGAAACTCGGGGGGGCTGAGGCGCGCGTTGTCGAAGTGGGAGGTCACACGCTAGGTCACATAGCGTTTGTGTTCGATAGGGAGCGCGCTGCATTTGTGGGCGATACTTTGTTCTCATTGGGGTGCGGGCGGTTGTTTGAAGGGACGCCGCAGCAGATGTGGCAGAGCCTCTGCAAGCTCGCGGCATTGCCCGACGACACGACCATCTACTGCGCCCACGAATACACAGAGGCGAATGCTTATTTCGCGATGAGTGTCGATTCTGCAAATCCTGCCCTTCAGGCGCGCGTGGCGGAAATACAGCGGCTGCGCGCGGAGGGTCGGCCAACGGTGCCCGTGAGACTTGGCGCCGAGAAGGATACCAACCCTTTTCTGAGAGCGCCGTTTTTGAAGGCCGCGATCATGTCGGCGGACGCGGAGGATTGCGAGGTGTTCGCGGAGCTAAGGGCAAGGAAAGATGCGTTCAAGATTTAGGCCCCTCTATCCGCCGCAGCGTGGATCGTGAGTAAGACTTCGAGGAGCACCGGTGCCTGCTTTTGATCTGCCTCGACCTCAATTCATGGACGCAGAGGACCTTCGACTGCTGCAAGGCACAGTCGATCGCTTTCTCGACGAAAACGCTGATACGGAAGCGCGCGCCCGTTGGCGCCAGCAAGGGTATGTGGATCAAGAGGTTTGGACGCGCGCTGGCTCTGCCGGGTTGCTAGGGGTCAGCGTGCCGGAAGTGTATGGGGGCTTGGGCGCGGACTTTCGATACGAAGCGATTCTGATCGAAAGGCTTGGCATCAAGCATGCGCTAAATTTCGCATTGCCACTGCACAACGCCGTAGTGGCCCCTTATTTGGTGGACTACGCCAGCGAAGAGCAAAAGCTGCGTTGGTTGCCCGGCGTCGTTTCAGGGGCGACTCTATTGGCTGTAGCCATGAGTGAGCCTGGTGCGGGCTCCGACCTTCAGGCGATGCACACAACAGCACGTCGGAATGGTGATCACTATGTGATCAATGGTCAAAAGACCTTCATCTCCAACGGTCTGCACGCGTCCTTGATTGTTGTCGCTGCGAAGACTGATCCGGCCGCTGGCGCGAAGGGAATATCATTGTTCGTCGTCGAGACGGACAAGGTAGAGGGTTTCGCACGCGGGCGCCTGCTCGATAAACTCGGTCAGGAGGGACGCGACACGACCGAACTGTTCTTCAACGACATGCGCGTGCCTGCGGAAAACTTGCTGGGCGGCGCTGAAGGCTATGGCTTCAAGATGCTGATGCAAAAGTTGCCACAAGAGCGGCTTGTCATCGGCTGGCAAGCAATGGGCATGATTGAGGCCGCGTTGATCACAACATTGGACTACGTCCGCGAGCGGCGAGCGTTTGGCAGCGCCCTTATTGGCATGCAGAATACGCAGTTCAAATTGGCCGAGTGCAAGACACTCGCAACTGTTGCGAAGACGTTTCTCTACCATTGCACTGAGCGATTGTTGGATGGGTCGCTTGATGCCGCCACAGCATCGATGGCCAAGCTCTTTATCACCGAAGCGCAGGCAAAGATTATTGACGAATGCCTGCAGCTGTTTGGCGGTTATGGGTACATGCTCGAGTACCCGATCGCCGAGATGTATAAAGACGCAAGAGCCTATCGAATTTACGGTGGGGCTAACGAGATCATGAAGGTGCTGATCGCACGTTCATTGGGTTAGCCCTTTGGGGAGCGACAGAATGCCCGCAGATTTTCGAATTCAAGGCGACGTGGCGGTGATCACGCTTAACAGGCCAGAGGCGCGGAATTCAATTGACCGTGAAACTGCGCTGGCTGTTTCAAGCGCGGTTTTTACCATCAACGCGGACACACGGGTTCGCGTAGCAATTCTAACCGGGGCGGGCGGCCATTTCTGCGCTGGAATGGACCTGAAGGCGTTCCTGCGCGGCGAGGTCGTGCGACTGCCTGAAGGGGGCTTTGCAGGCTTTACGCAGGCTAAGCTCGAAAAGCCTTTCATTGCAGCCGTGGAGGGTTACGCGCTCGCCGGCGGCTTTGAGATGGCGCTCGCGTGCGACATGATTGTTGCGTCGGAGTCGGCAAGATTCGGCCTCAGTGAGGTCAAACGAGGACTCGTCGCAAACGCCGGTGGTTTGGTGCGTCTGCCTCGGCAAATCCCCATCAAGATCGCTTCAGAGATTGTGTTGACTGGTGAGATGGTCCCGGCCGCGTTGCTTGCGGCGCATGGCCTAATAAATCGCATAACGCCCCCGGGGCAGGCGCTTGAGGCGGCGCTCTCGATTGCGCACACAATCGCGGAGAATGGACCTTTGGCTGTGAAGGCGAGTCGACGGGTTCTGAACGAAAGTCTTGGATGGTCCGAAGAAGAACTATTTGACCGACAATTCGCAATCACCGCGCCGGTTTTCCAATCAGAGGACGCGCGCGAGGGCGCTACCGCTTTTGCGGAGAAACGTGCGCCCGTCTGGCGGGGGAAGTAACCAATGATGTCTCCGCCGTTGATCGCCGAGGATGCAAATGTTGAGACCATTTGGGACGTCGTCGCATTTCATGCCCAGCATACGCCGGAGCGGTGCGCGCTGACGTTTGAACGACGTAGCATGAGTTATATGGAGCTCTTGTCTGCGAGCGTGACGCTCGCATGCGTGCTCATCGCGCGCGGTGTGAAGCCGGCAGATCGAGTGGGATATCTTGGGCAAAATAGTGATTTGTACTTTGTGTTGCTTTTCGCCGTCGCGCGTCTCCGGGCGGTGCTCGTCCCGTTGAACTGGAGGCTAGCTGACGAGGAGTGGGAGTTCATTGCCCGCGACAGTGAAATGAGGGTGCTCTTCTGCGATGAGACTTTTCTTCAGCCCGCGAACGCGCTCAGCGCCCGTCTGGCGCTTCCGCCACCGTCACTCATTCCTTACGAAGATACTGTCGCTGAAGACCTTGGCCCCGCGCCTGATGCACGCGATGTCGTAGTCCAGGTATATACATCGGGAACAACTGGAACGCCCAAAGGGGCGATGCTCAGTCACCGCAATTTGTTGGCGTTGCGCGCTCCTGGGTATCGCGCTGGGCTCAAGTGGTTTCCGCGTGCCGAGGACGCGAGCCTAGTGTCTTTGCCCGTCGCTCATATTGCTGGCGCAGCGTACGGCTTGTTCGGTCTCTATGCGGGCGGGCGTGTGGTGATCGCGCGTGAGTTTGACGCTGGCGAAGTGCTGCGTCTGGTCGAAGAGGAATCGGTGAACCATCTCCTCATGACGCCGGCCACGATGCGATTGTTGATTGAGCATCCAGATGCAGCCACCACGAACTTCAGCGCGCTGAAGTACATTCTCTACGGGGCGTCTCCGATCCCCGAGGCCTTGTTGCGTCGCGCTATCGAGGTGTTTGAATGTCAGTTCGCGCAGATGTATGGCATGACCGAAGCCGGTGGTGGCGTCGTTGCCCTGTCGCCCGAGGATCACATTTCAGGGAACGGAGAGAAACTGCGCTCGGCAGGGCGGGCCATGCCTGGAGCGGAGATTAAAGTTCTTGGCTCGGGTGACGCTCCGGGCAACGCAGGCGTAGATGGTGAGATCGTCGTACGTTCCGCCGCTGTCATGGTGGGATATTGGCGACGTCCTGAGGCAACAGCTGAGGCGATCACCAGTGATGGCTGGCTCCGAACGGGCGACGTAGGGCGCATGGACGAGGATGGCTACCTGTTCATCCTTGATCGCGCCAAGGACACAATCATTTCCGGCGGTGAGAACATTTATCCGGCCGAAGTCGAAAACGCTATCTTCGGCCATCCCGACGTAGCTGACGTGGCTGTTATCGGAGTGCCATCTGAAAGGTGGGGCGAAGAGGTCATGGCGATCGTTGTGCCTCGCCCAGGTAGCAGCGTGGATCTTCCATCCATCGTCGCATGGACACGACAGCGAATTGCGGCCTTCAAGGTGCCAAAACGCATGGCGCTTGCTGCTGAACTGCCGCGCAACGCCGGAGGAAAGGTTCTTAAGCGTGTGCTGCGTGAGCCCTATTGGGAAGGCATGGAGCGTCGAGTGAATTGACTCTTGAGCAGCGCCCGCAAGCGACGCGGGCGTGGATAGTCTCAAGTGGAATAGTCTTTTGATCGAGGCGGCTAATCTGGGGCCAAGGCGAATGAACTTAGCTTAGTTTGTCGCCCATTGTCTTTCGCAAACTGAGTTTTCCATGGCACCCCAACCAGTCATCGTCGACATCGTCCGTTCACCGATGGCCCGCGGCAAATCGGGCGGCGCACTTTCCAACGTGCACCCCGCCGATCTGCTGGCGCAGGTTTTCACCGGGCTGATCGAGCGGAATCGTTTGGATCCCGGGATTGTCGATGATCTGATTATCGGGTGCGTCAGCCAGGCAGGCGAGCAAGCCGTGCCGGTTGGTCGCACCGCTTGGCTCGCGGCGGGTTATCCTCAACATGTGCCGTGCACGATGGTGGAGCGTCGCTGCGGCTCTAGCCAACAGGCCATCCATTTCGCCGCGCAGGGCATAATGGCCGGCGTTTATGATGTGGTTATTGCAGGCGGCATTGAGTCGATGAGCCGCGTTCCCATGGGCAGCGCCCGCATGGGTAAGGACCCGCACGGAACAGCCTTCGAGCGTCGCTACCCGGAAGGGATGGTCGGTCAGGGCGTCGCGGCTGAACTCATCGCGGCGCGATGGGGCATCGACAGAGCGTCCATGGATGCCTACGCGGCGAGTTCGCACGGTCGCGCGGCGTTTGCGCAGCGCGAGGGCGGCCTCGCGCGCGAGATCGTCTCGATCCAGACCTCCGAGGGCGTCATCTCATCTGACGAGACAATTCGAACGGAGACCACGGCGCAGAAATTAGCCACGCTACGCGCCTCGTTCGAGACAGAAGATTTGGGAGCACGCTTTCCGGAGATCAGATGGAGTGTGACTGCTGGCAACTCCTCTCAGATCACCGATGGCGCTTCAGCTGCGCTCATCGTCTCGCAGGCGGTTGCGATGCGTCGGAAGTTGCGCCCGCGTGCGCGCTTTGTTGCATTTGACGTGGTTGCCGATGATCCCTTCTTGATGCTGACCGCGCCGATTCCGGCCACACGGCGCGTACTCAAGAAATCGGGGCTCAAAGCGCTGGATATCGATCACTTCGAGGTCAACGAGGCGTTCGCTTCGGTGCCGCTAGCCTGGCTTAAGGAGTTTGATGTCGACCCTGCGCGCCTCAACCCCCGTGGCGGCGCTATTGCGCTCGGGCATCCGCTTGGGGCTTCAGGCGCGCGCTTGATGGGTTCGATGCTCAACGGCCTTGAGGAGACGGGGGGGCGTTATGGTCTTCAGACGATGTGCGAGGCCGGCGGCCAAGCCAATGCGACCATTATTGAACGCTTGTAGCGGAGTTTTGATTGATGCAGATTGAGGGCATCTCGGTGCTTGTGACGGGTGGCGCGTCCGGCTTGGGGCGCGCGAGCGCGGAGAAGTTGGCTGGAGCCGGCGCCCGCGTCGTGATTTGTGACCTTCCAGGATCGCAGGGTGAAGCTGTTGCGCGCGAGATAGGCCATGGCGCCCGCTTCGCCCCCGCCGACGTCACCGATGCCGAGCAGGTAAACGCAGCGCTCGACATGGCGGGAGAAGCCGGCCCTCTGCGCGCGGTCGTTCACTGCGCCGGACGCGGCGGGCCGCTGCGTGTCATCGATAAGAACGGCGAACCAGGCTCACTGGAGCATTACGAGATGGTTGTGCGCGTCAATCTGATTGGCAGCTTTAACGTGCTGCGTCTTGCGGCGGCGCGTATGGCCAAAGCCGAGCCAATTGATGATGAGCGCGGTGTTGTGATTCTAACGGCCTCGGTTGCGGCGTTTGAAGGCCAGATCGGCCAGATTCCATATGCGTCCGCAAAAGCGGGGATTGTAGGAATGACGATCGTCGCGGCACGGGATTTAGCCGGGCGGCAGATCCGTGTTTGTACGATAGCGCCAGGGACGTTCGACACGCCAATTCTCGCGCGCGTAAACCAGGAAGTTCGTGAGGGGCTGGCGGCCGCGGTACCTCACCCGAAGCGACTGGGTCGGCCTTCCGAATTCGCGCTGCTTGCGACCCATATCATCGAGAACCCAATGCTGAATGGCGAGACCATTCGCCTGGACGGCGCGATACGTATGCCGCCACGATGACTAACTAGGGCATCGTCGGCCAGAACGGTGCGGGCGTCCGTGCGATGCGGTCAAGGTGTGCGCTCTCGTTGCCAAAGAGATGAGCGATCACAAACAAGCGCCGGTAGTAATGCCCGATGGCGCAGTCTTCAGTCATGCCAATTGCGCCATGCAACTGCACGGCGTTACGGCCCACAAAAATAGCGGCGGAACTCACGATCGCCTTCATAGCGGAGAGGGACCTGATCCGCTGCGCCGAGCTAAGCGCGAAAGTTGGTGACGGCGTGAAGGGGTGAAGCGGCGTATCGTGGCGGTGTCGAGCCTCCACTTTCCATCGAAGGAAGATACGCCGTGTCGAAGACTAATGTGATTGCGCTGTCCCAG
>Ga0163152_10004420_pt1 | contig 17415 bp, 13 predicted proteins | sample OliLakLV19MP8IB2_FD_148635 | JGI IMG/M metagenome (GOLD analysis project Ga0163152, IMG submission 148635) | Freshwater microbial mat bacterial communities from Lake Vanda, McMurdo Dry Valleys, Antarctica - Oligotrophic Lake LV.19.MP8.IB-2 | ecosystem: Environmental > Aquatic > Freshwater >... | reverse complement strand
GCTCATGCGCGACGGCCAGGTACTTTTCACCTACCTGCACTTGGCGGCGGGACTAGATCTGACGCGGATGCTCCTGAAGAAACGCATTCTTGGCATCGCTTACGAGACGGTGGAGGGCTCGGATGGAAGCTTTCCGTTGTTGAAGCCGATGTCGCAAATCGCTGGGCGGCTCTCGATTCAGATCGGGGCGTATTTCCTCCAGTCGCAACACGGCGGGTCGGGTGTATTGCTCGGCGGGATACCGGGCACAATGCCGGGACATGTGGTCGTGATCGGCGCCGGAAATTCAGGCGCGCACGCGGTGCAAATGGCGGTCGGAATGGGTGCACGCGTGACGGTCCTGGATCTGGATACGCGCAAGCTGGAGGCGCTCGACACCGAGTATCGCGGACGCGTCGTCACGCTGATGTCGAATCCCGCGAACATCGAAACGGAAGTGGCGGACGCCGATTTGCTGATCGGAGCGGTGCTGATCCCCGCAGCGAAGGCACCGACGGTGGTGTCAAAGCGGATCGTCGCGAAGATGCGCCCGGGAAGTGTCATCGTCGACATTGCGATCGACCAGGGCGGATGCATTGAGAGCATCCGGCCAACGTCGCACGAGCAACCCGTTTACACCCAGCACGGAGTGATTCATTACGCCGTGCCGAACATGCCCGCGCTGGTCGGGCGAACCTCCACGCTCGGGCTCACGCAGGCCACAGAGCCGTACGTGGCGATGTTGGTTGAGAAGGGCGTGGAGCGGGCGTTGCGCGGTCATCCGGGACTGGCGCGGGGCGTGAATACGCAAGCCGGAAAAATCATGAATCCGGCGGTGGCGGCGGCGTTGGGTTATTCGTGATCAGAGGTACGGTGCGATCGCGGATGCGTCTTTCCGCCCGTTGCTCGCAGGCGGTGGACGTCCCCGCGTTCGGGAAAATCGGGAACACCTTTTTCTGCGCTCGCGTGAGTTTTTGGGCAGGCTACGCTTGCGGGATGCGTCTGAATCTCTGGGCTCTCGCGTATTTCGCCATGGTATTCCTCGGCTGGGCCGAGGCCGCTCCGCTGGCGGTGGGCCCGGGCCAGGTGGAAATGCCGAATGGCAGTGAGCCAATCACGCTCTTCACGTATAAGCCGCCCACCTACACCGATGGGCCGCTGCTCGTGGTGTTTCACGGGGTGGCGCGGAATGCCGAGGAGTATCGCACTTTTGCGATCACGATGGCGGAACGGTTCAAGGCGATCGTGGTCACGCCCTTGTTCGATATCGAGCGTTTCCCCTCAGCCCGTTACCAGCGGGGCGGCCTGGTGGGCGAGGACGGCCAAGCGCGTCCGCCGGAACAATGGACCTATGCCGCTGTGCCCAAGATCGTGGCCTTCATCCGGCAGAACGAGGAAAAGCCAGCCCTGCCCTATTATCTGATCGGGCATTCAGCGGGCGGACAATTTCTCGTGCGCCTGGCGGCGTTTCTGCCTGGCGAAGCGGTTCGCATCGTGGCGGCGAATCCTGGTTCTCATCTTTTCCCGACCCGAGATCAGGATTTTGGATACGGCTTCGGCGGATTGCCGCCAACCCTCAGCAGCGATACCGTGCTGCAACGTTACCTGGCGGCGCCGGTGACGTTCTATCTCGGCACGGATGACATTTATCCGCGCCCGAGCTTCGATGCCAGCCCGGCGGGGATGAAGCAGGGGGCGAATCGTCTGGAGCGCGGTCGGGCTTGCTTCGCGTTTGCGGAGAAACTGGCGCGTGATCGGGGCTGGGCCTTCAACTGGCGCAAAGTCGAGACGCCCGGAATTGGGCATCAGGCTGCGTTCATGTTCGCGGCGAAAGAAGTTGAAGACGCGCTGTTCGGCCGGAAATAATACCAATAGCCCATTGCATTTACCCCTCCTCCGTACCACGGCTGACACAGGGTAACCGCGGATTACGGATTACGCAGATTCGGGAAAATTCAAAAGCTTGGGGCGATCGGTATTAGTCAGGATCAGTAGCAATCGGCGAATCACCTGCGATTAGGTGCTCAATTTGCGGATAGTCCCCGAACACCTTAACCATCCGCTTAATCCGCGTTATCTGCGATGGATCGTTTCTGAGGCCTTATACACAACGACCTTTGCTATTACACCGCGTCGGTACCATACCCCGGGCATTTTAACCGCGGATAACGCCGATTACGCGGATGTTGAAAATTTAAAAGCTTGGGGGCGATCGGTATAAATTTCGACTTCCGACGTCGCCCGCGAGCGGCGATCGAGCAGCCACGGATCAGTGGGTGGTTTTCAGCCACCGGCGGAAGGCACTGATTTCCGCGAGCGTGCCGGCGACGAGTACGTTGTCACCGTCCAGCAACTTCTCCTGACCCGACGGCGCAATGATCTTCTGACCCGTGCGTTCGATGCCGACAACGCGCGTGCCCGTGAGCTGGGCAAGTTTGAGGTCGGCCAGCGTGTGACCTGAATGGGCGCCGGGAGGAATGTGGAAGTTCTCGAGCACTGAACCGAGGAACTGCTCGGATTCATTGCGCGCACTGCGGCCCTGCACGAGGGCGACGCTGGCCGCGGTCAGTTGTTCCGTGGGTCCGAGGAGCAGAATTTTGTCGCCCGGATACACGCGTAGATCGGGTCCAATCGTTGTAATGACATGGCCATTACGCTCGAGCTCGAGCACCGCACAGCCGAAACGGAAGGGAATGGAAAGCTGGGCGAGGGTTTGCCCCCCGTAGGTCGCGGCGTCTGGAACCACGACTTCGCGCAGATGCAGGTCCCAGCGATCAAGATCCTGCTGTCGCCGACCTCGGGCAACGCGGGCTGCGGCCAGGCCGATGTCGCGGACATCTTCTGCGAGCACGTCACGGAGCGAGGACTGCCAGTGGCTGTGCCAGTAGATGAGCCGGCGGGAAAAAATCGCTACTACGATGGTCGCGGCGAGCGCGATCACGCCCCAACCCCAGACGCCGAGTTGATCGGTCGGCACGATGGCGTAGAGCCAGTAGCCGAGTCCAATAACGGAGAGGGCGATGACGCTGTTTCGCACGAAGGGCGCGGGCAGGCGGGAGGCCCGGCTGACGCTCTCGCCGATGATCATCGCGATAGCGCCCAGGTTTCGCCAGATCGCGACCAGGGGGATGAGTGCAATCACGCTGATCACGCTCCAGAAGACGTAGCTTACCGTGGTGGGCTTCAGGCCGAACGCCGGAGCGTTTTCCATCAGCAAGTCGAGCAGTTGGTGTGAAAACAGCATTACGCCCGTGACAAACAGCATCTCGAGGCCGGTCTGGGCCAGACGGCCCCGAACCAGTTTCCAGCCGAGCGAGGAGGTGGGTTGCGAGCGCACCTGCTCCAACCAGCTGTGGTAAGCATCGAGAGCGCGCTGCAACCATGACGGCTCGATGCGCTCGGTGAAACGCAGAATCCCTTCCGCGCGACGGTTGACGAGCGGAACCATGAGAACGGTGAAGATCGAAACGCCCACCGCCATCGGGTAATAACGTCCCGGCAGGATTGAGGCCGAGACTCCGAGTTGAGCGATGATAAACGTGAACTCGCCCAAGGGGCCGAGCAGCAGACCGGCGCGGCGCGCTTCCGTGGGTTTGGTGCCGCAGAGAATGAGGGCGAAACCGGTGACGAGTGCCCGTGCAATCAGCGCAAACGCGCCGATCGCAATCACCCAGGGCCAGACGGGGGCGAGCAGCTTGAGATCGATCATCATGCCGATGGAAACAAAGAACACGCTGCTGAAGACATCGCGCATGCCGGCGAAGGCTTTTTCGACCGAGGCCTTCTGCGGGATTTCCGCGACAATCGCGCCCAGGAGAAACGCGCCGAGGGCCAGTGAATAGCCCGCCTTCACCGCCGCCATCGACAGCAAAAAAAGCAGTCCCGCGACAATGATGGTTTGCAGCTCAGGGTCCGCGCGGGCTTCGAGTCGCCGCATCAAGCGGGGAACCATCAACAGACCGGCGCCCACGAGCAGGACGATGAAGGCGGTCATGCCCGTGAGTACGCTGCCCACGGTCTCACCGCCGCCGTGAACCTTCGCGCCGAGCACCGTCAGCATGATGACCGCGACAACGTCTTCGAGGACGGTCACGCCCAAGGCCAACTGGCCGGGACGTTCATGGGTCAGGTTGAGTTCACCGACGACTTTGGCAATCACCGCCGAACTCGAGACCATAACCATGCCGGCGAGAAACAGCGACTGCGTGCCCGTCCAACCGACCGCCAGTCCGACCAGTTGCACCAGGTTGAGCATGAGGAAGGCGCCCAGGCCGGTTGCCAGCAACGTGGGCCACCCCATGCGTCCCAGTTTGCCGAGACTCAAGCCCAACCCGATGCCGAACATCAGAAAGACCAGGCCCACCTGCGAAAGCGTCTGAATGCGACCGACGTCCGTGATGAAGGAAAACGGCGGCGTAAACGGCCCGATGAGGATGCCGGCCAGGAGGTATCCAACAATTACGGACAGGCCGAGACGACGGCAGAGCGTGCCGGCAATACCCGCAGTCAGAAGGACGATCGCGAGATCCTGAATTAGCGTAATCTCATCCATGCGCGGGCGTAAGTGGCTTGGGTCGACAAAACGAAGCAACAATCCGGCCACGTTTAGACATGTCGAGTCGGGAGGGCTTGGAAACTGCGATTCGAGCGAACCGGTAAACCGTAAACGGGAAACCGAACCCGGGCCGGAAGTTGCCACAGAGGGCACGGAGATCGGAAGGAGGCGGAAGGAGGTGGCGAGATTCGGAGAAGACCAATCCAAGTGGCCCACGGAACACACGGAACACACGGAAAAAGTGGAAAATCAGGAAAGCGAAAAATCGGAAGACCGATATCGGCACGGGCGACGGCGACTGGACGCGTGATAAAACTCTGTCACCTCCATGCCCTCTGTGGCTTGTCCGTATTAGCGACGAGGAGCGTCGGGCGCATCTGCCGTTGGCGGTGGCAGCCACCGCGGCGGCGAAGGGACTCGCCGCCCTACCCATTGTGACTTAGAAAAAAGGTAGGGCGCGGACTCCGCTCCGCGCCGGAATTCGCCGCCTTACCCATCGTGACCTTTGAAAAGGTAGGGCGCGGACTCCGCTCCGCGCCGGAACCGGAACCGCCAACCGGCAAATGCGCCGATGAGCGTCCATCAGCGGTTTCTCCGCCGGATCGATTCCGTGTATTCCGTGTGTTCCGTGTGTTCCGTGGGCAACCCGGATGGATGGGGAGAGGTAGGGACCGCTCTCCGCAGCGGTCCTCATTCAGCCAGCGTTCTCGTTTTGATGGGAGTTAACCGCTGAACTCCGTGACCTCATTTCCCCCTCCATGCCCTCTGTGGCTTGTCCGTATTAGCGACGAGGAGCGTGGGGCGCATCTGCCGTTGGCGGTGGCAGCCACCGCGGCGGCGAAGGGACTCGCCGCCCTACCCATCGTGATTTTGAAAAGTGGTAGGGCGCGGACTCCGCTCCGCGCCGGAATCGGAACCGCCAACCGGCAAATGCGCCCATGAGCGTCCAGCAGCGGTTGCTCCGCTGGATCGATCCGCTTTTTCCGTGTGTTGCCTTCCGGGCGGGGCGCCGCGCAGAATGGGGCATCGCTGTTGTCCACTGCATGAAAGCTTCGGATTTTTTCTCGCTGCCTGCGTCGCTCGCTGTCTTTGCCCAGCACTTTCCGCCCGACGTCCCGCCGTGGGATTGGTTGAAGCAAATTGGCGCGGCGCTTAACGATCTGACCGAGAAGCCGGCGGCGGTGGCCGTCCCACCGGGGGTGCACCTCGAGGGTAAGGTCTGGCTGCATTCGTCCGTGAAACTGCCGGCTTATGCGACGATCATCGGACCCGCGTGGATCGGAGCGAAAACGGAGATTCGGCCAGGTGCTTTTATCCGGGGCAACGTGGTGGTCGGCGAGGGGTGCGTGCTCGGCAACGCGTGCGAATTCAAAAACTGTTTGCTGATGGACGGCGTGCAGGTGCCGCATTTCAGCTACGTCGGTGACTCCGTGTTGGGGAACCAGGCGCATTTCGGTGCTGGCGTGATCTGCTCGAATCTCCGGCTTGACCAGCAACCGATCGTGGTGCGGGTGGGAGATGTGGTCCACGAAACGGGCCTGCGCAAATTCGGCGCGATCGTCGGGGATCAGGCGGAGGTCGGCTGCAACGCGGTGCTCAATCCGGGGAGCGTGCTCGGAAGGCGGGCGTTGGTGACACCGACCATTGCATTCACCGGCTATCTGCCCGCCGCCACGATTGCCCATGCGCGGCCCACCTTACGGCTGATTCCGCGGCGCGATTGACTGCAAGGAATGGGGCTGTGCGCAGCCCCATGAGGACCGCTGCGGAAAGCGGTCCCTACCTCAATCCACGCCGCCGTGGTGCCCTTTGCGCCACTTCGGTATTAGCCCCTTTTTAGGATTCGATCATACTCTCGATGATCGCCAATCCAGAACCAGATTAAGTCGCCGCCGCTTTCAACCGCCAATGCTCGCATGCCAGCGTTCACCCGCGCTGACCAAAACTTGCCGACCTTGTTGAAGTGGAGGGATGGATGAGACGGATTCTGTTTAAGCAGTGCGAACTGCTTGTCCGCTCGCACGCGAATGTCCTCGGGCAATTTGGTGTAATGCTGCCAAAAGCGAGAGGAAGCAACGTGAGTCACAACCTCCGTGTCTTTCCGTTTCGGTGCTCCGCCAAGGCTTCGTCGGCGAGTGCATCCAATCTACCAGCGCTCGCGTCCCGTGCGATGTCACGATCCCAGAGCCACTCGCGAATCTCCTCCAACTCGGCTTCGGAGAGCTTTTCAATCGCACGCTCGATTTCTTGGACGGTACTCATGAGCAGATTCGTACGCGGAAGAACGGTACCAGCAAGCCGGGCTTTTCTGTACCCGTGCTCAACCGTTCTCAACTTAGGATTGAGCAAGCATCATTTTGTTTTTTTATTTGGCGATTCAGAGGATGGGAACTTCTTCATAGGAGCCAGCGCTCGCCCGACAGAGAACTGCTGATATGTCACCAACGTGCTTCTGCCCAATCAATCGATTTCGAAGTGGAACCGGAACACCTTGATCGAAGATGATTTTCAAGCAGCGACACTCCGAGCAGCGTATTCTAAAACGGCTTCGACCTGCTCTCGCGACACCCCGGGAAACCACTCAAGGTATTCGACAACGCGTGCGCCACCCTCGAGATTATTAAAAAGAGACGAGACCGGAACTCGCGTCCCACGAAATACCCACGCGCCGCTCTGAACTTGAGGCTGGCGTTCAACCGCATCGCACTGGGACCAATCGAGCATCGAGCCAAATTATCCCAACCTGGGGGCGTCGCAAGCGCGGTTTTGCCGCATCACCTGCGACATCTCCGCTTGTCGCCAGAATGCCGCCGGGAAATACGACGACACTTTTCATTGTGCCGAATTGAACTCATGAGCGGTTTCCCCTATGTTTATTTCCATGCGTTTCGTGGGCTCTCCGTCGGGCGGGCGGTTCGGCGCGGACGGAAATTCCTTGCCCGGGCCGGGATTCGTACGCGTGCTCACCCGTTCCCGACTTGGGAAAGAGCAGACTTCACTTTAGAGCCTACACCGTATTCCGCGATATGCGCACTCTCACCGGCATCCAGCCCTCCGGCACGCTTCACATTGGTAATTACTTCGGCGCCATGCGCCCGGCGATCGAGGCACAGTCGCGCGGTGAGTGTTTCTTCTTTATCGCGGACTACCATTCGATGACGTCGCTGTTCGATCCCGCAATTCGACGCCAGAATACGCTCGGCGTGGCGCTGGACTGGCTGGCGTGCGGGCTGGACCCGAAGCACAGTGTATTCTGGCGGCAGAGTGACGTTTCGCAGGTCGTCGAACTGATGTGGCTAATCGGTACGCTCACCCCGATGGGGCTGCTCGAGCGGGCGCATAGTTATAAAGACAAAACGGCGCGGGGCATCTCGCCCAATTTCGGCCTGTTTGCCTATCCGGTGCTGATGGCGGCGGATATCCTCCTTTTCGATACGCAGCGCGTGCCGGTGGGGCGCGATCAGAAACAGCACCTGGAGATGACGCGCGATATCGCGATCAAGTTCAACCTGACCTATGGCGATACGTTCGTCGTGCCCGAATCGGAAATCCGCGAGGACATGGCGGTGATTCCCGGACTGGATGGGCAGAAAATGAGCAAGAGCTACGGCAACACGATCGACATCTTCGGAGACGAGAAAGCGACCCGAAAAAAGATCATGGGAATCGTGATGGATTCCCGCACTCCGGCGGAGCCCAAGCCCGATGCGGACAAGAACCTGGCGATTCAACTGCTGAAACTGTTTGCGCCGGCGGACGTGGCGTTGGATTTCGAGAACCGGTTGCGCGCGGGTGGACTGGGTTACGGCGATCTGAAGAAGGCGCTGTTCGAACGCTACTGGAATTACTTCGCGGCCGCTCGGGCGCGCCGGGCCGAACTTGCCTTAAATCCCGACTATGTTGAATCGGTCTTGAAGGAGGGCGCCGCGCGGGCCCGCACTGTGGCGGCGGATGTACTGCAGCGCGCGCGCCGGGCGAGTGGGCTCGAATAAGTGGGTTGGGATTTCGTCCGGGCGGCCGGTCAGGATATACGAGATTATCTCAATCCATCGCGGATGACGCGGAATGGAGCGGATGCTGATGGTGGTCGAACCGCGTCCGGCGCTTCGATCCCGACGTTATTCCTGCAGATTAAGATCAGCGCCAATGAGTGCCCATCACTGGTGAACCGGTTTGGCTGATATTGCAACGGTCCGCCACGAGGTCGGGCTTGGCTGGCTTGATCTTAAATCACCCGAACGGGCGGACGCTCCAGGCGCGCGATTTCGCTCATGATGCGTTCGCTGGCGATCTGGGCCCGGTCTTTGCCCGCTTTCGGGTCGTCGTACGCGGACGGGGGAATCGGGCGTCCAAAGACCACGGATACAGGCGTGCCGAGGTGCAGACCGCGGCCCTTGCCGAATGCTTCATAGGAACCAAAGATGCGCACGGGAATGACCGGAACCTGGGTTTTGCAGGCAATGAAGCCCACGCCGGCCTTGGCCGGTTGCAGGTTGCCATCCGGCGTGCGGGTACCCTCGGGAAAAAGGATCAGGCCGCGTTCGGCCTTGAGGGCCTTGAGGACACGTTTGATCGCGCTCACGTCCTGCCCACCGTCGCGATCGACCGGGATGGTGCCGACCGCATCGAGCCACCAGGACGAGATGCCGCCTTTCCAGAGTGTCTTTCGCGCAAAATACGCGATCTGCCGGGAGAGGTGACAGCCGATCATCGGCGGGTCTATGAAGCTGGCGTGGTTCGCGGCCAACAGGAAGCCGCCGCGCTGCGGCAGGTTTTCCACGCCGATCACCTCGCCGCGGAAAAACATATCGAACATCACCCGCAGAACGTAATGGCAAAAGCCATACACGGGCTGCATCCCGGTTTGGGGGAACGCCTGGCTCATGCGGGACGAAGTTTCGGCGCGATCAACGCCGCCATGGTCGCGACGACCTCGGGCAGCGTGCGGTATGTGCTGTCAATCGACACCGCTCCGGCGGGGCACGCCAGCGGCGCGGTCTTGCGCGAGGAATCCAGCCGATCGCGTTCGGAAATGGAATCGTGCTGGCCTTCGTTGGCGCGGCGGCGAGCCCGCTCCTCGGGATCGGCGTGGAGAAAGAAGCGAAAGTCGGCGTCAGGAAAAATGACGGACCCAATGTCGCGCCCTTCCATCACCAGCCCGCAAAACCCGCGGGCGCGGGCCACGTCGCCCTGGCTGCGCTGATACGCCAGCAGAGCGGTGCGCACGGCGGGTAGGGCGGCGAAATGGGAAACGTGGGCGTTGACCTCGCGACTGCGGATTTCTTCGCCCGCTACCCGGTCGTTGATCTCCATCTGCGCGGTGCGGCCTTCAACGCGCGTGCCGAGCCGGAGCCCGGCGAGAGCGGTTTGTACGGCAAGCGGATCGCTGGAATTTACGTTTTGGCGCATCAGCTCGGCGGTGATGGCCCGGTAGAAGGAACCGGTATCCACATGCAGCAGATTGAAGCGCTCGCTCAGCGTGCGGGACGAGGAAGACTTGCCGGAGGCGGCGCCGCCATCGATGGCGACAATGATAAATGCGGAGGTGGCCATCAGCGGGCCAACGAATTTTGGCGCACTGACTCCAGCAACTCAAAAAAGTTGGGAAATGTTTTCGCGCAGCAGCCTGGGTTTTTGATCGTGAGCCAGGATCGGCCATCGCCCAGCAGGTCGTGGCAGCCGAGAAGACCAAAACTCATGGCGAATCGATGGTCGCCGTAGGTCTCAATCGTTTCACCCGCGCGCAACGGCTTCGGGGTAATGGAGAGGGAATCCTCTTCCTCGACGACCTCCTGGCCCAGGCGCCTGAGTTCGCGGGCCATGCCGGCGACGCGATCCGTTTCCTGCTTGCGGGTGTGGGCGATACCGGTGATTCGCGTTGGGCCGTCCAGCAGCGGCGCGATCGCCGCGAGAGTAAGGAACGTATCCGAAAAAGCATTAAAGTCCTGCGACACGCCGTGGCGTTCGAGGGGCGTGCGGGCGCTGAAGGTTACGCCGGTGTCGCTGGTGTTGCCATTGAGCCCCACGCGATAAAGCACTTCGATGAACTGAGAGTCGCCTTGCAGGCCGCCGCGCAGGTTCGGGAACGCCAAGGAGCCACCGGTCACCAAGGGTAAAGCGAGAAAGTAGCTCGCGGCCGTAGCGTCCGGCTCGATCGCATACGTCGCACCGGGCAGGGTGTAGGACGTGCTGTTGAGAATGCGAAACGCGTCGTTTTCGGCATCCTCGATGGGAAGCTGCCCAAACTGCTCCATCAGTTTCGTGGTCATGCGCACGAACGGCCAGCGCACGCCGCCAACCAGGGTAATGACGATCGGCGCGCGCGCGAGGGGTGCGACCATCAAGAGCGCGGAGAGAATTTGACTGCTCTCATGGGCGTCGAGACTGACGGGACCGCCGGCGAGACCCGTGGCGTGAATCTCGATTGGAAAGAAACCGTCTTCGCCGAGGCAGCGGATTTCCGCGCCCAGCGTACGCAATGCCTCGATCAGCGGACGCATGGGCCGCTTGCGCATCTGTGGAACGCCGTCGAGGTGGTAAATGCCTGACGGCGCGGCGGCGCAAAGTGCGGTGAGGAATCGGGCCGCGGTGCCGGCGAGTCCCACGAAGAGCTTGGCCTCAGGCGCAGCGAAGCCACTGGCTTGGCCGGAAACGCGCAGGGTGAGCGCGGTCGGATCCGCGTCGACCGTGAAGCCGAGCTGCCGCAGCGCCTCGGTCATCAGCTGCGTGTCTTCGCTGAACAGCGCACCGGACAGCGTCACGGGCTTGGCGCACAGGGCGGCGAGCATCAGCGCACGGTTGGTGAGGCTCTTGGAACCGGGCAGAGTGATGATTCCGCGGGCGGGACCCGTGAACGGCTGGATCGGCAGCAAATCAGGCAAAGACATCGAGCTACTACTCTCGGTCATGCGTTTGCACGCGCCAAGTAGTTTTTAACCCCGGAACCGCTGGGGGGCGCAACCGCCGGTTGGCAGTTCCGGCTCCGGCGCGGAGCCAGTCCGCGCCCTACCTTCTTCCAAAGTCACGATAGGTAGGGCGGCGAGTTCCTTCGCCGCCTTTTTCAATGGTCACAATGGGTAGGGCGGTGAGTCCCTTCGCCGCCGCGGTGGCGCCCACCGCCCACCAGGAGATTCGCCCCCCGCTGGGGGGGCGCAGCGGATTCGCTCTACGTGTCCCGCCCCTCGATGGTTTGGCCCCGTTTACGGCGTGACCAACGGGTCCCGATAGGCTCGACCGCGAGCCATCCGCGCCGTGAGGTCGGCGAAGTCGCGGTTGGCCAAGGCGACTTGGAAGGCGTGAAGTTCGTCCTCGTAGTCGCGCAACGCCCGCAACACTTCGTCGCGGTTTTGCTCCAGGATCGTCCGCCAGAGGTCCGGGTCGCTGCTGGCGATGCGCGTCGTGTCGCGCAGGCCGCCGCCAGCATGATTGCGCCAAGCCGGACTTTTCGTCGCCAAAAACGAGCACAGACTGGAGGCGATGATTTGGGGAAGATGGCTGATGTGCGCAACGATTTCGTCGTGCTCGTCAGGTGAAACACTCGTCACCCGCGAACCCAAAGCGGACCAAAACTCGACGACCGTGGTCAACGCCTGCGCGTTGGTGTCCACCAGCGGGGTTACGAAACACGGACGGCGTTCGAACAGCGTTTCCGTGCCGTGCTCCCATCCGGTTTTCTCGGAACCCGCCATCGGGTGTGAGCCGATGAAATGCGCTCGCGTGCCGAGCGCCGCGGCGCCGAGGCGGGCGATGTCGCCTTTGACACTCCCCACGTCCGTCACGATGGCGCCAACGGTTAGCGCCGCGGAAATTTGTTGGGTGAGAGGAATGATGCGATCGACCGGCGCGGCGATCACGACCAGCTGCGCCTCCTTGACGGCGTCCTCGGGCGTGTCGGCAACGGCGTCACACCACGGCTGCTCGCGCAAACGTAGCCGCGCCTCCGGGCGTCGGGCCCACAGGACGATCCGTTGCGCCACGCCCCGAGCCCGAGCGGCGCGGGCAACCGATCCGCCAAGCAGACCGGGGGCGAGAATGGTGAGTTGAGCGACGGTCGACACGAGCGGAGGCACGCAAAAACGGAGCGTGGTGTCGAGTGGGGACCGTTGGGCTAAGCGGACGAAGCTTCCGGACGGAGGAGCGGCCGAGGGCGGCCGCGGTCCCAGGGACGGAGCCGTGGGACGAAGATGGCGGAAGGGTAGGGGCGGTTTTCCGCAACCGCCCGGTTTGGGCGCTTGGGTACGGCCGCGGTTCCGATGGCCCGAGGTAGGGCCCGACCGCGCGGGCTTCTGACCGGTCGAACGAAAGTTTCGAATCCTAAACCTCGATCCAGCGCAGAAAATGCGGCCGAGGGCGGCCGCGGTCCCAGGGAACGCAAGGACAAATAAGAAACGGGCAGGCGAAATGAGAAAGTAGAAATCCGGCAGAGGCGATCGGATGGCCTGTCGGTGATGCCGCTTTCGCAGGCCGCATCCGAAGCGAGTCGGGTTATGTCGTCGGTCGTCACCCGCCGCCGAGTTTGACGATGCGGTCGAATGCGGCCTGCGAAAGCGGCATCACCGACAGGCGGCTTTGACGGATCAGCGGGATGTCCTTGAGGGTCGGTTCCGCTTTGATTTGCGCGAGGGTCACAGGTTGGGGCAACGCCGCGACCGCTTTGAGTTCGACTGCGACCCAGCCCTCCTCGTCCGCGGTCGTATCCGGGAAAGCAGCACGCGTGACTTCGCTGAGGCCCACCACGGCCTTGGTGGTGACGCTCTCATAAAAGAGCACGCGATCCTTCGGCCGCATGGCTTTGAGATGAAGGCGGGCGGCGTAGTTGCGCACACCGGTCCAGGCCGTGCGACGGTCGCGGAGCAGATCGGAGAAGGCGTAGGCGTCAGGCTCGGATTTAACGAGCCAGTATTGCGTTGTCATGCGTGGTGGGCTTTGGTCCGCTGCACGGAAATGGAACCGTCAGAGGCTGAAAAGCTAAAAGCCCGTCGCCTGCAGCTTCTCCTCTACGTGCTGATGGGATTGATGATCGGCGTGCCGATCGTGATCTACGTGGTGCGTTCCCGTTAAGCGGTCACTTTACTGTCATGGACAAAACCCTGCTGCCGATTCGACTGGTATTTGTCCTGCTCTGCGCTGCCGCGGGGTGGCTGGTGTCGTATACCGTGTTTGCCGGCGAGGGTTCACCGCTGGTCGGGCTCGCGATCGGGCTTCTCCTCGGCCTACTGGTGGTGCTCGTCGACATCCTGTTGAAAGGGTTTTCGCTCCGCGGGCTCTCGGCAGTGACTTTCGGGATAGCGGTCGGCGCCTTGATCGCGCACCTCGTCGGCAATTCGCCGCTTTTGGATGAGGGAGACGCCGCCATGCTTTATATGGTGCGGGTCGGTTTGTTTGTGGTGTGTCCCTACCTGGCGACCGTGATAGCTTTGCGAGGAAAGGATGAGTTCAACCTGGTGATTCCGTACGTGCGGTTTGTGCCGCAGGAAGTCGACGTGCCGCTCGTGGTGGTCGATACGAGTGTGCTGATCGACGGGCGGATTTCGCGGGTATGCGAATCGGGGTTCCTGACCTCGACGTTGATCATCCCACGTTTCGTGCTGAACGAATTGCGCGTCATTGCCGATTCGTCCGACGTCAACAAGCAGTCCCGCGGCCGGCGCGGTCTGGAGGTGTTAAATGAGTTGCGGAAGCTGAAGCACCTGGAGATCCGGGTGAGCGAGAGTGAAGTGACCAAGCGTGAGGATGTGGATGCGAAGCTGGTGTTTCTGGCGCAGTCGTTGCGCGCGAAGCTACTGACGACCGACTATAATCTGGCGAAAATGGCGGAGTTTCACGGCGTCACTTGGTTGAACCTGAACTCATTGGCGAAGTCCTTGCGAACGGAGTTGATGCTCGGCGAGCACTTGGAAGTTGAAATGATGAAGCCGGGCAAGGAAGAGGGCCAGGCGGTGGGCTATCTCGACGATGGCTCCATGGTGGTCGTAAATGGCGGTCGCACGCTGATTGGCCGACGCGTGCGAGCCGAGATCATGAGTATTCTGCCCACGGCCGGTGGGAAGATGATCTTCGCGCGGCATATTCCTGACTTGGAGGGCGTGGGGACGGAAAAACCATTCCCGACGACCAAGCCGGCGGCGTGACGCGCCTGGGGTTTGCTCACGATTCGAGGGATTGGCGCGCCAGTCGGTTGCGACGACGGAGGATCCCATTGGCGGATAATGGGACGCGTGCGATCGGTCGCGCCTGTGAGGTCGATGCGACGCAAAGCGCGCTGCTCGAACGTCGGGAGGCGTGCGCTCATTGGCCCTAAAAACCGAAACTCGGCAACGGTGGCGAACTCGTTCCAACTATTCCGTTGACAGAGGGTGGGCCGAGCTATGCTTTTGCACCTTTTATGAAAGTCGTTTCCTCTATCAAGTCGGCCAAGAAGCGTCACCCGGCGTGCCAGGTGGTTCGCCGTAAAGGCAAGATTTACGTCATTAACAAGGTCGAGCCGCGTTACAAAGCGCGCCAAGGCTAATTCTTACCTTATCCGCGATGAAAGCCCAAGGTCATCCCACTCTGAACAAGGTCTGCTTCCTCGACATCGGAACTGGCCGTCGTTTTCTCACTACCTCCACCATGAAGTCTGCTCGCAAAGAGCAGATCGATGGTGAGGAGTATTCCGTTATCGTGCGCGACGTAACGATGGACTCGCATCCCGCCTACACGGGCGAGAAGCGCCTCGTCGACACCGCTGGACGCGTGGAAAAGTTCACCACAAAGTTCAAGCGCGGCAGCCCTCCAAAGAAGTAAGCTGGCCGACGAAATAACTTCAGTCTCTCAAGCCCTCCCGAAATGGAGGGCTTTTTTGTGGGCGATAGTTCGAGTCGAGGCAGGTTGGCCCAAGGTTGGCTTGAGGTAGGGGCCGATCTCCGACCGGCCCTTGGTCCGACTCCGATGGGACCGCGGCCGCCGTTTGGTCGAGGGCTTAAGGTGGAGCGGCTTGTCCCTAAGCCGCTGTTCGGAAAGATCGAATACAAGAACCGCCCACCTCTCGATCCAGCGCGTTGGGACAACACGCTCCACCTCGGCAACGGATGCGGACGAGGGCGTCCGCGGTCCCAGGGATCAATCCGGCCCGCCCGGAGGTTTGGCCCTACCTCGGAAAAACTCGAAATTCGTTCGACGCTGTCTGAGGTAGGGGCCGATCTCCGACCGGCCCTTGGTCCGACTCCGATGGGACCGCGGCCGCCCCCGGCCGCTGTTTGCAACGGATGCGGACGAGGGCGCCCGCGGTCCCAGGGATCAATCCGGCCCGCCCGGAGGTCTGGCCCTACCTCGGAAGAACTCGAAATTCGTTCGACGCTGTCTGAGGTAGGGGCCGATCTCCGACCGGGCCTTGGTCCGACTCCGATGGGACCGCGGCCGCCCCCGGCCGCTGTTTGCAACGGATGCGGACGAGGGCGCCCGCGGTCCCAGGGATCAATCCGGCCCGTCCGGAGGTCTGGCCCTACCTCGGAAAGTCCGCTCGGATGACAATGGGGGCGGACCGAAATTTCCGTGTCTTTACCCGCTTCCGTGTTGTCCGTGATGGATAACTTCGACTTCACTTTTCTCTTTTCGTCCCATGCGCATCCATCCGTTCCAAGGTCTTGTTCCCACGCCGGCCCACGCGCCTCAGGTTGCCTGTGTGCCCTACGACGTCGTCAACACGGCTGAAGCGGCGGCCCTCGCGGCGGGGAATCCTCACAGTCTGCTCCATGTCGACCGCGCCGAGATTGATCTGCCGGCCGGAACCGACGTCTACAGCGACAGCGTCTACCAACGCGCGCAGGCCAACTTCGTCGCGTTGCAAAAGTCCGGCGTCCTGGTGCGCGAAACCGAGCCGTGCCTTTACGTTTACCAACAGCAGATGGGCAACCACGTGCAGCGTGGATTAGTCGCGGGCTGTCACGTGGACGATTATGATCGCGAGCTGATCAAGAAGCACGAGAAGACGCGCAAGGATAAGGAGGACGATCGTACCAAGTTGATCGATACGCTCAGCGCGGATACCGGCCCGGTGTTTCTGACCTACCGGGATGACGCGGCCGTGAGCGCGCTGGTAAATACGAAGACCAGGGAGAAGCCGCTGCATGATTTCACGGCGCCGGACGGTATTCGTCACACCGTGTGGCGCATCGCAGGCGGGGCAGAGTGGGTGCAGGCGTTCGACGCCGTGCCGGTAACTTACATTGCCGATGGACACCATCGCGCGGCCAGTGCGGCGCGGGTCGCGCGGATGCGCCGCGAACGTAATCCGCAGCACACGGGTAACGAAAATTACAACTGGTTCCTTTGCGTTCTGTTTCCCGCCAGCGAACTGAAGATTCTCCCGTACAACCGCATCGTCGTGGATCTCAACGGACTTTCTGCCGTCGATTTCCTGGTCAAGGTGAAGGCGCTGTTTGGGGCCCACGAAAACGCCGCCCCGGCTCCCACGGCGGTGGGACAAGTGAGTATGTACCTCGGTCGAAAATGGTACGGCTTACAGATGCCGGTGGAGCCGAACGCCGATCCGGTTTCCCGCTTGGATGTCAGTGTGCTGCAAGATCGCCTGCTCGCACCGGTGCTTGGCATCGCCGATGTCCGCACGAGCAAACGGATCGACTTCGTCGGCGGAATTCGCGGGCCCGGCGAACTGGTGAAGCGAGTGGACGCCGAGGGCGGCGTCGCGTTTTCGATGTTCCCGGTCACGCTCTCCCAGTTGATGGATATTGCCGACGCCGGTCAGATCATGCCGCCGAAAAGCACGTGGTTTGAGCCGAAGCTGCGCTCGGGCCTGGTGATTCACACGTTCTAACGCTGGCCGATTTCGAGCCGCCCGCCGGAAGTTGATCTAATCAGCGCCGATTCGCTTTGGTTTTCTG